>Ga0209415_10003482_pt1 | contig 29257 bp, 27 predicted proteins | sample PeaSoiSIISIP2007_FD_187696 | JGI IMG/M metagenome (GOLD analysis project Ga0209415, IMG submission 187696) | Peat soil microbial communities from Weissenstadt, Germany - SII-SIP-2007 (SPAdes) (version 2) | ecosystem: Environmental > Terrestrial > Soil > Wetlands > Peat | place: Germany...
CGCCGTCGAGGTACCGTCCGAGCCAGCCGGTCGAGACGTACTTGTCCGGTGCGGCCGTCTGCCAGATCTCGGTCGATCGAAAGTGCGAGAAGTCCGGCTTCGGATAACCGACGCCCTGAACGATCGCGACCTGGCCCTGGTCGTACATGTCCTTGAACGGCTTGAGCGCCGGGTTGAACCCCAGCGCCTCGTTGATGCGCAGCACGTCGCCCGCCGGAACGGCCAGGGTCGGGCGGTACGTGTAGTAGGCCGGCAGGCCGAACGGCACGACCGTGTTCAGGCCGTCGTTCCCGCCTTGAAAATTCACCACGACCAACACGCGGTCGTCGCCGCCGCCGAGCGGCGCTTGGGCCAGCGCGCGCGAGAACAATCCGCCGGTCTGGCCGACGACCGCGAGCCCGCTAACGGCTCCGAGCAAGAACGTGTTGCGTTTCAAGATAGCCCCTTCATGCGAGTTGATAGGCGGGCATCGCCATGGTGAGGTAGGCGGCGCCGCGGACGCGCTCGTCGGCGTTCTCGCCGGAGAGTGCGGCCAGCGCGCTGACGTTGGTGCCGTCGAGGTAGGCGCTGAGGCGTTCACTTGACGCCGGCGAGACGTCGCCTTGCAAGATCGTCGCGGTGAGTGCGCGCGCGACGCCGGCCGGATCCATCGTCTGCAGCGCGCGCTGCATCCAGTTCGCGGCTCCCATCTTCGCCATCAGGCTCGAGGCGAAATTCTCGCGCGTGAGCATCGTCTGGCTGTTGAGCCAAGCCGCGCCGCCGTCCCAGCCCTTGACGTTCGGCGGCAGAAACAAGATCTGTCCCATCCTGCGGAGCGCGCCGAGGGCCACGAGGTCCGCTTGCCGGAGGCCGAAGAGCTGGTAGCTGCCGACGACGAACTGCACCGGGCTCTTGACCAGTGCGCGATAGGCGCGGTCGCTGTAGAATACGTTGCTGCGCAGTACCGTTGACAGCACCGGTTGCAGGTTGAAGTCGTTCTTGCGGATCAGCGCGGCGACCGCATCCACCAGCACCGGCTCAGGATCGCTGTACACGAAGTACTCGAGCAATTTCTTCGCGAACCGCCCGGCGGCCGCGGGTTGCGTGAAAATGATTTCGACGATGTCGTGGCCGTCGAAGTTGCCGGTCTGGCCGAGGAAGGTCTTGCTGCCGTCGTCGTGGCGCGCCGGAAAATTGCGGAACGCGTAGTCGCGGTCGAGCGACCAGCCGGTAAATGCGCGCGCCGATTCGCGCACGTCCGTTTCGGTGTAATTTCCGATGCCGAGCGTGAACAGCTCCATCAATTCGCGGGCGTAGTTTTCGTTCGGATGCGCTTTGACGTTCTGCGCGTTGTCCAGATAACGCAGCATGGCCGGATCCTGCGAAACCGCCAGGGCCAGGTCGCGAATGTTGCCGAGCGCGTTGGCACGGAAGAGATTGTTCTGATCGACCAGCGCTTGCGCCGGAATGCCTTTTTGGTAGGCGCTGGTGAAGTGCCCGTGCCAGAAGAGCGTCAGCTTCTCTTGCAGCGGCGCCGGCGAGTTGATCATGCGGTCCAGAAACCACGTCTGCATCGCGACGATGTCCCGGACGTGGGCGCGGCCAAGCGCCTTGCGCGCTTCGAGGTTAGCAGCGTCCGGCGCAGCGGCCGTGAACAGACCGGGCTCGGGGCGGTCGTTGACGAGCTGCGGCTGGGCGGGCAATGCCGATGCATCGGCAAAGTGAATGAAGCCGTCGACCGCCGCATCCACGCCGGCATTCGCCGTGCGCGCCACGTCGTCGGGCGAGCCGCCAAAACCCGCGCGACGATGCAGGTGCGCGGCCTGGCGAACGCCCCAGCGACCGGCGTACGGTTCCAATGCGGTCGCGCGATCGAGCTGCCCGGCGGGTCGATATGATGCGGGCGGAAGAGGTGCAGTGGAAATGGGGGCGGCCATCGGTCACTCCAAGCGGTGCGGGTTCGTGCGCCATCATACCGCTACTCGTCCCTGCCGTCTCCGGAAACCGCCCGATTCTAACGGTCTTCACATGCCCGTCCCGGGAGGGGCCGCTGCACCGGCACGTCAACCGCTCGGTGCATGACGCTCGACCCGGCAGCCGAACACAACGCCGCCGCGATGCTCGCCCTCGTCGAGGAGTTGCGCGCGCACCTCGTTCGCGTCCGTGCGGGCGGCGGGAAGACGGCCACCGACCGCCACCACAAGCGCGGCAAGCTCACCGCGCGCGAGCGCATCGATCGCCTCGTCGATCCGGGTTCCGCCTTCCTGGAGCTCTCCGCACTCGCGGCTAGCGGAATGTACGATGACGACGCACCGTCGGCCGGGATCGTGACCGGCATCGGCACCGTCTGCGGCATCCCCTGCGCGATCGTCGCCAACGACGCCACGGTCAAGGGCGGGACGTACTATCCGATGACGGTCAAGAAGCATCTGCGCGCGCAGGAAATCGCCGCGCAAAACCATTTGCCGTGCATCTATCTGGTCGACTCGGGCGGCGCGTTTCTGCCCTTGCAGGCGGACGTGTTTCCCGACCGCGAGCACTTCGGCCGCATCTTCTATAACCAAGCGCGCATGTCGGCGGCGGGCATCCCGCAGATCGCCGCGGTGATGGGTTCGTGCACGGCCGGCGGCGCGTACGTGCCGGCAATGTCGGACGAAGCGATCATCGTCGAGGGCACGGGGACGATCTTCCTCGGTGGGCCGCCGCTCGTGCAAGCTGCAACGGGCGAGATCGTGACCGCCGAAGAGCTGGGTGGTGCCGACGTGCACACGCGCATCTCGGGCGTCGCCGATCACCTCGCGGTCGACGACGAGCACGCACTCGGGCTCGTGCGGGAAGCGGTCGCGCACGCCAACGTGCGGCCCTACGACGCCTGGCCGCGGCAAACGCCGCGCCCGCCGAAGCGGCCGCGCGAGGCGATTTACGGCATCGTGCCGGCCGACGCGCGCCACGCCTACGACGTGCGCGATGCGATCGCGTGCATCGTCGATGGGTCGGAATTCGCCGAGTTCAAGGCGCGCTACGGAACGACGCTGGTCTGCGGGTTTGCGCACGTCGACGGCCACCCGGTCGGCATCCTCGCGAACAACGGCATCCTGTTCAGCGAAAGCGCGCTCAAGGGCACGCACTTTATCGAACTATGCGTGCAGCGCGGGACGCCGCTGGTGTTCCTGCAGAACATCACCGGCTTCATGGTCGGCAAGGATTACGAGCGGGGGGGCATCGCGAAAGACGGCGCAAAGCTCGTCACGGCCGTAGCCGGCGCCGGCGTTCCGAAGTTCACGGTCGTGATCGGCGGCAGCTTCGGCGCCGGCAACTACGCGATGTGCGGCCGTGCGTTCTCGCCCAACCAGTTGTGGCTGTGGCCGAACGCGCGCATCTCGGTGATGGGCGGCGCACAAGCGGCCGCGACGCTGCTCGCCGTGCGCTTAGAAGCCGACAAGGCCAAGGGCAAGCCGCTCGACGACGCCGCGCAAACCGCGTTCAAGGCGCCGATTCTCGCCAAGTATGAAGCCGAGGGCAACCCGTACTACGCGACCGCGCGCTTGTGGGACGATGGCATCATCGACCCGGCCGACACGCGCGAGGTCCTCGCCCTCGGTCTCGCCGCCGCCCGCTACGCCCCGCCGCAACCCACGACGTTCGGCATCTTCCGGATGTAACGCCGCTTACGCGGTGCTTCCTTCGGAGTCGAGGTTCACGACGGTCTTGAACATTTCGTCACCGGTGCGAACGCTTTTGGCGTTTGCTTCATAGGCCGCTTGCGAGGCGATCATCTTGATCATCTCGGCAGCCATGTCGACGTTCGAGCTCTCCAAGAAACCGGAGAGCAGGGAACCATATCCCGGGGTCGCCGGCGCGCCGATTTGCGCGGTTCCCGAATTTGCCGATGCTTGGTAGCCGCCGCCGGCGCGAAACAAGCCGGCGGGATTGCCGAACACCGCCAACGCCAAGCGGCCCAGCGTCGCCGGCTGCCCGTTACCAAGAACGGCGCTGACGGTGCCGTCGGGGCCGATCGCCAGCGCGGTCGCACCAACCGGCACGGTAATCGGACCACCGCTCGCACCCACCACGGCGAAGCCGGTGGACGCGTCGACCAACGTGCCGTTGGCATCGAGCGAGAAGTCGCCGGCGCGCGTGTAGGTCGTGTTGCCGCTCGGGCCTTCGAGCACGAAGAAGCCGGGGCCGTTGATCGCCAGGCTCGTGACGCTGCCCGTCGGGTCGAGCCCGCCCGGGGCGGTATTCGTGCCGATCCGCGCCGCGACGGCGCCGGCAAAAATGTCTTCAAACTCCGTGCTTTGCGCTTGAAAGCCCGCCGTGCCGACGTTCGCCAGGTTGTTGGCGGAAACGTCCATGGCGGCGTCGGCGGCCTCCATTCCGGAGAGCCCGATGTTGAGCGGATCGATCGACACGATGCGCGGTAATTCTCGAACCGGCCCCGAAAGCACTGCGTGCCCATGCCGAAGCGATCGCTCATCCCCGTGGTGGCCGCTGCGCTGCTCTGCTGCGCGCTCCCCGCGCAACCGCAGAGTTCGAGCCCGGCGTTGCCCGACGGCAACGGCAAAGAGATCGTGCAGGCGGCCTGCTCGCAGTGCCACTCCTTGGCCAACATCACGCGCTCGGTCGGCTACACGCGCGAAGGCTGGGTGAACACGGTCGCGATGATGCGCAACGCCGGCGCGCCGCTCCCCGCCGGCCAAGTCGATACCGTCGTCGACTATCTCACCAAAAACTTCCCCGAGAAGCCGCAGCCGCCCGCGGTGCTGATCCCCGGCAACGTCGCGGTGACGATCCGCGAGTGGATGGTCCCGACGCCGGGCGCGCGACCGCACGATCCGCTCGCCGCACCCGACGGCACGATCTGGTTCACCGGCCACATGGCAAACCTGCTCGGGCACTTGGATCCCAAGACCGGCACGATCACCGAGTATCACCCGCCGATTGCGACTTCGGGACCGCACGGCTTGACATTCGATCGCGCCGGCAACATCTGGTTCACCGGCAACTTCGCCGGATACATCGGCAAGTTCGACCCGCGCACCGCGACGTTCACTGCCTACCACCTCGACCCAAAGGCGCGTGACCCGCACACGCCGCTGTTCGACCGCAACGGCATCCTGTGGTTCACCGTGCAGGACGCCGACATGGTCGGCCGGCTCGACCCGCGCACCGGCGACGTCAAGCTCGTGAACGTTCCGACGCCCAAGGCGAATCCGTACGGCATGGTTATCACCTCGCAAGGCGTGCCGTACTTTGACGAGTTCGGGACCAACGCGCTGGCCAGCATCGATCCGCAGACGATGGCGATTCGCGAGTACCCGCTGCCCAATCCGCAGTCGCGTCCGCGCCGCATCGCGATCACCCCCGACGACGTGATCTACTACTCCGATTACTCGCGCGGCTATCTCGGCCGGTTCGACCCCAAGACGGGCGCACTCACCGAGTGGCCGTCGCCCGGCGGCCCCCAGTCGCGGCCTTACGGCATGACGTATCTCAAGGGTGCGATCTGGTACAGCGAGTCGGCCGTGAAGCCGAATACGCTGGTGCGTTTCGACTTGGCAACGCAGAAGTTCCAAACGTGGCCGATCCCCTCGGGCGGCGGCGTCGTGCGCAACATTATGCCGATGCCCGACGGCAGCGGGATCGCGATGGCTTGCAGCGGCGTCAACCGCATCGCGTTGGCGGAGGTGAAGTAGTCACCGGAAAGTTCAAAACTACCGCGACGCGATCGGAAAACCACAGAGCTCGCAGTTCGTTTCGCGGTGCGCCGGCGGATTTTTCACTGCCGGCTGCGCGATCTCCGCCGGCGTGATCTCCGCCCGCGCGATCCCCGCCTCGAGCGCCGCAACGAGGTGACCGGCTTCCTCGTCGGAGAGCACTCCCCGGACGCGCCCGTACGACGCCGGATAGTACCAGCCGTCGACGAGCCGGGCCAGCCGATCTTCGCCGCGCCGAGCCACCTCAGCGGCGAGTTCTCCCGGGGTGAGCCGCGACCTGTTCCCGGGCAGCAGCCCACGCGCGTCCGCGACCTGCAGCGCGCGTAACCAAAGCGCTTCAACCACCGCGCTCACGTTCGCGCTCCGCGGCGACGCCGCGCAAGGTAGCGTACGATGAGAACGGCCGCGAGCCCCAGCACCGCGATCGCGTCGGCGGCGAACGCCCAGGGCGCGAGCAGCGGCCACAGCAGCGACGGCTGATCGATCGACAAGGGCAGCGGCAGGCTCGGTCCGTTCCTGGCCGCAGGCGGCTGCGCCGCCGGGGCCGCAATCGGTGTTTCCGCGATCGTGCGGCGTGCACCGTCGCCGTTCGCGTGCGGGCGCGGCGCCGACGCGAATGCCAGCAAGAGCGATAGGGCTAGCGCTGCAAGCGGGAAGGCGGCGAGCCAGAGCGTCGTCCGGAGCTGCGGACTACGCAAGCCAGCAGATGATCGCATGGTCGTACGAACGATCGAGCAGCGGGACGATGCTCTGCGGAATTGACAAGACCCCCTCTGGGCGCGCCAGAAGCTCGGCGCGCCGGATGCGCCCAGCTAGGATGCAAACGCCGAGGTATGCGACCGCGATCGCGAGGATCACGGCGGGCACGCGCAGCGCGACGGCCGGTGCGTCGAAGGCGAACGTGCTCGCGCACACGACGAGCAGCGTCGCCAATGCCGACCACGTCACCACCTGCGGGCGACGGGGCCAAACGCGAGCGTTCGCTATGACGCCGAGCACGCCCGCGGCCGCGGCGAGGACGCCGGCGAGCGGAGCGACGAAGAACGGATGCGCGGGCATGCGCGCGCCGAAAAACACGCCGACGGCCAACACGAGGAGCGCGGCGCGACCGCGACCGCGGGCCACGTAGAGCGTCGCCCCGGCCAGCAGCGCAAGCCCGAGGATCGCGGGATCGACGCGAGTCCAAACCGCTGGGAACGCGATCAGGATCAGCGCGCTCCCGATCAGCGCCTGACGCCACGTCGCCTCGGCGTCGCGGCGCGGCCACCATGGCAGCGCGCGCGGCGCCGCGACCGCAAGAACGGCGAGCGCCCACACCGTCAGCCAGTCGCCGTGCGGGTCGAGTGCGCCGGCGGCGGTCGCCGCCGCATATGCCGACAACGCCACGATCGTCGTCGCGGCGTGCAGCAGCCGGTCGGCGGTTAGCACGCGCAAGCGTATCTCCGCTTGCGCTTCGTCCGTGTACCTGGCGATCTGCGCCTGGGTCCGCAGCAGATGCGGTTCTTTATGGTAGAACGCCGGGTCGACGCGGCGGAGCCAGTCTATCACTGGCAGACGACTTCGCGCGTGAACACCGAGACATGGTCCGGCGTTAGCGTCACCATGGGCAGACGCTGCTGCTCGACCTCTTCGCGCGGGCGCAGGCTTACGAAGATGACGGCCGCGCCTTGACTGCGCACCTCGCCGAGCAAGAGTCGCCCGAGCGTTGTGCGGTCTCCGCTGAGGTCGATTTTCGCGAGCTCCACATCGAGGCGATTGAGATCCGCGTCGAGCGGACGCAAACGCAGCGTCACGACGTCGCGCGCTCCACGCTGGCAGACGAACCGCACGGTGAGCCGCCGCGCCGCAAATGTCCGGCACAACGCCGCGACGAAGCAGATCGCCTTCTCCAAGCGGTAGCGATGAAGTGCGTTGTCGCCGTCGAGCGGCGGCGCTGTGTCCAGCACGAGGCTCAGATCGTCGCGGCTGGGGTCTTGGAACTCCCGAACGTAAAACCGGTCCGGATCGCGCGTGCGCAGCGACAGGACGCGATGGATGTGCTTCGGTGAGTCGCCGGGGCGGTATTCGCGCGCGCCAACGTACTCTTCGATCGCGGTGGGAAGCGCCCGGAATCGTCCTACGGCAATATGACGGCCAGCGAGCAGCGCGTCGACGAATGGCTGCAGGTGATAGACCGCTGGGAGCACGGTGACGGGGTAGGTCCGCTCGAAAACCGCGGTCGCGCGGATCGCGCTACCGGGCAACTCGACGGCGGCGCTGAAGGGTCCCACGATCAGCACCCCGCGTTTTTTCGCCATGACATCCCAGCACGCCGTCGCAGCACGACCCGCTTCGAGAATGGGGATCTCCGCCCAAGGACCGTAGTCGATCGCGACCCCGGCGGTCGAGAATCTGGCGTTCGTCAAGACACCGATTGCGGGAAACACATGCCCGCGATGCGCGAGGGTGAGCACCAACCGAAAGCTCCCCATCGCGCGCATTCGCGGAGGCACCTCAACGCCGGCCGTTCTCAGCGCGCGTGCCGTCGTGTATGAGAGCGTCGTTGCGAGGACGATCCACAGCAGCGGAAAGGCGACGACGAACACGACGAGCGCGCGGAGCTCCGGGTGCGCCGCACCGGCGATCGTGACGGCCACGAGCGACGCACCGAGCACGGCGATACCGATCGGCGGCGCCAGCGTCATCTCGATCTGAGAAGGCCGCGCCATGCGTCCGGCCCTCAGCTCGGAACCTCTACGACGTCGACGATTCGCTTGACAATCCGCGTTTTCCATTCGGTCATGCTCATAAGCGATTCTGGCATGACTTTGGGAATCAGCCGGTGTGGCAGCGCGTGGACGAAGAGCGCCTTGACGTCGTCGGGAATCACATATGCGCGCCCCTGCACCAGCGCATATGCACGGGCGAGCTGCATCAGCTGGAGCGCGGCGCGCGGGCTCGCGCCGAGGGCGAGTTCGTCGGAAAGGCGGCTTTGCCGCACCGCCGCGATGATGTAACGCAGTAGCCGCTCGTCGATGACGATACGGGCCGCGAGCGCCATCAGCTCGCGCACGCGCTCGACCGTGAGCACCGCCGCCACGCCGGTCAGCGGATCCCCTCCCATCCGGTCGCGAAGGATCTCAACCTCTTCATCTTCGCTGGGATAGCCCGGCGAGAGCAAAAGCTGGAAGCGGTCGAGTTGCGCTTCAGGCAGATCGTTCACGCCGGAGTGTTCGATCGGATTCTGCGTCGCGATCACGATGAAGGGATCCGGGAGCGGATAGCTGTGGCCGTCGACGGTAACCTGGGCCTCACCCATCGCTTCCAACAGCGCGCTCTGCGTGCGCGGCATCGCCCGATTGAGTTCGTCGGCGAGCACGATGTTTGCGAACACGGGGCCCGGGACGAACGTGTCCTTGCGCGGGTCGACGTAGCCGGTGATGTCGACCGGGAGGAGATCCGGCGTGCATTGGACGCGTTTGAACTCGCAAGAGATCGAGCGCGCCAGTGTCCGCGCGAGCATCGTCTTTCCGACACCCGGACGATCTTCGAGGAGCACATGGCCGCGCGAGAGGAGCGCCGCGACCACCAAGCGGATGACCTCGCGCTTGCCGACCACAACCCGCTCGATGTTCGCGATGAGACGTTCGACGTCGGCGTGAGCGGCGTCAAACGCGGTGTCGGGACTCACGCCGAAGTTCCGTGCAGGTTCCGGCGGACGGCGAGCGTGGCCGGTAGGCTGTTGAACACGAGCGGTACGAGCCACCGGGCCACCAACGCGACGATCGCCGCGATCACGAGCATCGCCGCCGCGGCGAAGACGGTCCATGTCGAGGGGAGATCCACGAAAAGGCGCTTGCCGACGCCTCCGAAGAGCGCGCCGATGCCGGCGTGGCCCGGGGCGACACCCGGGGCGAACAAATACAGCGCGAGGAGTACGCCGAACCAGCGCGCTCCGCCGCCGATGATCCGCGCCGGCTCGGCGCTCCACGTGAAGCGCGGCCAAAGGCGCGCGGCGGCAGCGCGGGCGAGAAAGTCGGCTTCGGCGGCGATGGCAACAACGGCCGCAACGGCCGACGTGGCTAGCACCATGCCCGGAAACGTGAACCCGCTCTCATAGCCTGCCGCTACGAACGGCAGCGCGACGAGGAACGCCAGCGCGCCGACGGCCACGGCGTCCGCTGCGCGTGCAAACGCTTCCGTCCGCTCGTGCAACCGCGCGCAGCGCGGACATAGAAGCAGCGCGTCGGAAGCATCCAACCGTCGACCGACGAAGACCAGGACCGCGGCGAGGACGGCAACCGCTTCGAACACGAGCAGCAGCGCGAACGGCACGTAGCCGGGTACCACCGGCGGAGTCGAGGGGTCGAGAGCGAGCATTACCTCATTACCTCATTACCTCATTACCTCAGAATCCGCTTACCGAGAAGATTTGCGATCCCCTCCGGCGGCGGGGAAGGTCGAAAAATACCGCCGCGAAAAACTTTCGCGGCCGAACTTCGATTAAAAAAGGGGACGCGATGCGGACAAGCAGGCTTTTCGTCGTGAGCATAGCCGCCATTGCGGTGATTCTGGTGTCAACGGCAGTCGGCGCGCTGCGGGCGCAAACGCAGGCCGCGGTTGCGCTCACCGGGCGCGTCAGTTCCGCGGCCGAGGGGCCCATGGAGGGCGTGGTGGTGAGTGCCAGGATGTCCGGCTCCACCGTCATGACCAGCGTGATCAGCGACGAGAACGGGCACTATCGTTTCCCCGCGGCGAACCTGGAGCCCGGGAATTATATGCTGCAGATTCGCGCGGTCGGCTACGACCTCGCAGCGCCCGCGAGCGCGCTCGTCGTCGGGAACAAGACGGTCACCGCTGACCTGCGGTTGACCAAGACCCACGACCTCGAAGACCAAATGACGAACGCCGAATGGCTGGCGAGCATCCCTGGGACCGACGCCCAAAAATCCGCCTTGATCGGTTGCGTCGACTGCCACACCTTACAGCGGGTGGTCGATTCGAAGCACACGGCTGACGACTGGATGCATAATGTAATCCCGCGGATGGTCAACTACGCCAACATGAGCTTCTGGCTGCTGCCGCAAGCGTATCGCAACGGGCGGACCGATCGCGGAACCCTGCCGTCGCCGCAGTTAGTGGAGTATTTGGCGAGCATCAACCAAAGCCGCGGCCCGCGCACGTACGCCCTCAAAACGCTGCCGCGCCCCAAAGGGCGCTCGACCCAAGTCGTGATCACCGAATACGCGCTGCCGGAACGGCTGGACCAACCGCACGACGTCATCGTCGCCCCGGACGGCATCGTGTGGTTCTCCGACTTCGGGCAACAGTTCATCGGCGAGTTGAATCCAAAAACGGCCGCGGTCACGGAGTTCCACGTACCGGAGCTCAAGCCGGGATACCTGACCGGCAGCCTGGATATCGAACTGGACAAGACCGGCAACATATGGCTGGGCATGATGTTCCAGGGCGGCATCGCCCACTTCGACACCAAAGCGCATACGTTCACCGAGTACGCGGTCGTGCCGACCGACGTTCCCGATAACACCCAAGAGTCGATGGTGATGCCGTGGGGCTCGGACGTCGACGGAAACGTCTGGACCAACAACCAGGCCGACCATTCGCTGCGCCGCCTGAACGTCGCGACCGGAGCGTGGAGCTCGTTCGGCCCCTATGCGTACCCGAATTCGTCCCAGATGGTCCGCTCCTACGGAATCGCCGCCGACGCGCAGAACAACGCCTGGCTGTTCGATTTCGCCGCCGCGGCGATCGCCCGAGTCGACGCGAAAACGGGCAAGATCACGATCATGCCGACGCCGACGCAGAATTCGCACCCGCGTCGCGGCCGCGTCGATCCGAACGGTATTTTCTGGTTCGCCGAGTACGGCGCAAACCGGGTCGGCATGGTCGACACGAAGGTCGCCAACGGAACGATCAAGGAGTTCCTGATGCCGACGCCCTGGACGATGCCCTACGACGTCGTGGCCGACAAGAACGGCGAGGTGTGGACCGGTTCGATGGAAACCGACCGCGTGGTGCGGTTGGATCCGAAGACCGGGCAATCCGTCGAGTACATGATGCCCAACGACACCAACATCCGGCGCGTGTTCGTCGACAACAGCACGACGCCGGTCACGTTCTGGACCGGCAGCAATCACGGCGCCGCGATCGTGCGGGTGCAGCCGCTGAACTAGGTTACACGGCCCAGCCGGTCGACGAGATGTCGAGTCGTTGGCCCTCGGGATCGCGAACGTAGCCTTCCGAATACCGGCCGGCCGCGACCGCGGTGTGTCCTTCTGCTGCGCCCATCGTTACCGCGAGCGAAGCCGCTGCGCTGACGTCTTCCACCTCGAAGCCGAAGTGATGCAGCCCGGGCGCAGCGCCGGCCGACTCCGGCCGGTCGTTGGGAAGAACGGCTAAATTGATATATCCATCCGAAAGGTACACCGGCCCGTTCTGGCGATCGCTGCGCGCGACTTCGTGCATCCCGAAAACGGACTTGTAGAACGTTGCAACCTTGTTCGTATCGGCGGCCATGAGCGCGATGTGTTTGATTCGATTGGGCTGCATCGTTCGTTCCTCCGGGTGAATCAGCGCGACGGGGTGTAGATGATCTCCTGAGCGGGAAAGGGTTTGAACCCGTTGTACTTGGCGGCAACGTCGATCACCGGCTGAATGAGCGCCGGCGTAAGGTCTGGCGTGAATCGAACGCGCGGCATCGTTGCGATAAGCGCCGGGTCGGTCTTCGTGAACGCGGCGAAGATTTCGCCGGTTTGGGCCGGGTTCTTGTTGACCCACGCTGCGGTCTCACGGATTGCGGCGCCGAAGCGGCTCACCAGATCCGCATGATCCTTGGCCCATTGCGGCGTCGCGCACCACGCGCTGCCGAGATAATGTTTGGCAATCGCATCGAAGCCGTAGACGAGGACGCGACTCGTCTTTTTGGCGATCTCGAGAAACGGTTCCCCGGCATAGGCTGCGTCGACGCGGCCGGCATCGAGCGCGGCGGTGATCGATGGTGGCGGAATCTCCACAAACTTGATCGTCGCCGAGTCGCCGCCGTTTTGGTCGACCCAGGCGCGCGTCGCGAGGTGCGAGACACCGTTCAGCGCGACGACGGCAATCGTCCTGCCGTTGAGGTCCGCGGCCACATGGATCGGCGAATTCGCCGCCACGAGCAGCGCTCCGGTGTATTGCGGGGACAAATACTCCGAGCCGGGCGCAATGACGACGAGCGGAATGCCCTTCTGATGGATCGAGGCTAGGGCATCGAGCGTGATGTATCCGATATCGATCGACCCGGACACGATCGCAGCCGCGATCGCTGTGCCGTTCACCATCGTCTGGAGATCGGCATCGATGCCGGCCTTCGCCAGAAAACCCGCCTCCCGCGCGTAGAGCACCTCCAAGGCAGACTCGAGCGGGATCATGGCGACGCGCACCCGCGCCGTAGTTTGCGCCCAGCCGGGTGAACCGATCGCGCCGAGCGCCGCACCACCAAAAAGCAACGCCGACGCATGTCGTCGAGTGACCCTGAATGCCACCGCTGCATCCCTAGTCATCGTCGCGCGCCGCGACGGTTGGGCGGCTCGCGTCGAAGGCCCCAAACACGGGCTCCGGGGTGCCGCCACGTACGGCATGCCATAGGATATCGTTCAAGACGGCGTCCGGGACGCGGTCCTCGTGCGAGAAGTCGAGCGCGTTCGAGTCGGCGGCGCGATACGCGGTCACCTTGTTCTTCGCATCGAGGTCGGTGCTCGCCGCGAGCAGGTCGAACGGCCGGAGATCCGGCGTAGTGGTGAAGGCGGCGAACAGCGGGCGTGCGCCGGCGTCGTAGGGCGTCATCGGCGAGAGTCCGAGCAACAACTCGATCGTGCGCAAAATGCTCGAGGTCGTGTAGCGATCGTGATGAAGGCCGGCGGCGGCGTAGGGACTGGCGAGGTAGAACGTCGAGCGCTGCTCGTCGACGTGATCGGGGCCGTTCTGGGCGTCGTCCTCGAGGATGAAGATCGCGGTGCTCGCCCAGTCCGCGCTGTGCGAGACGGCATCCACGAGCATCCCGACGGCCTGATCGTTGTCGGCGACCATCGCCGCCGGCGTGTTCGCACCGGTCTTGGTTCCGGCCGTGTGATCGCGCCCGAAGCGCACGATTTCCAGCTGCGGCAGCGTCCGGCTGCGCTCGAAACCGTCGAACTCGCGCTTCCACTCGCGGAAGCGCTCGACGTCCGGGATGTTCAGGTCGAACGCTGCGAAGTGCGGGTCGACGCGTCCGATCAGCCCGCTTTCCATCGTCGAGGTCGGCGGGCGCGTATCGTCGTCGCCTGCGTCGTCGGCACCCGGAGTGACGAACTCACCGTAATCGCGCAGCGATACGTGATGCCGCGCGGCGTCATCCCAGACGTAACCGGCGTGTGGGGTCGAGGCCTCGGCGCCGTCCTCGAAGTCGTAGAACGCGCGCCGGTTGTCGTACTGCGGCGGCCACATCTTCTCGAGGTAGTCGTTGGCGAAGGCGGCATTGGACCAGTTGTGACCGTCGGCGCTTACGTGCGCATCGCAGAAAAAGCGGTCGAAGATGCCGAAGCGCGCGACCAGCGCGTGCTGGTTGGGCGTGACGGCGCGACCGAACAACACGAGCGACGGATCGCCATCGGCGCCGTTGACGTCGCCGAGCACCTGATCGTACGTACGGTTTTCCTTGATGACGTAGATGACGTGACGGATCGGGCCGTTCGCCTGCACGATCGGATCGGGCGGCGGCGTCGAGCGCGCAAACGGTGCGCCGAGTGATTCGACCGTGGCGAGACCGGCCGTCAGTTCGGCATCGGACGGAATCGGAATGCGCCGGATCGCCCCGACGATGTTATCGGCGACGTAGCCCGGGCCCATCGCCAACTCCTGACGGTACCCGGGATTCGCGTGCCCGCTCTCGCCTTTCCCGTCGGCGATCAGCAAGGCGTGGTCCGCAGCTTCCAACGCCAGCGCCGTCGGATACCAGCCGGTCGGAATCGCGCCGAGCGCGGTGAGGCGGCCGGCCGCAACGCGGAACACCGCGACCGCGTTCGCAGCCCCGCAGGTGACGTAGAGGCGTCCGCCGGCGAGCGCCAGCGCGTTGGGCGAATCGCCGACCACACCACGCAGCGCGAACGGCAGGCGGGCGCGCTGCACGACGCGCTCGCGCGCGAGATCGATCACCGCGACATCGTCGTCGTCGCTGTCCGCAACGTAGAGATGGGAGCCGCTGCGCAGCAACGCAACCGGGTGCAACCCGACGCGAATGCGCGTGCGCACGCGGCCGGCGCCCACGTCGACGGCATCGACGAACGACTCGGCCCGGTCGGCAACGTAGAGCGTCCTGCCGTCGTTACTGAAGGCTAGTGCAGCGGGATGACGGCCGACCGCGATGACGCGCCGCAGCGCTCCGCTCGCGGTATCCACGAGCGCAACCGCGTTGGCGTAGTCGCCGGCAACCGCGAGCCGCTCGCCATTCGGCTCGCGCGCGATCGCGACGGGAAAAAACGGAACGGGAAGACTGATCGTACGATCGACGCGTCCGCCGATCGGATCGACGTGCGAAATCTGCTCGCCGAAGGTTGCGGTGTTCGGAATCCACATGCCGTCGCCGTCGATGTCGCGCAGCGGGGCTCCGAAGGCGTTGCCCAGCGCGATCGTCGTTTGCACGGCGAGCGTGCGCGCGTCGAGCACCCGCAGTACCGGCTTGCGGTGACCGGTCTCGAGCTCGAATGCGCGCGTGCCGTCGCGCGAGACGACGATGCCGGTCGGCAACGTCCCCACCGTCTGCAACGACGCCGGCGGCGGCGCGATGCGCCAGCCATTCGGTAACTCGATCGGTGGGCCGAATTGCGCGAACGCCCAGGTGGACAGCGCGACCATGGCCATGGTCACCGCTACGAGAACGCGGCGCGCTAGATGCCGCCGTACCATTCGTAGCCTTGGTCCTCCCAATAGCCGCCCTTGCTTTGAGGCGTCGGGAACGTCGCTGCGAGTTCGATCTGCCGCACCCACTTCGCGCTCTTGTAACCGAGCTGGGTCGGGATGCGCAGGCGGACCGGAGCGCCGTGATCGGGATCGACCGGTTTGTCGTTGAGGTCGAGCGCGAGCAGCGTTTGGGGGTGTGCGGCCTGATGCAGGTCGAGCGACTCGTAATACTCCGTTCCCGACTCGTCCTTGTCGAAACAGCGGAAGATCACATAGCGCGCACTCGGCCGCGGCTGCGCCATCGCAACGATCGTCGCCAGCGGCACGCCGCTCCATTTGCCGATCACGCTCCAACCCTCCACGCAGTCGTGGCGCGTGATCTGCGCGAGCTGCGGCATCGCACGCAGTTCGGCCAGCGTGAAGACCTGCGGCCGGTCGACCAGGCCGACCACCGGCAGGCGGTAGCCGCGGAAGCCCTCGCGCGCCGCGTCCGCGTAGCGCGTATCGCTCGGCGTGTCCAAGCCGTCGATGCGGTAGTCGCTGCTGATGTCGGCTTCCGAGTAGAGCCGAGCAGATCCGCGCGTGCCGATGATGGCGTGGTTGAGTCCCTGCACGCTGTCGAGCACGCCGTAGAGCGAACTGGTGAGTTGATCCTTGACCGGACCGCACCCGACCAGGCCGCTCGCGCTCAACGAGGCCACGAAGAGCCGCCGTTTCATACGCCCACCCCGTCGTTTTCCTTCAGACGATACCAGCCGGTGATCATCGATTTGATGTTGTTCCAGGCACCGGTCGAAAATACCAGGGCCATATGCGTGCAGAAGTAGCCGATGAGCAGCGCCATCAGCGTGAAGTGCCACGTACGCGCGAACTGCCGCCCGCCCAAGAGCCAAATCAGCGGCCCGGTCATTGCATCGACGCCCGGCGAAAGCGCCAGCCCCGTCAAAATGAGCAGCGGGATGAAGACGAAGAGCACGGTCGTGTACGCTGCCTTCTGCAACGGGTTGTACGTGCCGTGCGGCGGCGGGTCTTTGCGCAAGCGCAAGTAGTAGAGCTGCATCGGCCACATCTTCGGCAGATCGGAGGGCCGCAGGATCAGTTCGCGCAGATCCTTGCGCATCGCACCGGCGATCAGATACGCCACGAGCGCGAGCGTCAGCACCCAGCCGAAGAAAAAGTGCCACACCCGGCCGGCAGCGAGGTCTTGCGTCGCCGGCAGGGTGACGGCGCCCGGGAAGGCGCGCTCGGCTTCCCCGCCTTGCCCGTCGTCGGTGTAGCCGAAGACGTGCGTCGTCGTGAACGTGTGCCCGAACAGCGTGACCGTACCGACCTGCGCACCGTTGGGCGCTTGGTGCGCATCGAAGGACAGGATGCGGTGCGCGGGATCGCTCTTGTCGCTCGCATCGAGGTAGGGGGCGGCGTTGAAGATCTGCAGGCCGCTCATGACGAGGACCAGGATCGCCAGGGCCCATAGCCAGTGCGTGATGCGCGCCGCGATCGAGTGGCGGTACACTCGCTCGCCGGCGACGGGAGTCTCGGTCATGCTGGAATCCTACCTTGTAAGGGAGCGCCGCGCTCGTAAGGTGCCTTACCACGCGGATGTTCTCCTCCGAACGTGGAAGCCGCCCCGGTGATCGACAATCTCGTGCTGATCGAGCGGGACGGGACGTGCGCACGCGTCACGATGAACCGTCCCGACGTCCGGAATGCCTTCAATGCCGAACTGATCGCGGCGATGCTCGAAGCGTTCACCATGCTGGGCGCCGACGCGAGCGTGCGCTCGATCGTGCTCACGGGCGCGGGCGCGACCTTCAGCGGCGGCGCCGACATCGCGTGGATGCGCGCGTCCCTCGAGCTCGGCGGAGGTGAGAACCTGCGCGACGCCGAGGCCATGGCGGCCATGCTGATCGCGATCGACCGTTGCCCCAAGCCGGTAATCGCGCGCGTGCACGGTGCGGCGCTGGGCGGCGGGTGCGGCCTGATCGCCGCCGCCGACATCGTCGTCGCGGCGGCCGACGCGGTGTTCGGCTTCACCGAGGTCAAGCTCGGCATCGTGCCGGCCGTGATCTCGCCCTTCGTCATTCGCAAGATCGGCGTCTCGCAGGCGCGCGCGCTGTTCATCACCGGCGAGCGCTTCAACGTCTTGCACGCGCAACGCATCGGCCTCGTGCATCACGTGGTTCCGGCCGACAAACTCGACGAGCGCATCGCGCCGATCCTCGACGATTTGCGAACCGCCGGCCCGAACGCGATCGCCACCGCCAAAGCGCTCGTGCGCGACGTCGTCGCAGCGATGCCGGACGAAGTGACGGCACTCACCGCGCAGGTCATCGCGACAGCGCGCACCTCGCCCGAAGGCCAGGAAGGTTTGCGCGCGTTTCTCGAGCGACGGCCGGCGAGCTGGCACGATCGGTGATCCGCCGCCTGCTCATCGCGAACCGCGGTGAGATCGCGATCCGCATCGCCCGCGGAGCACGCGAGCTGGGCATCGCACCGGTCGGCGTGTACTCCGACGCCGACGCAAACGCGGCGTTTCGCGAGGCGCTCGACGCAACGCTGCGGATCGGACCGGGCCCGGCGGCCGAATCGTATCTCGACGGCGCCGCGATCATCGCGGCGGCGCGCGCACTCGGCGCCGACGCGATCCATCCGGGCTACGGCTTTCTTTCCGAACGCGCGCCGTTCGCGCAAGCGGTGATCGATGCGGGCTTGATCTTCGTGGGTCCGAGCCCCGCCGCCATCGCCGCAATAGGTTCGAAGAGCGAGGCCAAGCGGCGCGTGCGCGCGGCCGGGGTGCCGGTGGTCGCCGGCTACGACGGCGACGATCAAGACGACGCCGTGCTGCGGCGCGAAGCCGCGAGCATCGGCACGCCGCTGGTGATCAAGGCCGTTGCCGGCGGCGGCGGTCGCGGCATGCGCGTCGTCGAGGATCTCGCGACGTTCGAGGCCGCGCTCGCGTCGGCGCGGCGCGAAGCGCGTGCGGCGTTCGGTGACGATGCCGTGCTGCTGGAACGCTACTTGCACCGGCCGCGGCACGTCGAGTTCCAGATCCTCGGCGATACGCACGGCGCGATCGTGCACCTCGGCGAGCGCGATTGCTCGATCCAGCGCCGGCATCAGAAGGTCGTCGAGGAAGCGCCGTCCCCGGCGCTCGACCCGAAACTGCGCGCACGCATGGGCGCGGCGGCGGTCGCCGCCGCCCGCAGCGTCGGCTACACCAACGCCGGCACGGTCGAGTTCTTGCTCGCCGCGGACAAAACGTTTGCCTTTCTCGAGATGAATGCGCGTCTGCAGGTCGAGCACCCGGTTACCGAGCTCGTCTACGGCATCGATCTGGTGCACGAGCAACTGCGCATCGCGAGCGGCGAACCGCTGCGCCTCACGCAAGACGCCGTCGCCGCGCGCGGTTGGGCGATCGAGGCGCGCGTCAACGCCGAGGATCCGGCCCGCGACTACGCGCCGCAGGCCGGGACGATCGCCACGTTCGACGTTCCGTGGGCCCCGGGCGTGCGGCTCGATACAGGGGTGCGCGCAGGCAGCGAGGTGCCGGTGTTCTACGACTCGCTCTTAGCGAAGATCATCGTCTGGGACGAAGATCGTCCGCGCGCGATCGCGCGCCTGGGCGCGACCCTCGCTCAAACACACGTGACGGGTTTGCTGACGAACCTGCCGCTGTTGCGCGCGATCGCCGCCGACGACGCGTTCGCGGCGGGCGATACGACGACCAGCTACCTGCCGGAGCGCGGCGCGACGCTCGCCGCCTACACCGCCCGCCAAACCGCCGGCGCGCTCCTGGCGGCCGCCACTTCGCTGTTGCGTTCGGGTTATGGTTGGCGTCCGGGCGGCATCGGAATTCCGCTGGTGCTCGAGCACGACGGCGTGCGCGGGCAGTTGAGTGCCGAGCGCACGGCCGAGGGCTGGCGCTTGCGCGGCGACATCCAAGCGGACGTCCCGTTCGACGGGCCCGCAACCCCGCTCGACGGCAGCGGCGTCACCGTCGCGCCGCCGCCGAGCGCAATCGCAGCGCGGACCGTTACGACGTACGGCGACGGCAGCGTCAGCGCGCCGATGCCGGGAAAGATCGTCAGCGTGGCGGTGGCGCCGGGCAGCAGCGTCAAGTTGCACGATCTGCTCGTCGTGCTCGAGGCGATGAAGATGGAACACCGCATCGAAGCGCCCATCGACGGCACGGTCAGCGCGCTGCACGTCGCAGCCGGCGATGTCGTCGCCGCGGGCGCCGGCCTCGTCACCATCTCGGCTGCGGCGCGGTTGAAGCACACGTGAAGAACCCCTACGCGGCGTTCCCGGCCCGGGTCACGCTCTGCGAGGTCGGCCCGCGCGACGGTTTGCAGAACGAAGCGCAGACGGTTGCGGCCGCCGACAAGGTACGCTACATCGAGCTGCTCGTCGAGGCCGGCGTCACCGTGCTTGAAGCGACCTCCTTCGTCAGCGCGGCCGCGGTGCCGCAACTTGCCGACGCCGACGCCGTTTTCCCCGCGATCCGCAAGCGTGAAGGCGTGCGCTATCTGGCGCTCGTCCCGAACGAGCGCGGGCTCGACCGCGCGATCGCTGCCGGCGTGAAGGACATCGTGGTGTTCACCGCCGCCTCGGAATCGTTCGCGCAGCGCAACATTCGCATGTCGATCGCGCAGTCGCTGGCAGCGTTTTCCGGAGTGATCGCGCGCGCGCACGCGAACGGAATGCGGGTGCGCGGATCGGTCTCGACGGCATTCGGCTGTCCGTTCGAGGGCGCCGTTCCGCCGGCGAACGTAGTGCGCGTCGCGCAAGCGCTGCTTGCCGCCGGCGCCGACACGCTCTCGATTGCCGACACGATCGGGGTCGCAACGCCGAACCAAGTGATCGACGTCGCCGGCGCGTTGCTCGAGGCCGGCATTCCCCGCGATCGGTTCGGCCTGCACTTCCACGATACGCGCGGCACCGCCCTGGCCAACATCATGGCCGGCTTGCAGATGGGCGTGCACGAATACGATTCGTCGGCGGGCGGCCTCGGCGGGTGCCCGTTCGCGCCCGGCGCCACCGGGAACGTCGCGACCGAAGACGTGCTCTATCTGCTCCGCGGGCTGGGCATCGAAACGGGCATCGACATCGATCGTCTGCGCGACGCATCGCGCTTCATCGACGGCGTGCTCCACGGCCGCGTCGTCTCGCGCGCGTACCGGGCGCTCGAAGCGGCCGCGGCACGTGTCGGTTAGCCTGACCGGCTGCCGGCTGGCGCTGCTCGCGCCGATCGCGTGGCCGACGCCGCCGTCCGGCTACGGTCCGTGGGAGCAGATCGCGTTCAACATCGCCGACGGGATGCGCCGCCGCGGCCTGGACGTGACGCTCTTCGCAACCGGCGACTCGACGTTTTCCGGACGCCTTGCCAGCGTCGTACCGGCCGGCACGAACGAAGACCCGACGCTCAACGCCGACGTCTACACCGCGCTACACATCGGCCGGCTCTTCGAACGCGCGGCCGACTTCGACCTCATCCACAACGGTTTCGACTGGAAGCCGCTCACCTACGCGCTCGCGACAGTGGCGCCGCCGATGATCACGACGATCCACGGGTTCTCGTCACCACCGATCCTGGCCGCATACTATGCCGGCGCCGCGCGCAGTTTCTACTGCTCGATCAGCGACGCCGACCGCGATCCGGGTCTCGACTATCTGGCCACGACCTATAACGGCATCGACCCCGAGGCGTTCACGTTCGTCGATCGCGCCGGCGACTATCTGCTGTTCTTCGGGCGCTTCCATCCCGAGAAGGGAGCGCACCTCGCGATCGAAATCGCGCGGCGCGCCGGCGTGCGGCTCAAGCTGGCCGGGATCCCGCACGACGAGGCCTACTTTCGCACGGCGGTCGAGCCGCACATCGACGGTGACGCCGTGCAGTTTCTCGGGCACGTGCGCGGCCCGGCGCGCGACGAGTTGCTCGGCGGCGCGCTCGCGCTCGTGCACATGACGACGCGCCCCGAACGCTTCGGCCTCACGTTGATCGAGGCGATGGCGTGCGGCACGCCGGTCCTCGGAGCGGCGACGGGCTCGGTCCCGGAGATCGTCGTCGACGGCGTCACCGGCTTCACGTGCGCGACGGTGACGGACGCGGTCGCGCGTGTGCCGGAACTCGCAGCGCTCTCGCGCGCCGCGTGCCGCGAACGCGTCGTCACGGCGTTCTCGACGGAGCGTATGGTGGACCGCTATCTCGGCGCGTACCGCAGCGCGCTCGCCCTGCGCACGCCACCGGCGCCAAGTCCCGAACGGCTGGCGGCGCGGCGTCACGATTGGTGGGACCGTCCAATGGCATACACCGACGATCCGCCGCACGCAGCGCATCAATCGTTCGAGCTCACGATACGCGAAGCGCACGACGACTCCGTAGTGGGAAAACCACCAACGGGCAGCTAAACGAACCCGCAGTCGACCCGCTTTTTCTTAGAGGAGCCGTACTTATGCTTTGTCTATCACGCGTCATGCGCGGCGCGCTGGCCGTTGCCGTGCTCGCGATTACCGCAACCAGCGCATCACTCGCGCAAGACTCGATGAAACTGCCGCCCGGCATGACGCCGGCGATCATGAAGATGATGATGACGCCCGGGAAGCCGAATCCGCCCGGCTTGCCCAAGGGGCTGGAGCCGTGGATGGGCTGCGTCCCCTCGATGGGTTTCCACTATGTCGCCCCCAAGGACAAGCCGTTCGGCCCGATCTACGGCTGGTACAACGGCAAGCCGGTCTTCACCGAGATCATGGTTGCGAAGAAGCTCTTCGACGCCGGCACCAGTTGGGACAACCAGCTCAAGCCATTACCCGGCTACAGTATCAACCACGTCGACATCTGGTGGGAGCCCCACGGTCACCCCGGCTATCTCGTCCCGCACTACGATATCCACGCCTGGTACATCCCGCACGCGGAGCACATGAAATTCTGCGGCAACACATCCGGCACGAAGCCCGCGTTCATGTGAACGGAGCCGTCTAACCTAGAGTGTGAGCGTTGCAGCCCAAGGACACGTTGAAGGACATGACTTCGTGGACTGCAACGCCGTGCACGAGGAACGGATCGTCGCGCAGGATGCGGTCGAGCGCTGCGCGCGATTCGGTTCGCGCGACGATCATGCCGCCGGCCTGGCGGTTTTCAAACAGCGATCCGGCAAACAGAAACTCTCCGGCATTCGCATGTTCCGTGGCCCAGGCGATGTGGGCGGCGAAGTGCTCGTCGTAATGCGTCATATCGGTATTCATCAGCCGGACGACGTGCAGCACGGGCTGAGCCATCGCGTTACGTCCGGCTCGTCACGCGGTCGTCGATCCAGTGCAGCGCGGCCCGCGCGCGTTCGGCGCGAGCGATGGCGTCGTCGATCGATTCACCCAGGACGGTGAAGTGGCCCATCTTGCGGCGCAGCGAGGCGTTCGCTTTGCCGTAGATGTGAAGCTTCAAGTCGGGGTCGCGCAAGATCTCGCGCACGCCGGCCAGCTGGTTACCGCCGCCGGTGCCGAGGATGTTCACCATCACGGCGGGGGCGAAGAGCTTCGGTTCGACCAGCGGCAGGCCGCAGATCGCCCGCACGTGCAGCTCGTATTGGGAGATCTGCGTCGCGTCGAGCGAGTAGTGCCCGCTGTTGTGCACGCGCGGCGCAATCTCGTTCACCAGCAACTCGTCACCGGCCGCGAAGAACTCGACGCAGAACGTTCCAACGATGCCCAAGCGCGTTGCGATCGTGTGCGCGTAGGCGTGCGCGCGATCGGCCATCGCGACCGAGACGCGTCCCGGCACGATCGTCATCGCCAGCACGCCGTGATCGTGCACGTTCTCCGATACCGGAAACGACACGACGTCGCCGCCTTCGTCGCGCGTCGCGATGATCGACAGCTCGCGATCGAAGGGGATCAGTTGCTCCCAGATCAAAGCGCGCCCGCGCGCTTCGCCGAGCGCCTCTTCGGCCGCCGCGCGATCGCGCACCACCCACTGGCCTTTGCCGTCGTAGCCGCCCATCGTCGTCTTGAGCACCGCCGGAAAGCCGATGAGCGCCAGCGCCGCCGCGAATTCGTCGCGGTCGCGCACCGGCACGAAGGCGGCGGTCGGAATCCCGCACTCGCGCACGAACGTCTTCTCGAGGATGCGCTCTTGCGTGACGCGCAGGACGGCGGCGTTCGGATCGACCAAGCGCCGGTCGGCTTCGAGCGCGAGCACCGATTCGAGCGGAATGTTCTCGAACTCGTAGGTGACGACGTCGCTGCGCGCGCCCAACTCGCCGATCGCCCGCAGATCGTCGTAGGCTGCCACGAGTTGCTCGTCGGCGATCTGTCCGGTCGGCGAATTCGGAAACGGCTCGAGCGTCACGACGCGATAGCCCATGCGCTTGGCTTCGAGGGTGAGCATCCGGCCGAGCTGACCCCCGCCGAGAATGCCGATCGTACGGATCACAGGACCGTTGCTTCGACCTCGCGAGCGATGCGCTCGGTGCGCTCGGCGAGCCGGCGCGCGAGCCCCTCGTCGGTCAGCGCCAAGATGCGGGCGGCGAAGAGCGCGGCGTTCGCCGCCCCGCCGATCGCCATCGTCGCCACCGGCACACCGGCCGGCATCTGCGCGATCGAGAGCAGTGAGTCGAGCCCCTTGAGCGCCTTCGACTCGACCGGCACACCGATCACCGGCAGCTGCGTCTTGGTCGCGAGCATGCCGGGCAGGTGCGCGGCGCCGCCGGCGCCGGCGATGATCGCGCGCAGCCCGCGCCCGGCGGCAGCCTCGGCGTAGCGGAACATCAGGTCGGGGGTGCGGTGCGCGGAGACGACCTTCATCTCGAACGGCACGCCGAGCTCTTGCAGCATCGTCGCAGCGGAGCGCATCGTCTCGAGGTCCGATGCCGAGCCCAGCACGATCCCGACCAGCGGTTTGTCCATCGCGTTCGCCTTTCGGCTCACCGGAAGTCCCACCCTCGACTGCGAAACGCGCGCGCGGATGCGTTTCTCCATCGGCATCAACTACTGGCCGCGACGCAGCGCGATGCACATGTGGCAGCGGTTCGATCCGGGAGAGATCGCCGAGGACATGTTGCGCCTTGCGGCCTTGGGCTTCGACAGCGTCCGCTTCTTCCTGCACTGGGCCGATTTTCAGCCCGAGCCGGAGCGGCTGGACCGCACCATGCTGGCGCGGCTCGAACGCGTGATGGAACTGATCGCCGCCGCCGGGCTGCGCGCGATGCCGACGCTGTTCTGCGGCCACATGAGCGGGGTGAACTGGCTGCCCTCGTGGACGCTCGACCGCACCCGCCCGAGCGGCCGCTTCCGCACGCTCACCGAGGCCGGCGAGGCACCGTACGCTAGCGGCGACCTCTACACCGGACCGCTGCTGCAAGCGCAGCGCCTCCAGGCCCGTGAGGCCGGAGCAGCGCTGCGCGGGCATCCGGCCGTGCTCGCGTGGGATCTCGGCAACGAGTTCAGCAACGTCTGCGAACCCGCTTCGGTCGACGACGCGCGCGAGTGGAGCAAACGGCTGACCGACGATCTGCAGTCGGCGTCCGGCCATCCCGTGACCGGCGGCATTCACGCTGAAGACCTGACCCGCGACCGGAACATTCGCCCCGCGTCGATCGCCGAGCCCTGGGCGTTCGCGACGATGCACGGCTACTCGGTGTACAGCGATTTCGCGCGCGCCCGCACCGACGCCGACGTCGTGCCGTTCCTCGCCGCGCTGACCGCATCGCTCGCCGGCAAGCCGGTGCTCTTAAGCGAGTTCGGCAACCCGACGTGTCCGCCGGGCAAGCACGAATCGGGGGGGTTCGCCTGCCTGGGCGAGACCGAGATGGCGACGTACGCGCGCGCCGTGCTCGAGCGGCTGCACGCGCAAGGCCGCCTCGGTGCCTACTGGTGGTGCTGGGCCGACTACCACGACGACCTCCGCTCCACGCCTCCCTTCGACCTCGCGCCGCACGAACTGACCTTCGGCATCGTCCGTGCCGACGGCACGGCGAAGCCCATCGCAAACGCGCTTTCGGGTTTCGCGCGGGAAGCGCGCAGCGTCGTCGAACCCCACGATCCCGCGATCTTCGCGCCGGCCTATTATGCCGGTCTGCCGCAGACGACCCACGATGCCTACGCGCGATTTCTGGAGTTCATCTTTAAACAACCATGAAGATCATCCTGATCACCGGCGCCTCCTCGGGAATCGGGCGCGCGCTTGCGGTGCAGGCGGCTCGAGCCGGCTACGCCGTCTACGCCGTCGGCCGCAACGTCCGCGCGCTCGCGGCGCTCTCCGGTCAAGTCGGTGAGGAGGGCGGCACGATCGCGACCGACGTCACCGACATCGGCGATCCGGCCAACGCGCCCGGGCTGATCGGCCGCGCCGTCGGGGCGTACGGACACGTCGACGTGCTGGTGAACAACGCGGGTGCCGCGGCGGCCGGACCGATCGCGATGCAGAGCGACGAGGCCATTCGCGCGCAGTTCGGAACGCACGTTTTCGGACCGCTGGCTTTGACTCGCGAGGCGCTGCCCACGCTGCGTGCCTCGCGCGGCCACGTCTTCATGATCGGCAGCGGCGTCGCGCGCGTTCCGGTTGCCGGCATGGGCGCCTATCCCCCGTCGAAGGCGGCCTTGCGCAGCGCGACCTCGATCTTGCGCCGCGAACTCGTCCCGCTCGACATCGCCGTGACGTACGTCGATCCGGGGGCCGTGGACACGGGTTTCATGACGCGCGCGGGGATGCCGGGTGCGCGGCGCGACACGATGGTGTCGCCCGAACTGGTCGCGCGCAAGATCTTGCTTGCGATCATGACGCGGCCGCGCGTTCTCAACGTAACGCCGCTGCAAACGGCGGCCGTTGCGCTGGCGGAAGTGTTTCCGCAAATCGCCGAAGTCGTGCTCGAGCGCAACCCGGCGCTGGTGGGCGCAGGACCGTCGATCGCCGCCGTCGAGCTGCAGCGCGACAACAACGGCCGCGGCGAGAAGATCGCCTTGCCCAGCGCACGATCGTTGCCGCTGCCGTTGGAGATGCCGCCCCAGCCCGAACCCGAGCCCGAGCCCGCACCCGCGTTTGTTCCGCCGCCAATCGAAGCCGTGGTCATCGAAACGCCGGTCGTCGTCGAAACGCCGGTGGCGGTCGAAGCGCCGGTCGTCGAACCGCCGCCGGCGGAACGCGAGCCGCCGCCGTCGCGCTGGCAGTACGAGCCGCCGGAGTCGGCCTCGGAGGAGGAGGTCGCGGCCGAGGTCGCCGTACCCGCGGCGGCGGCAGCACCGGTGGCGGCAGCGCTTGAACCGGACGCCCACCACGACGTCGAGCCGCCGATGACGGGGAAATCGTTCGACGCGGCGCTCGAATCGTTGCACCGCCGCATGGAGCGCGCAAAGCTCACGACGGATTTCGTCCGCTCCTTGCTCATCGTGGACAACGTCATCGACGTCGGCGAGGCGGCGATGCGCTGGGCCGGCATGCCGAACAAGCACGAACGCTCGCTGACCAGCGAAGTATTCTTTGCGCTCGCCGAATGGGGCTTTCTCGCGCCGCGCGCCGACGGCCGCTACCGCGTCCTGCACGCCGCCGACGACGATCCCAACGCTAAAGGCATCTAGCACACTAGATGTCTTCGAGGAGCCCGCGATGATCGTATCTCTGCCTGCCTGCGCCCGTCTGGCCGCCGTCGCGATTGCGTTCGTGATGTTCGGCGCGGGAACGGCCGAACTGCAAACGGTGCGCGTCGGGCTGCTGCCCAACGACGACATGATTGCGGTGCTCTACGCGCAGGAGACCGGATTGTTCCGGGACGCCGGGCTCGACGTGCAGCTCGACAAATCGTCGCCGAACGGCTCTGCAATCGCCACGGCCGTTACCGCCGGCACCTACGACATCGGCAAGTCGAGCATCACGCCGATCTTCGATGCGCACCTGCACGGCGTTCCGTTCTGGATCATCGCAACCGCGGCGATGTATCAGAGCACCAAGCCATACGTCGGCTTCATCGTGCCGATCGATTCGCCGATCAAGACGGTGAAGGACCTGGGTACCGGCGCGACCGCGGTGAGCTTCATTCACGACCTCGGACAACTCGCGGTGTATAAGGAGATCGACGAAGCCGGCGGCGATTGGAAGTCCTCGCAACTGCAGTTCGTCGAGCTGCCGATGTCGGCGTCATATGCGGCCGTCGAAGCCAAGCGCGTGGTGGCGGGCGAAGTCTCCTATCCGCCGGCTCAGGCCGCGCTCGATACCGGGAACGTGCGTTTCATCCCGGCCTACAACACCTTCGGCAAAGAGTTCATCTTCTCGGTCTGGTTCACGACGCAAGACTATGCGAAGAAACACCCCGACATCGTGAAGGCGTTCGCGCGCGTCGTCGCCGCCGCTGCACGCTACACCAATGCCCATCCGAAAGAAACGGCCCCCATACTAGCCGCGTACACCGGCATCGCCCAAGGAACGATCGATCGGATGCCGCGCGTCACCAACGGCACGTCGGTGTACGCGGCGGGGATTCAGCCGCTGATCGATACGATGGCAAAGTACAATTTCATCGCGCATTCGTTCCCGGCGGCGGAGATCATCGACCCCGACATCCTCGCGCGGTAGGTTAAATCAGGGTTCGCTCAGGCGTCGGCGCGCACGTGCCCGTGGGTGTGCGTGTGCTCGCGAATCGACGCGTACGCACCCGAGGCCAGCACGGTTGCCGGATCGCCGTCGGCGAGGATACGGCGGTCGACGACGACCAGCCGGTCGAACCAGTCCGCGGCGCGATCGAGATCGTGCGTCGTCATTATTACGGGCAGACCGCCGGCGACGAGGTCGCGCACGATGTGCAGCAGCTTGTCTTCGGTCGCCGCATCGACGCCGGTCGTCGGTTCGTCGAGCAACAGCAGCTCGGGTTCCTGCGCGATGGCGCGCGCGACGAACACGCGCTGCTGCTGACCGCCCGAAAGTTCCGCGATGTGGCGGTTTGCAAACGCACCGAGATCGAGCGCCGCGATGGCATCGTCCACCGCGCGCCGGTCGGCGGCGCTGAACGGCGCAAACGGCCGGAGACGTGCATACCGCCCCATCGAGACGGCATCGCGCACGTTGACCGGAAAGCTGAAGTCGACCGCTTCGATCTGCGGCACGTAGCCGATCGCCCCGGGCCGCAGTTTGTCCGGCGTATCGCCGAAGACGCGCACGCTGCCGGCGTCGGGACGGATCAGGCCGGCGACGATTTTGAGGAGGGTCGACTTTCCCGACCCATTCGGGCCCACGATCCCCAGCGCCGTGCCCCGTTCGAGCGTGAGCGAGACCCCGTCCAACGCCAGCACGCGGTCGTAGCGCACGACGACGCCGGTAACTTCGACCGCAACGCGCGCTGCCGGGGCGACGTCGCTCCGAGCCTTCATGCGGCTGGTATCGGCGCCGCGAGCGCTGTTTCCCACCGGAAGGCACACCGCCCCCTTATGTCATCCCGAGCTTGTCGAGAGCCTGTCCTGAGCTTGTCGAAGGAGACCGCCTCAATCGCGACCACTTGCTCTGTCCCTCGACAAGCTCGGGATGACATAGGGGGCTTCGCGCCGCAACCTTTGACAGGGCCGCATGGCTCCCGTATAATCGCCGTCGGCCCGTGGGGATGTAGCTCAGCTGGTAGAGCACTTGCTTCGCATGTAAGGGGTCAGGAGTTCGAGTCTCCTCATCTCCACCA
>Ga0209415_10003483_pt1 | contig 29256 bp, 27 predicted proteins | sample PeaSoiSIISIP2007_FD_187696 | JGI IMG/M metagenome (GOLD analysis project Ga0209415, IMG submission 187696) | Peat soil microbial communities from Weissenstadt, Germany - SII-SIP-2007 (SPAdes) (version 2) | ecosystem: Environmental > Terrestrial > Soil > Wetlands > Peat | place: Germany...
CTGCGGCTCCATCCAGGTGGTGACGAAGGTGGCCAGGTTGAGGCGCGCGTTGCCGTCCAGCATCAGCTCGTCGTGGACCACCTGGTAGGCGACCTCGGGGTCCATCGACTGCCGGGGGATCCGCAGCTTGGGCACGGCGGTGCGGGCCGCCCCGCTCGCGTAGAGCGGGTTGAGCTCCAGGGTGGACTCGCCGGGCTCGTGGTGGTGCAAAGGCACGTGTCTCCCTCCCATGGCGCGCCGCTGTCGGGCTCGCCCTGGGAGTAGGGTAGCCGCGCGCGCTCAGCCGGGCGGGTGATCCGCTGCCGCGGCCGGGCCGGAGGACATGGCGGGGGAGAAGATCCCGCGGGCGACGAAGTCCAGGTTGGCGGCGGTCCGCCGCCGCACCGCGTCCGGGGAGTAGACGGGCTCCCCGAGGTGGCGCTGGATCACCGGTTCCATGAGCAGGGGCCCGAGGATCACCGACAGCACCTGGTAGGGGCGCCACTCGGGATCGGAGTCGGGCCGCAGCCCTCCCGCCTGCTCCAGCAGGTCGAGCCCTCTCTCGACGGAGGCGACCAGCTGGTCCAGGATCGTGGTCCCGGCCGGGGTCTCGTCGAGCAGGCAGCGGCGCAGGTAGCCGCGGATCTCCGAGCTGCCGCCGATCACGTCGGAGATGGCGACCGACATGGCCCGGGCGAGCAGGTCCGCCGGGAGGGTCTTGGGCAGCGCCTCGAACCGCTCCAGGAAGAGTCTCAGCACCGACTCGTCGACGGCGGCTCGGAGCCCGTCCTTGGATCCGAAGTGGTGGACGACCAGACCCGGGGACACCCCCGCAGCCTGGGCGACGGTGCGCAGCGAGACCCCGAACCCGGAGCCGGCGAAGAGCCCGAGGGCCGCCTCGCGGATCTTGGCCCGCGCACTCAGGTCGGATTCCTGGACGGTGGGGGAGGGCGCGCTCACGAACCCATTCTAACGTATAAGTAATTGCTTTGGCGAATCATAGATGATATGGTCGTATCTTAGATTGAACAGATATTCAACCATCGCCGAGCCGACGTCCCCGGTCATCGGGGCGAACCCCCCCGATGCCGTGGGCGGTTCGGGGGGTGGGGACGTCCACCTGGCTCGCTGGGCCTCGCTCACCGTGCTCTGCGTCGCCGTCCTGATGGTCAATCTCGACAACACCATCCTCAACGTGGCCCTGCCGACCCTGGTGGAGAAGCTGCGGGCCACCACCGACCAGCTCCAGTGGATCGTCGACGCCTACTCCATGGTCTTCGGCGGCCTGCTCCTGGTCGCCGGGAGCGTGGCCGACCGGTACGGGCGCAAGAAGCTCTTCCTCGCCGGCCTCGCCGTCTTCGGGAGCGGCTCGCTGGGCGCCGCCTTCTCGGGCAGCGTGGGACCGCTGATCGCCTGGCGAGGGCTGATGGGGGCCGGCGCGGCCATGACCATCCCCTCCGGTCTCTCGATCGTCAACGACATCTTTCGCGATCCCGGCGAGCGGGCCCGGGCCATCGGCATCTGGGCCGGCACCATCGGGCTGGGGATCGCCATCGGACCGGTGGCCGGCGGCCTTCTGCTCGCCCACTTCTGGTGGGGTTCGGTCTTCCTGGTCAACGTCCCGGTGGTCGCCGCCGGCCTGGTGGGGACGGCGCTGCTCGTCCCCGACTCGCGGAGCGCGCAGCCCCGGCGGGCCGACCCGGTCGGCGCCCTGCTCTCGATCGGCGGGCTCGGCCTGATCCTCTGGGCGATCATCGAGGGGCCGGTCCACGGCTGGTCGTCGCCCGCGGTGGTGGGCACCCTGCTGGGCGGCGTCCTGCTGTTCGGGGGGTTCGTGGCCTGGGAGCGTCGGGTCGGCCATCCCATGCTGCCGCTCGGGTACTTCCGCCGGAGGCGCTTCAGCGTCGCCATGGCGGCGCTGGCCCTGGGGCTCTTCGCACTGACCGGGGGCCTCTTCCTCCAGACCCAGTTCCTCCAGTTCTTCCTGGGCTACTCGCCGCTCGGCGCCGGGGTGCGCATCCTGCCCATCGCCGGGCTGGTCGCGGCCGGCGCCCTGGTGTCGGCACGGGTGGTCCGGGTGGTCGGCACCAAGCTGACCGCCGCCGCCGGGCTGCTGCTGCTGGTCGGCGGGCTCGCCCAGGAGGCGGCCGTGGCGACCACCGCGGTCACCTACGTGGCGGCCCTCCCCGGGATGCTGCTGATCGGCATGGGGGCCGGCCTGCTCTTTCCGGCGGCCACCGACTCGGTGCTCGGAGCCCTCTCCCAGGGGGATGCGGGGGTCGGCTCGGCGGCCAACAGCACGGCCATCCAGGTGGGCGGCGCGCTCGGGGTGGCGGTGATCGGCAGCGTCCTCTCGACCCGCTACCAGGCGGCGATGACCCCGATCCTCGCCGGCCGGGGGGTGCCGGCGGCGATCGCCCAGCAGATCCTCGGCTCCCTCGGGGGCGCGCTGGCGGTGGCCCGGGCCATCGGCGGCCCGCTTGGCACCGGCCTGACCGCGGTGGCCCGCAACAGCTTCATGCTCGGCAACCGGACGGCGATGCTGACCGCCATGGCTGTCACCGGGGTCGGGCTGCTGCTGGTCCTGGCTGCCCTGCCGTCGAGGGCTCGCCCCGGCCGGTGAGGGGCCTCCCGTGACCGCGGGCTCCGCTGGCCCGCGGCGCACCCGGTGAGGCGCGCAACCCAAAGGGGGGGCGCGCGCTCACCGAGCAGGAGTGGAGGTCAGCCCAGAAGCGACTTCACCAGGCTCTCGATCTGGCTGAGCGATGCCGACGTGCCCTCGGTGAAGACGCCCGCGAAGTTGCCACCCTGGATGGCCAGCACCCCTTCCACGGTGGCGCCGTTGGCGGTGTACTGGTAGGTGGCCGCCTCGTCACCGAGGCCGGAGAGGGGCGTGAAGTTGATGGAGAGGTCCGCCTTCTGCAGGGATGCGACCTGCTCCTGCTCCTGGCTGGTGAACCAGCTGGTGGGCACGCCGGCCCCGAGCGCGACGATGACCACCACGGGAGCGGTGCTCACGGCGCTGATGTACGAGCACGCGATCCCGGTGGCACCGGCGGGGAGGGCGGACGCCGACGCCCCGGGGGCGACGACGGTGGGGTTGGGGAGGGTCGCGCCGAGCGCGCCACCGATGGCGGACGCGGACGGGCAGGCGGAGGCGTTGATCGCCGCCGCGGTCGGTGCGGTCGCCCCCGACGCGGGTGTGGCGGTGGCCCCGCCCGGTGCGGACGAGCTCGACGACGGTGCGCTGGTGCTGCCGCAACCGGCCAGCGCGGCGACCGCGATCAGCCCGGCCAGCAGCGATCGAACGGTGATCCGGTGCGACATCGGATGCGGCCCCCCTGGTGTCGAGGCGGGACGGTTGTCCCAGGGAACCTGACATTAGGGTACACGGGGACCGCTGACAAGAGCATCGAGCTGTCGGGACTTTCGACCCTAGATGTCATCGGGGCGAATGGGTGTTGCGACGTGGTGCAGGGCATGCGGCGTTGGGCGCCCGGCCCGGCAGGGACGCCACCGTTGCTATCCTCGGAGTCGTGCCACGGCGGTATGTGGTCTTCGGCGCGGGCGCGATCGGTGGAGTGATCGCCGGCTTCCTGCACCGGGCGGAGTGCGATGTGGTCGGCATCGCGCGTGGCGCGCACCTCGCCGCCATCCGCCAGCATGGGCTGAGCCTGCGCACCCCGGACGGTGCCTTCACCGTGCACCTGCCCGTGGCCGCCACGCCTCGCGAGATCCGCTGGCGCGACGACGACGTGGTGCTGCTGGCGATGAAGTCGCAGGACACCCAGGCCGCCCTGCACGAGCTCGCCACCGCCGCCCCGCCATCCATCGTCGTGGTCTGCGCCCAGAACGGCGTCGCCAACGAACGGGCGGCACTCCGCTGCTTCGAGACCACGCTGGGCATGTGCGTGATCTGTCCTGCCACCCACCTCGCAGCCGGGGTGGTGGAGGCGGAGTCGTCACCGTGTCCGGGGATCCTCGATGTGGGTCGCTACCCCTCCGGGAGCGATGCCACCGTCGAGGAGGTCGCCGCGGCGCTGCGCGCCGCCACCTTCGACTCGCGTGCGGTGCCCGATGTCATGCGCTGGAAGCACGCCAAGTTGCTGGTCAACCTGGGCAATGCGGTCGAGGCGATCTGCGGGCCGCGGAGCGGCGGCGACCTGATGGGGTGGGTGCGCGAGGAGGGGGAGGCGGTGCTCCGCGCCGCCGGCATCGACTGGGCGCCGGTGGAGGAGGACGCGGCGCGGCGCGGTGACCGGCTCTCGATCCGTCCCGTCGACGGGCGCATGCGCGGGGGCGGGTCCTCCTGGCAGAGCCTGACCCGAGGTGCCGGCACCATCGAGGTCGACTACCTCAACGGCGAGATCGTGCTGCTCGGACGGCTCCATGGGATCCCGACCCCGGCCAACGCCGTGCTGCAGCGCATCGCCCGGCGGATGGCGCACGAGCGGGTCCGGCCCGGCGCGATGCATGAGGACGAGGTGCTCGCCGCGATCACGCGGGCAGGCTGATCCGGATCGCGGTTCCCAGGCCCTCGGTGCTCTCCGCCGCGACCGTGCCACCGTGGGCCTCGACGAGGTCCCGCACGATCGCGAGCCCCAGACCGGATCCGGTGGAGCCCGGTCCCTTGGCGAAGCGGTCGAAGACCCGCGGGAGCAGGTCGGCGGGGATGCCGGTGCCGTCGTCGCGCACCGTGAGCATGACCGCGTCCGTGGTGCCGCTTGCCTCCACCCGCACCATCCCCCCCGGCGGGGTGTGGGCGAGCGCGTTGGCGATGAGGTTGCCGAGCACGCGCCGGAGCTGGGCGGGGTCCGCGTTCACCGCCGGCAGGTCGGCGGCGAGCCGGCTCTGCAGGCTCACCTCCCCGGTGGCCGCCTCGGTGCGGAAGGCCTCGACGGTCTCGTTCACCAGCAGCGCGATGTCCACCGGCTCGCGCTCGGGGTGGAGGGCCCCGGCCTCGGCGAGGGTGAGGGTGCGCAGGTCGTCGGCCAGCGCCTCCAGAGTGCGGGTCGCCGCGACGATCGGAGCGATGTGGGCCTCGTCGGCGGGGTTGACGCCGTCGGCGATCGCCTCGGCCTGGCTGCGAATCACGGTGAGCGGGGTGCGCAGCTCGTGGGCGATGTCGGCGAGGACCGATTGGCGCCGGCTCTCCTCAGCCTCCAGGCGGGCGCTCATCGCGTTGAAGGCCCGGGCCAGCGAGCGCACCTCCCTCGGCCCGCGACTGGGGACCCGGGTCGAGTAGTCGCCGGCCTCGACGCGGCGGGCGGCCCGGACCAGCCCGCCGACCGGCGGAGCCACCCTGCGCAGGGTGATGGCGATGGCCACGGCGGCGAGCACGCAGAGGCCGAGCGCCGCGGTCGTGATCCCGCGGGCCATCGCCGATGAGTTGACCAGGCCGAAGGCGCTGAGCAGCAGCCACACCAGGGCGGAGAGCGCGGCGAGCACGACCAGCAGCGCGCAGCCGGCGCAGCAGCCCGCCCGCCGGGCCATGCGGGAGGCGTCACCGGGCCGCTGGTTGAACTCCCGCGGCGGGAAGGGCGTCCCCTCCGGCCACCAGGGGGGGCGGTGCCGGGCGCCCCGCCCGCGGCCCCGGCCGGCCGCCGGCGGCTCGTGGCTCACCGGGCCACGTCCGAGAGCCGGTAGCCGACCCCGAACACCGTCTGGAGCAGCCGGGGGGCCCGGGGATCGCGCTCGATCTTGCGCCGGATGTTCTTGATGTGGGCGTCGATGGCGCGCTCGTACGACTCGATGGCGACGCCGTGCACCGCGTCGAGCAGCTGCGCCCGGGTGAAGACCCGTCCCGGCTGGCGGGCCATGTGGAGCAGGAGCTGGAACTCGGTGGGGGTGAGCGCGACCGTCCGACCCTCGACGGTCGTCTCCATCCGGGGGACGTCGAGAGTCAGGCTCTCGCCAACCCGGATCACGTCCTCCCCGGCGCGGGCGCCGCTGGTGCGTCGCAGCACCGCCCGCACCCGGGCCACCATCTCCCGGGCGCTGAACGGCTTGGTCACGTAGTCGTCGGCACCGAGCTCCAGGCCCGCCACCCGGTCGGATTCCTCGGTGCGCGCGGTGAGCATGATGATCGGGACGTCGCCGTCCCGGCGGAGGGCGCGGGCCACGTCCAGGCCGTCGAGTCGGGGCAGGGTGAGGTCCAGGATCACCAGGTCGGGATGGCTGCTCCGGGCGACCTGCAGCGCCTGCTCTCCGTCACTGGCGGTGAGCACCCGGAAGCCGGCGCGCTCCAGGTAGTCGCGGACCAGCCGGACGATGTCCGGCTGATCGTCGACGATCAGCACCGTGGTCATCCTGGCGAATCCTAGGTGGTGGGTCGCCACGCGTCCCACCCGGTGTCATGCCGCGGACCATCTTCGCGGTCACCTGTGAACCCGGTGTGAGCGCGGCCGGGAGAGGTGATGGCCGCCGGCCGCCGGAACGCCGCCTCGGTGATCAGGCGAAGGCTTGACCGGCGGGGGCGAACATGACACGGTGCGTCTGGATCCCGACCGCGGAACAGGCGCCCACACCAGAGCCATCGCGCCGATCGACCGCGGCGGGGAGAAGGAGGGTGCGTTCGTGCCGAAGTTCCTGCTTGCGTATCACGGGGGCGGCATGCCGGAGTCCCAGGAGGAGCAGGCCAAGGTGATGGCCGCCTGGGGAGCGTGGTTCGGAAGCGCCGGCGGGGCGATCACCGACCCGGGCAACCCGGTCTCCCAGAGCCGGACCATCGCTCCGGACGGGTCGGTGTCCCAGGGCGGCGGAGCCAACCCGGTGAGCGGCTACAGCCTGCTCGAGGCGGAGAGCCTCGACGCGGCGGTGGCGATCGCCCAGGGATGCCCGGTCCTGCAGGGTGGCGCGACGATCGAGGTCGCCGAGACCTTCGACGTCATGTGAGGCGCCGGCGGGGCGGCGGCGTGACGCCGCCCCTCGGCGGCGTCAGGGCAGGGCGAGCAGCCACACCGCGGCGAGCACCCCCACCGCCGGCGCCAGCAGCGGGAAAGGCCGGGCCAGCGGGTGCAGCACCAGGAGGAGGGTGACGGCGGCCAGGGGCGCCGCCCCGAGGGCCACCACGGCGATGGGCTGCGCGAGCGCCGGGGTGGCGGCGACGGCGGACACGCTGGCGAGCCCCGCCAGCCCGAGGCTGAGGCGGCGTGCCCGGACGGCACCCAGCCTCACCGCCAGCCCTGCCGAGCCGCTCCGGCGGTCGGCCTCGATGTCGGGCAGCGCGTTGGCGAGCTGGATGCTGAGCGCCAGAGCCAGCGCCAGCGGCGGCGCCGCGATCGCCACCCGCGCGCTCAACTCCCCGACGGCGGCTCCGGCGGTGAGGGGCAGGCAGGCGAAGCCCACCCAGAAAGGCAGCCACGACAGCGCACCGCGCTTGAGACCGAGGTCGTACGCGATCCCCGCGGCCGCGCAGACGCCGGCCAGCGGGAGGGTGGGGAGGGGGAAGGTGGCCGCCATCCCCAGCGCGATGACGAAGCCGGCGACGGTGGCGGCCACCGCGACGCCCGGGCTCAGCGCCCCGCCGGCGAGCGGCTTCCCCGGCTTGGCGACGCGATCGTCCTCCCGGTCGCGGAGGTCGTTGAACGCGCCGATGGCCAGCTGCTGGGGCAGCATCACGGCCACCAGGCGCAGGTCGGTGAGCGGGTCGGGGAGCCGGTGACGAGCCGCGGCCGCGGCCGCGACGAAGCACGCGGTCACGAGCAGCGAGGGGCCGGGGTGAAGCAGGGTGAAGGTGGCCGCCGCGCGGGTGGGCCGCTCCGGCCGCGGTGGCCTCCGCTCGGCCGGCGCATCGCTGTGCTCTCGGATCACCCTCTCACCCCGAGACGGAGTATCGCGCGAGGCCTGGCCTCGTCCGGCCGCGTGAGCGCTGCCCGCCGGTGCGGTGCGGTTCCACTACCATGAAGGCTCGTTCATGTAGGCCCGTTGGGGTGGGCGGGTTCCGGTGACCGAGCCCAGCCCTCGACGGAGGGTGGCTCACCGTGGACCTGCTCCGGTACTTCGTGGACAATTGGCCCACCCTGGGCCCTCAGATCGTCACCCACATCGAGATCGTGGCGGTGTCGATGGCCGCAGCGGCCCTCATCGGGCTGTTCCTGGGTGTCGTGGCGGCCCGGTCGGAGCGGTTCTCGTCGCTGATCCTGAGCGTGACCAGCATCATCCTGACGGTGCCCAGCTTCGCGCTCTTCGGGCTGCTCTCGATCTGGGTGGGGCTCGGCAACCCGCCGGTGGTGATCGGGCTGGTCCTCTACGCCCTGCTCCCCGTGGTGCGCAACACCTCGGCCGGGATTCGGGCCGTCGACCCGGCGGTCACCGAGGCGGCGCGGGGCATGGGGATGAACCCGAGCCAGCTGCTGAGACGCGTGGAGCTGCCCCTGGCCGCCCCGGTCATCCTCGGCGGCATCCGCCAGGCCACCGTCATGGTGGTGGCGATCGCCACCGTCGGAGCCACGGTGGGGGTCGACGATCTCGGCCAGGGGATCCTCGAGGCCCTCGGGCGCAGCGGCGGCACCCTGGTTCAGATCCTCGCCGGGGTGCTCCCGGTCGCCATGATCGGGCTGGTGGCGGACGGCGTCCTGGCGGTCGCCCAGCGGGCCCTCTCCCGCGGTGCCCGGCGGGAGGCGATGGGGTGATCACCTTCGACCGGGTGAGCAAGCGCTACGGGCGGGTCACCGCCGTCGGTGAGCTCTCCCTGAACGTGGCCTCGGGGGAGATCGTGGTTCTGGCGGGGCCCTCCGGCTGCGGCAAGACCACGTCGCTCACCATGATCAACCGCCTGGTGGAGCCCACCTCGGGCACCATCTCCATCGATGGGCGCGACACCGCCGGCCTGGATGTCGACGCGCTGCGTCGCAGCATCGGCTACGTCATCCAGCAGGTCGGTCTCTTTCCCCATCAGACGGTCGCCGAGAACATCGCCACCGTCCCGCGGCTGGTCGGCTGGAGCCGGCCGCGCATCGCGGCCCGGGTCGAGGAGCTGCTGGAGCTGGTGGGCCTGCCGCCGGCCGGATACGCCCGGCGCCTCCCCGCCGAGCTGAGCGGCGGAGAGCGTCAGCGGGTCGGTGTGGCCCGGGCGCTGGGCGCCGACCCGGACATCCTGCTGATGGACGAGCCCTTCGGAGCCATCGATCCGATCGTGCGGGTGCGCCTGCAGAACGAGCTGCTGCGCCTTCAGAAGGTGCTCCACAAGACCATCGTCTTCGTGACCCACGACATCGACGAGGCGGTGCGGATCGGGGACCGTGTCGCCCTCCTCTCTCAGGGAGGGGTGCTGGAGCAGTACGCGCGGCCGGTGGAGCTGCTGGCTCACCCGGCCTCGGCCTTCGTGGCGGAGTTCCTCGGTGAGGGTCGCATGGTGCGCCGTCTGGCGCTGCTCCGGGTTCGCGATGCCCGGCTGGTCCAGTCCAACGGCTCCGGCCTTCCCACCGCCAGCGTGAGCGCTGACGCCAGCCTGCGCGACGCGCTGGATGCCGTCCTGCGCTCCGACGGCGGACGGGTCACGGTCCGCGAGGCCGGCGCCGTGCTGGGGGTGATCGACAGCGACGCCATCCGCGAGGCGTCGCGATGAGCGCGCCGCAGACGGTTGCGCTCGAGACGGCGGCTGAGCGGCGGAAGGCCCACGGCGCCGCATTGCGCCTGCTTCGCCGCCCTCTGGGCATAGCGGTGGGGTGCGGTCTGGCCTTCGCCGTCTACCTGACCCTTGGCGGGACACCCGCGGATTCCCAGGTGCTCAACGGTCCCTTCCTGGTCAGCAGGCTGCTCGGCCACCTGCTGCTCTCGGGGGTCTCCTTCGCCGTGGTGGCGGCGACCTGCGTTCCGATCGGGGCCCTGCTCGCCATGGCCGGGCGGACGCCCCGGTTGCTCGTCTTCCCGCTCGCCAACCTGGGTCAGGCGGTTCCCGGGATCGGAGTGCTCGCCCTGCTCTACGCGTTTCTGGGCATAGGAGTCGTCCCGGTGATCATCGCCCTGATCGCCTTCAGCGCGCTCCCCGTGCTGCGCAACACGCTGGTGGGGATCCAGGGGGTCGATCCGGATTCCGTCCGCGCCGCTCGAGGCATGGGGATGACCCGGTGGCAGACGCTCCGCCGCATCCAGCTGCCGCTGTCCTCGCCGCTCATCTTCGCCGGGCTGCGCACCTCACTGGTGCTGATCATCGGCACCGCCACCCTGGGAACCTTCATCGGCGGGGGCGGCCTGGGCGATGTGATCGACGCCGGCATCAACATCTCGAACCGGATCGTCTTCGTGGGCGCGGTGATGGTCGCCGCCCTGGCCCTGCTGGCCGACTGGGTGCTCTCCCTGGTCGAGCTGGCGGTCGTTCCCCGCAGCGCGCGTGTGGGCTCACATGGCCCCAGCCTGACCGCCTTGGAGGAGACACCTTGAGGAGACTCACGATCGCGGCAGTCGCATTCATCCTGACGCCGCTCGGCCTGGCCGCCTGCGGCGGCAGCAGCACGCCGGCGGCGACCGCCTGTCCCGCCGGGTCCGGGAACAGCGGCCACGGCGCCCACCTCTCCATCGGCTTCAAGCCGTTCGCCGAGGAGCAGCTGCTGGCCACCATCACCCAGCAGGTGCTCCAGGCCCACGACTTCACCATCACCGACACCTTCTCGGCATCCGACAAGGCGATCGGCACCGCGCTCACCAGCGGCAACATCGACATGTACTGGCAGTACACGGGGACCGAGCTCACCGACTACCTCGGCTACACGACCGGCCAGTTCCCCACCCAGCTCACCCAGGCCTACAACTTCGTCCAGGAGAAGGACGCTCCCCGGGGCATCTGCTGGACCTCCGACACGCCCTTCGACGACACCAACGGGATAGCCATCAAGGCGTCGGAGGAGGGCACCTACGGCACCACGCTGAGCGCCTTCGGCACCTACCTCGCGTCCCATCCCAGCACCTCGATCTGCATCCTGGCCGAGTTCCGCACCCGTCCCGACGGTCTCCCCGGGCTGGAGAAGACCTACAACCAGTCATACGCCTCCGCCAACTACGTGACCGTGGGCAGCACGGCGGAACAGGAGATCAGCAGCGGCCAGTGCGACGCCGGTGAGGTGTTCACCACCGACGCCGGCATCCAGACCGACAACCTGTACGTGCTCCAGGACAGCAAGAACCTCTTCCCGCCCGACAACGCCGGCCTGCTGGTGCGCAAGAGCGTGCTCCAGCAGTACCCGGCGATCGCCGCCCTGATGGCGCCGGTGGCCGCTCAGCTGACGACCTCCACCGTCCTCTCCCTCGACGCGGACGTCGAGGTCGACAACGAGACGGTGTCGACCGTCGCCCACGACTGGCTGGTGCAGAACCACTTCCTGACCAGTTGAGCCTGGCGGGGCAGCCGGGCCACGGCGGGTCCGGCTGCCTCGCGACCACCCCGATCCCCGTCTCGACCACCCGGAGCCCGATCGCGACCACACCGCCAGCTTCAGGCGTCCGGCGGCGGCGCTTCGTGTCACACACTTGGCTACGTGCACACGACCGCTCGACCCAGCGAGCCAGGCGGGTGAATCCCTCCGGACGGGGCCGCCCCGCTGAGCTGGCCGAGCCAGAGGTGCGGGAGGTCCCGGGCTGAAATCTCTTCGGACCCTCCCCGGGGTCGCCGCCGCGCCGTCAGCGGTGCCAGATGCTGCAGCGTCCCCGGTCCGCCTCACGGGATTCGGGAGCGCTGCTCCGGATCATCCCGCCGGGCCCGAGGAGGTCGCGTCGGTGGTGGCCGCGGTGTGGCCCGGGCTCACGCGCCACCTCGGACCTCTGCTCGAGCAGTCCGCCTGCGTCGGGCGCCGACTGGTCCGGGCCCCCGGCGAGCTGGCCACGCCGCTGACCCCGGCGGCCCAGACCGCCCTCTACCGGCGGATCGCGCCTGCGCTGGCCGAGGAGGCGGCGACCCGAGCCCTGACGGCCGCCGGCACCACTCCCGAGGAGGTCGGCCTCCTCGTGCTCGCCTCCTGCACCGGATTCGTCCTCCCCGGGGTCGACGTGATGCTCATCCCGCGCCTCGGGCTGCGCGCCGAGGTGGTGCGCATGCCGTTCACCGTCTTCGGTTGCGGCGGCGGTGCGGCCGGGCTCGCCCGCGCCTGCGACTGGGTCAGAGGACAGCCCGATCAGGCCGCGCTGGTCGTGGCCGTCGAGGTGCCCTCGCTCACCTTCCGGCCCGACGACACCTCCGTCGACAACCTCCTGAGCGCGCTGGTGTTCGGCGACGGCGCCGCGGCCGTGGTGGTCACCGCGGGTGAGCGGGGCCTGCAGATCGGGCGGAGCCGCAGTGCCGTCGTGCCCGGCACCTCCGGCGCGCTCGGCTATCAGCTCGCCGACTCCGGCCTGCAGGTGGTGCTCTCCCAGCGGCTGCCGCGCCTGCTCGCCCACGCTCTTCCCGGCCTGGTGCGGGCGTTCCTCGGCGAGAGTCCGCCCGCCGGGCTGGAGGCCGTCGCCGTGCATCCCGGCGGCCCCCGCATCCTGGAGGCGGTGGAGCGTTGCCTGGGGTTGAGCCGGGATCAGACCGCGGCCTCCTGGGCCACCCTCCGGAGGGTCGGCAACACCTCCTCCGCCGCCATCCTCTCGGTGCTCGGCGAGCTCGCCGCCGCACCGCCGGCCCCGCGCGGCCGGGGCCTCGCCATCGGCTTCGGTCCGGGGCTCTCGATCGAGCTGCTCGAGCTGGCCTGGCAATGCTGAGCCGGCGCGGCCGCTCGGCGCTCGTTGTGGGGCTCGGGGGGATGCGCCTCGCCGAGGTGGTCTGGTCGGCCCGCAACCTCCGCCGCGCCGGTGGGGGAAGTCAGGCGGCGCCGCGCAGCTTCCCGCTCATGGTCTCGGTCAACGTCGCCCTCTTCGGCCTCTGCATCGTGCCGCGGCGGAGGCGCCCGCCGCTCGTGCTCGAGCTGGCGGCGCTGACCGGGCTGCTGGCGGCGGTCGGACTGCGCCTCTGGGTGATCTCCTGCCTGGGTCCGGCGTGGAACGTGAAGGCGGTGGTCCCGGAGGGGATGGAGGTGGTCACCCGCGGTCCCTACCGCTGGATCCGCCACCCCAACTACCTCGCGGTCATCCTCGAGTTCGCGGCCCTCCCCGTGGCCGTGGGCGCCTACCCGGAGGCGGTGGCGCTCAGCGCGGCCAACGCCGCCGTCCTGGTTCCGCGCATCCGCGCCGAGGAGGCGCTCCTCGAGCGGGTGCCGGGCTACCGCGAGGCCTTCGCCGGCGTGCCCCGTCTGCTCCCGGGCCTGGATCGATGGGCGGCGCGAACCCGATCGCCGGGTGGGAGGCGATGCGCGTGGCTGCTCTCCGATCCGGGTCAGATGCCGGCCAGGGAGAGCCAATCGCGGGGTGACAGCCGCCGGAAGCCCCAGTAGCCGCAGTTCACCCCGAGCAGGGCCTCGAGGGCCGCGGGCCGCGCCGCGGCCCGGGCGATGGCCCGGCGGCTGGCCCCGGCGTGTCGCGCCATCAGCAGCGCAAGCCGGGTGAGCCGGCGTCGATCCCGCCACAGCCGGCGGTGATCCAGCCCGTAGGCGGCCGCGGCCGCCGCTGGCGAGACCCGCCCGGTGAGCGCGGCATCGAGGTGAAGGGCCAGGCTCTCGGCCGCCAGCAGCCCGATGGCGATCCCCTCCCCCGTGGTGGGGTCGTCGTAGCCGGCCGCGTCTCCGACCAGGAAGAGGCCGTCGCCGGCGACCCGGCGGGGCCGCTGGAGGAAGAGCCCGGCGGCGAGAGGCCCGCCGGCCAGCTCCGCTCCCGCGAGCTCCGGCAGTGCCGAGCGCACCGCCCCCGCATAGTCGCGGACGATGGCGCTGACGCTGGCGCGGTCGCCGAGCACCGACACCAGCAGCTCGCCGGTGCCGACCGGTGCCTGGTACCACTCGTGACCGCGCGCGAAGGTCACGGTGATGCCCGGGATGGCGTGGGTGTCGACATGCCAGTGCCCGGCCAGTCCGTAGCGGCCGCCGGCCGCGGCCGGTGAGGTCCAGCCGGCGGCCCTGCGCATCGGTGAGTGCAGACCGTCGGCGGCGACCACGGCCCGGGCGGTGACGGCGGATCGCTCGGTGAGCACCCCGGTGATCCCGCCGCGCCCGTCCCGCGACAGTCCGGTGGCCCGCACCCCCTCCACGAAGGTGACCCCGGGCTCGACCCGCAGTGCCGCCGCTGCGAGGGCGTCGAAGCGCAGCCGCCGCACTCCGAGTCCCCAGGCGGGTCCGCCCCCGGGTGGGGCTGGGAAGGCCGCTGTCGCGGTCACCGGGTGGCCGCGCACCCGGTAGCTGACGGAGTGGAGCGTCGGTGCCCCGGTCGCCAGCAGGGAGTCGAGCAGGCCCAGGCGCCGCAGCACGGCGACGCCGCTGGGCATGAGGCCCTCGCCGCACGCCTTGTCGCGGGGGAAACGGGCCCGGTCGAGGACGATGGTCGGGTGACCGGCCCGCGCCAGGAGCAGGGCCGTGGCCGCTCCGCTGGGGCCGGCCCCGACCACCACGACGTCGGCATCATCGGCGCTCACCGGTCGATCCTTCGCTCCCCACCTGCTGCCGCGCCGCGCCCTTCGCGGGAGCGGAACGGCGTCAGCTCCCAGCATGACAAATGTCACCGCGACTTCTGGAGCTGCTCCACTAACCGATCGGCGCCAGGCGGCCATAGGCTCGTGCCAGGGTCAACCGCGTTCCGGTGGGGTGGGACGGACCGGTTGAGCCCGGCGCCGACGGGGAGACGTTTCCACCTGGCCAGGACGTTCACTGCGAGGAGGGTTGAGATGGACTGGACCACGCTGCTGGGATGGGGTTCACCGATCGGGCTCGGCGTGCTCCTGGCGGGGATCGGCTTGATATGGAGGGGCTGGGCCAGCCTGCGCGCTGCCTACGGGCGCACCAAGGCCTCGGGAAGCTAGGGGCTCACCCGCACCACCGGGGCGCGATGCCGGAGGGGAGGCCATGATCGTCTGCCGGACCGCCGGGTGCTCCAACCAGGCCATCGAATACACGCTGCGGGGTGGCGTTGTGGTGCCTTCCACAGGTCGCTTTCGACGCCCTCATGACCGTCGCCCTGGGTGTCACCGTGATCTTCTACCGGGCCGTCGTCTGGCTGATGATCGAGCGCCGCCGTGCTCGCGAGGAGATCGCCCATCTCGCCGTGGCCGAGGAGCGCCTTCGCTTCTCCCGTGACCTCCACGATGTGCTCGGGCACAGCCTCTCGGTGATCGCTCTCAAGAGCCAGGTGGCACGCCGCCTGATCGAGCGCGATCCGGTGGCGGCCCGAACCTCGCTGGAGGAGCTCGAAGCGGTCGCTCACGAATCCCTGGCCGCGGTGCGGGAGATGGTCACCGGGTACCGACAGCGGTCGCTGGCCGAGGAGTTGCGGAACGCCGACGAGATCCTGACTGCGGCCGGGATCCGCGTCGAACTGCCCGGCGATTGGCTGCCGCCGGCGGCACCGGCAGACGGCCTGCTCGCCTGGGCGGTTCGCGAGGGGGTGACCAATCTCCTTCGCCACAGCCGTGCCGAGAGTTGCCGCATCTCGATCGGATCCGACGCCGGAAGGATCTGCCTGGAGATCACCGACAATGGACTGGGCCCGCGTGGCGGCGCGGAGTCCGCGGCCGCGGCCCAGGGCGGGAGCGGGCTGAGCGGCCTCCGGGAGCGGATGTCCGCGGCGGGGGGCACCGTGGAAGCCGGCGCCGCACCGGGAGGCGGATTCCGCCTCCGCGTCGAGGTGCCGTCCGGGTGATCCGCATCCTCATCGCCGAGGACCAGGGGATGGTCCGCGGCGCCCTTGCGACCCTGCTCGACATGGAGCCGGACATGGAGGTCGTGGCCCAAACGGGGTCCGGCGACCAGGTGCTCTCGCTGGCCCTGGCCAACCGGCCCGACGTGGCTCTTCTCGACATCGAGATGCCCGGCGGCGATGGGCTCGCCGCGGCGGGTGCTCTGCATGCCGGCCTGCCGGGGTGCGTGATCATCATCCTGACCACGTTCGCCCGTCCCGGGTACCTGCGACGCGCCATGGAGGCCGGAGCCTCGGGCTTCCTGGTGAAGGACGGGCCGGTCGAGGCTCTGGCGGCGTCGATCCGGCGGACCGTGGCCGGCGAGCGTGTCCTCGACCCGCAGCTCGCCGCCGCGGCGCTCAGCGCCGGTCCCAACCCGCTCTCGCCACGCGAGCGCGAGGTCCTCGCCGCCGCCGTCGACGGCTCGAGCATAGCCACCATCGCGACCCGGCACTTCCTCTCCGAGGGGACGGTGCGCAACTACCTCTCGTCGGCCATCCAGAAGACGGGGGCTCGCAACCGCATCGAGGCGGTGCGGGTCGCGGAGCGCCTCGGCTGGTTGTGAAGCAGAGAGCGGTGTGGCCGGTTCGCGCCAGGTGTGGCCGGATCAGAGGAGGGGGGCGAGCAGATCCGCCGCTCTCTCCAGGGCGTCGACGTCCTCCGCGGTGAAGGCGTCGGGAACGTCGCTGTCGATGTCGATCTGGCCCAGGACCCGGCCGTCGCGGCGGATCAGGACGACGCACTCGGAGCGCGTCTCCAGGCTGCAGGAGATGTAGTCGGGATCATCGGCCACGTCGGCGACCACCTGGCTCCCACCGCAGGCCACGGCGCGTCCGCAGACGCCCTCGCCAAGCCGGATCCGGGTGTGATCGGTCGGCCGTCCCTCGAAGGCACGAAGCACCAGGGTTTCGCCCTCCAGGCCGTAGAGGTAGACCGAGGTGTGGCGCGGGGAGGCCTGGCGGATGGCGCGGGCAGCGCGTTCCAAGCCGGCGGTGCCCCGAGGGAGGTCGCGCAGGGGTTCCCAGGCGGTGGCGGTCATCTGGCGAGCCCCATCCTGCCACGTCACCCGCTCGCCGCAGCCAGAGGGGAGGGTCGAGACCGCCCCGGCTCCGCCCGGGCCCTGGGGCGACCGCGGTGGCCGCGGGCGACCCCCTTAAGCCGCCTTTAAGGGCAGTCGAATCCCCCCGCCGAGCATGGCGAGCCATGGATCCGGCCATGCGCCGTGCGGGAGGTCAAGGCTCGTGAATGTTCTGAGATGTTCGCCCCGATCGAGAGCAGGGTTGATGGTCGGACCCGTCGCCATTCTCGGCCTGCTCGGATCCTTTCTCGCCCTGGGTGCGGTGGGGTCGCCGCCGGCGGCCGCCGCGATCACGCCGTATGTGAGCGCCGGTGGACTGAGCACATGCTTCCTTCAGTCGGTGGGCGCGGTCCAGTGCTGGGGTGAGAATCAATACGGGCAGCTCGGCGACGGCACCTACACAGCGTCTGTCCAGCCCATGGCGGTGGCCGGCCTCCCGCCCGCGACCGCCATCGCCGCGGGTGACGAGGTCACCTGTGCCATCTCCAGCGCGTCGGCCGCATGGTGCTGGGGCCGGGACAACTACGGTCAGCTGGGCAACGCGACCACCGCGTCGCGGGTCAACAAGCCGGTTCCGGTGGCCGGGGGGCTCACCTTCAAGCAGCTCTCGGTGAAGGGAGACGTCTTCGCCTGCGGCCTCACGGTGGGGGAGCAGGTCTACTGCTGGGGCCACAACAGCGACGGTGAGCTGGGCGATGGGAACACCACCGACAGCCACGTGCCCGTCGCCGTCTCGCTCGCCCGCGGCAGCGTGCTGCAGATCGCCGCCGGCGACGAGCATGCCTGCGCCCTGCTGAGCACCGGCGCGGTCTGGTGCTGGGGTGACAACCTGGACGGCCAGCTCGGCGACGGCACCACCGTCAACAGCAACAAGCCGGTGCAGGTGATGGGCCTGAGCGGCGTGGGCGCCATCGCCGCCGGCGAGGACGACACCTGCGCCATCACCAGCCCCAGTCAGGGGTTGTACTGCTGGGGTCTGAACAGCTCCTTCCAGCTCGGTGACGGCACAAGCATCAACCGCACCACGCCCGTCCCCGTCGCCGGTCTCAGCAGCGGCGTGGAGCAGGTCTCCGCAGGTTTCGAGCAGACCTGCGCGATGGTCGTCGTCGCGTCGGTGCAGGCGGAGTGCTGGGGAGGCAACGGCTATGGCCAGGTGGGGGTGGGGTCGCTGAGCTCCTCGGTCAAGACGCCGACGGTGGTCTTTGGCCTGGCGACCAATCCCGCCAGTGGCCTGGGTGGTCCAGAGCAGATCTCGGCGGGCACCTGGCACACGTGCGCGGTGCTCAACATCGGCCCGGTGGAGTGCTGGGGTCGCAACAACATGGGCCAGATCGGGGACGGGACCCAGGGCAACCGAGACCTCCCCACCCTGGTCAAGGGGCTGTACGCCGGACCGCAGGCCGTGTCCGAGGGCTGGGCCGGCGGCTGCGCGCTGGAGCAGTCCCTGCAGGTGAGGTGCTGGGGCACCGATGACGGGACCAACTTCGATCCCCAGACGTCGGCGGTCCCCGTTCTGGACCTGAGCAGCCGGACGGCGCAGCTCGCCGCCGGCACCAACGACGTCTGTGCCCTGGCCACCGCAGGCTCGCTGCGCTGCTGGGGATACAACCTGAACGGCGAGGATGGGGTCGGGGATACCGACCAGCACCCGACGCCGCAGCCGGTCGTGGACATGAGCAGCGGGGTGCTCTCCGTCACCGAGGGAGACGGGGTGACCTGCAGCATCAAGACCGGCTATGACCCGTTCTGCTGGGGCGAGAACCAGTACGGAGCGCTGGGGGACTCGAGCACCAGCAACAGCGATGTGCCGAAGCACGTCGGTCTTGGCCTGACCCAGATCTCGGCGGAGGGGCTGGAGCACACCTGCGCGATCAGCACCTCCGGCGCCGCCTACTGCTGGGGCAGCGACATGTACGGAGAGCTCGGTGATGGCACGACGACCAACGATGCCACCCCCCAGCAGGTCCAGGGACTGCCCGCGCCGGCCGTGCAGATCGCGACCGGGGGCACGTTCGACGCGTCCGTCCACCCAGCGGGCTTCACCTGCGCACTGTTGACCACCGGCGACGTCTACTGCTGGGGCTACGATGCCGATGGCGAGCTGGGTAACGGGACCACCAACACCACACCCAACACCTCTCCGGTCAAGGTGGAGCTCCAGGGCCCGGCCAGCCAGGTCGTGGCCGGACTGGCGCATGCCTGCGCCCTGCTCGACACCGGGTCGGTCGAGTGCTGGGGCGACGACGGCGCCGGCGAGCTCGGCAATGGCGGCACGGTCTCGTCGGACACGCCGATCACCGTCTTCGAACTTGCCGGGTCCGCGATCTCTCTCTCGTCGGACGATGCTCCGGCCACCTGCGCGGTGATCTACGTGCCGGCGGAGGTGGAGTGCTGGGGCGACAATGAGAGCGACGAGCTGGGCGACGGCTCCACCGCCACCTTCAGCGATACGCCGCAGGTCGTCCAGGGCCTGTAGACACGCGCGATGGGAGACCCTGCGTGGGTGCGACGCTGCGTCGCATCCACGCAGGCCGCTCTCACCGGGCCGAGCTCAACACGCTGCTAGCCGGGCGGAACCTCGGAGGCCGGTGGCGCTGCCAGCGCCCAGCGCACCTCGTCGATCAGGCGGTCGACCGTCGCCTCGTCGGTGGCCCAGGAGCAGACCAGCCGGATCACCGTGCCGTGTGCACCGCGGGACCAGCGATGAAAGCGCACCGCCGCGGCCAGCCGGTCGACCGCGTCGCCCGGCAGCTCGACGAACACCTGGTTGGCCTCGGCCGCGCGGGGTGGGACCCCGCAATCGCCGAGCCCGCGGGCCAGACGCGCCGCGGCGGCGTTGGCCTGGGCCCCCAGCCGGTACCAGAGGTCGTCGCCGTCGAAGAGGCGGGCAAACTGGATGCCCAGGAGCCGCCCCTTGGCGAGCAGCGCGCCGCGCTGCTTCATGTGGTAGCGGAAGTCGCGCCGCAGCGCGTCGCTGACCAGGACGACGGCCTCCCCGCAGAGCGCCCCGTTCTTGGTTCCCCCGGCGAAGAAGGCGTCGACACCGCAGGCCGCGATCAGGTCCAGCCGGGCTCCGAGCGCCGCCAGTGCCTGCGCGAGCCGGGCGCCGTCCAGGTACACCCAGAGCCCGCGGGCGTGGGCATGGGCGCAGATGGCCTCGAGCTCGGCGGCGGTGTAGACGCCGCCCGCCTCGGTGGCCTGAGCCAGGAAGATCCCGGCCGGTCGCACGCTGTGCTCGTCCCCGTGCTGGGCCAGCACCTGGTCGACGAGCCCGGGGTCGAGCTTGCCGGTGGGCGTGGGGACCTGCAGGATGCGGTGCCCGGTGGCTTCGACGGCACCCGTCTCGTGGACGTTGATGTGCGCCGTCTCGGCGGCGATCACACCCTCGTGGGAGCGCAGGAAGGCGCCCAGGCAGGTGAGGTTGGTCTGGGTGCCGCCCACCAGCAGGTGGACCTCGCAGTCCCGCCCGACCTGGGCGGCGATCCGCTCGGCCGCGAGCCGCGAGTACCGGTCCTCCCCGTAGCCGAGCTCCTGCCCGCCGTTGTGCGCTACCAGGGCCTCGAGCAGGGCCGGATGGCCACCTTCCGAGTAGTCGTCGAGGAACATCAGCATGCCGCGTATGGTCGCAGGCCATGGCCCGGTCCTGACGAGCCCGACCGGCCCGCCCTCGTCCTGGCCGGATCGGCGGATCGCCTCTCCCGCCCGACCTGCGCCGCCGGCCTGGTGGCGACAGTGCGGGTGCACGGCGCCGGCCTTTCGTACGAGCCCACCAGCTCCGGCGGGTTGAGTCTGCGCTTGCTCGCATGGACGCCCGTCGCACCGCCCGTATATAAGGGAGGGTGCACGGCGGCCCCACCCGCAGTGCGGTTGGTCAACGTCGGAGGTTCACGCCATGCCCGAGCCCGTCGTGGTCGCCCTCGGTCGCACCCCCATCGGGCGAGCTTTCAAGGGGTCGCTGGTCAACTGGCGCAGCGACGACCTCGCCGCCTTCCTGGTCGGCAAGGTGCTGGAGGAGGTCCCCGAGCTCGACCCGCACACCATCGACGACCTCATCTGCGGGTGCGGGCTGCCGGGGGGCGAGCAGGGATTCAACCTGGGACGGGTGGTGGCCCTCCTGGCCCACCTGGAGGTGCCCGGCACCACCGTCACCCGGTACTGCTCGTCGTCGCTCCAGACCACCCGCATGGCCGCCCACGCTATCCGCTGCGGTGAGGGCGACGTCTTCCTCTCCGTCGGCGTGGAGATGATCAGCCGCTACGGCAACGGCAGCAGCGACCCCCCCGCATGCCAGAACCCCCGGCTTCAGCCGGGCAGCGCGGAGGGGTACCCCGACTACTACATCGCCATGGGCCAGACGGCGGAGAAGGTGGCCGAGCGCGAGGGCATCTCCCGGGAGGAGATGGACCGCTTCGGCCTGCGCTCGCAGGAACGGGCGGTGGCGGCCGAGGACGACGGCTTCTTCGCCCGCGAGATCGTTCCCGTCCCGCTTCACGACGGGGCGCTGATGACCCGGGACGACGGCCCCCGCCGGGACACCTCCCTGGAGAGGCTGGCGGCGCTGGAGCCCTCCTTCCGCGAGGGCGGCCGGGTCACTGCGGGCAACTCGTGCCCACTCAATGACGGCGCCGCCGCCGTGGTGGTGATGAGCGACGCCCGGGCGAGGGAGCTGGGGATCACACCCCTGGCCCGCATCGTCGCCACCGGGCTGTCCGCCCTGGAGCCGGAGTACATGGGCATGGGGCCCATCGCCGCCTCCCGGCGGGCCCTGGAACGGGCCGGGATGACCATCTCCGACGTCGATGTCATCGAGATCAACGAGGCCTTCGCGGCTCAGGTGATCCCCTCGGCGCGGGGGCTCGGGGTGGACCCCTTCGACGATCGTCTCAATCCCCACGGCGGCGCCATCGCCCTCGGACACCCCTTCGGCATGACCGGGGCGCGCATCCTGTGCACCCTCCTCAACGGGCTCCGCGAACGGGACGCCACGATCGGCCTGGAGACCATGTGCGTGGGGGGCGGGATGGGGATGGCGATGATCGTGGAGAGGCTCAGCTGACCCCTCAGCCGCCGGCGACCCCGCCGTCCGGGGCCTGACCGTCGGGGCCGGGCGGCTTCGAAGCCGGCGTGGTGTCGCTGGGATCCATGACCCCCTCCTCCAACCAGAGGTGACGTCCCTCGAGCACGCGCAGGGCGAGGGCGTGGTTGGCGGTGTCGTCGTTCGACCAGAGCGCGTCGAAGAGCTCGGTGGCGCGGTGGCCGGCCTGGCGGCAGAAGAGATCGGCGACCTCCAGGACCGCCCCGGCGCGGTCGGGTGCCTCGGCGGCGAGGGTCTCGGCGTGGACCACGGCGGCCGAGATGGCGAACAGCTCGGCGCCGATGTCGACGATGCGACCGAGGAAGGCTCCCTTCTGCTCCAGCCGGCCCTGCCAGCGCGCCATGCCGTAGAAGGTGGAGCGGGCCAGCCTCCGCGAGCTCCGTTCGACGAACCTGAGGTGGGGGGCGAGACGTCCGTGCTCAGCGTAAGCCCGGGGGACCTGACCCCTGCCGAACTCCAGTCGAGGCAGCCAGCGCCCGTAGAAGAGGGTGGCGCGAGCGGCGGCCCTCGCCTTCTCGCCGGTGGCCGCGTCGGGGGCGATGAGCTCGCCGGCGACCTGCAGGTGCTGGTCCACGGCCTCCCGAGCCACCGCCAGGTGCATCACCTGTGACGTGCCCTCGAAGATGCGAAAGACCCGCGAGTCGCGCAGCACCTGCTCGACCGTGAGCGGCCGCTCACCTCGCTCCCGCTGCGAGTCCGCGGTCTCGTAGCCGCGACCGCCGCAGACCTGAACCAGCGTGTCGACGACCTTCCAGCACAGCTCCGACGCGTAGAGCTTGGTCAGCGCGGCCTCGATGCGGATGTCGTTGCGCTCCTCGCCGGCGAGCCTGCCGCTCACGTCGACCATCGCCTCCAGGCCGAAGGCGCTGGCGGCGATGAAGGCGACCATCTGGGCCACCTCGTCGTGCTGGCCCACCGGCTTGCCCCACTGCACCCGCCGGCTGGCGAACTCGCGGGCGACCTTGGTGGCCCACTTGGCGGTGCCCACCTGGATCCCGGGAAGCGAGAGCCGGCCGGCGTTGAGGGTGCTCAGGGCGATGCGGAGCCCGCGTCCCTCGCCTCCGATCACGTTCTCCGTGGGGACCAGGACATTGGTGAACCGCGTCTGGGAGTTCTCGATCCCGCGCAGGCCCATGAACCGGTTGGCGTGCTCGACGATCACCCCGGGATCGTGGTAGGGCACGATGAAGGCGGTGATCCCGCCTCGGTGGCCTTCCGCCTTGGGCACCTTGGCCAGCACCACCACCACGTCGGCGATGGTGCCGTTGGTCGCCCAGAGCTTGACGCCGTCGATCCGGTAGCCCCTGCCATCCCCGGTGGGCACGGCGGTGGTGCGCAGGCGGGCGGGGTCGGAACCGACGTCCGGCTCGGTGAGCAGGAATGCCGAGATCTGATCGTGGGCGACGCGCGGGAGCCAGGTGCTCCTCTGCTCCTCGGTGCCGAAGAGCAGCAGGGGCTCGGCCACTCCGACCGACTGGTGCGCCGAGAGCATCGCCGAGAGGGCGGGGTGCCAGCTGCCGACCAGGCCGAGGGCCCGGTGGTAGTACACCGGGGAGAGCCCCAGCCCCCCGTATGCCTGGGGGACCTTCATGCCGAGGGCACCGAGCTCCTTGAGGCCGTCGATCACCTCGGCCGGGATCCTGGCCTCACGCTCGATCCGGGCGGGATCCACGCTGGTCTCCAGAAAGGCGCGCATGCTGGCCAGGAAGGCCTCACCGCGGGCCACCATCTGGGGCTCGAGGGGTGGCTGCGGCGAGATGAGGTCGAGCCGGAAGCTGCCCAGGAAGAGCTCCCTGCCGAAGCTGGGCAGCCTCCACTCCTTCTCGCGAGCCGCCTCGGTCACGCGACGGGACTCGGCGGTCGTGACATCGGTCATGGTTCGGTCCTCATCCGGCGGCCAGCCGCGCCGCCAGGATCGGCGCACCGCGGCTTCCCATCATCAGGGCGTAGTGGTTGACGTCCGGCACCATCTCCACGGAGAGGTTGGGCAGCCTCGCCCGCCACTCGGCGACGATGGCCGGGCTCAGGAGCGGGACCGGCTGGTTCATCAGGTTGCGGGGGGCCGTGACCAGGGTGATGGGGCAGGTGATGCTCTCCAGCGCCTGGGTGAAGAGGTCCGGATCGGTGAGCTGCTCGGCCGCGTCCGCCCGCACCGCAGCCTCGCTGACACGGCTCCTGAAGCCGCCCTCACAGGCTTCGAGGTCGTGGTCGAGGTACGCCTCGACGTCCTGGTTCCAGTCCTGGGTGAAGGCGGGGTGGCCGCGCCAGAAGTCGAGGTAGGCACGGCGTGATGGGAACACCTTGGACAGCCGGGCGAGGGCCGGGCCCAGCACCATCTCCACCAACGGCGCGGGATCGGCCCCCGCCATGAAGCCGGGCGGCTGTGAGAGGGGCAGCCCTCCGTCGGCGAGGACCAGCCGGCGCACCAGCAGGGGATGCCGGGCGGCGAGGACCACCCCCACGTAGGCTCCCATCGACTCGCCCAGGACCGCCATCGGCTGGGAGTCGAGGGCCTGGATCACCGCGGCACAGTCGGCCGCGTGGGCGCGCATCCCGTGGGGCCCGGGGAGGGACCGGGAGCCGCCCCGACCGCGGAGGTCGGGCGCCACCAGGGTGAAGTCGGGGCCGAGCCGGCGCGCCACTGCGCGCAGCGACATGGCGTTGGCGGTGATGCCGTGAATCCCGAGGACCGTCCGCGGGCCCGACCCGAAGCGGATGACGAGGAGCTCACCTCCGGCCACGGGCACGGTGAAGGTCGTGGTCTCGATGGTGCCGGGACCCGGGCTCATGCGGGCGGATCCGCTGCCGCCGGGTCGGTCCCGATCCGGGCCCGGAGCTGCTTCTTGTCGAACTTGCCCACGCTGGTGCGCGGAAGGGCGTCGATGATCTGGACGCGGTCGGGGAGCTGCCATCGCTGCCAGCCGCGCTCCTCCAGGTGGTGGCGCACCTGCTCCAGCGTCACCGTGCTCGCCTGCTTCGGGACGATGAAGGCGAGCGGGCGCTCCTGCCACCGCGGGTCGGGCATGGCCACCACGACCGCTTCGGCAACCTCCGCCATGGCCATGATGTCGGCCTCCAGGTCCACCGAGGAGATCCACTCGCCGCCGGATTTGATGAGGTCCTTGATCCGATCTGCGATCACGAAGTAGCCGTCCGGCGACCCGACCGCTATGTCTCCCGTCCTGAACCAGCCGTCGGCGGTGAACTGCTCGCGGCCGGCGCCCTTCCAGTAGCTGTCGATGACCCACGGGCCGCGCACGCACAGCTCGCCCATGGTCCTGCCGTCGAAGGGCAGCTCCGCTCCCGCGGAATCGCGGATGCTCACGCTGATGCCGGGGACGGGGAGACCCGCCTGGGCACCGACCGCGCTGGTCAGCCGCTCGGCGTCCCAGCTCCGCATCTCGTGCTTGGGCCAGGCGACGCTGGCGAGCGGGGAGGTCTCGGTCATCCCCCAGGCCTGCAGGATCGGGATGTCGAATTCAGCGCGGTAGCGCTCGATGAGCGACCGGGGCGGCTGGGCCCCGCCGACCACGATGTGGCGCAGCGCCGGCGGCCGGCTGCCACGCAGGGCCAGCTCGTCGGCAACCGCCAGCCACACCGTGGGCACCCCGGCGGCGATGGTGACCTCCTCCTCGAAGAGGATGTCGACGAGAGAGCGGGGGTCGAGCGGGCCGGCGAGGAACGCCTGCTTGGCTCCGGTGGCGACCCCGGCATAGGGCATCCCCCAGGCGTTGACGTGGAACATCGGCACCTGCGGCAGGATGCAGTCCCCGGGGCCGATGTCGAGGCCCGCGGCGGAGCTGGCTGCCAGCGAGTGCAGCACGGTGGAGCGGTGGGTGTAGACGGCTCCCTTGGGGCGCCCCGTCGTCCCCGACGTGTAGCAGAGTCCGAGCGGGCTGTGCTCGTCGATGTCCGGAGGCGGGTAGCTCTCCGGCTGCCTGGCGATCAGCTGCTCGTAGGCGAGGAGGCCGGGCAGCGACGACTCCGGGACCAGGTCGGAGAGCACGACGATGTGCTCGACACCCCGACGGTCGGCCTCGGGGACCCGCTCCAGAAGCGGTACCAGGTCGCGGTCGACGAAGAGGGCCCGGTCGTCCGCGTCGGCGATGATCCATCCCAGCTCCGCCGGCGAGAGCCTCAGGTTGAGCGTGTGCAGGATGCGTCCGGTGCACGGGATGCCGAAGTAGCACTCGAGGTGGCGGTAGCTGTTCCAGGCGAGCGTCGCCACCCGCTCACCCTGGCCTATGCCGAGCTGGTCGAGGGCGTGCATCAGCTGCTGGGATCGGCGGGCGAAGTCGGTGTAGGTGTAGCGGTGGACACCCTCGGGGCCGAGGTGGGTCACGACCTCGGTCGTGCCGAAGTGGCGCGGCGCATGCTCGAAGAGCAGCCAGGAGTTGAGCTGGACGTCCATCATCGCCATCTGGGTTGCCCCCCAATCATGTGTGGTGATCTCCGGCCGCCCTCACCGGGCCGGCACCCGGGCTGGAACCCGCCGCTCGGCCGGGCCGGCATAGCTCGCCAGCGGCCGGATCAGCGAGTTCTGGGCCCGCTGCTCGACGATGTGGGCGGTCCACCCAGTGACCCGGCTCATCACGAAGATGGGTGTGAAGGTGGGGGTGTCGAAGCCCATCAGGTGGTAGGCGAGACCCGTCGGGTAGTCGAGATTCGGATGGATCCCCTTGGTCTCCACCATCGCCCGCCCCAGCCGGGTGTGGAGCTCGAGCAGCCGGTGGCCGTCGCGCGCTGCCGCCAGCCTCTCCAGGGCCGCCTGCATCGTCGGCACCCGGGAGTCACCGTGCTTGTAGACGCGGTGGCCGAAGCCCATGATCGTGCGCTTCTCGGCCAGCGCGGCGGCCAGCCAGGACTCGGCCCGATCCGGGTCGCCGATCTCCTCCAGCATCACCATCACCGCCTCGTTGGCGCCGCCGTGCAGCGGTCCCTTGAGCGCCCCGATCGCCCCGGTGACCGCGGAGTGGAGGTCGGAGAGAGTCGAGGTGATGACCCGCGCGGTGAAGGTGGAGGCATTGAAGCTGTGCTCCGCGTAGAGGACGAGCGAGACCTCGAGACAGCGGCTCACCTCGGGGTCGGGGACGACACCGAAGCACATCTGGAAGAAGTTCTGGGTGAAGGAGAGTCCGCGATCGGGGGGGATGGGCTGCTGGCCCCGGCGGCGCCGCTGCTCGGCGGCGACGACGATGGGCAGCTTGGCCAGCAGGCTCAGCCCCTTGCCGAGGTCGGCCTCGACGCTGGCGTCCTCCTCCCGCTGATCCCCGGCGCCGAGCACGCTCACCGCGGTGCGCAGCACGTCCATCGGCTGGCAGCCCAGGGGCAGGCTGGCGAGCACCAGGGGAAGCGGCGGGGGCAGCTCGCGCAGCGAGCGCTCCGCCCGCTGGAAGCCGGCGAGCTGGGCGGCGCTGGGCAGCTCACCGTACAGCAGCAGGTGAGCGACCTCCTCGAAGCTGCAGGAGGCGGCCAGCTCCTGCACCGGGTAGCCGCGGTAGAGGAGGGAGTTGGTCTCTGGATTCACCATCGAGACCGCCGTGGTGTCCGAGATCACCCCGTCCAGGCCTCGCTTCACGTCAGGGTCCATCGCCGTCTCTCAGCCCCCGCCGGTGGTGGGTGCCCCGGCCGACACCGAGGCTTCGAAATCCGTGTACCCCTCATAGTCCAGCAGCTCGTACAGGCGGGCGCGCGTCTGCATCGCGGAGACCTGCTCCCGCTGGGTGCCCGCCGAGGCCAGCGCCTGCAGCCCTCTCTCGATCGCGCCCATCGCCAGGCGGAGCAGCGTCACCGGGTAGATGACGACGTTCACCCCGATCGAGGCGAGCGTCGCGACGTCGAGGAGGTCGGTCTTGCCGAACTCGGTCATGTTGGCCAGGATCGGAGCGTCCACCGCCCTGCGGAACCTCTCGAGCTCCGCCGCGCCCGCCAGCGCCTCGGGGAAGACGAGGTCAGCTCCGGCGTCGACGTAGGCTCGAGCGCGCTCGATGGCCGCGTCGATGCCTTCGACGGCGCGGGCGTCGGTCCGCGCGCAGACCACGAAGTCGGGGTCGCGCCGCGCCCCCACGGCGGCCCCGATCCGGGCCAGCATCTCCTCGCGGGAGACCACCGTCTTGCCCTCGAGATGGCCGCAGCGCTTGGGGCTCACCTGGTCCTCGATGTGGCAGCCGGCGACGCCCATCTCCTCCAGGACCTGAACGCTGCGGGCCGCATTGAGCGGACCGCCGAAGCCGGTGTCGGCGTCGACCAGGGTGGGAAGCCGGGTCACCCGGGCGATCTCATGGCTCCTCGCGGCGACCTCGCCCAACGAGGTGAGCCCGATGTCCGGCAGTCCGAGAGAGGCGGAGAGGACGGCCCCCGACACGTAGACGCCCTCGAAGCCGAGCTCCTCGATGAGTAGCGCCGAGAGTGGCGTGAACGCCCCCGGAAAGCGCAGCAGGCGTCCGGAGGCGAGGCCCGCGCGCAAGGCTCGGCGCCGCTCGGTGGCAGAGACGCTGGTGTGGAGCATCAGAAGAGCCCTCCTTCTGGGGTCCGAGCCTCCAGGTCGGTGGCCGTGAAGGTGAGGCTGGCCAGTTCCGCGGCGCCGAGGGAGGAAAGGCGGGTGGCCAGCTCCAGGAAGCTCTCCCGCTCCTCCTCCGCGACCGTCTCCCCGGCCAGCTCCTGGAACTTGGCGATGTACTCGGCACGACCGAAGGGATGCGCACCCCTCGGGTGCGCATCGGCGACGGCGATCTCGTCCTCGATCACCGCCCCCTCGTCGAGCTCCACCACGACGCGGCCACCGAACGCCCTCTCCCGGGGGTCGGCGGCGAGGTAGCGGCGGTTCCACTCCGGGTCTTCGGTGGTGCTGATCCGATGCCAGAGCGCAACCGTCTCCGGGCGGCCCGCCCGCTCCGGCGAGTACGACGCCCGCCAGTCCCACGCGCCGTCCTCGAGAGCCACCGCGAAGATGTACATCAGAGAATGGTCGAGGGTCTCCCGCGAGGTGGTCGGGTCGAGCTTCTGGGGGTCGTCGGCGCCGGTCCCGATCACGTGATGGGTGTGGTGGCTGGTGTGGATGGTGATGGCGCGCACCCGCCGAAGGTCCGGGATGCTGCGCCGGAGCCGGCGGGCGAGGTCGATGAAGGCCTGCGCCTGGTACTCGGCCGCGTGCTCCTTGGTGTAGGTGTCGAGAATGGCGCGTCGGGCCTCGCCGGGACCGGGCAGGGCCACGTGATAGCAGGCCTCGGGACCATCCAGGAGCACGGCGATGACCCCGTCCTCGCCCTCGTAGATCGGTGCCGGCGACCGCTCACCGCGCATCGCCCGATCCACCGCCTCGATCGCCACCTTGCCGGCGAAGGCCGGCGCGTAGGCCTTCCAGGAGGAGATCTC
>Ga0209415_10003484_pt1 | contig 29255 bp, 7 predicted proteins | sample PeaSoiSIISIP2007_FD_187696 | JGI IMG/M metagenome (GOLD analysis project Ga0209415, IMG submission 187696) | Peat soil microbial communities from Weissenstadt, Germany - SII-SIP-2007 (SPAdes) (version 2) | ecosystem: Environmental > Terrestrial > Soil > Wetlands > Peat | place: Germany...
TCAAGCTGCTTGTTTTCCTCAAGCTAATGAAGAGATTTTTCTAACCCGGATTCAAGACGATTTACTTGCAACGCTTGCGGATTTGTTAAGGGTAAGCAAAAAAGATCTTGACCTCGATAGTGTTTTCCCAGAATTAAATCTTGATCTAATAAACATGATGGAATTAGCTAATCAAGTGAACGAAAAATTTAAGCTCAGTTTGGCTAATCAGATTTTTGTAGATTATCCATCCATTAGAGGATTGTCCTCGTATATTTTCAACCACTTCGCAGATCATTTAACTCCACTCTATCCTGTGAGTAGCAAGCGAACAACCGGTCAAGAGAAGCTTATAGCTTTGAGTCTGGATGATCTTGCCTATACTTTACAAGTCGGTCGTGAAGCGAAAGATGAACGATTAGCAATCGTTGTCACAGATATGGACGATCTGTTAGAAAAATTACAAGGATTTTGTCATGGTAAAGGTAATAGTGAAGATCTTTATTCCGGCAATATTAATGAAAATAATGAAACGATATTTGAAGGAAAATCCGGAGAAGAATTGGTTAAAACCTTAATTCAAACTAAAGAGTTGAATAAGTTAGCTCAGGCTTGGCTGACTGGAGCAAAAGTGAGCTGGAATTTGCTCTATGCAACTGAAAAACCTCATCGTATCTCCTTACCGACCTATCCGTTTGAGAGAAAACGTTGTTGGTATGACAGCTTTCGGAAAAAATCGCCTAACGAAACTAAAGAGCTAATTAAACAATCTGCTTTTGATTTGAGAACTGCCAAGGAAGATCAAAATAAACCTTCTGAAATAGATTTAGAAACTGCGGTTAGATCCTATCAAGGTGAAGAAGTATCGTTGCAAATCGTTGATGAAGCCATCGCTATTGTCACGCTGCAGGATAGAAAATATCGGAATATGTTTTCGGAAAATCTGATCATGGGACTGATGGCTAAATTTGGAGAAATTAAAACTAACGAAAAAGTCAAAGCTGTCATCATCACTGGGTACGACAATATATTCGCGATGGGTGGAACGCAGGAACAATTATTAGGTATCTCTGATCGCAGATTGAACTTTACTGATGCGCCATTTATGTATCGAGGGCTATTGGAAACAGACCTTCCAGTGATCTCGGCGATTCAGGGTCACGCTTCCGGGGGAGGCTTACTGTTTGGTTTATACGGAGATATTATTGTAATGGCTGAAAACGGTATATATAGTGCCGTATTTACCAAATACGGATTTACGCCTGGAATGGGTGCGACATTTATTTTAAAAGAAAAACTGGGCAATAATTTGGCGACTGAAATGATGTTTACCGCCAAATCCTTTACCGGAGAAGAGCTTAAAAATCGGGGCGCCTCAATTATTTTCCGAAATAGTAAAAATGTTTTAGTGGAGGCCCTAAATATTGCTAGAATGTTGGCTGAAAAACCGGTTCTAACCCTGAAAACATTAAAGAAAGATTTGGCAAGTAGAATATTGGCAGAATTACCGAAATATATCGAACGAGAAAACGACATGCATCAGCAAACCTTTTCTAATGCCGAAGTTAAGCAGAGAATAAAACATTACTATCTTGATGGACATGAATTTCAAGATCAAACTGCATCAGCAGCTACAAATTTATCCATAAATAATTCCAGCCAGAAGATAGTCTTAAAGTCATTAAATAATACCTCTTCCACTAATCAGACAACTGAGGTGAGCAACACCAGTATGAAATTAGGCTCTTTAGCGGATATTTTAGTAGCTCTGGAAACTGGAAAAATTACTCCGGAAGAAGCACTGAGTTTACGAAAAAAAATGGCCTAAAAAAATAGGTGTGGAAAGAGGAGGTTGGTTGATAATCATGCAACACTTTTTGTCCGAGGAAGAAATATTTTATCAGTTAGGCAATCATGAAATTTCAAAAGAAAACGCGATGGCTATGTTACAAACAATTAATAAGGGCAGAATTAGTCTGGAACAAAGCCCTGGGGTTATTAATTTAGAGGAAGAAGTAGCAGTCAAAATTATCGAACTCGTAACCGAAAATTTGCATGTATCAGAAGACGAATTGGGTTCCGACTTGAGTTTTAAAGATTTGGGATTTGATTCAATCAATGGAATGGAAATCATCAGAGACATAAACCGTAGTTTCGGTTTGAATCTTGATTCAGTTGTACTTTATGATAATCCAACAGTTTCCAAGCTTACTGAGTTTGTCTCTGCGGAGATTAAGAAGAATAGCGAGATATTCGGTCGTGTGAGCCAGGGAGAAGTAGAAAAAAAAGCACTGGAATTATCAGTAGAGAAACCGAAAGCCAAGATAGTGTTGGAAGATAGGCAAGTAGAGGATATTGTATCAAATCGTTATGGCGAACTTTATCAAGAAAAAGTAAAATATGAAACATTTACGGAGATTCCAAGCACCACGGATCGTTTAATAGACAATTATGATGATCAGAAAGAAACCGTAGCGGCCAAGATCACAGAAATCGTAACCGAGAGTTTACATATCTCGGCTGACGACCTGAGTTCTAATTTAAGTTTTAAAGATCTGGGAGTGGATTCAATCAACGGAATCGAAATTATCAGGGACATAAACCGCAGCTTCGGTTTAAATTTGGATGCAGTGGTTCTTTATGATTATTCAACGTTTTCTAAGTTAACTGAGTTTGTCGATCAGGAGATCATGAAAAATAGAGAAATCTATGGGCAAGTAACCCAAAGAACAGTTGAAAAACTCGTGGCTACAACGATCCAAAAACCTAAAATAGCTTTGGAAGAGAACATTATTGTTGCTAAGCCTGTAAAAACAGAGAAAATTGTTTTAGCAGCAACCGAACTTCCAGATGACAGTCGAAAAATAAATCAAGAAGATACTCGTTCACTTCAACATCAAGACATTGCGATCATCGGAATGTCAGGCCGTTTCCCTGGGGCTCAGAATATCAATGAATTTTGGGAGAACATGAAAAATGGCACAGACAGTGTTATTAAAGTACCAAAAGAACGTTGGAATGCTGATCAGTACTACGATTTAAACCCAAAAACGCCCAATAAATCTTATAGTAAAGTAGGAGGATTCCTCGAAGATATCGACAAATTTGATACGTTGTTTTTTAATCTTCCTCCGATTGAAGCAATATCGATGGATCCACAGCAGCGTTTGTTTTTGGAAGAAACATGGAGAGCTTTGGAGGATGCAGGTTATAGTGACACTTCTCTTGCGAATACGAAGTGCGGCGTGTTTGTGGGCGCTTCACAGGGAGATTATTTAAAGAAACTGGCTGAAGTAAACAAGGAAACCAGTGGAGAAGCCTTTACCGGTATGGCACCTTCAATCCTGGCATCACGGATCTCATATTTTCTAGACCTTATTGGTCCTTGTATAACTATAGATACTGCATGTTCAAGTTCACTAGTTGCGCTTCATCTAGCGTGTCAGAGCATTCAGAACGGAGAAAGTGATCTGGCGCTGGTTGGCGGTGTGAAACTTATGATTACTCCTGAGCTACATATTGCAACAACTAAGGTGGAAATGTTGTCACCGAGTGGAAAATGTAAAACCTTTGATCAAACGGCTGATGGTACTATCCTCAGCGAGGGAGTCGGCGTATTGGTATTAAAGCCTCTTGAAAAAGCCCTGGCGGATAAACATCAAATTTATGGTGTGATTAAAGGCTCTGGTATTAATCAAGATGGAAAAACAAATGGTATCACCGCTCCCAGTGTTCAGTCTCAGACGAGACTAGAATTGGATGTTTATCAAAAAGCTAATATAAATCCCGCGCATCTCAGTTTAGTCGAGGCGCACGGGACAGGCACCAAACTGGGGGATCCAATCGAAGTCAAGGCCTTGACCAATGCCTTTCGAAATTATACTCAAGAGAAACAATTCTGTGCCATTGGTTCCGTCAAGTCAAATGTTGGACATGCCACGATGGCGGCAGGGGTAACCAGTGTCATAAAAGTATTGCTCTCCCTAAAAAACAAACAGATACCTCCTGTTCTCCATTTTGTTCAGCCTAACGAACATATTAAATTCCAGGAAACTCCATTTTACGTAAATACAAATCTGATCGATTGGCTGCCTAAAAACGGCCTTGCACGGATGGCTGCTGTCAGTTCGTTTGGTTTTAGCGGCACGAACGCCCATGTGGTGATCGAAGAACCCCCCCGTCGAGCAGAAAAACGTTCAGGATCAAGTTTGCCATATTATTTAATTCCTATTTCTGCCAAGTCTCAGGAATCGTTTGACCGCAGGCTGCAGGATTTGGCGAAATGGCTGGAGGAAAATGAGGGAAATTGTTTTATCGAAGATATTGCGTATACTTTACTGGCTGGCAGAAGTCATTTTTCGCTGCGAGGAGCTTTCATTGTCCGGGATATTTATGAATTAGAAGCACGCCTTAAAGAACTATTTCGTGCTGGAAGCAGCAAAGATTATTTTATCAATCGCCAGAACGTAAAAGTTATTAAAACGGATCCTGCGGTGAAAAAAACCGTACACGGTATAATTGCTGACTTGCAAAACGGTTCAGCGCTGAAAAATGAGGAATATAAAGAAAAACTTTCAGTGCTAGCGGACTACTATGTGCAAGGATCCGACCTTAACCTTAAGGGTTTGTTCGGAGAGAATTACCAGTTAATTCATTTGCCGACTTATCCGTTTGCCGGGGATAGCTATTGGATTGATGAAAAATCAGTTGACACCTCAATTATTACTTCAGGATTTGGACTTTTCTCCAAGTTACACCCCTTAATCGATAAAAATGTCTCAACATTAGAGGAACAAAGTTTTGAAACAATATTTACTGGTGAAGAATTCTTTTTAAAAGACCATTTAGTTGGCGATGAGATGATCTTGCCTGCAGTTGCCTACTTGGAAATGGCGAAAGTAGCTGGTGATTTGGCAAGCAATCGTCAGAAAGTCGTTAAAATTATTGATAATTCTTGGCTGAATTTTATTAAGCTAGATCAACCGGGTATGAAGGTGAATATTTCGCTAATCCCAGTGAAGTCAAATCAAAACATGGCAGAATTTGAAGTAGTAAGTAAATTAGAAAACGGACGATCTATCGTTCATGGCAAAGGCAAAATAGTTTATGAAAGTGACACTAATCATAAAACGGAAGCGGAATTTATGGATATTGAAACAATTAAAAGTAGATGTCAAGAGATAATTTCCGGAGAAAGATGTTATGAGCTGTTTCGCTTGGGTCAGTTAAACTTAGGTAATAGCTTCCAATCGATTCAAGAGTTATATGTTAATGATGCTGAGGTCCTGGCAGTTTTACAACTACCGGACCACTTAAAAGCTTCATTTAAAGATTATAAATTACACCCTAGCCTGATTGATGGTGCCTTAGAGGCGGTGATCGGATTCGCAGGTGCCGATATGGAATCCGGAAGAGTACGACTTCCCTTCATGCTTGGGGAAATTGAAATATTGGGTGACTTGACGGAAAGATGTTTTTCTTACGTAAAGTATATGGGAACAACAAAGGCTGGTTTCCGGGAAGTCGAGAAATTTGATGTAGTAATTTTAAACGAATCCGGTCAGGTCATTATAAAAATGAAAGATTTTTCCTTTTGGGATCTAGGGAATGTGCAGAAATCCGTCGCACCGTCCATTAATGTCGCATCCTCAAGGCCTGATGTCATGAGTTACAGAATCGATTGGGAAAAAAGCGATTCTACCGCCGGTATTGCTTCCGCCAACGACAAAGCTAATTTTTTAATCTTTGATACTGATTCGGATTTATTCAATACCTTACATGATATGTCTTCAAATAAATCCCAAAATGTTGTGCTCGTAAAGCCGGCCCCAAATTATCTGGAACAACCATTAAACAACATTTATGAAATTAACCCAACCAAGAAAGAGGATTTTCTGAAGCTCATAGCTTCATTGGCGACAAAGAATCTATTGCCGGAAAACATTATTTACAAGTGGTCCAAAGAAGCTTCCTTCGGAATACAAGCAATTTCAACGGCAAATCTCGATCGAAGTATATATCCGGTACTTTATTTAACCCAAACCTTAGCCGAACAAAAACTTACAGGGAAGATTAAATTGAATTATTTATTCCGTGGAGATCAGGAGTCGTTCTCTCCATTGGATGCCGCTTTTAGCGGTTTTGCGCGGACGGTCCATCTAGAAATTCCCAAATTTATTTATAAGAGCATTAGAATAGAACCTTCGATGACAGTAGAAGCAGAGAGAGACATGCATCGATTCGAATTTGATACCGTTGCTGAAAAAGAAACTGAAATTATCTATAGAGGAAATCAGCGGCTAATTAGGAAAATACGTGAGCTTGACTTGGAATCTCAAGCGCCCAGCGACCAACAATATTTAACCAATAACGGGGTCTACCTTATTACCGGCGGTCTGGGAAGTTTAGGGATGAGCTTTGCGCGATATCTGGCACGCGAATATAATGCCAGATTGTGCTTAACAGGTAGGGGTTCCCTAGATGACAATAAAGAAACGTTAATTAAAGAAATTGAATCACTAGGAAGCGAGATTCTATATATAAAAGCTGACATCTCTCAAAAAAATGAAGCAGAGGCAGTTATTAACGCTGTTAAATCTAGATTCGGCAGTATTAATGGGATTATCCATTGTGCCGGTATCAATAAGGATTCTATGGTTATTGATAAAACAAGGAACGAAATGGATGAGGTTTTAGGAGCAAAGGTTTGGGGTACGATAAATCTGGATTTGTTGACAATGAATGACAACCTAGATTTCTTTGCGGTTTTTTCATCGACAGCTGCAATTATTGGGAATTTCGGACAGGCTGACTACGCCTATGCAAACAGCTTTATGGACTATTACTCACAAATACGAGAAGAACTACGAAAAAAAGGAGAAAGACACGGAAAAACTCTTGCCCTGAATTGGTCCTTGTGGAAAGACGGTGGTCTGAAGGTAAGCAAGGAAACCGAAAAATTATTTGAGACAATGGGGGTAAAACCTTTAGAAACCGAAAATGGTATTAATTCATTCATCAAGGGATTAAAATCTCAGGAACATCAGATCATCGTTTTGGCAGGTCAGCCAGAAAAGCTCGGGAGACTTTTGGGAATTGAAAGGGAACAATTTCAAAACTTGCCGCAGGCCGCTGATCAGGGGAACGTTGATTTTTTAAGTAAGATACAAAAGGACCTGAGTAGTATGATTGGCGATATTTTGCGCATAAAAGAACAAGATATTCATTTAGAAAAAGATATGAATGAATTTGGATTTAACTCCTTAACCTTCATCGATTTTACCAATCGAATCAATGAAATGTATGATATTCAACTGACTCCCAGCATCTTCTTTGAGCATCCAACGTTAAACTCCTTCGCTGTATATTTACAAAATGAGTATTACGAAACAATGTATAAAAAATATCAGGAAAAATTAAAAATCAAGCAGCCACTCATTAAGCACTCTAAAACGGAGACTATTGAAGTGCACACCAGCGACGATATTGTCCAAAAAGAACGTTTCCAAAGATTCCATTTTCCAGAGGTTCCCACGGTGACAGGTTTGGCTGGTTCCAGATCGCGAGAACCGATTGCCATAATCGGTATGAGTGGGGTTATGCCTCAATCAGATAATCTGGAAGTTTTCTGGGACAACTTAGAAGCATGTAAAGATTTGATTCGTACAATCCCACCGGAACGGTGGGACTATACCGAATTACCGGATAATATCTCCAAGTGGGGCGGATTTATGAACGAAGTCGATAAATTTGATCCTCTGTTTTTTGGGATTTCACCGTTAGAAGCAGAATTTATGGACCCGCAACAAAGAATCTTTATGCAAACCGTATGGGAAACAATCGGCGATGCCGGTTATAAACCTTCGGATTTATCCGGAACCAGAACTGGTTTATTTGTCGGTGTGGCAACACGAGATTATATCGATGTACTTCAAGATAATGGTACAGAAATTGAAGCCTTATCTACGACAGGTAATTCTCATTGTGTATTAGCAAATCGGATCTCATACCTATTAAATCTGCGTGGGCCAAGTGAACCGATTGATACTGCCTGCTCTTCTTCTTTAATTGCCATACATCGAGGGGTTGAATCCATATATAATGGCGATTGCGAAATGGCAATTGCTGGAGGTATCAACGTAATGATCAGTCCAAGCATTCAAATTTCATTTAGTAAAGCGGGAATGCTCTCACCAGATGGCAAGTGCAAATCCTTTGATAAGAGTGCCAATGGTTATGTTAGAGGTGAAGGTTCAGGAGCAATTTTATTAAAACCTTTAAGTAAAGCTTTAGCGGATGGTGACCATATTTATGCTTTGGTAAAAGGGACCGCGATAAATCACGGTGGCCGGGCCGCTTCTCTTACTGCGCCGAATCCCAATGCCCAAGCGGAATTGATTATTGAAGCCCTGAAGAAAGCGGATTTTACCCCTGACACCATAAGTTATATCGAGGCCCACGGAACAGGTACCAAACTTGGAGATCCGATCGAGATAAATGGTTTAGTTAAGGCGTTTAAAGAGTTAAATAGGGAAATAGGGATTGTCTCCGGCCAAAAAGAGTATTGCGGGATAAATTCAGTAAAAACCAATATTGGGCATCTGGAACCAGCGGCTGGTATCGCAGGTATTCTTAAAGTAGTGCTGTCAATGAAGCACAAAAAGTTACCTGGTGCTGTTAATTTCCAGGAGCTTAATCCCTACATTCAATTAACCGGAAGTCCATTCTATGTTGTAGAAAAAACCCAGGATTGGCAACCTTTAATGGATGAAACCGGAAGGGAAATTACGCGTCGCGCCGGTGTCAGCTCGTTCGGTTTTGGTGGTGCCAATTCCCATATTGTTTTGGAGGAATATCTTGATAATCAAAAAGTGAATAAAACGGTGAATACACCGCAAATCGTTGTTCTCTCGGGAAAGAATGAACAAAGATTAAAGGCGTATGCAGAAATACTAGTTAAATATTTGGAAAAAGTGTTTATGGGTAATTCGAGAGAAAGCTTTGACCTGATAGACATGGCATACACTTTACAAGTAGGCCGAGAGGCCATGGAGGAACGACTAGCTTTTGTGGTAAATGATATCTCGGAATTAATGGAGAAATTATCAGGCTTTAGCCAAGGGAACACTAATATAGATGCTTTGTATCGAGGTAATGCCAAAATCAACCAAGAGCGCTCTGATTTTCTGGTCGAAGGCAGGGCAGGAAGAGAATTTATTAATATCCTGATTCAGGACGGAGAAGTTGATAAAATAGCCCAGCTATGGGTCTCAGGAATTAAAGTGGATTGGTTGTTGTTGTATCAATTGTTCCAACCTAACCGAATCTCCTTGCCGACTTATCCCTTTGAGAAACGTCGGGTATGGGTCCCAGAACGGAAAAATAAGAAAACGGAAAAAAATGTATCTCCAATAATTGATAAGAAAATTAAACAAAATGCACCTCAGATTGTGCAACACCAAGTATCGATAGAGGATAGTTTTTATCTACCGGCTTGGAAGCCTGCCCCGGTCACAGGGAAGAGCGAAAGTTCTCATGACAAAGTAGGTGCCCAGAAAAAAATAGTTTTCCTTTCGCCCGTCGATACTTTCGAAATAGCTGAGGTATTATGGGCTAGTCATCGTGAGGATGCAAGAGTGGACATAAAACTAGGCAAGGAAAACAAAAAGATAACCAACGAAAAGTGGGAGATCAATGTTAAGGATTGTGAAGCTTTGGACAATTGCATCCGACAAATTGAAGAAATTGATCAAATATACTTTTTAGGTGGCTTACTGGCAAGAGAAACCAATCTTGTTGATTTGGATAACTTAGAACAATCCCAAGAACAGGGCGTAATTACGTTGTTTAGATTAATCAAATCCTTAATTAGCAAAGGATTTGACAATCGAAGGATCAGATTAAAAGTAGTTACTAATAATGTGCAGAAATTAACTCCCCACGAACGGACAATACCTTATGCGGGCAGTATCTTGGGTTTAGTTAAGGCCATGGCTAAAGAAATTCCGCACTGGGAAATTAGTTGTTTGGATATAGATTTTGACGATTTTGACTTAGATCTTTCGGGTGAAAAGCTGCGGTCCACCTTAAAATTATTGCTTGATGAACCAGTAAATAGAACGGGAGAAGAAATTTTAATTAGAAACGGTCAGCGCTACATGCGTTCGATAGAACCCACTGGAGTGGCGGAAACCCTGGAAATGCCCTTTAAGCAAAATGGAGTATATTTGATACTAGGTGGAGCAGGTGGAATCGGTTTGGAATTAAGTCTGTATCTGGCCAAGACAGTTCAGGCCAAAATAGCGCTTTTAGGACGGAGTGAATTAACTGCGGAAAGAAGAGAAAAAATCGCAAGCATAGAGGCTGCTGGTGGAAAGATTATTTATCTGCAGGTGGATGCGACGGATTTCCAGGGCATGAAACAAGCGATCACAGAAACTAAAGCACGTCTTGGCGAAATCAACGGTGTTGTCCATTCCGCAATTGTCATGAGAGATCAAGCATTGCGCAATATGAACGAAGAAAATTTTAGGGCAGCATTAGATCCAAAAGTAAAGGGAAGTGTTGTCTTATATAAAGCCTTGCAAGAATTACAAGAAAAACCAATTGATTTCATGATGTTCTTTTCATCAATACAAACATTTGTAGGTAATGCAGGTCAGGCCAATTACGCTGCGGCTTGTGCTTTTAAAGATGCCTTTGCGACTTATATAAGCGAGCAGGGAAATTTTCCAGTAAAAATTATCAATTGGGGTTTTTGGGGAAGTGTCGGTGTAGCAGCTACAGAGGAATACAATAAACGTATTGCCTCAACTGGTTTGATTTCAATCTCGCCTGAAGAAGGAATGGAGGCTATTAAAAGAATTGTATCTCAGGATAGCTTGAATCAGGTTATTGTTCTTAAGGCTGAACCTCATCTGCTTAGAATGGCAAATATCGGTTTGCGTAAGAAAACTGATAGCTATCAACAAGAGGCAGAAAAAGTTCTGGAAGAAAATTTTGAGAAGGAGACGATTCAAAAGGGCTCTGGAAGGAACCCAGTTTCTGCTCAAAGAAGATCTTTCGATGAAGACGATTTGAAGCAATTTACTGAAGACCAAACAGTCCAATGTATCGCCGGGGCTTTAAAGATCGAGATTGGAGAAGTCGATCGTGAGATTCAGTTTTCGGAGTATGGAGTCGATTCGATAACCGGATTGGAATTGATAAGAAATATTGATGAAGCATTTGAGATTGGCCTAAAAACAACGGTTTTGTTTGATTACAGTAATGTAAACGATTTGTCAGCTTATCTTTATAACGAATATAAGTCACAAATTGAGGAACTATTTATCAGTAAATTTGAAAATGAACATAGGTTAATTTCCCAAGCAGCTACTATTAAAATTGTTCAAGAGGTAGATTATGACAACATTGAACTCTTGGAAAAATTGGCACTAGGTGAGTTGAATGAAGATGAAGTCCTCATAAGATTAGCCAATTAATTATTAAGGCAAATTTGGAGGATAAGAAGTTTTTCACACCCTTGTTGCAAAATCAAATTGAATAATTAGCATTTGACTTCAAAGGAAAGGGAGGGAAAGTAAAAGATGTCAACTGAATACAATACTGAACGTGAAATCAAAAAAATATTGAAAAAGGTAAAACAACGGAAAATTTTACCGCGAGAAGGCTATCAAAAAATTCAAGAGCTTAACTATGAAAATAGTAATGAATCTATTCAGCAAGATTCTCACAGCGAAACGGAACTGGTTGGTAAGGCCCAACCAGTTGCCAAAGATATTGCTATCATAGGTATGTCGGGACGTTTCCCAGGAGCGAACACTGTGGAAGAATTATGGGGAAATTTATCTGAGGGGAAAAGTTCTATTACAGAGATACCAAAGGAAAGATGGGACATTGACGCCTATTTTGATCCGGATGTAAAAAAATTAGATAAAACTAACTCTCGCTGGGGCGGATTCTTGGCAGATGTTGATAAATTTGACCCATTATTTTTTAATATCTCGGGGATGGAAGCTGAAGTAATGGACCCTCAACAAAGACTTTTTTTGCAAGAATGTTGGAATTCACTAGAAGATGCGGGTTATGCCAACGATTCTATATCAAACAAAAAATGTGGAGTTTATGTAGGTGTCGGACCAAGTGATTATCTGATCAAGATGATCGAAGAACAGGTACAAGGCGGCGGTCAAGCATACTGGGGAAATTCAGCTTCAGTACTGGCTTCAAGAATTTCATATTTTTTAAACCTAAAAGGACCGGCTGTAACCGTCGATACAGCCTGCTCATCCTCCCTTGTAGCTATGCATTTGGCGTGCCAGGCGATAATATCAGGAGAAATCGAAATGGCAATTGCCGGTGGAGTGGTTATTTGTAATGCCCCATACTATTTCGTTGCCACAAGTAATGCTGGCATGCTTTCTCCGAACGGAATGTGTATGTCGTTCGATAATAGCGCCAATGGTATTGTAAACGGGGAGGCTGTTGGAGCAGTCATTTTAAAGCCGTTAGCCCAAGCAGTAAAGGATGGCGACAATATTTACGGGGTCATTAAAAGTTCTGGAATTAACCAAGATGGTAAGACCAATGGAATCACCGCTCCTAGCACCTTGTCTCAAACAGAACTGGAACTTGAGGTTTACCGAAAAGGAGATATTAATCCAGAGACTATAAATTATATCGAAGCTCATGGTACTGGCACTAAATTAGGGGATCCCATCGAAATTGAGGCATTGACCAATTCGTTCCAAAAGTTCACCGCTAAAAAACAGTTTTGTGCAATAGGTTCTATTAAAACGAATATTGGACATACGGCTCCGGCAGCTGGTGTTGCCAGTGTCATTAAGGTGTTGCTGGCTCTTAAATATAAAAAAATACCTCCTTCTCTTAACTTTAAGCAAGAAAACGAACACATTTTTTTTAAAGAGACTCCTTTTTACGTTAATACGATATTACAAGATTGGACTCCAAATCAGGATGGTATTAGAAGGGCGGCTGTCAGTTCGTTTGGGTTCAGCGGAACCAACGCTCATTTAGTTATTGAAGAAGCCCCCCAGATAGAACGAGGGCATTCCGAAATGCCCGGTTACTTAATTGTTTTATCAGCTCGCAGTATGGAACAGTTGTGTCAACAAGCCGAGCAATTAATCCGCTTTTGTGAAATAAAGCCCCAGACAGACTGTGGAGATATGAGTTATACGCTTTTGTTAGGAAGAAAACACTTCAACCATCGCTTAGCCTGTATTGTGAGCAGTCAGCAGGAATTGACCACACTCTTAAAAAATTGGCTGGAAAAGGGCGATAAAGCGCAGATATTTCTCGCAAAGCTGTCGGATATTAATTTTCGTGAGCAACTAACTCAGAAGCGATATGGAAATCAATGCCTCCAGGAGTGCCAGAATATCATCCGTACCGATGATTATTTGGAACATTTGACTGCGATCGCCGACTTGTATGTTCAAGGGTATCGGCTTGAATTTGAAAAGCTATTCGCTAACGAACAATATTCTAAAATTTCCTTACCGAGCTACCCATTTAATAAAGAACGCTATTGGGCGTTAGATAAAGAGGTCGATTCAGCCGGAAGCAGTCCAGCAATGACTAGGTCTATTTCGGAATCGGAAGTTTACGGGACACTTTTGCTCCAACCTGACTGGAGAGAACAGGAAATTGTTCGCTCACAAGTATTGGAAGTAGCCTCAACCTCTGTATACTCACAACAGCTGGTGATCCTGTGTGAGCTGGACCAGGTTAGTCAGGATCACATGGCGACTATAATGGAAAAGGTAGCCCAAACGCATCGTTGTCTCGTATTTCAATCTAAAGAAAATGAAAACCGTATCGATAAACGGTTTATAACCTATGCAGAACAGGCTTTTACCGAAATTAAAAATATTCTTAAAGACAAACCAACGGGCAAGGTGTTGATTCAGATTGTGATTTCTACACAAGGTGAACAACAACTTTTCTCTGGGCTTTTGGGTCTTCTGAAAACCGCTCGACTGGAGAATTCTAAACTAATTGGGCAATTGATAGAAGTGGAACCGAAGGAGAATTCGGAGAATATTATCGAGAGATTAAGACAGAACAGTCAAAGCCCCTTGGATAATTGGATCCGATATCGAGAAGGCAAACGATGGGTTCCCGGCTTGAAAACTGTTGAAATTCCGCAAGAATATAGGGGTATTCCGTGGCGAGATAACGGAATCTACCTAATTGCAGGAGGTGCTGGTGGTTTAGGGCTAATCTTTGCCAGAGAAATTGTCAATAAGGTTAAAAACCCAACCTTGATCCTGACTGGCCGGTCAGCGCTTGATAATGACAAACAAGCTCAGTTCAAAGAATTGCAGGCAATTGGGGCCCGTATCGAATACCGGCAGGTTGATGTGACTCAAAGGGAAGATGTTTTCAAGTTAATTCAAATAATTTTAGCTGATTTTGGAAGTCTGAATGGTATTATCCAGGCTGCGGGCGTGATTCGTGACAACTTCATCCTTAAAAAGAGCAAGGAAGAAATGGAAGAAGTACTTGAACCAAAGGTCGCAGGAACGGTGAATTTGGATGAGGCCTGCAGGGACCTACCGCTGGACTTCTTGATCCTCTTTTCATCCGTCACGGGGATGGTAGGCAATCCAGGCCAAGCAGATTACGCTACCGCCAACGCTTTTATGGATGCCTATGCCAAGTATCGGAATGCTCTGGTAGCATCGCAACAACGACAAGGCCGTACCTTAGCTCTCAATTGGCCATTGTGGAAAGAGGGTGGGATGCACGTTGATGAAGCGACTGAGAAGATAATGCTGGGTAAAGCCGGTACAATCCCGCTGAGAACCTCAACTGGTATCCGGGCTTTGTATCAAAGCTTAGATTCTGGCCAAGATCAGGTGCTGGTGATGGAAGGCAAATTAGCACAAATGAAACAAAGCTTGCTCTCGATAGTCACTCCGGACACAGCACCACTTATGAGTACTTTGGCGGTTTCTGATAATTCTATAAAGATCGATACCGGCAGTTTGATCGCTAAAGTCGAAGCGGCTTTGGCGCAAATAATGTCAGATATCCTCAAGGTTAAACTTCAGTACATTGACGAGGATGCGGAGCTTAGTGCTTTTGGATTTGACTCGCTGACATTGACAGAATTTGTTAATATTATCAATCGAAAGTATCAGGTAGACCTGAATCCTACGATATTCTTTGAATATTCCACTCTTCATAGTTTGGCTACATATTTGGTTGAAGAATACCAGGATATATTTGCACCCCAATTTACAGCGCAAACAAAGGCTAAAATTCCGGTACGGACCCCAGTAGAAGAATCAAGAGTGTTCGCGTCAGAAAAAAACGAAGCTAACAAATGGCATAACACTCGTTTTGTCAGTAAACCGGCGTTATCCGAGCTAAAATCGGAACGAACTACCGCTGAATCCATTGCGATTATCGGAATGAGCGGTATCTTTCCTATGGCGAGTGATTTGGACCAATTTTGGGATAATCTGTTAGAGGGCAGAGACTGTATTCAAGAAATTCCCAAAGAACGATGGGATTGGCGAGCCTTTGAGGGCGATGCCATGCAAGAAATCAATAAAACTAACATCAAATGGGGAGGATTTATTGACGGGATCGATGAGTTTGATCCGCTATTCTTCGGTATCTCGCCCCGAGAAGCCGAGACTATGGATCCGCAGCAACGGTTATTGATGACCTATATTTGGAAGGCGATTGAAGATGCCGGATATGCGGCAAAATGTCTGGCGGGAACCAAAACGGGTATTTTTGTAGGAATAGCAGATAGTGGATATGGTTTATTGCTTTCGAAGACCAATACTCCCATTGAAAGTTATTTTTCAACCAGTATGGTGCAGTCCATGGGACCTAACCGCATGAGCTATTTTCTCAATATTCATGGTCCCAGTGAACCCGTTGAAACTGCTTGTTCCAGCGTATTAGTTGCAATCAATCGGGCAGCCAGCGCTATGGAGAATGGGACTTGCGAAATGGCCATCGTTGGTGGTATTAACACCATTTTGATTCCGGAGATCCACATTAGTATGAGTAAAGCAGGAGCGCTCAGTAAGGATGGCAAGTGCAAGACCTTCTCGAATGAAGCTAATGGTTATGTGCGGGGAGAAGGGGCGGGGATGCTTGTTCTGAAAAAGCTAAATGCTGCGGAAGAAGCAGGCGATCATATCTATGGAATCATTCGGGCCACTTCTGAAAACCATGGCGGTCGCGCTAATTCTTTAACGGCTCCCAATCCCAAAGCTCAGGCAGATTTATTGGTTACCGCCTACACCAAGGCAGGAATCGACCCGAGAACTGTTACTTACATTGAGGCTCACGGGACAGGCACTGAACTCGGCGATCCAGTTGAGATCAATGGGTTAAAGGCAGCTTTCAAAGAGTTGTATCAAGCTTCTGGGGATCCTAGAATTATCGGCGCTCCGTGTGGGTTGGGATCAGTGAAGACCAATATAGGCCATTTGGAGATCGCCGCAGGAATTGCAAGTGTGATCAAAGTCTTATTGCAACTTAAACATAAAACTCTGGTCCAAAGTCTTCATTGTCAGGTCGTGAATCCGTACATCCAATTGCAAGACAGTCCATTTTACATTGTTCAAGAAACTAAGGAATGGCAGGCTTTACAAAATGAGCTAGGTAGAGACCTTCCCCGCCGGGCTGGGGTAAGTTCATTCGGATTTGGCGGCACGAATGCTCACATCGTACTTGAAGAGTATATTGAAAAGGAAAGAAATATCACCAATGATGAGGAACCCCAGATCATAGTCCTTTCTGCCAAGAACCAGGATCGTTTAAAGGAATATGCAGCAGACTTTTTGGCTTTTATAAATCGTACCAAGCCGTTGGAGGGGCATAGCAAGGAACATATAATGACAAAAATTCAAACCGAGTTATTAAGAATATCTTCAGAGATCCTAAAAATTGACGCCAAGCACCTGCATGTCGAAGATGATTTAAAGGATTATGATTTTGATAAACTAAAATTTGTTGATTTGGCTAATAGTATTAATGCCAAATTCGACCTCCAAATTGAAGCCATCATGTTTCACGAGTACATGACATTGGAAGCAATTTCGGCGTATTTATACGACAACCATGAAGCCGTGCTATCGAACTACTATTCCGATCCTCTGGATAACAATGTTAGTCGAGATCAAGCCTTAAATTTAAGAGACCTAGCCTATACGTTGCAAGTGGGTAGGGAAGCAATGGACGAACGCCTCGCTATGGTAGTTCTAAATATTGAGGAAATCAAAGAAAAAATCCATGATTTCTTAGCTGGCCAACCAACGGATAATCTTTTGTTTTGCGAGAATGTCAGAAAAAATAAAGTTAAATTTGAAGTATTTAGCAAAGATGAAGATGCTAGCGAAATGATATCTCACTGGATTAATAAAAAGAAACTAGTGAAAATTGCTGAATTATGGGCAAATGGGTTTGAGGTAAATTGGGACTCACTGCACCAAAATTTCCAATACAAGAGACTTTCTTTGCCAACCTATCCTTTTGCCAAAGAAAAATATTGGGCGCCCGGTAATTCCTCGAAGATTTCACACGTAAAAAATAAGGAAATTGGGACACTCATCGATTCGTTGGAGTTTGGTTTGAGCTTGGATTCAGGTATTGTCTTTAGTAAAAAATTAGATAATTCGCTTTTGATTGTCAAAGATCACAATATACTAGGGCTAAACATATTCCCCGGTGTCGGATATTTAGAAATTGCTTTTCAAGCTGCTACTGCAATCAAAGGTCATTCCAATTTTCATATTTCTAGGGTTTACTGGATGCACCCTCTAGTGGTTGAGGACGAAAAGAAAGTACTGATTACGTTCAAAAAAGAAAACGAAAAGCTATTGTTTGAAGTGCAAAGCCAGCAGAAAGGAAATTATATTTCGCATGCCAAAGGTGAGATTCAGGATGCCTCTAGTGATGATTCTAAGCGGACGTTTATTTCTATCGAAGAGATTAGGTTAAGGTGTACTGATAATATCAAAGGGGAAGAGATCTATCAAAGTTTTAAATCGAAAGGCATGAATTACGGTCCGTTTTTCCAGGGCGTATTGGAGTTATATGGAAACAAAGAAGAGGTTTTGGGAGTTTTAGAAATACCTCAAGGTGCTCTCGGGTTGAATTATTACTCGCTGCACCCAACACTGTTAGATTCTGCACTACAGCTTATCGGTTACATTAAGAAATTTGGCACACGGCCTCCTTTACCATTTGCGGTAGAACGAGTCGAAATTTTACATCCCTTAAAATCGAAAATGTATGCTTATGCCAGGACAGCCGGAACCAGTAGTTATAATGTGGCTATTATTGACGAGGATGGAACGGTTTGTCTTAAATTTTATAATGTTGTTTTAAAAGAAGCTAAAGAAACGGATGAAGATTTTTATTATCGTCCGGTGTGGAAAAAATCTTCAATCTCAGCGCACACTGAATTAGTTAATAGTATAGGCGTTGAAGAGCAAAAATCTACTTTAATTATTTATTCAGAAGATGGTTCAGGGATTGTCGAAGTACTTGCTGGTCGGCATGGAAATCGTGTGCATAAATTAAAATTGGGTACCAGAAATGTAATTGATACTGGGGATAATTGTTGGGTGATTAATACGAGTGATCCTGAGGCACTGGACGATTTTATCCATAATTTTGCCGATATTGATACGATTTATTTTTTGGGTGGGATTCAGTTGCATCCAGATGCTACGCAAGATCTTGAGGGTTTATACGAAGCTCAGGAAAGTGGAGTAATTACGTTATTTAGATTGATCAAAGCGCTGGAAAAGTATCACCTTCTGCAACAGACAATTAAGCTGAAAATAATTACCAACAATATATATCAAATTGCCGAAGAAGTTAGCATATTGCCTAGTGCTGCTTGTATTCATGGATTTATTAAGTCGCTTGCCAAAGAATATCCGAAATTGAAGATTACCTCCATCGATTTGGATTTATTAAAGTTTGGTTCTCGATTAACGGCCGCAACGGTATGTGAAGTTGTTGAACCTATTTTTAGAGAACCGTATAACAAAAATGGGGAAACGATAACTTACCGCCAGGAAGAGCGTTATGAAAGAGTAATTCAACCCATCAGATTGGGTTCGGCCAACAAGACGATATATAGAGAAAATGGAGTGTATTTAATTGTCGGAGGAGCAGGCGGTATCGGTTTGGAATTAAGCCGCTACCTAGCCAAAAATGTCCATGCTAGGCTGATATTGATAGGCCGCAGTGAATTGGACAATGATAAAAAGGATACGTTTAAGCAAATTGAAGCTTTGGGAGGGGTTGTACTATATCTTCAAGCGGATGTAACGGATACTGAAAGTATGGTTAAAGCTATAAAAGCGGCTAAAGCCCGTTTCGGAGAGATCAATGGTGTGTTTCATTCTGCAATTGTTTCAATGGATAAGACAATACGTAATATGGACGAAGAGACTCTTCGTGCTTCCTTGGGGCCGAAAGTGGTTGGCAGTACAGTACTATACTCGGTTCTTCAAAACGAGTATCTAGATTTTATGGCATTTTTCTCTTCAACGTCAGCCATAGTTGGGATGCCGGGTCAAAGCAACTACGTAAGCGGGCTCAATTATAAAGATGCATTCGCCAAATACATCGGTAAAAAGCAATCTTATCCTATTAAGATCATTAACTGGGGATTCTGGGATATTGGTGCAGGAGCTTCCGATGAATACGGCCGACGTATGGCTTCCCAAGGAATATTCGCAATTAGTTCCGACGAAGGGATGGAAGCTATTGAAAGAATTTTAGGCAATCGTGAGGATCAGGTTATAGTATTAAAAGCTGACAAAGGTGTCTTGGAAAAATTAGGGGTTTCATCAAAAGAGGAAATTGACAACGCGCTGGACGTCGTTTTTAGAGATAATCGTCGTGATTTTTCTATTAAGAGAGAAGACCGTAGGGCAAAATCAGGTGTAGCAGGAGATAATGCGGAGGAACTGATTAGTGATTATCTGAAGAGTATCATCGCCGAAATTCTTAAATTAGATAAACTAAAAATTGATCATCAAACTTCTCTTGAAGAGTATGGGGTAGATTCGTTGGTGGGTTTGGAATTACATGCCAACTTTGAAAAAAGTTTTGGAGAATTACCCCCCGCGTTACTGTTGGAAAATACCACTGTTGATGCTTTAACAAACTATTTTCAAAAAAATCATCAAAATCAGTTAGATATGATCTTAGATAAAACCAAAGATAAGGTGGATACGGTTGACCTATTTGATAACAACCCTCACCAAAAGCAAGATATTAACCAAACTTTTCACATCGCGGAACCTAATACGAAACAGGAAAAGAACAATTTCGATTTTCCGATTGACCTGAACAGTTTTTTAGTCGAAACAGATTCTAAAGCTAAGATTGAGGTATTATTGGAAGGATCTGGGCCACCTTTGTTGCTAATACCAGGATTTGCAGTTACTACTTCACTTATGGTATATCAGATTCGGGATTGGTCTTCCAATTATCGGGTAATTGCCATAAATCTTCCTGGTCATGGACGTAGTGAGGGTATAGAAGACTTAACGCTTGTGGGCATCAGTGCTATGATAATGAATTTGATTGATAAACTTGGTATAGATCAACCAATACATGTTGTAGGCGGTTCGTTTGGTGGAATGATTGCCCAACATATTGCCAAAGAATATCCTGAACGGGTAGCTTCTCTATCCTTATTGTCAAGTTTTTCAATCTCGAAGTTTGAAAGCGTAGCGCAATTATTTTCTTTTGCTGAGGCTGCGAGGAAAGACTTTGAAATCGTAAGAACAAACGCGAAATCAAAAGATATTAAGGATAATCTTGATTATTATCTGAATGTTTTTTTGAACAGCCAGGCAACTAATCAATGGGTAATGGTCAAATATCTTGACTATATGAAGCTGGGAATATCCACCCTAGAGTTGTTGCCCGAAATTAAAGCGCCAACCTTGGTGGTGGTTGGCGCAGTTGATACGGTTGTTGATCCTGAACAATCGAGAGTAATCCATTCGAAAATCTTACATTCTCAATACGTTGAAATACCAGATGGCGGCCATTTTATGAATTTGACACATCATCAAACTGTTAATGAATTAGTCAGTGATTTTTTAAAAAATGTAAGAGTAGGCAAATGAAACATAACGAATTTGTTACTTTCAGAAGCTCATAAATCCGAACGAAATGACTAGAAAGGAAATAGGAGCCATGACGCAAACTGTTGTTGACTTACATGAAGTCGATCAAGGTATTATTCAAATAACAATGCAAGATCGGATTCATAAAAACACATTTTCTGACGAATTGATGCAAGGTCTGATCCAGTCATTTGCATCAATCCAAGCCAATTCACAGTATAAGGTTGTTATTCTCACCGGATATGATAGTTATTTTGCTTCCGGTGGAATGAAAGAGACATTATTGGCAATTAATGAAGGCAAGACCCAATTTTCTGAAGTGAATATTTATAGTCTAGCTTTGGATTGTAAGATTCCGGTTATTGCGGCAATGCAAGGGCATGGGATCGGAGGCGGTTTCGTAATGGGATTATTCGCTGATTTTGTGATCTTGGGCCGGGAAAGCGTTTATACGACGAACTTTATGAAATATGGATTTACGCCGGGAATGGGCGCAACTTATATTGTACCGAAGAAATTAGGAATAAGTTTAGCGGAAGAATTACTGATCAATGCTGCTAATCATCGTGGAGCGGAACTCGAGAGACGGGGAATTCCCTTTCCAGTTTTGCCAAGGGCAGAGGTTTTGGACTATGCTCATCAATTGGCACGGCAAATTGCCGAAAAACCGAGAGTTTCTCTAATTACATTAAAAGATCATTTGGTAGCACCTCTTCGTGAACAACTTCCCAAGGTTATCGAACAAGAACTTGTAATGCATCATAAGACATTTCATCAACCTGAAGTAAAGGAGAAGATTATGACATTGTTTGGAAAATAATAAATTCCGCATCTTGAGTGGCAGTGTGCAATGATCGAAGAGGGGTTGCTCAGGGTAGCTACTAAATCGGATTCCGGTTAGTTTTATTGAAACTTATGGCACGGGGACGATAATTTGAGATCCAAACGAGCTAAAAGCCTTGAGCAATGTAGTACATTACCGGAGGAGAGATGATACAGAATGCTAAAACTAAAAATCAAAGGAGCTATAGCAGTTGGGATAATTGCACTTATGGGCTTTAATCTTACGGGATGTGGGGCTAAAGCAGTCGTTACGACGCAGCAGCAGTTGACAGTGAAGACAGTCAAGGTGTCCTTAGCAGATCTTCCGTCCGGCGAAGGTTATTTAGGCAGCATTACTTCTTACGTACAGTCTATCGTGGCGTCTCCCCTTTCCGGTATCCTAACCTCTGTCAACGTGAGAGTAGGGGATAAGATTCAGTCCGGACAAAGTTTGGCCAGCCTCAACACGGACTTGCTCCAGGCCCAGAAAAATCAAGCTGCGGCTAATGCTAGGATAGCGGTGAGCCAGCAGGGTGCTACTTCAGAGAGTACCAATAACTCATTAAGTCAAGCTCAAGCTGCACTTGAATCGGCGGAGACCAATCTGGCTAATGCTCAGACAGGAGCAATATCTTCGGTCGATGCCAATCAGACTGCTTTAGCAACGCAGGAAAGTCAGGTCACGAGTGCTGTAGCCTCGGCTCAGAAAGCTTTGGTGACAGCACAGGCTCAGTTACAAAATGCCACGGTTAACTCTCAAAATGACATAACCCAGAAACAAAGTGCACTAACCTCCGCTCAAGCGAATCTAACGGCAGCTCAGCAACAGCAGGCAGCTGCGATAGCCTCTGATCAGGACAATGCCTCGAAAGCCCAAGAGGCCTTAGATACAGCAAAAACGCAGCTTGAGATAGCGAAGCAAAGCAGTTATTCCTCAAGCGCCCCGGCTTTATTACAAGCACAAAGTTCCTATGACCAAGCCTCCATTGCCTACCAAGGGGTCCTAAGTAAGTTAAAAATAGATCAGGCAAGTGGTGCTGTCGCGACTGCGCAAGCAGCTTATGACGCAGCTCAGAGTGCGTTGCAAGCTAGTCAAAGTTCTCAAACTGTGGTTACTGCCCAAGCACAGGTTGCTCAGGCCCAGCAAGCCTTGGACGCGGCACGGACAAATCAGACTAGTGTGTCTAATCAAGCGCAGTCCAGTTTAAGTGCAACTCAGACCACTGGAACTAACGGCGTAGCTGCTGCTAAAGCAGCTTTGCAGCAAGCTCAAGTTAATTATGAAAGCTTGCTTAACAATCCAGAATTGAAAGTTAATGATGCCCAAATGCAGGCGGCTCAAGCAGGAGTCCAGGTGATTGATGCCCAGATCAATCAAAGCCAAATCAACTCCCCTCTTGGAGGCTATGTTGTAGCAGTTAATGCACAGCCAGGGCAAGCGGTAGGACCTCAAGGTGGGTTCATTACGATAGCGTCCATGGATCCTTTAATAGCTAGCGTGGATATTCCCGAGACGAGCATAAGCAGCGTTAAATTGGGTATGCCGATGGAAGTCTCTGTACCAGCTGTTACAGAAATTTATCAAGGTGTCGTGAGCGCGATACATCCGCAACCAGACGAGACTAACAAAAAATATTCGATAGAAATTACCCTTCCGAAGGGGCAGGCAACCCTTCTGCCGAGCATGAGAGTAGAAGCGCATGCTGTCGCCCAGGGAAAGCAAGGAATTGTTATACCCTCAGACAGTGTGTTAACAATGCAGAGTGGGGCCCTGTCCGTCTTTGTGCTCAAAGATGGAATTGCTCATTCAGTCACTGTTAAGGTTGGGACTATGACTGACTCCGTCTATGAGATCACCAGCGGCTTGAGTGTAGGTGATCAACTCATCGTCAAAGGACAGAATTTGGTGTCCGAAGGAGATCAGGTCAAAGTAGTTAACTAATGTTGAGTAGCGAAGTGCATTTTTATGAAAGGACAGACGGTAAGGTCGAAATGCAAGTAAATGTAAAGGTGGATAGAAAAATTGAAGATTACAGATGGTTCAATTACAAGGCCGGTTACGATAACCATGATCATGCTGGCAGTCGTTTTGATCGGAGTTATTTCCATGGTGAGCCTTCCTTTAGATCTCTACCCTAGACTCGACCTACCTATAGCCTCTGTCGTCACCACGCTACCTGGGGCATCACCGTCGGAGGTTGAGCAGCAGGTGACAAAGCCCATTGAGGATGCGCTCCAAACCTTATCAGGGGTTTCGGAGATTGATTCTACCTCACTGCAAAATGCCAGCCAGATCGTGGTGCAATTTAACTTTGGCGTTGATTTATCTCAGCAGATTGAAAGTATGCGGGGAATTATTAACGGAATGTCTAATCAGCTCCCGACAGATGCTACTAGTCCACTCGTGCAGCAGTACGACCCAGATAGTCTGCCGATTATGACCGTCACTCTGTCTGGCGGGAATAAATCTATCTCAGACCTGTCAGATTTGGCCCAAAACATTGTTAAACCAGCCTTACAGCATGTCACTGGAGTAGGTACGGTGAATATGATAGGCAATCTAACCAGGCAGATCAATGTGGAAGTTGATCCCTCTAAATTGACGTACTACGGCTTGTCCATTCAGCAGATTGTTCAAGCGATTGGAGCGGATAATTCCAGCGCTGATGTAGGACAAGTAAAGAGAGCGAGTCAGTTGATTTCACTCACAGTCAAAGGACAGTTCTCGTCAGTCAATGATTTATTGAACGTGCCTATTTTGATAGGACAAAAGTCGATTATTGTGGGAGATGTGGCTAAAATTGTGGACGGGAATAAAGATGTTAATCTTGTCGCCACGTTAGATTCCCAGCCAGCCGTTGGTTTTAGTATTATCCAGACGAGCGATGGAAACACGGTCACGGTTTCTGATGCTGTTCGCAAAGAATTGCAGCGCTTGACTAAACAACTTCCGGCAGGTGTCCACCTAACTTTAGTCAGCGATTCTGCTCAGACCATTCGGGAGACGATTAGTTTAGTGGCGGAACACACGTTGATGGGATTTCTCCTCGGAATCTTAATTATGCTCTGTATCTTGCGCAGTTTAAGGACGACGGTGGTCATTGCGGTCGCAATCCCTATTTCAGTGCTAGCTACCTTCATACTTATGTATCTGGATAAACTTTCGATAAATCTGATTACTTTGGGGAGTTTAGCGATAGCCTTAGGATCTCTAGTAGATTTCTCAGTCGTTGTTTTAGAGAGCATTTTTCGAGCAAGGCAAAGTGGTTTGGATCCGAAAGAAGCTGCCGCCCTCGGTACAACAGAAGTAGGGACAGCCGTCTTTGTGGCTGCTTTGGCCCAGATTTGCGTGTTTGGTCCCTCTCTGCTCACCGGTGGGATCGCAGGACAAATCTTTGGGCCTATGGCCGTGACCGTTACCTTTTCGCACATTATAGCTTTGTTGGTTGCCTTAACCTTAACCCCGATGCTCGCCTCTAAATTGCTGACAGGTGCGAAATTTACTAAGGAAGAAACTATTCCGGGTGTGAATGCCCCTTTCCGCTTTTGGGCTCCATTTGATTGGTTTGGTAAAGGGATGTATAAACTGACGCAAAGCTATACGACGGTTCTTAAATGGGGGCTCAAGCATCGAAAAACAGTTGTAGTTGTCACTCTAGTCATGTTTTTAGCAGTTTTGCCCCTCACACCTCTGCTAGGGACAGAGCTAGTAAGTGCCGTCAATACAAATCAAATTAATATATCGGTCACCTTACCTAATGGTACTGACCTTACTGAGACGACCCAAACTGTTCAAATGATGGAGCAACGCATTAAAGCGCATCAGGGAGAAGCCACTTCGATCTTTACCCAGATCGGGGGAGCACCTAATGGCGGCCTAGGACAGAGTTCCTCCAACAATTTGGCGAGCATAATAGTGACAATTAATAATCAGGGGAATAAATCAATTGCGCAAATCGCTCAGAATATGCAAAGTTATATGCAGGATATACCGGGCACCAAAATCATTGCCACTGCAGCCAGTGCTATCGTTGGAACCACTAGTGGGCAAGTGCAGGTTCTTGTGCAGGGGCCGGATTTGAATACCTTAACCTTACTCAGTAATGAAGTGGCGAACATCATGACCTCGATTCCTCAGCTGAAATACGTGGATAACCAGATAGGGACAGGTCAGCCCAGTTACCAGCTAAATATTAGTCATAGCGCCTTAGCTCAATATAACCTGACGGAACAGCAGGTCATTGCTTCCTTACGCACGGCCTTTCAGGGAACAACCGCTTCAACCTTTTACCAAGGGGATAACCAATACGATATTGTCGTGATGTTTCCGCAAGACTATTCACGCGATGTTACGAAGCTCCTGCAAACGAATGTCTCCAATGCTTCAGGTAACTTGATTCCTCTTGCGGAACTGGCCAGTCTTAATTTGGCACAGGAGCCAAGTTCGGTTTTGCACGTAGATGGCACACGAACTGTTCATGTCCAAGCCGTTGTCGCTGACATCTCAACTGGGCAGGCGCAAACCCTTGTTCAGCAGAAAATTAATGCTCTGCGGATACCCGCAGGTTATACTATAGTTTTTGGACAAGGGGCTAAATTTATGAACGATGCTTTTTCCTCCTTGGATATGGGGATTCTGGTTTCTATTATTCTGGTTTACATGGTCATGGCGAGTTTGTTTGAATCCTTGTTAACCCCCTTCGTCATCATGTTTTCCCTGCCGCCGACGTTTGTCGGAGGAATTCTCGGTCTGTTCCTGATGCATAAAACAATTAACATGAATTCACTCATGGGAATTATTATGTTGATTGGTTTGGTCACGAATAATGCTATTGTGCTTGTCGACTATACTAACCAGCTTAAAAAGCAAGGAATGACCCTAAATGAGGCTCTAATCCAGGCTGGAGCGATTCGTCTGCGTCCGATTCTCTTAACCACGGTTACGAATGTTTTAGCAATGCTACCCTTGTTGGTTATTGGAGGCAGGGGTTCGGAAGGGGTGTCGTCTATGGCAGCCGTTATCACCTTTGGGCTCACCTTATCCACGTTGGTAACGCTCGTGCTGGTGCCAGTTATGTATGTTAATCTGGACACTTTCTTGGGGAATCGAAAATTAAAGAAACAGAGTGCTAAAACAGGAGAGGAGAGCCTTTCAGTTTAGAGTGTCTGTGGTCAGGCCTGGTCAGGTACCTGCTAAAGAGACAAATGCAAATAATGTGATGATTAGCGAAATGGGGTGTTAACTATGTTCAAAGATATATTCAGAAAACCAAAGTACGTCACGATTCAATCCGCTCCAGTGCAGAAACGTAGTCCGACGGATGAATCTACTTTGGATCCAATGATTAGCAAAAAAGCACTTCCCAATGGTCTTTGGGTCAAATGTCCTAAGTGTGGGGAAGTTCTCTTCAACAAAGTTCTCGAGAAAAACGCACGTGTTTGTACAAAGTGTGAGCATCATTTTCGAATTTCTGCTAGGGGACGCCTGGCATTATTGGTTGATGAAAACAGTTTTCAAGAATGGGATACTGAAATACTTTCCCTAGACCCATTAGTATTCCCCAGTTATGAAGGAAAGCTCATGGAGGCAAAGGAGAAGTCAGGGTTATCGGAAGCTGTGCTTACGGGTTATGCTCATATTTGTGGGATCCCATGTGTGATCGCTTTCAATGAAGCGGATTTTATGATGGGTAGCATGGGTTCCGTCGTGGGGGAAAAAATTGCTCGTGCAATAGAGCGGGCGATTGACCAGAGTTTGCCAGTGGTCATATTTTCGAATTCCGGGGGGGCACGGATGCAAGAAGGTATTCTTTCACTTTACCAGATGGCAAAGACAAGTGCTGCTTTGGGAAGATTAGCTGAAAACAACTTGCTGTTTATTTCGGTACTTACGGATCCCACGTTCGGAGGAGTTACAGCCAGCTATGCTTCACTCGGGGACATTTTAATTGCCGAACCAAATGCCTTAATCGGATTTACCGGGCCACGAGTGATCAAGCAGACGATGAAGCAAGAACTACCGGTAGGTGCCCAAACTGCAGAGTTTAACCAAATGCATGGCTTAATTGATTTGATTGTGGGACGTGTTGAGATGCGATCTGTCTTAGCACGGTTGTTGCGGTACCATCAGGAAGGGGCTCAGTATGGTGCAACTATTTGATTTTGAAAAACCTATCGAAGAACTCATTCGAAAAATTACGGAACTTCAGAAATTTTCTGCTGACAAGAAAATTGACCTTTCTCAGGAAATTGCCATCCTTGAAAAGAGAACGGCCCTTTTGAAGATGGAGATTTACGGAAGCCTCGAGCCATGGCAGAAAGTTCAGATAGCTAGGCATCAGGAACGGCCAAATTTCTATGACTATATTCCGTTATTGTTTGAAGATTTCATAGAACTTAAAGGAGATCGGCATTTTGCAGATGACCGCTCGATCGTGGGTGGGATTGCACTCTTCAACGAAACTCCCGTGACGGTTGTCGCCCACGTTAAGGGGAAAGACACGAAGGAGAATATCAGTCGTAATTTTGGTATGCCCCATCCAGAAGGGTATCGTAAAGCGCTGCGTCTGATGGATCAGGCCGAAAAGTTCGGACGCCCGATTATGACATTCATAGATACTCCTGGAGCCGCCTGTGACTTAGCAGCTGAGGAACGAGGACAAGGTGAGGCCATTGCCAGGTGCTTAATGGCGATGTCAGGTTATCACGTTCCAGTACTCAATATAATTATCGGAGAGGGCGGAAGTGGAGGAGCACTTGCTTTAGGGGTGGGGAACGTAGTCTTAATGTTTGAGAATTCTTTTTATTCGGTCATAGCCCCAGAAAGTTGCGCCTCTATTCTTTGGAAAGATACTACCAAGGCTAAGGAAGCGGCTACTGCTTTGAAATTAACAGCCCAAGATTTGCAAAGACTTGGGATCGTGGACGAAATAGTTCGCGAGCCTCTGGGGGGAGCCCATAAGAATCTAAGACAAGCCGCTGATGAGTTGTCACAGGTTATTGCAAAGTATCTCGCTTGTTTGTGTCAGGAGACTCGGGAAGTTTTGCGGGAAAAACGATACCAGAAATTGAGGGCGATAGGTGTCTATCAACAAATTATTGAAAAGTCCTTAGGAATTTCCGGTGATTTGTAATTGATCGGAGGCATAAGAGCGGCGGTGTAAAGTTTTTCCCACAGCAGTATTGTCTAAGGAGGATTCAACCATGAATTTGAAAGAAATTGAAGAATTGATCAAGATTATAGATGAAACCGAAATTAGTGAATTAAATCTCGAAAGTGATGGAGTTAAAGTGGTCATT
>Ga0209415_10003485_pt1 | contig 29252 bp, 22 predicted proteins | sample PeaSoiSIISIP2007_FD_187696 | JGI IMG/M metagenome (GOLD analysis project Ga0209415, IMG submission 187696) | Peat soil microbial communities from Weissenstadt, Germany - SII-SIP-2007 (SPAdes) (version 2) | ecosystem: Environmental > Terrestrial > Soil > Wetlands > Peat | place: Germany...
TCCCCCGCTTTGGCAATTCGGCGGCTGGCTTCCGCCCATCCTTGGCGCAAATTGGACTTGGGCTTTCGCAGCACGATGGTTCCTCGCTCCAGGACGATTTCGGCTTCCTTCTCCAGCCCCGCTTCCTTCAGCATCGGCTTGGGGATGATGATCCCCTTTGAGTTTCCTATGCGCCGGATCTCGGTAACCATAACAGCCTCCTTAGTATAACAATGTTATAACACGGACGGATACCGATGGCAAGCAGCAGTCGACAACCTTCTTGCGACGTTACGGCAGAACTCTGGACTCTGCGAATTCTTCCGCCGCCTGCCGCACATGCTCGGGCGTGCCGATGTCCCGCCAATAGTATTCGTCGCCGCGAAAGGCCATGATCTTCTCCCCCTGCGCTGCAAGACGCAAATAGGTGGTAAAAATCGGGAAGGCGCCTTCTTCCGTCATCATGGAAAAGAGGCGGGGAGAGATGACATGCATGCAGGAAAAAGCCAGTGCCTGCGGGTGCTCTGAAGGCCGAACCAATTGGTTGTTGCCGTCGCGTCCGTAGCGTCGTCCGCAAAGCCGAAAGTGCTCATCGATGAGCAGGAATCGAAAAGTCTCCCGATCCTGCACGGCGATGGTGGCCAGCGCGCCATGCTCAGCATGAAATTCCGCCATGCGCGCCAGGTCAAACGTGCTGAGGATGTCGACGTTGTGCACGAAGAAAGGTTTATCAAGGTCGCCGGGGCTTTCCAGGAAGAACCAGGAGGCCTTCTTCAAGCCGCCCCCCGTTTCCAGCAAGGCTTCCTCACGAGAAACTTCGATGCGCATCCCGAAATTGTCGTGCTCTTTCAGGTATTCGATCATCATGTCGGCGAAGTGATGGACGTTGATGATCACTTCGCGAACGCCAAAGGCTCGCAAGCGCGACAGGGTGATCTCCAGCAGCGTGTGCCCGGCAATCTCCACCAGCGCTTTGGGACGATGGTCGGTGAGGGGCCGCAGGCGGGCGCCGATGCCGGCCGCCAGAATCATGGCTTTCATTTGTCCATTTCCTCTAACTCGAGGTGGCGCACGGCGACCTCGATCCCGGGCTTGCTGCGGAGCCGTTGCGCCAACTGTTCCGCCAGGTAAACCGACCGATGCTGCCCGCCCGTGCAACCGAACGACACCATCAAACTCTTGAAGCCACGCCTTAGATAGTTGTTGACGCTGGAATCCACCAGCATGGTGGCGGCGTCAAGATACTGGCGCACACTGTCATGGCCGTTGAGATAATCGATTACCGGCGCGTCCTTGCCCGTCAAAGCCTGAAGGGCCTCTTCGCGTCCGGGATTGGGCAAGCTGCGGGCGTCGAAGACGTATCCGCCGCCATTCCCGCTCTCATCTTTCGGCTGGCCATGATGAAACGAAAAGCTGCATATGCGCACCACCAGGCTCTTTCCTCTGGAAGCCAGGCTCTGGAGCTTTTCCGAGCCCAACATGCCTTTGAACGCGTCCGTGAGCGCCGGCAGCGCGATGGGCAGCTTGATGCGATGAAGCAGCCAGCGCAGGTTCTTCATGGCATAGGGCACGCTCTCGAGAAAATGAGCCTTGCGCTCGTAAAAGCCGCGAAATCCATACGCGCCCAAGGCCTGCATGATGCGGACGTAAACGTAGGCATAGTAGTAGTGCATGAACTCGGCGCGCTCGAAGCTGATGAAATCGCCCAGAACATCGAGATAATAATCGAGCAGTTGCTGTCGCAACTCCGGCGGCAGGTCGGCCTTCGCATCGAATAAGAGCGAAGCGATATCGTATTGCAGCGCGCCCTTGCGCCCCCCTTGGTAATCAAGAAAGTAAGGACGCCCTTCGCTCCACATGACGTTGCGCGACTGATAATCCCGATAGAGAAAGTAATCTCGTGGAGCGCTCAAGAGAAACTTCGTCAGGTGGCTGAAATCAATTTCGAGCGCCTGTTCGTTGAACGGTATACCGGCAAGCCGCAGAAAGTAATACTTGAAGTAGTTTAAGTCCCAGGCAATCGACTGACGATCGAAGCTGCCGCGAGGGTAACACACTTTGTAATTCAAATCGCGGCCGGCTTCGATCTGAAAACGCGGCAGCATGGCCGCCACCTGGCGGTAGGCATCCACCACTTCGGGAGCAATGTCCTCGCCGCTGCGGTTCTTCAAGAGAAACTCGAAAAGAGTGGTGTCCCCCAGGTCTTCTTCGAGATAAGCGCCGCGGCTCAAGTCCTCGGCATAGATTTCCGGGACGGGCAGGCCGTGGCGGCGAAAATGCCTCGAAAACTCGAGGAAGGCCACATTCTCCTCGTGCACGTGATACAGGATGCCCACCGCGCTATGGTTGACGTTAGCCAGCCGGATGATGTTCCGCCCCGAACCGCCAAGCTGGCCCTGCAGCGGCTGCACACGCGCCACCGGGGAGCGGAAGTGCCGCTCAAAAAGCCTTTCTAGAACGTCTCTGGATGTGGTTTCCATTGAACACCAAGATACCATCGAAAAGGGGGAAACAGGTAGCGTGCAGAGGGGACTGGGGCCTTTTCCAACGCGTGAAAAGAACTTGTCATCCTGAGCGAAGCGATGGATCGCAGCAGTTATTCCTGGTCCTCGAACTAGACCCAACTGCAGCGATCCTTCGCTCCGCTCAGGATGACACGAGTTGGTTCTCCAGCTCACAACGACTACTCAATAATCACTTTGGCGGGGGGGAAAGGTTACGGCGGAAGAAAGCCAGTGTCTCAAGGGCAAGCTGCCGGCGGGCTTCGGGAGTGCGGAAGGTGTGGGCGTCGTCGACTTTCATAAACGCTACAGGCACTCCGGCGGCCTGCAGCTTCTCAAAGAGTTCTTGCGCTTGTGCGATCGGAACACTTCCATCCTGGGTGCCGTGGACGATTAAGAAGGGTGCGTCTTGTTTCGAAACGTGATCGGCGGGCGAGGCCTCGCGCCATACCTCGGGACGCTTTGCGTAGTCGCCCCCGAAGAAACGCGCCAGAAATGCGGTGTCTTCCGGAGCGTTCTGCGTGGTGAAGTCGGTGGGGCCGCTCACGTCCACCACCGCTTGCACCCGGCTCGAATACCTGGCAAGCTCCGGATCGGAATTGTCCCGGGTGTCTTCCATGCCGAGCAGCGCGGCCAGTTGCGCGCCCGCAGAATGCCCGAACGCGCCCAGGTAGTCAGGATTCACAGCATGATTTCCGGCATGGGCGCGCACCCAGCGGACGGCCCGCTGCACGTCGTCGAGTTGCGCCGGCCAAGGGTTGTCCTTGCCGTTGAAGAGGCGATAGTCGACCGCAAAGGACACGAAGCCGAAGCGAGCAAGAAACTGTCCCATGCCGCGCATAGTGCTTTTGTCAAAATCCGTCCATCCACCCCCGTGGATCAAGATCACTGCTGGACGAGGGCCGCTGCCCTTGGGGGCGGGCGCATAAACATCAAGGTGCAGTGGCGAACCGTTGACCGTGGCGTATGGGGCGTTTTCCTCGACCGTGAAACTCCCGGCAGCAGGCTGCGCCGTGTCCGTCGAATCCTGAGGCGCCACAGCGCCCCAACCACCTGTCGGAAGCGCTGTCATCAGCGCCGCAACCCACAATCCCACCAATAGCGAAGAAGCAGTTCTGCTCATCAGATAATCGTCCTGTTGGAGAGGCCCAGAAGGGCGAGACTAGCCCACTGCCGTCCCACCGCCCAAAAACTATGAATTACGCCACTGACTGACAAATCGGTTTCACGCAAAGCCGCAAAGGACGCAAAGCTCGCAAAGAAAAGCGAAGACCTTCTCCTTCGCGCTTCTTTGCGCCTTAGCGTCTTGGCGAGAGATGTTTTGATTTCTTGACGGATTCTCGCTCTGAGGGCCCACTTTCCGCCGCCTCGCCGCGGCCAACCGCTCTTTTCACCCTACTGTTGCTTACTCTGCTGTGCCGCCACGTTCGTGCCGTTAACCTGCTCGTAGCGAGTCAGGTGTGGAAACTGCGGAGCCAGTTGGAACGGCATTTTCTCGCTGGGGTCGACAAGCGCCACGGACTTGCGATTCGGGAAGCTGACGCTACCGTCCCAAGCGTTCACTTGCACTCTGGAACCGAGCGGCAAGGCCGCGATCTGGTCGGTTTTCGAGGGTTGGAGTTCAGGCGCGCTTCCCATGAGCGCTCCTAACCGCACGCCCCCTTGAAGAGTCACCAGCCGGTCGCCCAGGTGGGCGCCGAAAAGTTCTGGGGTGTGCGGCGCTGCCGCCGCTGCCGCCCTCAGAAAGAGGCCGGCATTTCCCAACTTGTCTTTATAGGGTGAGTTCTTGAGGAACTCCACGGCTTTCGCATCGGCAGCCGCTTCCTCCTTGGGCTCGCGGGCAAAATCCAGCCTCTCCAGGAGATCTTCATCCCGCAGGATCAGACGATCGTTGAACGCATACATCGTGTCGAGCTTGTGCCCCAGCACCACGTGAGCCAGTTCGTGGGCCAAGATCATGGCCAAGCTCGGCTCGTCGGGCAGGACATCGAGAAGTCCCCGGCTGAGCACAATGGTGTAGCGCAGGGGGAAAGACTCCAGAGGAGAGGTCAGCACCACGCGGCAATGCAGGGTCGGCAGGCTGGTGAGGTTATTGGTGACCACCAGGTTGTTCAGCACGGTCTCCGCAATCTTGTCAACGGGGCCCGGGGGTGCAATCAGACCCGCCTTCTCGAGCCGCCACAGCACGTTTTGTTCTGCCTCCAGTTCCATTTGCCGCTTGCCTTCCACGGGAGACAGGTCCGCAGCCGCATCGCTCGAGTCGCGAACCGGCGCCGGAGCATCCACGAGAATCTTCGTCCACGCCTCCTGCTGACGCGGCGCCGTAAGATCGTAGCCCCAAAGCCGGGTGCTGGCCTTGTAACGGATCGGGCTGCCGGGATCACTCTCCTCACTGTAGATATACACCGGCAACCATTCGTGCGGCTGGAGGTTCTCACGCCAGGAATCAAAGTGGGTATAGAACCTGAGACGCCGCGGGTTGACTCGCACGCCGTTCAAGCGGACGATCGCGTAATTGCGATCTTCGACCCAGATCCGGCCTTCGAAGGCCCCTTCGATCTTCCTGCCCTGCGGATGAACGTCCAGAGCAAGACAGCGCACATCGCCCAAGTACTCCCACCCCACCGGTTCGAAAGAATAATGCTGCGTATCGAACGTCTGCGCGTCCACCAGGGTGGCCGTCATGAATTGATCCACCATGAGCCGGCCCACAAAAGGCGCCTTGAATCGCCGCAGTCCACTGTGCAGCCAGTGGAAGTCGCTGAGAGCAACTGGGGTGAAGGAGATTTCCTGCGGCTTGCCCGCAAAGCTCATGCGGCCCAGAAAATAGCCATCTTTCCTCACCTTGTCGCCTAGTTGGGCGTCGGCGTCGTCGTACTGGAGATAAGTCTCGACGCGAGGCGAGTACTTCTTCAAATTCTCCACGTAGCGCTGCTCACCAGCGATAATCCGGTCGATGATGCCGCTCGCCTGAGCCGGCGGCTGCACCTGGCTCCCCGCAGCGCCCTGGCAATATCCGGCGGCGGGGATAGTCGGAAGCAAAACCAGCAACAACGCGAGCGAACTGCTGAGATTCTTCGCTCTGCTCAGAATGACAAGTGGTGTCAGCGGTGAGCGAGCATATCTACGGGTAACGATCATCACTTCCCTCCTCTCTCCATCGGACTCACAGACGAACCAAGACCACCCTGCGTAAAGTTAATTCCCCTCCCTAACCTGCTGTAGGGGGACGGCTTGCCGTCCCCAATGAACGGGGTAGGGCAAGCCCTACCCCTACACGATTTCAGAGCGGGGAGAATTCTCCACCGTACAAGGACGATTTCTCACCGAGGCAATTGGGCCTACGCCAACCGGAACTCGATGTGCAATACCGCGGGAAAGCTCGTCGGCTTGCCTGCTTGTTCTGCCGGTTTGAATCTGATCTGTGTGGCGGCCTGTTCCGCCTTCTGATCCAATCCATGCCCAAGTGATTTAATGACACCCACCACCTTGAGTGTGCCGTCGGCCTGAAAGATCACCGAAAGGACTACCTCGCCCTGCACGCCCAGGCGTCGGGCCTCCTCGGTGTACTGCGGCGTGGGTTTGGATAGGATTTCGACGGGGCGCATTTCCGGAGTCCCGGCCATCTGGCGGTTCGCAGGCCGTTGGGCTGGTTCAGGCGCTGCGAAGGCGCCCGTTTTCACGGCGGCGGGAGCTCCGCCTCCAGACACTCCATTTGCTCCGGCGTCGATGCCGCCGTTTCCGAACCCGGAAGTGGCCACCCGGCGCGACGTGTCGGAATCGTCAAGCTCATTGACCAACGCCATCTGGCGGCGTGCTCCAAAGCCCGCGTCGGCCACAACCCTCGGCCTTCCCTCCGCTCCCCCCGTTCCGTTTCCAGTGCCGGGCCCGGCAGGCGCATCAAAGCTCCCGAGTTTCGGCACGTTTCCGGGGTTCCCGCCCTGTGCCTGCCCCGCCAGCCCCTGCGGAGAACCGAAGCCGCCGGTCTGTACCTCCTTTGCAGAAACATTCGCAGCCACTGGAGTAGCCGCCACCTGGCTAAAAAGCCCCGTGCGAATCGCGGGAGGCGGCGCGGGGAGTTGGCGTGCCGGGGCCAGGTTCCGGGTGTTGCTCAAGAGCGGTTCGGGGACCATGGGCACGCGAGTGTTAGCTCGAACTTGAGGCTCGGCGATTCTGGGCGTTTGGACGTGCGGTGCGGGAACAACGTAGGGCGCGAAAAGCCTTGGAACGATCCTCAGCAGAACAGGGGGCTTGGGGACGGGTCGCTGCTTGGCCACCCCAGGAAAGGTCAGCAGGACATAGCGGTTGACGTGGCCGACGGTACTCTTTGGCAAAGATGCGCAGATGACCGCCAGCAACCCGACGGCCAAAACCTCGGCGACACACGCCAGGACGAAGGAAGCCTGCCGCCTCCTCTGCTCCTCGGGGGACTCCTCCAGCAACCGGAATACACCCGCAGCCATCCCTGTGCTGATAACTAACCCTCCCTATGCTGATTGAGGCAGCCTGCCCCGGCCTATTAGATGCAATCGCCCTTCCGAAAATTCCGAGAGCTTATGATTCAATGGGTTACAGAGGACGGGAGATGCACATGGAGGTAAAGATTACAGGCAGGATGTAAGTTAGTTAGGGATTAGGGATTAGGGATTAGGGATTAGGGATTAGGGAACAGGGATTAGGGATCAGGGATTTAGGGATAAAGCATCAGGGATAGGAAACAGGGAACAGCGGACAGAGAGTAGGGTGGTGGTGCAGTCCGATCCAGGGGCGGCTGTACGCCGCCACTTGGCGAGGTCAACTCGCCGCTACAACATCAAACTGCACCACTATCCGACTTCCTATCCCCTATTCCCTGTTCCCTATTCCCTAATCCGTAATCCCTAATCCCTGTTCCCTAATCCCTATTACCTGTTCCCTATTCCCTCTTCTAAGGCATAATGGAAACTCAACCAACAGGAGCATCGATGACTGAATTCATCCCGACCGAACGCACGCAGGTACACCGCCTGCCGAAGCGCGGTGTTTACGACCGCGAGAAAGTCTATAGCATTCTCGATGAAGGCCTGGTCTGCCACGTCGGATTCGTGGTGGACGGAAAACCGGTGGTAATTCCCACCGGCTATGGCCGCAAAGGCGACACGCTCTACTTCCACGGCTCGCCGGCCAGCCGCATGTTTCAGACCTTGGGGAAGGGCGTGGACGTGTGCATCACCGTGACGCTGGTGGATGGAGTGGTGATGGCGCGCTCAGCTTTCCATCACTCCATGAACTACCGCTCGGTGGTCATGTTTGGGAAGGCTTCCCTGCTCAACGACCCAGACGCTAAGAGAGAAGCACTTCACGCATTCACGGAGCACGTTGCACCCGGACGCTGGCAGGAGATCCGCCAACCCTCCGAGAAGGAACTTCGCAGCACCATAGTCTTAGCGATGCCGCTCGACGAAGTTTCCGCTAAGGTTCGCACGGGCCCGCCCCTCGACGACGAGGAGGATTACGCCCTCCCGGTCTGGGCTGGAGTTCTGCCGCTCGAACTCACCTCCGCGGCTCCTGTGCCAGACGACCGGCTTACCAAAGAGATCGCCGTCCCGGACTACGTCCGAGCCTATTCCCGGAAGCGGGCGTAAGGGATAAGACCGCCACCGAATCAAACCAGTTCACGCCAAGAAGCTAAGGCACAAAGAAACGCCAAGTGGAGCTGGATGCTTTTCTATGCGACCCTTGCGCACTTTGCGGCGTTGCGTGAAACCGGTTAGTCCATTCGCCGTCAACTGCCCAACGCAGGTTTTCTGCCCAGCGCACAGATCCATCCTTTTTCGTAATCCTCGTCTACTTGAATATCCGTGTACCCGGCCTTCGAGAGGATCTCACGGTGCCCCTCCCGGCTCAAGAGCCCGAGATTCGTCCGCTTCAGCAGTTCTTGAAACCGTTGAAACCGCTTGTCGTACTTCCCGCCTTTGTAGGCTTCTGCATTGTGTTCCGAGTGTCCAGTGATCGTCAATGGCAGATTCCAGGCGCCTGATTTGCCGCAGAGCTGTCGGAGCCTTGATGTCGCGGAGGCAGCCCCGTCTGAAATCTCCGATACCCGCAAGGAAAGATCTCCCGCCTGCGAATGATGCGTCATCCGCGCGGCAGGAATACGCTAGATTGCTAGCGTATAGGGTCGGTCCGGGGGCGGGCCCAACCGGCCTACGCCGACCCGCGGACCTCACGTGAGCAGACCGTGCAGCCGATGTTAACTCGAGAGGAGTTTTTTAATGAACGAACCATACGGGAATGTTATTGAAAACAAAGGACCGATGTCTCAGGAAACTCAGGGTCGAGACACCGAACCAGGCGGACCGGGCCCAAACGAATCGAGGGAAATTGTCAAACCAGCTATTGACCCCTTGCCGGAAACGATTTATTATCAGCCCGCGTGCGACCTTTTAGTCTTAGGGCGCAGCCGAAGACCCCACACGACGTGGAGTGACGCAATGAATTCACATCCGGAACGCCGCCGCCTGCCGCGATCCAAGCCTCTGCCGGGTCAACGAGACCTCACACTTATCTGCCAGGAAGGAGCCGTCCGGAACATGATGACAGCCAAGCTCCTCGACTTCAATGACGAGTGCTTGACCGTCGAGGCCGGCAACCGACTGGCGGATGGAATGTTCGTCGAGGTCGTCGGCGACATCGAGCGCCCCAACGGCCGCCAGGCGCTCGACCGGCAATCTTACGTCCGCCGGGTCATGCCGGTGGGACGTGGAAGGTTTGCAATCACCTTGTACCTGAGCGAGGCCAGCAAGACAAATCCGGATTATTACGAGTTTCTCCAAATCAGCCCCAACGCCGAGCCTGCCACAATCCACCGTGTCTATAGGTTCCTCGCCAGCCGCTTTCACCCTGACATTCCAGGGACCGGTGATGCCGATAAGTTCGTCCTGTTGAAGGAAGCCTACGATGTGTTGTCCGATCCGGAGCATCGCGCCCAATACGATGCGACTTACAAAAAGCAGGCGCCGGAGTCGGTCCCCTTGTCCAATTCGGTTGACTTCATGAATACCAACGATGGCGAGTTCAACCGGCGGGTGGCGGTGCTTGCGCTGCTGTACATTCAGCGCCGCATCAAACCCTTCCTCCCCGAGGTCCCGCTTGCCGAGGTGGAGCGCCGCATGGGGTTCCCGCGCGATTATCTGGACTTCACGATGTGGTATCTGAAGAGCAAGCAATACATCACCATAGCCGACAACTCCGATTTCACCATCACAGCGCTAGGAGTCGACGTTGTGGAATCAAACCGCGAAAAGATCCCGCTGCTGAACAAACTGCTGAGCGACCGCACGGCGGGGCCAGCCTCCGCCGGTGGAGCGGGCCGGGCCGCGGACGGCTCGTCTCTAATCACTCCCGGCAAGAGCGTTCTCGAGCTGCCGGCCAACGGCTCCTCGGAGGCGCCCGACCCGAAGCGGAAAACCGAGATTTGAGGGACCCGCGAACCCATCCGCGCCACTTCCGGACGCTTGTCGAACCCGCTCGAGTCACCCCGAACCCACCCGGCCACGGCGCCGGCGAGGCCGGGGGCGGGTAGGCGGCTCGATTCCGGAAGCCTATACAAGTAGTCTACTCTAGCCTCAGGGCGTCCATGGGCGATATCGCCGCCGCATGGGTGGCCGGAATGATGGTGGCCACTAAAGCGCAGGCGGCGAGCGCGCCCGCCGCCACGCTCAACGCCAAGGGATCCCAACTGGAAACGCCATAAAGTTGGGCGGAAATCAGCCGCCCGGCGCCGATGGCCAGCGGCAGTCCGAGGACGAGTCCAATCACCACACGCTTGAAAGCTCCGTGCAGCACCAATTGGATTACCCTGGCGCGATTGGCGCCCAGCGCCATGCGAATCCCGATCTCATTCGTGCGTTGCGCCACCGAGTAAGCCGTGACGCCGTACACTCCCACGGCTGCCAGCAGCAGAGCAACAATACCGAACAGGCCCGCCAGGCTTGCCACGGCGCGCTCCTGATCGAAGGTGCGGGCAACCTGCTCCTGCATTGTCCTGACGCTGACGATGGTGAGGTTCGGATCAAGTTCCGCCAATGTCCTGCGCAACACCGGCTCCAGCGCGCCGGCCGGCGTGTTGGTCACCAGCATGATCCCGCCGATAAAGTGGGATCGCAGCTCGATGCTTTTCAACAGGTCCTGTTTGTAGTTCACATACTGGGCAAGCGGCACATAGAACATCGGCATGGCCGGCCGGGATAATCCCCACCCGGCAAACTTCGCGTCACCCACCACGCCCACGATGCGGAAGATACTCGCGTTTTCGGGCATGTCCAGGCCGAAGTGCTGGTCCAGCGGGTTCTCGCCGGCCTTGAAGAAGCGCTTCACGAAAGCCTGATTCACCACGGCTACCAATTCCGCAGTCTCGTTGTCGGCAGCGCTGAACTCGCGTCCTCGCAGAACCGGTATGCCCCAGTTCTGAAGATAGTTGGCGCTCACGCGATCCCATGAGGATCCGGATTCCCCGTCCATTTTGGGAGCCGGATGACCCTCCACGTAAATCATCTCCCCCCAGTTATCAGTGAGCGGATTGTACATCGCCAGGCCGCTTCCCTGGACGCCGGGCAGACGGTTGAGCCGTGCCTCGAGTTCGCGATAGAGCGCCGCCAACTGAGGCTGGGTGTAGGTGGGCGGAGGATTGTGCGACTCCACCTCCACGCGCCCGTGAACCTGATACCCAAAATTCTGGTGTTCGAGCTTGTTCAGGCTCCGCGCCAGCAGCATTGCGCCGGCCACCAGCACTACCGACAGCGTGGCTTGCACGATCAGCAGTCCTTGCCTGGTGAAAGAGGAATGGTCGCTGGTTCTACGACTCGCTCCGTGCAGCGCCTCCGCGGGATCGGTGCGCGTAGCAATCCACGCCGGAACGGCGCCGAATACAACTCCCGTGATGAGCGCCAATGCGAAGGCGAACGCCAGGACCATGAGGGAAGGCATGGGGCTGATGGGCAGGAAGTGCGTGCCGTGGAAGGCAAGCGTGAGCAGCAGGCGCGCACCGCCCACGGCCACCAGCAGTCCGACCAGACCGCCGCCAATCGCCAGCAGCACGCTTTCGGTAAGAGCCTGCATAACAATCTGCCGCGCGTTGGCGCCCAGGGCCAACCGCACGGCGGTTTGTCCCCGGCGCGTCACGGCTCGAGCCAGCAGCAGGTTCGCCACGTTGGCGCTGGCAATCAGCAGCACCAATCCGCAAACTGAGAGCAGGATCTGAAGACTTCGCCCGTACTCCTCCTTCATCTCCGCCACTCCGGCGCCGGCGGGGATCACGGTGATCACTTGCTTGGGAAGATCCCGGATCACTTCCGGCATCCAGTTGGACGGATATCCTGAATCATGTTGCAGCCATTGGCGCAGCACGCCGGTGAGGCGCGGACCCATTCCGGCAGTCGAAGCGCCCGGCCGCAGGCGGCCGATCACGCGCAGCCACGCCGACACCGACTGGTGCAGGAGCGAGCCTGCACCGTGAACCGTGGGCTCCTGCTGCAAGGGCAGCCACAGATCGGGCGGGTCGCTGCGCAGCGTTTCACCGAAGAATCCCGGCGGAGAAATTCCGATCACTGTAAACGCGTGATCCTCCACCACGAAGGTCGAACCCACCACCTTCGGATCGCCACCATAGTTCGCATGCCAGATCCGGTAGCTGAGCACCGCCACGGGGGGTGCACCTGCCCGGTCGTCGTCAGGACTGAACAGGCGTCCGCCGAAGGGCCGCACGCCCAGCATGGTGAAGTAGTTCCCTGTCACGTACTCCCCACGCACCGGCCGGCCCGCAACTTCGCTTTGACGGCGCACGCTCAAGAGCCAATTCCCGGCCTGGAATGCCGCAACGTCCTCAAATTCCGGCGTGTTCTCCTTCAGCCGTTCAAACAGCGCGTACGAATAGAATCCCCAGCGGTCCTGCGGTCCGCCCTCCACGCAACAATCGTCGCCCTCGCCGATCCGATAGAGTCTTCCGGGATCGGACACCGGCAGTGACCGTAGCATCACCGCATGAACCAACGTGAAGATCGCCGTGGTTCCGCCGATTCCGAGCGCCAGCGTGAGTACAGCCGCGATAGTGAATACAGGCGACTGCCGGAACTGTCGCAGCGCGTAGCGAAGATTGGCGAGCAGCTTTTGCATGACGGACCTCCTGATTTCATGACGTCGGTGCGTCGTCGCGGGTTCTCCATGAGATCATTACGGCAATTCAGCCCCGCGGGTTCCCGAAAATACGACACGTCCTGACCACCATCTGGCAGTCAGGCACAATCCACGTGTGTTGTCTCTATTGACGATTTGGGCAGGAGTTGGTTAGCAACTCGCGGAGCTCAACCGCGAGGCAGCAATCCGCTCCCTTGATCAGGCAACTCACCGGGCCAGAGCCGATACTCACCATCCCCAAAATAGTCTATAAATGTGAAGATTACGTTGTCGCCGAAACCGTCCAGATGCCGGTATCTCCATTCCTCTGCCTTGAAACCAAACTCCGAACCGCTCGCGCGGGCGTCGATTTCATCCGGCGGCCCAAACAGTAGGTAAATGCGGCCCGGGTCAGTCTGCCAACCCGGTTTGTTGGTTGCGAAGTGGGCGTTAACGTAGGCAATGCGTCGGTAGTGTTCCTCTTTGAACTTGTTCTCCTTGCTCCCGGGAACTGGATTGCGACGTTCCCAGAACCCCTCCACAAACATCTCCCTTTCATCGTCCTTGACCAGTTTGTAGAACGCCTCACGCTCCTCACCTGTGATGAGGTAGACCACATCTTCGTTTAACCACTTCGCATACGGAGAAGATTCCGGCAAGTGCCGGTGTTTCCGGCTGTGCACTCGAGTGGGCGGAGCAGCGGTCGCCGACTGAGGAGCCTGCGCCACGGGATTCGCCCGATAGATGTGCAGCAGCCAGTCTTTGTATTGGGGGTTCTTCGGAAAATCTTCGACCGTGCTCAGCTCACGAACTGCCCCGCCCTGAACCGTTCCGCTGCTGCGTTCCTTCCCCTCCACAAGATCAATCCAGGTATAACGAAATGTGTCGCTCTCCGCAGAGGGCCGCAGGTCCACATTCGCCGTGCCGCCCCACCTTAGATAAACGACATACTCCTGCCCTGGGACAGCGGAGCAGAACTTTGGTGTGTAGTCTGACAGAAGTTCCGGATGAGGCTCCAGGGTCCACCACCGGATGCTCCGCATGAAATGCGCAAGGAAGCTGATGGAAGCCGCGCCGGGATAGTCGAACGTGTCGGACGCGAAGCCGGGTTCGAGCGGCCAGGGGCCCTGATCGGCGGGCGCTTCCGGCACGTCCGCCCACCAGACGTGCCCGCCCCCGTAAGTGTGGCCCGCCGCGCCGGAGAGTAGCGCGGACCACGCCCCGAAGCGGATGTCCTCCGCGGGCGCATTGCCCCGGACGAACTCGTACCACGGTTCAGTTACCACGACGGGCTTAGCGGGAGTGCGATCATAGTCCGCAGCCACCACCTCCGGAATCATCTCATTACGCCATTTGCCGTGTCCAACCTGGCTCTGGTTGTAATCGAGCCACGGCTCGTTGTGAAGGACCTCTCCGGTGGACCACTGCGGGGCGGCCGCGCCGCCCTCCCAGCCGGGCGGAGTAGGGTGCGCGCCGATGATGCGCTGGTAGGGGTCTTCACGCCGGACCATGGCGCCGAGGTCTTTCCAAAACGACAAGCCCATGCCGCCGTAGTTGTACATATTGTATTCGCCGGCCAGTACCCAGATCACGTTGTACGCGCCCAGCCGCTGAACGACGTAACGCCACCAGCGGCGAATCTTCTCCGGCCCGACGTTTTCATTCAACCGTTCGCGGCTCCACCAGGGGTGAATCCAGACGGTAATGCCTTTGCTGTTGGCATAAGCGATGAACTGCTCGACCTTGCGAATCTGCTCGAGATCGGGGACTTCGTGCGCGGAATCCAGCAGCCATCCCTGGCCGGAAAAGTACATCTGCCCGACGGAAAAGCCTTTCCCTGCGCGGTCGTCGGCCAGTTTCTTAAAGCTGGAGAATTCAATGCCTTTCTTGGTCCAGGCCCACCACGTGTCGCCGATCCACAAGAAGGGCGTGCCGTCGGCGTATTCAAAGTAGCGGCCGGCCCGCGGGCCGTGCTGGGCCACGTGCACGAACCCGTGGCGAGCGGGGTTGGCCTGGAGGTCGGCGGCCGTCCACGCGGTCGCTCGGAATGTGCCCTTCACGCCGTTCAGTCCGGCATCGGCTGAGGAACTGACATAGGACCACTCGCCCGAGGCCGGCGGCGCGAAACGCACCTTCCAGGCCGAGCCGCCGTCCCAGAAGCCTGCGACCACGTAACGCAGCCCGCGAGCCTCGCCGCCCACGCCGGAGAAGGTGACGCGCACCAGCGGCTCACCGCTCGCAGGCAGGCCCTCGACGTAGGCGTTGGAGTACGCACCGCGGGCGGTCAAGCTGATTTCAAAGACCTCCCACTGACCCACCGTTTGGCCGGAGGCACCGGTTGCAAACAGGGAGAGCAAAACTGCGAAGGCCGCCCTTCGAAATTGAGCTTCAGGCTTCATGTTCGTCATCCCCAGGCTGTCATTCCGATTCGTACTGAAGAACGACTCCGCCGCGCGCTACGATTCTACTACACCCAACCAGTATTGCCAGCCATGGAGGGCGGCAGGAACTCCTAAGATTTTAGTTGACAAAGGGATTTTTTGTCGTGTAACCTCCTAAGAGTTTAGGAGATTGCTGATGGACTCCAATTCCCGCTCCCGTCCGCTCACCCCACTGGAACTTGAAATCATGAAAGTGCTCTGGGACTCCGGGCCCGCCACCGTGCAGGCCGTGCAAGCCAAGCTGCCCGGCGAGCCCCGGCTCGCCTACACCACGGTTCAGACCATGCTCAATGTGCTGCACCGAAAAGAGAAGGTAACGCGCACGCTGAAGGGCCGGGCGTATGAGTACGCGCCCCTTGTCAGCCGAGAGATGGCGGCGCGGACGACCTTGCGCGACATCATGGCTCGCTTCTTCGGCGGCTCGGCGGAGAGCCTGGTGATGAGCCTGGTGGCCAGCCGCGACCTGAAGCTTGAGAAACTCGCAAAGCTGAAACGCCTGGTCGAACAAGCCAACAGCCCGGCAAAGGAGAAACATGGAAACCCTTAGCCGCTTGGTGTCCACCTTCGTGTTGAATGCCTTCTGGCAGGTGAGCCTTGTGACGGCCCTGACGGCTCTCGCGGCGCACCTGTTACGGAATGCCGCGGTGCGGTACCGGCACGCTCTGTGGGTCATAGGTCTGGGGCTTGCCATTCTCCTGCCTCTCACGACCCTGCCGGAGACATGGAGGCTCGCCTGCCGGTCCGGGCTGGTTGGAAAGCCGTTGCCGGCCGACGCCGCGCTCCTTGGTCAGCCGCCTGCGCAAGAGGCTGGGCTTCAGGCAGCGCCGGATCAGAACCTTGCTGGCGAAACATCGGGTGGAAGGAGTCCGAAAGGCGCGAGCCGCTTGCTATTCCTGGACTCGCTTCGCCGTCAGAGTCGACCGATCACGTTGCCGCCCTTTTTCGCGTACCCGGCGTTGGGCATCTACATCCTCTTGATTTCCGGCCAGCTCGCGCGCCTGGCATGGGCGTCGGCGAGTGCCACACGGCTCCGTCGCGAGGCTCGGGCACGCCAACTTCCGGCGGGCCTCGCAGGGCTGGTTACGCGATGCCAGGAGGCGTTGGGCCTACGAACTGTTGCCGTGAACAGTTCTTTGAATTTGGCAGGGCCGGCGACGGTGGGGTGTTTCAGGCCGGTGATCGTCCTGCCGGAGAGACTCCTTGAATCCGGTCCCTCGGAAGAACTGACTACCGCGTTGTGCCACGAAATGGCCCATGTCCGCCGGCGGGACTACCTGGTGAATCTGATCTGCGAATTCGTTCTCCTCCCGCTGGCTTTTCACCCCGCGGCCTGGCTGCTCAAGCGGCGCATAGAGGAGACCCGCGAGCTCGCGTGCGACGAGGCCGCGGCAGGGTTGCTGCTCAGCGCGCCGGAGTACGCCCGCTCTCTGGTCAACCTGGCGCAATCCATTGCGCCCCGAGCCTCGGCTTTAAGTCCTCGCTATACCCTGGGCGTCTTCGACGCCAATATTTTGGAGGAGAGGGTCATGAGACTATTAGATAATCGGCCTCAGGAGAGCCCCCGTCGCGCCAGGCTGCTGCTGGGCGGGGTCACACTCGCGCTGGTCGTAGCCGCATTGACGGCCGGCATGTTCTCGCTCACGGCGGTCGGAAGCGCCAAGGCCCTGAGCACACCCGAGCCTCAGACTGACTTCTCGGGGCGGTGGGAGCTGGATAAGGCGCAGAGTGATTTGCCCTCTCCCTTCCCGGATAACCTGGTCGAGGTCATCGACCAGCACGGCTCGGAATTCAAGGTGACTACCACGTCGAAAGACTGGAACACCAACAAGGCCATTGCTGTCTCGCTCTTTGCCCTGATGTTGCCCGAATTTTCGACGGCGACTGACAACAAGGAGAGCATTCAACCCTTCGGCCCCGGGCAAGTACGGTCGAAGACTCACTGGGAAGGAAGTGACCTGGCTACCGAGTGGACGCTCGAGCGGAACGGCGAAGTGGCCGTGACCGGCCGATGGCTCAGGAAGTTGTCTGAAGACGGCAACACGCAAACCATCGAGATTTCCGCTCACGACCCCGTTCATAACCTGGACGGCCAGGCCAAAGCCGTGTTCGTGAGACGCGAGGAAAACCCTCGGGCATTCCTCGGTACGTGGCACGCGGATTTTCAGAACAGGCGGTTCCTGACCTTGACCCTCACCAATAATGGGCAGCGACTTGCCGGCACTTTGAGTTCTTTCAATCTCAACTTCGACGCGAGCGGGAACCTGTCCGAGGCGGAACCGGGGAGCGGCCCTGGCTCGGAAGTCGTTGCAGCCAGGCTCTACAGTGGCGTCCTGCATATCAAAGTCAGAGATTTAGATACAGGAGATACCCTCGAACTCGAGTTGAAGCTCGTGGAAAATGCCAAAGCGGAGCTTTCCATTGTGGACGTGCCGGTAACGCCCGGCAGCGCCGCGCCCAAGCCGCTGATTCTCATCCGTGAGCCAGCGAAAAGCCAAGTCGCAAACGCCGGAGGAGAGGAATACGGTCGAGCATTCTTTGGCACGTGGCGAGGCCAGTTGAACGGGAAGACATACATTCTGCTAACTCTGAAAGTAGCGGGCAGCTCGATGCGCGGCAGCGTGAGCGTTGGCGCGTTCAGCATTGATGAGACCGGCCAAGTCCAGCGGGTGAAGGAGGAAGCAGACCCGCGCAATGCCGTGCCCATTTCGGGTGGAACGTTGGACGGTGGCCTGCTCTCCTTCTCAGGCAAGACCCCGGACGGCGGCTCAGATGTCCTTTTCCAGATGAAACTGGTGGGCGGGAATGCCGCAGAATTAAAGTGCATCCTGGTGCCTGGTCCCCCTCCTGGTACGCCCGTGGCCAGTTGGTGGAAGCTTGTGAGGGAATCCGATGACCACCACGGGATCAGCGGGCCTGGACCACTGGGCGGCATCGTGGGCGGCGCTCCCGGAGGGGTTGCTCGAGGTGTGTTGGATGGCACGGCCCGAGGCGTTCCAGGCGGCGTCACGGGGGGAATTGTGGGCGGCGTCACGGGTGAAGTCGTTGGGGGAGTCGCAGGCCGCGTGTCCGGCGGCGTTGTTGGCGGGATTTGAGTCAATCTTTGCAGTCCCGCCTACTATAGGTCGGGCATTGGCAGGCCGCGGAACAACCCTATCACCTGTCATCCTGAGGAGCCGAAGGCGGTCCTGAGTGAAACGAAGGAAGGATCTCCGCAGTTGGTTGAAACTGCAACTGCCGAGATTCTTCGCTTTGCTCAGAATGACAGCGCGCAAGCGTTTTCCCGCAGCGTGCTAACGCACTCCCTTGGCGGAAAGGTGCGGAACGTAGCGCTTGTCGACCCCGTAAGGTGCTTGACGAGCCAGTCCTTCAAGAAATACATCACATCGATGGTCACCGCCACTTCATTTCTCTGGAATCTTCCCTGGAAATCCACAATCGTCTGCGTGAATTGCTCGTGTTCGGCCTTATGAATGACGAGATCCGGATACTGGTTCGCTTGCAGCAGGCCCTCTTCCGCAGCAACGTGGCTCTTTGTGTATTTGACAAGGGTGGCAAGCACTCTACCCAAACTCTCATTACCCCTCCGCGCCATCATGGCCTGGTGTAACTCGCTGATCAGGTCAACCAAAACTTTATGCTGCGAATCGACCATGGCGATCTTGACGCTATAGGTGTCACTCCAAGGAAACAGCACGGCAGCCGCAGTAGGCATAATATCCTCCTGACAGCCCATCGGCTGCCTGGAACGAAATCTTTAGTTTTAGCTGGCAGTTGTGTTATATTCAGCGAATAAAAGGCGAAATAGAGGAGGTGGCCGGTGTCCGGCGCGGGGTGGCAGTGAAAGAGAGTGTGGAGATTCTTCGGCCCCGGACCAGAGTGCCTCAGAATGACAGGCGAGGGGGGCAAGCAAGAACCCACGCCGGCCGCATGGAACCTGACACCTGAAGCCTGACACCTGCTCTTACGAGGCAACGTGAGCGAGGAAACCCAAGCACTAGCGAACCTGAGAGGAGGAGCCGCGGAAGGCCTGGCGCCGATCCCGAGCGCCCTCCGCGAAATTCGTGAGAGGTTCAAAGGCCCGGCCGCCCGGGGCGGAGTCACCGTCCTTAAACACTTCCCTGCGCGCGAGGCCAAGACCGCGCCGATTCCGCAGTTTTTGCCAGCACGGCTGATCGACGCCCTGAAGGCGCGTGGCATTGCTTCCCTTTACACCCATCAAGCCCGCGCGTGTGAATTGGCCCACGAGGGCAGGAATGTGGTGGTAGTCACGCCCACCGCTTCCGGGAAAACGCTCTGTTACAACCTGCCAATCCTGGGAGAGTTGGTCGAGAGGCCGGAGGCGAGGGCGCTGTACCTGTTCCCCACCAAGGCGCTATCGCAAGACCAATTGGTGGAACTCAATCGCTGGACGGAAAAGCTCGGGGAAGAAATTCGCACCTTTACCTACGATGGAGACACACCCCAGGATGCTCGCAAGACCATCCGGGCGCGGGGAAATCTGGTCATCAGCAATCCCGACATGCTGCACGCCGGGATTCTCCCTCACCACACCAAGTGGCAGCGGCTGTTCGAGAACTTGCGCTATGTGGTGATCGACGAACTTCACTATTACCGGGGAGTTTTCGGCAGCCACCTGGCCAATGTTCTCCGCCGTTTGAAACGCATTGCGCGCTTCTACGGAAGTGAACCACAATTCATCTGCACCTCGGCCACCATCGGCAATCCGGCGGAATTAGCCACGCGCATTCTTGAGGAAGACGTTTTTCTGGTGGAGGAAAACGGCGCGCCCGCGGCGGAGAAGTACCTGGCCTTTTACAATCCGCCGGTGGTGAATCCCCAACTCGGGATACGGCGGTCTTACCTGAACGAAACTCGCCGCATCGCACACACCTTTTTGGCACGCGGCCTGCAAACCATCGTCTTCGCCAACAGCCGTCTGGCCACGGAGATTCTGGTCACCTACTTGAAAGAAGACTTCTCGCGCGCCCCGCTCGCGCCGGAACCGGTGCGCGGCTACCGGGGCGGTTATCTGCCGCTGGAGCGACGCGAGATTGAGCGCGATCTACGCAACGGCCGTCTGCTGGGCGTGGTGTCGACCAATGCACTCGAACTGGGCATCGATATCGGGAGCCTGGACGTGGCAGTGCTGGCGGCATACCCCGGGACCATCGCCTCCACCTGGCAACGGGTGGGCAGGGCGGGCCGCCGAGAAGGCACTTCCGCCGCCGTGCTCGTGGCCTCCAGCGCGCCGCTCGACCAGTTCATGGTGCAGAACCCTGATTATTTTTTTGGCCGCTCGCCGGAACACGGCTACGTCAATCCGGACAACCTCTTTATTCTGCTCAATCACCTGAAATGCGCCGCCTTCGAGCTGCCGTTGCGGGAGGAAGAGAAATTCGGCTCGCTCGACTTGCGGCGACTCTGCCGGCATCTGGAGGAAACAGGCTTCCTGCACCATACCAGCGACGGCTGGCACTGGGTTTCGGAAAGTTACCCGGCCGACGCCATCAGCCTGCGCTCGGTTTCTTCTGACAACTTCGTCATCGTAGACAACACCGGGGAACCCAAAGTGATTGGCGAAGTGGATTTCTCGAGCGCCCTGACCACTCTGCACGAGAAGGCCATCTACATTCAGGACGGCCAACAGTATCACGTCGAGCGCCTTGACTACGACGACCGGAAGGCTTACGTGCACGAGGTGTCGAGCGAATATTTCACCGACGCGATTTCCTACACGAAAATCAAAGTGCTCGAATGCTTCGATTCAGCGCCCGCCGGGTCAACCAGCAAGAATCACGGCGAGGTGCAGGTGAATACCCAGGTGGTCGGCTTCAAAAAGATCAAATTCCATACTATGGAGAATGTCGGCGCAGGAGAGTTGGAATTGCCGGAGCAGGAGATGCATACCACGGCCTTCTGGCTGACCCTTCCGCACGCCTTCATGGCAAGCCTGCCTTATCATTCGGCAGACAAACTGGACGGAGTCAACGGCTTGGCCAATGCTCTCGAAGCCATTGGCACGCTGCTGGTGATGTGCGACGCTCGAGATTTGGGGCGCGCCGTGGGAGAAAACCGCAGGAATCAGGATTCAGGATTCGGGATTCAGGAAGAACAGAATCAGCCGCCAGAGGGCGAATCCGAAATCCAAAATCTAAAATCCAAAATTAGAGGACCTGAAGTAAAAGTTGAAGTATTGGCCTTCGAGCCCAATATTTACTTGTATGATAAGTACCCCGGCGGGGTTGGCCTCAGCGAACCGCTGTTTCGCATGAGCGAGTCTCTGCTTGAAAAAACTCAGAGGCTAATTGCAAACTGTCCATGCGAGATTGGCTGCCCCTCCTGCGTGGGGCCGATCGGCGAGATTGGAGAGAAAGGAAAGGAAGTGGCGTTGGAGATTTTGAGAAGATTGTCCGTGGTCAGTAGTCCGTAGTCCGTTGTCAGTCGTCCGTGGTTTCTTGTGAGTAAGCAGCCCTCTCCCTTGGGGAGAGGGTGTCCCGCTGCCGGCGTTTTCACCAGCCGGAGCGGGACAGGTGAGGGGTCACTTGCGGAGAGTTACATTGCAACGTGCGACTGGCGACGGACCACTGACAACGGACAACTGACCTCCTCAACAATGAACCTCGACGACAAGCTCCGCCAGCTTCAGCGTGAGTCCGGAACTCGGGACCGCAATAAAGAACTCGAGCGAACGCTCGAGTACCTGCGCCGCCTTGAGAAGCCTGAGCCCGCCCGCAAGCTGCCCGCCCAGAGATTTCCCAAAGGAATCGAAGAGTACGTAGACGGCGAGGTGGTGAAGAACTCAAGCGGCGAGTTCTTCCTGGCGCGGGAGGCGTTTCCCTTTGGGCGGCCTTACGGAAAGTTGCGCATCGGCGATATTCCTTCGGCGGACCTTAGTCCGCTAAACCTGCTGCTGAAGGACGCGGCGATGCCCGATCCCTCGCGCCTGATTTTCCTCGACACGGAAACCACGGGCCTCGCCGGGGGGACGGGCACCTGCGCATTCCTTATCGGCATTGGAAATGTGGAAGGGATGAAGTTTGTGGTTCGGCAGTTCTTCCTGCGTGACTATCCGGAGGAGAAGGCGCTGCTCGAATCGCTAGCCGAGGCGTTGGCAGATTGCGATGGCCTCGTCACCTTCAACGGAAAGACGTTCGACGTGCCGCTCCTGGAAACACGCTATGCGCTGGCCCGCATGAAATCCCCGCTGGAGCGCTTGGTCCACTTTGATGCCCTCCATCCGTCCCGCCGCCTGTGGAAGCTGCGCCTGGAGAGTTGCAAGCTCACCGTTCTGGAAGAGGCCATCTTAGGAATCGCGCGGGAAGGCGACGTGCCCGGATCCGAGATACCGGCCATTTACTTCGACTACCTGCGCAGCGGCGACGCGCGAGGCCTACAGCCGGTTTTTTACCACAACGCATTGGACGTGGTGTCGCTGGCCGCGCTGACCGTGGAATTGGCACGGACGTTGGGCGAGGGCGGAGCCGATGCGCTCGAGTCTCCCCTCGATCTCTTCAGCCTAAGCCGCATCCTGGGAAGCGCCGGCTCAAAGGAGAAATCCATCACGACCTGCCGCCAAGCGCTGGCGGGCGGCCTTCCTCAGCAAATAGAAAGCCTGGCCTTGAAACACCTCGCCGCGGAGTTCAAACGCCAGCGGCGGCACGAGTCCGCGGTCGAGTTGTGGCTCGAGCTTTCGCGCCGCGAGCCCCCGCTAGCCGTAGAAGCGCTCGAGGAGTTGGCCATGCATTACGAGCATCGCCTTCGCAATCTCGAGCAGGCGCTCGAATTCACGCTTGCCGCGCTCGCCCACCTGGACGGTCAGTCTCCTTCGCCACCTCACCGCGCGCGATTTGCCCGGCGCAGGGAACGGATCCAGCGGAAGCTGGCGCGGACAGCGAGCAAGGTTGCTCTCCCGCTAGGCTGATTCCGCGGCCCTAGCGCCACACGGGGGCACGCATGACGTCGAAGTGATGATCGTAAGTCCAAACTTCGATGCCCAAACGGCTTGCCAACGCTGCCAATGTGGCGTCGAAAAGAGTGATGGGCTGGTCGGCCAGACGCACGATTGTGGTCACGGCTTCGCGATAATCGTGGGGTGTGGGGTTTAACAACGTAGCGCCGTTCAAAACTTGGCGCAACCAATTAGAGGCAGCCACTACGCCAAGTCGGTAGAGCACCAGGGTGTAAGCTTCGAGAAGGGTTGGGTAGGAGATGAATACCTCGCGCTTTTCGTTAGCCAGACGCACCAACTCGCGTTGGGCTCGCGCGTGGTGCGCGTCGTCGGGGTCGACGGCTGCGTACAGCGGCCCGGTATCTGCCAAAACGGCTCGGTTCATCGTGCCGCCAGGTAACGGTCATGAGCCCGGCTGCCGTTGCGCGAACCGCTTCCGCGCTTGGCCGGAGTGATACGGAGCGGCCCCGTCGTTCGGAGATACCCTCGCTCGGAAAGGTAGTCACGCAAGGCAGCCTGGACAACTTCGGTGAGCGGCGGCCGCGCCTCTTGGGCCCGTACATAGCTTTCTACCGCTTGCGCAAGATCATCCGGAATAGTCACGGTGGCACGTTTCATATTTGACGATTGTAGCACCAACTGGTGAAGTTGGTGAAGTTGGGTCCCGATCGCCGACTTTCCCAGCCAGCAGCAAACCGGCGCTAGTGTTCAGACAGTTCGTGCAGACGTCCATTTGTTCGTCAGCTATACGGCGCTACTTTAGCATTGCATTGGCGTATAATGAAAGACGGTATGGCACAGGACTACATCGAACAGCGGGACGGCGGCTATTATATCAAGGGGACCCGATTCCCGCTGGATTCGATTGTCCACGAGTTTCGCAACGGGATGTCAGCGGAGAGCATTCGTCAGGCGTTCCCTATCCTCACGTTGGAGCAGGTGTACGGCGCCGTCGCTTTCTATCTTGGGCACCAGGCGGAAGTGGACATCTCCGTGCGCGACGCCGAGCAGGCTTGGTCGGCGTTCGAAGCTTCACATCCCGCGCCGGAATCAATCCGAAACTCCCTGCGTGAAGCCGGCAACGGAGTGACCAGCCGGCGGGAGCCGTGATTAGGTTCCTCGCGGACGCCTGCGTGGCGCAATACATCGTATCCGGCTGTATTCGCCGCGAGCCAGCGATGGATTTTAAGTCCGCAGCTTCCGCAGGACTCCAAGGAAAAGACGATACGGAAGTACTCGACCTTGCGGCTGCGGAAGGTCGTATCTTGGTTACGCAAGACATCCGAACCATGCCCCGCCATTTCGCCAAGTTGCTTGAGCACGGAGGCCACAGCCCGGGAGTAATCTTGATCCCGCAAACCACTCCAGCCTCAATTGCCATCGACAGCCTCGTTCTGATCTGGGCCAACACAGACTCAGGCGAATGGGCCGACCGTATCGTGAAGGTTCCGCTCTGAAAGGAGAGAGCCCAAGATGAAACGCATTTACATCGCCGCTTATCATCAGTCGAAATTCGGAAAGCTCATGGCCATGCCAGTGCCCGAGATCGTGAAGAACGCGATCCTGGGGGCTTGTCAGGAGATTCATGCGGATCCCGCCATGCTCGACGTGGGATCCATCGGCGCCACCTGCAATTTCTCGCTGAACGAGCAGGGCCTGCTCGCCGGCCTGATGGCGATGGTGCCCGGTCTGGAGGGCAAGCCGCTCGAATCGGTCGAAAACGCCTGCGCCTCCGGCGGCCAGGCGGTGCTTTCGGTGATTCAGAAACTCCAGACCGGGTGGGGCGACGTTGGCATCGCCGTCGGCTATGAGAAGATGCGTGACGCCGAAGGCAAGATGGACGGCAAGTTGATTGGTAAAGCGCTCGGCTACTTCTCCCACCCCGACGAACGCGCCGGCAAGGTGTACATCTTCCCGCATCTGTTCGCCGAGGTTATGGAATGCTACCTGAAGGTCCACCAGGCGAGCGAACGCGACCTTGCGCAGATTGCGGTCACCGAGTACGAGAACGCTCACCATAATCCCTACGCGCAAATGCGCAATGTCAACCTGACACTGGATCAGGCCGTGAAGATCGAAGGCATCAACCGCTACATCGTGGAAGGCCTGCCGCTGAAAACCTACGACTGTTCCCAGATTTCAGACGGTTACGCAGCCCTCATTCTGGCGACGGAAGAAGGCTTAAGCAAGCTGGGGGTTGCGAAGGCGGACTGCGTCGAGGTGGCGGGCTACGCCCAGGCAACGGACGCATTGAAGAAAGAGGGCCGGGACGTGCTGCGGCCGGCCGGCGCTTATAAGGCCATGAAGCGGGCCTACGACATGGCTGGGGTCAAGCCGGAGGACGTGAACGTGGCGGAGGTCCATGACTGCTTCACCGTCATGGGCGCCATCGGCACGGAGGTGCTGGGCAAAGCCCCCTACTCAAAAGGCGCGCAGTACTGGGTCGAGGGCAAGGCGCGCGTCGATGGCGAGTGCGGCATCAACACTTCCGGGGGACTCATCGCCAAGGGCCACCCCGTGGGCGCCACAGGCATTGCGATGCTGGGCTGGTCCGCCTGGCAGTTGCTTGGCAAAGTTCCGCCCGAACTTCAGGTTAAAAATGCCAGGGTCGCCGCCACCTTTAACATCGGTGGTCCCATCTGCGCCTCCGTCTGCACCGTGTTGAAACCGGCATAGTTGTCGGCTGAACGCTGTCATTCTGAGTGGGAATGGGTCTTCGGGCCACCCATTCGGATGAAAGTTGGACGCAGGACCTCGTGCCGCTCTTGATAGTCGGAAGTGTCTTCCGCTGCGCCACCTCAGACCCTGCTCGAATCTGTTCTTCCCCACATACGACCTACCACATGCCAGATGCCGCTTAGACAATCCTTATGCCTTTTTCATGCCTTCTTTATGCCGGTTCTTATAATCTTGGAAAGGCTAAATTCGCTCTTGCTCACTGAGCGGGGCAGGGTAAAACACCGCTGCGAGTTTGATACAGCCCTGGGGGAGGTCCGTTCAAATGTTGCGAACCCGTATTGTGTCTCTATTAGGCGCCGTGCTGCTTTTGACGCCTTTAAGCTATGGTGGAGGAAGTTTCGGCACCGTTCGCGGGGTCACGCGGACCGCCGAGGGGGCGCCGCTCGGCGGCGTGCAGGTGGTTATCCACAGCCTGGACGAGGACGCCGACCGCACCACACTTAGCGATCAAAGGGGCGCCTTTCTCGTCGAGAACCTTAAACCGGGTCGATACCAACTGACGGCGAACAAGTCGGGTCTGGCCAGTTTGTTATCGGCCACGGTTGAACTTGGGCCACAGCAGAGCCTGCAAGTTGATATGACCCTTGCCGCGCCCGCCGATTCGAGGGAAACGATCGCTTCCACCCGTGCGGCTGACTTGCCCAAGCCGTCGGCAAACTCGAATGCGGACGGGCAGCCTCTCACCCAACGGGAGAGGCAGTTGCTCGAGCGTATTGACCGGCTCGAGCAGCGCCTTGCTGCCTTGGAAGCGAGCCAGCCAAGAAGCGCCGAGCCGCTTTCCCGATCGCCGGTCTCTACGCAGACGGCTGCGGCTGATCAGCCCGGCGTCGCTGCTTCCGAGAACCACAACCTGCAGGCGGTGGAAGTGAACCAGCCTCTCGCCGCTCCGGCACAGGCGAGTATCACTGCGGCTGCCGCCACGCCGCCCGCCACGCCCGCGAAAGTGGAGATCCGGCCCGACGCCCCAGCCAATGCTTCCGGAACCCAGCCGCCTTCACTGGGACTGGGTTCTACCAAACCTGACTCTCCCACGCAGCCCGTCATGGTGGCTTCGCTCGAGGGGACGGCAAGCTTGAAGCCGGCAGAAAAATCCGAGACACCGTCACTTATGCCCGCCCCGGGGACGTCCACGGCAGCCAAGCCATCCGAGGCTTCCCTCGCGAGTGGGACCCCGGTTTCTTCCCCTCAGCAGGCTAGCCCCGACAAAAAGAAGAAGATTGATCCCTTTTCGGACTGGGATTGGACCTGGCTCAACGGCAATCCCCGCACGAAAGATATTTATTGGGACTCAAAATTCTTCACTCCGGAAATCCGGGCTGACTTGAATTACAACTGGCAAAACCATCATCCCGGGGACCACTCCCTGGGCGGATCGAGCGAAATCTTCCGGGAAGGGGAAGTCCAGATGGAGCAACTCGGCGTGGGTGGTGACTTCCACTGGGACAACGTTCGTGCCCGGTTCATGACCCAATACGGCATGTATTCAGAGACCACGCCCCGCAATGACGCCAGCCCTGCAAACGGCGAGTGGAACCTCGATACGGCGTATCGTTATATTTCGGAGGCATACGGCGGCTACCACTTCAATGTGCTGGATGGAATCAACGTCGATGCGGGCATCTTTTTATCGTACATCGGGCTGTTCAGCTATTACAACTTCGATAACTGGGCCTACCAGCCCTCCTATGTTTCTTCCAATACGCCGTGGTTTTTCAACGGAGTGCGCATACAAGTTTTCCCCACCGCACACTTGAAGATCGAGCCGTGGCTTATCAACGGGTGGCAGTCGTACGGCTCGGCTAACGACCGCCCCGGCTTGGGAGGGCAGATTAAGTGGACTCCCTATTCGTGGATGAACATTATTTTCAACAATTACGGCTTAGGCAACGATGATTTGTATGCGCCCGGTCGTGCTCGCATCCATACGGACGACAGCATCGAAATCAGGTACTACGACAGGCCGGCAAGCAAGGGGCTTGATAAGATGGCGTTCTCCTTCACCGGCGATCTCGGCTGTGAATATGGTGGCGGCGTGAGCTGCACCGGCGACCACCGGGGCGGTCCCAAGCAGAGTTTCATCGGGGGAATGCTCTACAACCGTTGGTGGATCGATCGGGACCGATTTGGTCTGACACTCGGGGGCGGCGGAATCAACAACCCGGGCCGCTATCTCGTGCTGTTGCCGCCCATCAACGGCGAAACGGCGCCTTCGGCGGCGCTCAATTCTCCGTACTTTACAGAGAATCCCGGCAATAAATTCAAGGCGTGGGATGGTTCACTCACCTTCGACTGGATGCCCAAGCAGTACATCACGTTCCGTGTCGAGGGCGACTATCGCCACGCGAATGTGCCTTATTGGTCGGGTCGCGGAGGGATTACGCCTCCGCCCTACATCGGCACCGCCGGAGACGTCGTCAATGGTAACGGGTATCCGACGCAATATGCCTGCAACAACGGTGCTCCGTCCGGGCAGACCGTTCTCTCGTCAGCACAAACAGCCTGCTCCAGCCTGGGCAGCACGGTCTGGTTTCCGGATCTTGTCAAGAGCGAGTTTATACTCGACTTCGACATCCTGGTCAAATTCTAGGAGAATAAGCGTCGAGGCCCCCGTGCCGGCAGGGGCCTCGAGTTTCTACATTCCTGGGAGCGCGGGCTTCGAGCCCGCATATCGCATCTGGGCAAGCGGGCTGCAAGCCCGCGCTCCCAGGCGGGAATGACGTGATATTGGGGGGCGCTCGTGGCAGACGGCGAACAGAAGGTGGCCAAGTTTCTGGAACAAACCGCTTTTCTCTTGAGCCAACTCGACAAGTCGGCCATTCTGCGCGCCCAGCAGATTCTGCTTGAGTGCTATCACCGGCGGGGCCGGGTTTACACCTTGGGAAACGGCGGCTCGGCAGCCACCGCCCAGCATTTTGCTTCCGACTTGGCCAAGTACGTGGTCCCGCCGGGCGCTCCTCCTTTCGATGTGCGCTGCTTGACTGACAACATCGCGCTTTACACGGCTTGGGCCAACGATGCCGCCCGCGAGGACGTGTTCGTGAACCAACTCCGGGGTCTTTTGAAGCCGGAGGATGTGCTGCTGGCGGTCTCCGTGCATGGGGGCGCGGGATTCTCCACGGACCTGGTGCGCGCCGTACGCTTCGCCAAGCAGTTCGGAGCCTCCACGCTCTCTCTGGTGGGGTTCTCCGGAGGGCTTCTCCATCGCGAATGTACCTGCTCGATTCGTGTGCCCAGTGAATCCACGCCCCAAACCGAAGCCATCCATGTCGTGATCCAGCACCTCCTGGTGAGCATGATCCGCGAAGCCCTCGCGGAGGGGAGTGGGCAGTAGGCAGTAGGCAGTCGGCAGTGGGAAGTAGGCAGTGGGCAGTAGGCAGTGGGCAGTAGGCAGTGGGCAGAACTCCGATGCCCTCATTCCCTCTCCCCCTTGGGAGTCTGTGTGACAACTCCGGGGTGAGGAGGGCGAGAGGTTTGTCGGATCGGTCGACATGA
>Ga0209415_10003486_pt1 | contig 29235 bp, 36 predicted proteins | sample PeaSoiSIISIP2007_FD_187696 | JGI IMG/M metagenome (GOLD analysis project Ga0209415, IMG submission 187696) | Peat soil microbial communities from Weissenstadt, Germany - SII-SIP-2007 (SPAdes) (version 2) | ecosystem: Environmental > Terrestrial > Soil > Wetlands > Peat | place: Germany...
CTCCCCCGTTGCGCTGCGCTACACGGTGGAGGAGCAAGACGAAGCTCCTCCACTGCGAGCCCGAAGGGTGAAGCGGGGGAGGTGGCGCTCGGCGCGAAGCGGCGAGTGACGGAGGGGGCGCGGGGCCGTGCTCAGCCTTGCCGTCAGGTCCTGCCGACGCTAAGGCCCGCCGACGCTGAGGGAGCGCGCTATGCCCAAGTCCGAAAGCCTGGTCGAGACGCTGGCGCTCGAACGGATCGAGGTGAACCTTTTCCGCGGCCTCGCGCCCCGGAACGACGGCCCGCGCATCTTCGGCGGCCTGGTCATCGCCCAGGCCCTGCTGGCGGCCTATGCGACGGTGGAGAAGAGCCTCTGCCACTCGATCCACTGCTATTTCCTGCGGCCGGGCGATCCGACCGTGCCGATCCTCTACGACGTCGACCGGGCGCGCGATGGGCGCACCTTCACCGCGCGGCGGGTGACCGCGATCCAGCACGGCGAGCAGATCTTCAACCTCGCCGGCTCGTTCCAGCATCCGGAAGAGGGGTTCGAGCACCAGGACCCGATGCCGGCCGTTCCGGCGCCGGAGGCCCTCGCCGACGAGAGCGAGCTGCGGCGCAAACTCGTCGCCAGGCTGCCGCCGCGGGTCCGCGAGATGGCCGAACGTCCGCGGCCGATCGAGATGCGCCCGGTGGATCCATCGAATTTCATGGCCAGCAAGTCCGCGCCGCCGTTCCAGAATGTCTGGATGCGCGCCGCCGAGCCGATCGGCGACGATCCGGTCTTCAACCAGGCGGTGCTCGCCTACGCCTCGGACATGAGCTTCCTTTCCACGGCCATGCGGCCGCACGGGATGAATTGGCAGACCGGTGGGCTGTCGACCGCGAGCATCGACCACGCGATCTGGTTTCACCGCCCGTGCAACTTCAACGACTGGCATCTCTTCGCGCAGAAGAGCCCGTCGGCGTCGGGCGCCCGCGGCTTCAATTTCGGCGAGATCTACAGCCAGGACGGCCGCCTGGTCGCCTCGGCGGCGCAGGAAGGCCTGATGCGCTATCGGCCGCCGGCTAATAACTGACGGCGCACCGGCCCCTCACAAATACCGCGTCACCCCGGAGAGCCGCGCAGCAGACTCGTCCGGAATCTGTTCCAAGTACCGGCGCCCAAAAGAAGTTGAACCGCGGAGATCGCGGAGATGCGCGGAGCTATGGCGCATTGGACAAGCCGCGTCGGCCAAGCGGCGCAGCCCAGCATTCCAATCACCGCCTGATCCTCGTCCACGGCGCCCCTCCGCGAATCTCCGCGATCTCCGCGGTTGTCCCTTTTTGAGAGTCCGCTGGCGCGGCTCTCTAGGATGACACGGAGGGCGCCGCCGAGAAGGTTTATGGCCGATGGACTTAATTAAGCAACGGCTACATTATATCCTTATGGAGACCTTCGTCGCCCTGGCTGATCCGACCCGGCGACGTATTGTCGAGGCGCTGACGGGCGGGCCGCTTTCGTCGGGCCAGATCGCCGCGCGGTTCCCGATCTCCGCCCCGGCGATCTCGCAGCACCTGAAGGCGCTGAAGGCGGCGCGGCTGGTGCGGGTGCGCTCCGAGGCTCAGAAGCGCATCTATGAGATCGACCCGGACGGGATCGAGGCGATCGCCGGCTGGGCGGAGGGCGTGCGCCGGCACTGGGCCGCGAAGCTGAGCGTTCTGGAAGCGGACCTGAAACGGGAGGACTAGCCGTGGCCGATCTCGGAGAGATGTTCCGCGCGCCGGGCGTGCGCTTCTGGCGGCGGCTGCCGGGTCCGATCGAGCGGGTCTGGGCGCACCTGACCGACCCCACCAAGCTCGGCGGTTGGTACGACGCCGGCAGCACCATAGAGCCGCGCGAGGGCGGGCTGATCAGCCTGAACGGCGGCCACATCCGCGGCGTCGTCACCCAGTGGCGGCCGCCGGTGAAGTTCGCCCACACCTGGAACGTGTTTGGCCCGGGCGAAACGGTTTCGGTCTATCCGGAATCCTATCTGACGCTGGAGCTGGCGCCGGCAGAGGCGGAGGTCGCGCTGACCCTGGTCCACCTGCCGGTGCTCGACCGGTTCGAGCCACAGAACGCCATGGGCTGGGCCACCTTCCTCGATATCGTCGAGGACACGGTGAAGGGGCGCGAGGTGCGCCCGCGCCGCGCCTACATGGAGCGCAACGCCGGCCTCTACGGCGTCGACCTGGCCAACCTGCAGCGCTAGACGGGCAGGATGGAGGCGTGGGTCGCGACGAGCACTGCGGCGAGGAGCAGGAGCGAGACGATCAGGGCGTTCACGGCGGTGGTTCCGGTTGCGGCGCCCGCCAATTCGGACGCCGCAAGCACGGTGCGCCAGCTTCGCTGAACCACGTTCGATGAGCGCCGTCAGCCGGCGTTCATCGCCGCCTGACGCTCAGTGGTTCTCCCAGCTGTCCCCGGCCGTGTGGTGGCCGCCGCCGGCGCTATGCAAGCCGCCACTGCCACGCTCCAGCGCCGAGACACGCCGCTCGAGGTCCTGCACCTTGCCCTCCAGCCGATCGAACTCGGCTTTGCTCACCTCGGGGCCGGCGCCGGCGCCGGACGCGAGATGGTCGCCCCGTGGCGCCGCCGCTGCGAAGCCGAACGCCACCGCGCCGGCGATCGCGGCCGCTGCAACCACGCCCATGGCCGATCTGGATGTCATCTTCGTCCTCCTTTGATCGCGTTCAGCCGCGATCGCGCTCCCAGCCTTCGTCAGCACCGCGATCGCGACGACCGACTCCCGAATACCTTCAACGATTGTCATCCCGGAAAGCCGCGCAGCGGCTTGTCCGGGACCAACTTCACCGGCCTTGAAGGTGTGAAAGCGGACCGATGTCGTTGAGCCCCATGAGCTCGGGCCACAAGTCCTCCCATTCCGGGTTGATCTCCTCGATCAGCCGGAACTTCCATGCTCGCCGCCAGCGCTTCAAACGTTTCTCGAAGGAAATGGCATCGATCGCGTCACCGTAGGCGCGATACAAGCCGCTGCGCGGCTTTCCGGGATGACATTGTTGTATAGGCTTCGTCGATTGAACCGTACCTACCGCCCCGGCGCCACCAGGATCTTGATCTGGCTCTTATCCGTCTGTAGGCGGAGGAATGCGTCCGGCGTCTGGTCCAGGCTGACCACGCCGGTGATGATCTCGTTGTAACGCGTGCGGCCTTCCGCCAGGTTTCCCAACGACTTGGCGAACTCTGCCTGCGAATATCCGAGCACGAAGCGGAGTTCGATCTGCTTGCTGATGAACAACAGCGGCTCGATGTGGTCTCGCTCCATGCAGACTCCGGCGACGACGATGCGCGAGCCGCTGGGCGCGCCCTCGGCCACCGTCTGCAACATGCCAGGCGCGCCGACGCACTCGAAGATCAGCGGGCGCTTCACCGCCTTGCCCATGGCGGCGGCGATCAGGCCCTCGCCAGCGTTCGCCGGTACACCCAGTTCCGACCACGACGCGTGGGGCGAGACCTGTGCCGGATCGACAATCTGGTCGGCGCCCATCCGCTCGGCGGCGGCGCGGCGCTCAGGCGAGTAGTCGGCGGCGACGACAGGACCGAGGCCACGCGTCTTCAGCGAGGCGATCACCGCCAAGCCCACTGGCCCGCAGCCGATCACCAGGAACACGTGGTCCGGCTGTGGGTCGCCCATCACCACCGCGTGCTCGCCCACCGCAAGCGGCTCGGTCAGTGCGGCGTGCTCAGGCGACAGCCCGTTGGGTACCGGCAACGATAGGGCTTCGGAGATCAAGATGGTCTCGGCGAAGGCGCCCGGGATATCGCTGGAATAGCCGATGGTGGCGCCGCCCGTCGGGCTGATCAGCACCGGCAGCGAGACCACCACATCGCCGGCCTTGAAGGCGCCGCCGCCCTCGAGCACCTCGCAGCAGAACTCGTGGCCGAACACGGTGTCGGTGTTCTTGCGCATCTGGCCGAGGCCGCCCAGGCGCGCGCTCATGTCGATCATGTGGTCGTAGTGGTCGAGCGCGTGCAGGTCGGAGCCGCAGATGCCGCAGACCAGGCTGCGCGCCAGCAGCTGACCGGGCCCGGGCGTCGGCGCCGCCATTTCGTCTACGACCAGCTTGCCGTTCCGGCGGATGACTGCGCGCATCGTTGTTCCTCCTGAGGCGCCGTAACCCCTCACCCTCCCGTCGCTTCGCGCCGGGCCCCTCCCTCTCCCTTCGGAAGAGGGTTTTCTTGACCTCTCCCAGAGGGAGAGGGAGGGGCCCGCGATGCGAAGCGTCGTGGGACGGCGAGGGGTTACGCCCTATCCAAACTTACTCCGCCGCTTCCTCTTTCTTATTCAGGCCCATCATCTCGGCGATCATCGGGTTGATGTTCGCGGCGCCCTTCTCGGCGGCGTGCTGGGCGATGCGTGCGCCGACCGCGGCCATGGACTGCGCGGTGAAGTCGGCCTTGTTCGCCTTCACCCAGGCCATCGAAGCCTCGCGGCCAACGTTGAGGCTCTGGAACTTGGGCGCCACGTAGCGGGCGAAGAGTTCGTAGGAACGCTTGGTCTGCGCCCAAGGCGCCCAGTTGTGGGCCATGAACAGGAAGCAGCCGAAGCCGCCGGATTGCTCGACCAGGGACTGGATCTTGGCTTCCGCATCCGCCGGTGTTCCGACCACCGCCAGGGGCATCGACAGGAAAGCCTCGACCGGATCGCCGCCGGTGTCGGGCGCGAGCGGCAAGTTGGCGACTTCGCGGAAGTAGAACAGCCACTTCTCGAGCCCGAAGCGAACGTCGGCGATCGCCTGGTCCTTGGTCTCGGCGATGTGCATCGGCCCGACCAGGCGCCAGGCCGCGCGATCCATCACCCGGCCGTTCTCGCGCGCCAGGTCCTCGGCGATCGCCCAGTTGGAGCCAAGTGCGTTGAAGCCGCCGTCCGAAGTGGCGCCGATAGAGAGCAGGCCGAGGCCGTGCTTGCCGGCGGCTCTAGCGCCCGTCGGCGAAACCTGGCTCGCCACCGCGATCTCGACGCTCGGGCGCGAATAGGGGCTCATCTGCAGCCGCGCCTTGTTCAGCTTGAACCAGTCGCTCTCGTGGCTGACTTCCTCGCCGCGCAGCAGGCGCACCAGCACGTCCAGCGCCTCGTCCATCATGTCGCGCTGACGGGCGATCGGGATGCCCATCATGTAGGCGTCCGACGAGAGCGCGCCGGGGCCAACCCCGAACATCACCCGTCCGCGGGTCATGTGGTCGAGCTGGTTGATGCGGTCGGCCAGCATGAACGGGTGGTGGTAGGGCAGGGACGAGACGCCGGTGCCCAGCCGGATGTGCTTGGTGCGCTGCGCCGCCGCGGCGATGAACACCTCGGGGCTGGCGATCAGCTCGTAGGCGGCCGAGTGGTGCTCGCCGATCCAGGCTTCGTCGTAGCCAAGCTGCTCGAGCCACTCGACCAGTTCGAGGTCGCGCTGGATGGCGAGGGTCGGGTTCTCGTCGATGGGGTGGAACGGCGCGATGAAGGCGCCGAAGCGAAGTCTTGGGGGCAGCATGGGTGCGTCCGGGCTGGGGGTCTCGGCGCGACCGTAGGGCGCCGCCTCAGACCGCGCCAGTATGACGTACCGGCAGTTACGAGTACCAGCTGCGCACCGTCGCCGGGTCGCGGCGCGCGTACATCTTCTGCGGCCCCTCGTCGGTCCAGCCGTGGATCAGGTCCTGGCCCAGCAGCCGCGCCAGCCGCGTGTCGTTCGCGCCATCGAGGTAACCTTCAGGGACGTTGCGGCTGTAGTCCTCCTGCGGCTGCAGGTATTCGCGGCAGAAGTAGCAGGAGAGGTTGACGCGCAGGCCGGGGACCTTGCGCGGGAACGAGCCGTGCCAGGTGGCGCCGTGCCAGACGACCGCGGTCCCGGCCGGGACCTCGATCGGGATCACGCCGGCGTTGCGGCGAGTGCCCTCCAGCCCGACCTCCCAGCGCGTCGGCTGGCGCTGCGCCCGGTGGCTGCCCGGCACCATGGCCAGGCATCCCCGCGCTTCGGTGTAGTCGGTGAGCGCGTAGTTGCAGTTGGCGACCTGGGCGTAAGGCGTGAACGGGTCGGGCGTGTTGTTGCCGGTGTCCGAATGCAGCAGCAGGCCATTGCCGCCTGGGCCTTTCAGGTGCGAGCCGAGGCTGGAGAGGATGCAGTGCTTGCCGAGCAGATAGGTGATCAGCGCCAGCGGCTTGGGGCTGAGCAGGCCGACCTTGAAGACCGGGTCCTTGAACAGCAGGAACGGGATGAACGACAGGTCCTCGTAGTCGCTCTCGCTGTCGAGATCGAGCTTGCGGCCAAGCCGCGCCTCGGAGATCTCGATGATCTTGCTGCGGGTCACGGCCACCTCGTCCGCCGAGAGCGCGCCCTCGATGGTGGTGAAGCCGAACGCCTCCAGCTCGGCGAGATTGGTCTCGAGGCCGAGCGCGCGGATCTCGCGATAGATCTCGTTCAGGTCCGGCGTCGCCGCCCAGTCGCCGATCTGCATCGCCTGCTCCTGTAGATCCTAGCCTGCGCCATTGTCCCGCAAGAGCGCCGTGGCGCAAGGTCCGGTTCAGGCTTGCGCGTTCTGCCCCGCTAGCCGCTACGCCCAGCGCGGCGGGCCGTCGCAGCGGCAATCTGCGGCTGACACGCCCCGGCGCCGAATCGCCTATGGTTGAACCCGTCCACACGGCAACGGATCGGCGGGATGATTGAGCGCGAGAGTCTCAGCCAGCGCGAGCTGGTAATGCGAGTGGCGACGCTCGAGCTGCTGGTCGCCGACCTGATCCACCTGGTCCGGCAATGCGCGCCGGAGGCCATGCGGGAGCTGGCCGAAGAGGCGGCCCGCGATGTCGATGTCCAGACCGCGCGGGACATGCCGTGCGACGCCGAGACCCAGCGGTTCCGCCTGCGCAAGGTGCTGGACAGCCGCGCGCGCAACCTCGCCAAGACCAGATTCAGCTCACGCCTTGGCGTCCAGCGCCACGCACCGACGGATTAGCCGGCCAGCATCGTCCTGAACGCCTCGAGGATGCGCTCGATGGCCGGGTTCTTGTGCGCCAGCGGCCCGTCCGGGGCCTCGGGATGCACCAGCATGGTGGCGTTGGCCTCGAACAGCAGCACGCGGCCGTCGGGCAGCAGGGTGAAGTCGGCGCCGGCGTAGTCCAGCCCCATCGCCGCGCCGATGCCCTGAACCGCATCCCAGGCGCTGACGCCGATCGCGCCGGCGGGATCGTCGAGATAGCGCATCTCCTCGGCGAGGCGCTCCGGATGATGCTCCATGCCGGCGTGCTCGTAGTGGATCAGCCAGCCAGTCGCGATGGCCAGGTGGTAGGGCAGGGTGCGGCCGCCGACGAAGATCGCGCGGTATTTGCGGTAGAGCCCGTCCGGGCTGCGGAAGTTCTCGAACTGGGTGAGGTAGTAGGCGCTGGCCGGGGTCAGCGGCTCGTCGGGCGCCTCGCCGCCGACCAGGAACAGGCCCTTGCCGCCGTGCGAGCCGATCGGGCGCACCAGGAACGGCTCGGCGATTCCCGCCCGCTCGGCCGCCGCCCTCGCCCCGCCGGCCATCTGCGCGGCGTCGATGCGCACGGTGTGCGGCGTTTTGACGCCGGCGAGGCCGCCGAAGAGCGCGCCGGCCAGATCGCGCCGGGTGCGGGCGATCTTCGCCGGCGGGTTCAGCAGACGCGTCGGGCACAGCGCGGCGAAGCGGGCGGCGTTGGCGGCGGTGGGGCCGGCGAGGTCTTCGTCGCCGATGGCATTGAAGGCGAGGTCGTACGCCGGAAGGTCGGTCATCTGCCGTTCGCTCGCGTACTCCACGAACCAGAGCAGCCGGGTGAAGTTCGCCGGCGGGATCAGGTATCGATCCGGCGTATTACCGCTCTCCGTTGTCGATAGAAGCAGCACGCTCTGCAGCGGGTGCGCCGCGGTTGAGATGACGAGGTTACGCTCGGCGTACGCGCGGTCGCGGTGGGCGCGGGCTTCTTCCGGCAGCTGCTCCTCGGCGAGCAGGGCCGCCAGGTTCTGGTGGGCGCTCATCAGGTCCGGATCGATCACCAGGGCGCGCTGGGCGTGCGCCTTCGCCTGCTCTTTGCGACCGGCCAGATAGTAGAGCGAGCTGAGGTTGGCGTGGGCCTTGGCGCTGGTGGGATCGAGCTCCAGCACCCGGTGCAGATGCGCGGCGGCCTCACGCGGCTGCTCGAGCTCGATCAGGGCCAGACCGCGGTTCAGGTGGGCGACCATGCGGTTGGGATCGAGCTGGAGCGCGTGCTCGAAGGCGTCGGCGGCCGCCTTCGGGTCGTGCAGGCCGCGCAGGGCCGTGCCGAGCGCGAGCCAGGCGTCGCACAGGTTGGGATCGAGCGAGACGGCGCGCAGGGCGCTGAACTTGGCCGGCTCGGACTCGCCCGCATCGGCCAGCGCGAGCGAGAGGCCGACGTGGGCGGCGACCAGGTCCGGCGCGAGACCCGCGGCCTGGGCGAAGGCGTCCACCGCCTGCCGCACCTCGCCGAGGCCGCGCCAGGCGGCGGCGAGCGCCATCTGGGCGCCGGCGTCGTCGGGGCTCTGGGCCACCGCCAGCTGGGCGGCGACCAGCGCTTCGGCGTGTTCGCCGGTCTCGGAGAGCGCGCGGGCGATGCCGACCAGGGCGGCGGCATGGGTCGGCTCGAGCTCAAGCGCGCGGCGGTAGGCGACGACCGCGCCGGCGCGGTCGTCGCGCCAATGCCGGATGCTGGCGAGGGTGAACTGGGCCTGGGCATGGTCGGGCTTCAGCTCGGCCAGGTGCTGCAGCAGCAGCTCCGCGTCCGCAGCGGCGCCGGCTTCGAAGCGGGCTAGGCCGAGCAGGTAGAGCGCCGTCGGGTTGTCGGGCTCGAGCGTCAACGCCTCGCGAAACAGCGCTTCGGCGCCAGCGCTGTCACCGGCGGCATGGCGCGCGACGCCGGCCTCGAGCAGGCTGTCGGGGGTCTCGGTCACGGCGCCGGCGGCTTTCGCGATCATGGCGAGATTGAGACGATCATGTGGCCATTGATGATGGCTGATTCTTGCCATCGCGTTGCCTTCCGCCATGGCCTTCGTCCCCGCATGTGATATGCTGCACTGCAACATGGCCGGCGCGCGGGTTCGGCGGCATATCGAGAGGAGCTTGGCTGATGGCTTGGTCGCAGGAGTTTCCAGGCGCGGCGGCAGTGAGTGAACGCACCGAGACCGCGTGGCGCGTGCCGATGGGGGTGGCCTCGCCGCTCTGGGCCATGTTCGGCGCCGCAGCAAGCGCTGGCGTGGCCTATTGGTGGATGACGCGCTGGACGCGGGCGGTGAATTTCGAAGCCATGGCCGCTTTCGCGCCGAAACCAGTCCTCGAGGCGACGCCGATCGAAATCATCGCCGAGCCAGAGCCCGCGCCGGCGGCCGAGCCGGTGGTCGAGCCGCAAGTCTCCGCCGCCGTCGAGGCCGCGCCGGTCGAGGCCGCTGCGCCGGTGGAGGCGACGGTCCCGATCCTGGCGGTCGCCGACGATCTGACGGTGATGAGCGGCATCGGGCCCAAGCTTTCCGCGGCGCTGGCGGAGCGGGGCGTGACCCGGTTCGCCCAGATCGCCGCCTGGACGGCCGAGGATCTCGCCGAGGTGGATGCGGCGCTGTCGCTGAAGGGCCGGGCCGTGCGCGAGGCCTGGGTGGCGCAGGCCAAGCGGCTCGCCGGCGCGCAATAGCCGCATCCGGCCGGCTTGAACGGCGGTGCGGCCGCTCTACCTTGGGGCCGGGGCGCCGAGGCAAGCCGCATGCACGTCACCGTCGACGAAGCCCATCGGGCCTGGATCACCGCCGAACGGATCAAGCGCGTCGCCGACCGCCTGATCGGGCTCGGACCCTTCAGCATCGGCCTGGATGGGCTGCTCGCCCCGGTTCCCGTCGCCGGCACGCTGTTCTGCTTCGGCGCCGGCGTGTGGCTGATCGCCGAGGGCGTGAAGGCCAGGGCGTCGCCCTACACCCTGGCGCGGATGGTGTTCTACATCGCGGTGAGGACCATCTCGTCGGTGATCCCGATCGAAGGCTGGTTCGTCGATATCTTCTTCAGGGCGCACATGATGGCGGCCAACGCGCTGCAGCGGGACATTGCGGAGCGTTTCGGCGAACCGTCCGCCCAAGCGGTCCGTCAGGCGCGCCGCTGGCCGCTCTGGTCTGGCGGTTCGCTGCCGACTCGGCCGTCGCCAAGCTGGGGCTAAGCCGCACGGCGGGTGCGACATTAAGGCAATTGCAAGGCTTGCCACAATTTCGCCCGCTAACGGGAATGGCGCCTGATTCGCAACCTCTGGACGCCGACCCCGCCTTCTACCCGGTGTCGGACACGTCGCCTGCATTTCTCCGCCGCGGGGCCAGCATCGTGCTGGCGATATGCGCCGGGCTGGCGCTGCTCATCGCCGGCGTGTTCGCCGCGCGGCACGACGACGTCGCCAGCCTGCTGTTGATCCTGATGGCGACAGTGATGATCGCGGCCCTGCTGACCGCCAACCACGCGCTCGACAGGGCCCGCCGGCGGCTCGGCGATGAGCAGCAAGTGCGAACGAGGGTTCAGGACGCGCTGCGTCAGAGCCAGGGCCGGGAGGCGGAGGCGCGACTGCTGCTATCCACCGAGCGCGGGCAGCTGGCGCTGCGCCGCGCCCACGTCGCCTTCGCGCTCAGCGCGGGCGAACTTGGCAGCTGGACGCGCGATCTGCGCACCGGCCAGGTCCGGGCCTCCGAGTTGTTCCGGATCCATCATGGTCTGCCCGCCGACGCTCCGGCGGCCAGCGCGGCCGAGTTCCTGGGTCAGGTTCACCCGGAGGACCGCGATGCGCTGGTGTGGCGCATGGAGGCCGCGACCGCCGACCAGGGGGTGCTGGAGGCGGAGTATCGCATCATCACACCGGGCGGTGGCACACGCTGGCTGCTGATCCGCTGCCGCGCCTATTGCGACGACGCCGGCGCGCCGGTGCGCGTGGCGGGCGTCTCGATGGACGTCACGGCGCGCAAGACCGCGGACGAAGGTCAGCGCCTGTTGCTCGACGAACTGAACCATCGGGTCAAGAACACGCTCTCCGCGGTGCAGTCGATCGCGCTGCAGACCGGCCGGTCGGTCGACACCCCCCAGGCGTTCGAGAGCGCCTTCGTCGCGCGGATCAACGCCCTGGCGCGGGTGCACGACCTGCTCACCGAAGCGGCCTGGCAGGGCGCGTCGCTCGGCGAAGTCGTCGCGCGCACCCTGGCGCCCTACGAGGGCGGCGGCCGGGTGATCCGCACCCCAACTTCGCCGCCCGACGTCTCGCTGGGGCCGAATGCGGCGGTCACGCTGGCCATGGCGTTCCACGAGCTGGCGACCAACGCGTCCAAGTACGGCGCGCTGTCGGCGAGCGGCGGCCAGGTCGGGGTCGACTGGCGCCTGCTCGACGTCGGCGGCCGCACGCTGCTCGAGATCGCCTGGGTCGAACTCGGCGGGCCGACCGTCCGCCCGCCAAGCCGGCGCGGTTTCGGCACCCAGTTCGTGCAGCGGGCGCTTGCCCGCGAGTTCGACGGGTCCGTCAGCCTGCAGTTCGCGCCGGCCGGGCTGAGCTGCTGCATGCGCCTGCCGCTGTCGGCCAAGCTCCGCCGGGCCGCGTAACGCAGCCTGCGCATTCGACCCACCGGGGCCCTCGGCCAGAAACGCATTGAAAAATCAGCGCAACTGCGCATCTTTGCGGCGAGGAAGTTAGAGTAAACAATTTATGAGGGCATTGGTGGGCTTCGCGCGGTCGGCGCAGGCGAGCCTTGGGCGTCTAAGACGCCAATTGGCGCAGCGATTCACCAATTTCATGAACGAAGCGTTCACCTCGACTGAGCCATTTTGTCGCATGCGACTGTCCCCGTCGGCAAAGCTTGGTCTGGCGTTCCAATGACGCAAGCTGACCCGCTCAACGGACTGCGCATTCTGGTGGTCGAAGACGAGGCTCTGGTCGCCATGGCGCTTGAGGACATGCTCGATGAGCTCGGCTGCGTGGTGGTCGATGTCGCCGGCACGGTCTCGCGCGGCGTGGCGATCGCCGGCGACGTCGGCCTGCCGCTCGACGCGGCGATCCTCGACGTCAATCTGGGCGGCGAGAAGGTCTATCCGGTGGCCGAGCGCCTGGCCGAGCGCGGCGTGCCGTTCGTGTTCTGCACCGGCTACGGCCTGTCGGGCATCTTGCCCAGCTTCGCCCACGTGCCGACCATCGCCAAGCCGTATAACCAGCAGCAGCTGTACGATCTCTTAGTGACGCGACTTAGCGAAGCGCGCGGAGGCTAGGTCGCCTTGGCGCGCGCTCCGTCACCCCGCTGCGCCGCGACCAGCCCGCCGGGGCGGAGCGGTCTCGGGCGCGCCGGGCATGTAGCGCGGGAAGTCCCTTGGGTGGACGAATTCCTCGCGGAACCAGGGCTGGTCGGTGGGATCGAACACATCCATCAGCCAGTCCTTGACCAGCTTCACCCGGCGCTGGCTCTCGACGCCGCTGTGGTAGCGCAAAAACAGCAGCGGGTGGCCCCAGGGGCCCAGCTCGAGCATCACCAACTCCGGCGCGAAGGTGGCGACGAAAGTTGGCAGCGAGGCGATGCCCGCGCCGGCGCGGACCGCCTGGAACGTCGCGGCGCTGGAGTTGCTGATGAAGTGGTTCTCGGCCAGCTGGCCGATCGCCGCCGCCTTCGGGGTCCAGGTGGACCGCTGCTCGCGGTGGCTGGTGTGGCGCACGGTGCGGTGCGACGTGAGCTCGCCGATCGACTTCGGCGTGCCGTAGAGGTCGAGGTATTCGCGGGATGCGAACGCCGCATAGTGCATCGTCGCGATCGGGATCGAGATGAGATCCGGGGAGTAGGCGTCCGTCATCTCGAGATAGAGGTCCGGCTCGGCCTCCAGCATGCTGCCGATCCACAGGCCACAATCGATCGTCAGCTGGACCTGCGGATTGGTCATCTGCAGCTTCGCCAGGCGCGGCGCGAGCACGAAGCCGGCGATCCCGTCGGGGGCGACCAGACGCACGCGCCCGGCCTGGCTGTTGTCGTGACCGGCCACTTCGCGGACGATCGAACCGCCATAGCGGGCCATGCTCTGGGCCAGATCGCGGACCATGAGCCCTGCGTCGGTGAGCACCACGCCGCGCGAACTGCGCTCGAACAGCTTGGCCCGCAGCCGAAACTCGAAGTCCTCCATCCGCCGGCTGATGGTCGGCTGGGTCATGCCGAGCAGGCGGGCGGCGGCGTTGAGACTGCCGCACTCGGTGACCGCCAGGAACGTGCGGACATCGTTCCAGTCGAGGCGGCGCCAAAGTTCCTGATCGTCCACGCAGGGTTCAGGCATCGGTTCCAGGGCTTCTCACGACCACTTCGGAATGTGGAGCTTACATGATCGACATCAAAAGTCAGTCCCGGTGAGACAACACGCGTGGCCTCCACAAATCCGCCTGCGCGCCAAGCTACGCGCGCAGCGCATAGGCGCTCTACGCACTTCGAGGAAGCGGTGCGGTGGCGCGCCCGATAGACTCGTGACGAACGGCGGCGATTTGGAGCTCGGACATGATCGTTGAGGCGGATCTTCCTAAGTCTTGGGCCAATCTCGATCCCGACGCGATGGTGGAGGTGGCGCTCGAAGCTGGGCTGCGCCCCGCCGTCGGCGCCGAGATCGGCGTCGCCCGCGACCTCGCCGCGGAGCTGATGAAGCACGAGGTTGTCAGCATCGAAACAATCCTGGCGGTCCAGGCGATCCAGCCGGCGGCGATGCTGGTGTTCGAGGACGGCGAGCGGATCACCGGCGTGTTCGGGCAGTTGCTGCTGCGGCCGTCGGCGGTGCGACCGCTGTTCGATGGCGCCTTCGACGCGCTCAACGTCGACACCGATTTCCTGACCCGCGCCGGCGAACCGGCGGCCCTGGGCTACGCCTGGGGGCTGGCGGCCTCGACCAAGCGCGCCGCGGCCTCGCTGATCCTCCACGGCCAGCTCGTGCGACGACGCCTGTTCCCCAATCTCACCATCTTCACACGGGCGGTGACGCCGGTCGGGCGGCACATCGCGCTCAATCGGTACGGCTATCAGCCGTTGCGGCATGCCGACGACGACCTGCTGATCCGTCTCCCCGAACCGATCGCGGCCGCCGCATGACCGCGAAGATCGCGCTGGCAGAGCCGTTTGAACCGGTCGCCCTGCCCAAGGAAGCGGTGAGCGTCAGCGTCGCTCACACGCTCGACGACCTGATGCAGGTGATGGCTATCCGCTCGGTCGTCTACATGGGCGAGCAACTGTGCCCCTACGACGAGGAATTCGACGGCAACGATCTGGCCGGCGCGACGCACCTGATCGCTCGCATCGGCAGCCAGCCGGTAGGGGTGATCCGGCTGCGGTGGTTCTGCGACTTCGCCAAGCTTGAACGCCTGACGGTGATGCCGCATTGCCGGGGCGGCGCGGTGCCGCGCGCCCTGCTCGACGCGGCGTTCGAACTGGCCGCCAAGAAAGGCTACCGCCAGATCATGGGGCACACCCAGGTGCGCCTGGCGCCGGTGCTGATGCGGCTTGGCAAGGTGAAGATCCGCGCCGGCCGCGCCAAGTTCAAGTTTTCAGACCACGAGTACGTCGAAACCATCCGCGAACTCATCCCACCGGACGACGCGGTCACCATCGACAGCGACCCGCTCATGATTCTGCGGCCGGAAGGCGCCTGGGACCGGCCCGGCGTGCTCGACCACTCCGCCGGCCGTCCGGCCACCAACCCGCATTTGAAACCCGCACACCCGTCATGCTGACCCATTCCGCAGTACGGCGGCCCGCGTTTGGCCGCTCCTGGCTGATCTGTCTCGATCTGCAGCGCGACTATGTCGTTCCAGGCCGGCCCCGCTATTCGCTGGCCAACACCGAAGTGGCGGCCACCTGTGCGCGGGTGCTGGGGCTGGCGCGGGGCGAGGGCTGGCGCGTGGTGCACAGCCAGTTTCGCGCCGAGTCCGCAACCCCCTGGCCGCGCGAGCTGTTCGGCGCGCCGATCGAGGGGCTGCGGCCGCTGATCAGCGAGCCGGTCTACTTCCGCAAGGGCCTGTCGGCCTTCGCCAATCCTGGATTCGCCGAGGAGATGCGCGTCGCCCGCGGCGCTGAGGTCTATCTGATCGGTTTCTCGCTCGCCGACACCTGCCTCGCCACCGCGCTGGCGGGCGTCGACGAAGGTCTGTCGCTCACCCTGATCGAGGACGCGGTGGGCGCGGGCGAAGAGCTGGCGGCCGCCGATGTCGCGCGCACCATCCTCAAGCCCTTTGTCGAGCTGGCCTCGAGCCGCCGGCTACTCGCGCGCCGGCTGGAGGTCGCCCACTGATGGCCAAGCTCGACCCCCTGGCGGTGCAACGCCGTGAGACCCTCGACGCCCTGCCGGCGACGCTGACCATGCTGCGCCGCCTGGTCACCACCGCCTTCGAACCCGGCGATCCGGAGAGCGACGAGCTGAAGAGCCTGCTGGAAGCCTGCGTGGTGGGCGCCTACCGCCTGCGCCTTCGGGAGCAGCTGCGCGCCCGCGAAGCTTTGGAGCACGGATGACCTCCAAGAGCACCGATGCGATCGAATTCGACGCGCTGCGACCGCGCCTGAAAGCTCTGCTGGAGCTGCACAGGGTGGCGCAGACCGAAGAGGCGCGCGTGGCGCTGGTGGGCATGTTCGAGGACGCGTTCCTCGCCACCGCCTGGCACGTCGCCCACGACCTGCTGGAAAACGGCTGGGCGCCGAGCGAAGCGCCTGCGGGGCCCCGCGAGCGCGGTCACCTGCGGGTGGTCCGGGGGTCGGACGCGGCTTAGGGCCGCCGCAAGTAGCCCGCTCATGCGAAAGCCAGGCCCAGGCCGGAAGCGGTTGCGTGGGACGGCTCGACCAGATCGATGCGCAGGCGTAGCTCGGCTTCAACGCAGAGGTCGCAAAGAAGGAGCAGGAGGGATGCAGCGGACCTTCGTCTGCGGTTTGGCGGAACATGCTTGCAGCCATCCTATCCCACGCATGGCGACGCCCTTCTGCAATCTTCGGTGGTTGACTGCGGAGGCGTTGTTTCTGGGGTTTGCACTGGTCGTTTCCACGACAGCTGCATCCGCCCAGACTGCTAGCCCGATCCATGTCTCGTCGGAGGCAGCGCTTGCAGCCACGCCGAGCAAGTATGCGATAGCGGTGCGAGACGGCTACTACGTTGCCGGCGACTCGCCGTCGCTGCCTTACACGGCATCAAGCGCAGTTTGTTCGCTCAACAGTGGCACAGGCGACAAGGGCTCCCAGGTTCCTTCGAGCGATGGCGGTTGCTGGCTCGCCAACTTCGCCGGCATCCAACCCGACCCGACGATCTGGGGAGCTGTTCCGGCGGCAGGGTTTTTTGCTTCCGCTTCCGGCGGCACGACGCTTACCGTGTCAGCCGTCACGACAGGCAAGGTCATTCCTGGCGTCGCCCTTTTTGGGCCGGGTATCACGGGTAGCCCGACAATCGTGTCCCAATTGACGGGACCGACTGGCGGCGCAGGAACCTATCAACTCAGCGCCTCCGAGACGGCTGCTAGCGTGCTGATGTATAGCGGGGCGGATGCCTCCGCAGCGGTGCAGGCCGCGATCACGGCGATCGCCACGCGCGGCGGTGCGCTCTATTCCGGCCCGCACATGTTCCTCATGGCCGCGGGCGTGTCGTCGCCCTCGAATGGTCAGATAGACCTTGAAGGTTGCCGCTCAAAGCTCACTTGTGGCTTCGCGACCATCGCCACAAACCTGAACCTGATTACGCTCAGCGGAAACAACAACAGCACTGTCCGAGGACTGTACCTAGACAATCACACACCGGGCCTGAGCGGTTCCGGGGCCATGATCTCTATATTGGGCGGAGGAAACAATCTCACTCAGGATAATTTCTTTGAGCAGCCCTGCACTGCGGTAGACGTTGAAGGGCCGGGCGTGCGGAACTACAGTGATCACGACTTTATCAACGATGCGGCGGGTTCTGCTTGTGAGGCCATTGTCGAGGGCAAGACCACGATCGATGGTGCTGGGGGCGCTACCAATTCCGATCCGCTCATCGACCACGATACGATCGGACCGAAGTTTGGTAACCCTGTCGGCGTGGCGATCGCCATCTATGAAGCCGGCGGTATCCATGTGCTGCGCAACACCGTGCTGCAGACCATCATCGGGACCAAGCTGGAGCCGGGCGCCAATCAGACGGTGCAGGCCGGATGGTTCGTCGGGGAGCTCGGGGATACGTCCTCCAACATCGGGCTCGACATAGCGCCGACCAATGCCGGCGGCACGAACGAGAACTTGGTCTTCTCCGAGGCGTGGTCAGCAAACTCGACGAACGAAAACCTCGTGATTGGCGGCGTTGGCGCCAACACGAGCTTCATGTTCACGGCCGGAACGAGGTTCCCAGGCGGTGGTCTGGATAGTGTCCAGATCACTAAGGGGACAGACATTCATTTCGACGAGGTCATGGTCTGCGGTGCGTCAGAGACAACGGCTGCGACCTATTACGAGTTCGAGATCGCAACTGGGTTGACGGACCTCAGCATCACCAACAGCGTTATCGGAGATCGTTGCCAGGGCCTTTCGGGGTCGGCCGGATCGGCCGCGGCGATCCACTTCGATGGTGCGACGACGGTCACGACGATCCAGAACAACGATCTCAGTTCCATGGCCAATCCCACCCCGCCAGCGATCAGCGGGACTTTGCCCTCCGATATGCCGTTCGTATCGCGCATCTGCGGCAACAAGCCCTATCTGGTCCCCTGGAGCCTGAAGTGGAACGGCGGCTGCGAGCCGCAGGGAACGGTCTCGATCGCCAATAGCGTGACCGATACGTTGCCAGTTGGCACCGGGTTGATCACGCTGACGGATGGGACGAACGGCGACGTCGGAGTGTTCGCGGTCGGTGGGGGCAATGCGGTGTTGATCAGTAGTGGTGCTGGCTCGACCTTCATGAGCGGCTCGCCGAGCTCAGGCAAGATCGGCGTCGTCTATTCCGGGGGCAACTACGGCGTCGACAACAACACCGGATCGACGGTCGTGGTGGGCGCCGGAATCCTCGGACCGCCGCACAACTCGAACTAAAACTGGAGTTGTGTATGCGTCCGGATTGCAACTGGAACCCGCCCATGGATGGCATCGGCGGACTGATCGTTGAAGAGCACAGGACAGCAGAACCTAAAGGGCGTCTGCCCGCCGAGGTAGACGACGCTCTGCCGGCTCGGCTTCAGCTCGGAAACACCATCTTTTGCGAAGGCGTCCCTCTTTCCAGGGTCCGCAAAATCTTCGTTGGGAGAGCTCGCGAAGATCAGTCCATCTGCTTCGTCCCCGGCTTTCCGGCCTTCTCGGCGGATAATCGCGGCGCGCTGCGAGATTACGGCGATCACTTCAAGGATCCGGTTCGCTCGTTCACGGTCGGCATGGCGCTGGAGACTATCAAGCGCGAGAGCCTCGACGGCGACATGGCGGAGGTGGGCGTCTACAAGGGCGACATGGCGCTGGTCTACCAACGCCTCTGCCCCGAGAAGCGCCTCTATCTGTTCGATACCTTCGAGGGCTTCCCAGCTGCCGATCTTGACGCGCCGGACGACCGGTTCGCTGATGCGCCTGTGGAGGCAGTCAAGGCTCGCTTTCCGGTTCGCGCGAATCTGCGACTTCGGAAGGGCTATTTCCCGGACACGACCGTGGGACTGGAAAGCAACCGGTTCTGCTTCGTGCAACTCGACGCCGATCTCTACGCTCCGACCAAGGCGGGGTTGGAGTTCTTTTATCCCCGGATGGTTCGCGGCGGCTATGTCTTCGCCCACGACTACAGCTCGTTCGAGTCAAACCGCGGCGTCAAGCGGGCGGTGCAGGAGTTCCTGGCCGACAAGTCCGAGTTGGTGATCGAAATCCCCGACCGATGGGGCTCGGTCCTATTCCGCAAAATCTGAGGGTCGATCGCCGCTACATCGTTCCTTGGAACCTGAAGTGGAACGGCGGGTGCGATCCTCAGGCTGCAGTCGCCTTGGCCAACAGCGCCACCCAGGCCCTGCCGCCAGGCAACGGCGATGTAACGGTTGAGCTGCCGAACATCGGACAATCGGCTCAGTTCTTGATCAGCGGCGGCAGCGTGGCGGCGGGTCCGAACACCGGCTCGACCATCGTGAACTCTTCCACGCCCACCGCCAATCAGGTCGGGATTTACTGGGACGGTACGAACTACGACATTAAGACGGGTTCGACAGCCGCCACCAACGACGGCCCTGTCAACGCTGCCATGTCGCCGATCATGAAGAGCACGAACTAGTCGATCCGCGGATTGCGCCAGACCTGAACGCCATCGACCGCGGTGTGGTGGAAGATGTGCGGCGTGTTCGCGGGGACCGGGCACTTCATGACGGCGGGTTTCTCGTATTCGAGCGCCCAGCCTTCGCCGAACATCAGGTCCATCATCTGCCCGTCGATCGAACGCCAATGCGTGCCGACGACGAGGTAGCGGACGCGCTCGGCCAGGGGCTGACGGCAGGCGTTACACAGCTCTAGTTCGGACCCCTGGACATCCATGTGCACCAGGTCCCAATGGGGCCGCTTACCCAGCAGGTCCGCGAACGAGACCAACGGCACGTCGATCGTCTTGTCGCAGTCGAAGTAGGGCGATAGGCATTCCCGATCGGCCTCGGTGCTCAGGGGTTTGGCGCCAGACATGTCGGCGGGCGAGGCGAGCTTCGGCCATCGAGCGACGCCGGCCTGCACCCCGACGGCCGCCGAGTGCAGGTCGTGCGGACATTGGCCTAAGCCATTGTACGCCAAGTGCTCTTCATCCACGAGGCGCGGACGGGATCGCCTTCGACGCCGCATAGATAGAGGTTCTTGATGCCTCGGTTGATCGCCGAAATCCCGGCAACGCCCAGCCAGGGACCGTATCCGGCCCCGAGCTCCATGACGGAAAACGAGTCGGTCGCGGCCGCCACGGCCATGAACGTGCCGTACCATTCGCCAACCTCGCCGTAGTAGCTGCGCAGGATCGGCGATTCCCGCAGGGTTCCGTCGAGGCCTTCTCCCCAGGGCCCCAGGTACTCGGTTCGCACCTTCGCGCCGCAAAAGTCAGTGACAAAGCCGGGAATTGGGCGTGGGTCGGGCTTGGCGAAGCTCTGGATGAAGGCGACCTGATCGACGTTCAGCCCCACGCCCCTGCCGGCCTCGACAAGGGCTTGGCTGGGGCCTGCGAACGTGGAACCGGCGGAGATCGCGTCCCTCCCAAGCCTCGCCTAAATTGAGCCGAGGCTACCACAACCCGCGTAGCGGCGATGCGGCTTTACCCTTAGTTCCAGCTTTCGGGAGACGCCGAGCGATCGTGACACCGGCGAGGAGAGCCGTACCGCCCCTTGAGAGATCGGAGGGCGTGCTAACGCTGGATTTCCTGCTGAGCCGACCTCACCAGCAGCGTGCTCGCCGCCCAGGTGCGGCGGGTGAGTTGCTGGCGGCGGGCGAAGATCTGCATCGCTTCGCTGGTGGGGTCGCGCGAGGCTTCCCAGACGCCGTGATCGGCGTAGCGGGTAATCAGCAGCAGGCGCTGGACGCCGGCGGCGGCGTCGGCGGGCGATGGCGCGGCGCGGAACAGGCCGAAGATCTGGGCAGCGAACTGGGCTTCGAAGCGCTTCCAGCCCTGGCCGGAAAGCTCGACGAACGCGTCGGCGGCGTCGGCGTCGACCTCGAACCAGCGGTGGACGTAGATGCCGCCGGATTGGGGGAGCGCGTCATCGGCAGGGCGCAGCGTCGGCGTCAGGGACTCCGACGTCACGTCGACGACCAGACCGGGCGCGTCGAGCACACCCTCGCCGCGAAACAGCACCGCCGCCTGGTTGTTGGCCCAGCCGAGCTGCGGGGCGAACTGGCCGACCACCTCGGCCGAAGCGCCGCGCAGATGCGTCGCCAGCGCCTGGTGCGGGGTCGGGACGCGGGCGAGGGTGGCGACGCGGTAGTCGTAGGTCACGCCGCCTCGCCCTGGGTGTAGCCGAGCTGCTCGTTCAGCGCCTCCAGCACCGCGATCGCCGCGTCGGCGACCACGGCGCCCGGCGGGAACACCAGCCTCGCGCCGGCCGCCTTCAGCGCCTCGACATCGGCCGGCGGGATCACCCCGCCGACGACGATCATGATGTCCTCGCGGCCGAGCCGCTTCAGTTCCGCCTGCAGCTCGGGCACCAGGGTCATATGGCCGGCGGCGAGTGAACTCGCTCCAACGACGTGGACCTTCTCGGCCACGGCGCGGCGCGCGGTTTCGGCCGGGGTGGCGAACAACGGCCCGACGTCGACGGCAAAGCCGAGGTCGCCGAAGCCGGAGGAGATCACCTTTTGGCCGCGGTCGTGGCCGTCCTGGCCCATCTTGGCGACCAGGATGGTCGGCGGCCGGCCGTCGGCCTCGCGGAAGGCGGCGACCATCATCCGGGCCCGCGAGATCGAGCCGCCCGGGCCGGCCTCGTCGGCGTAGACCCCGGTCAGCAGCTTCGGCTTGGCCTCGTGGCGCTTGAACACGTGCTCCATCGCCAGGCTGATCTCGCCGACCGTCGCCTTGGCCCGCGCCGCGTCGACCGAGAGCTCGAGCAGGTTGCCGCCGCCCGCCGCGCCGTTGGTGAGCGCCGTCAGGCGGCGCTCGACCTCTGCCGGATCGCGCTCGGCCTTCAGCTGCGCCAGCTTGGCGAGCTGCTGGCGCAGCACCTCGGAGTTGTCGACCTTCAGCAGCGGAATGTCGTCGGGGGTGTCGGGCAGGAAGCGGTTGACGCCGACCAGGGTCTGGCGGCCGGCGTCGATGCGGGCCTGGGTGCGGGCCGAGGCCTCCTCGATGCGCCGCTGCGGCAGGCCCTCGCCGATGGCCTTGGCCATGCCGCCCAGCGCCTCGACCTCGGCGATATGGGTCAGCGCGCGCGCCGCCAGGTCGTGGGTCAGACGCTCGACGTAGTAGCTGCCGCCCCAGACGTCGATGGTGCGGGTGACGCCACCTTCGTGCTGCAAGAACAGCTGGGTGTTGCGGCTGATGCGGGCCGAGAAGTCGGTCGGCAGGGCGATGGCTTCGTCGAGCGAGTTGGTGTGCAGGCTCTGGGTCTGGCCGGCGACCGCCGCCATCGCCTCGACCGTGGTGCGGGCGACGTTGTTGAACACGTCCTGCGCCGCCAGGCTCCAGCCGCTGGTCTGGGTGTGGGCCCTGAGCGCCAGCGAGCGGCCGTCGTTCGGCGCGAACTCGCTCTGCATCAGCTTGGCCCACAGCAGCCGCGCGGCGCGCTGCTTGGCCACCTCCATGAAGTAGTTCATGCCGGCGTTCCAGAAGAACGACAGCCTGGGCGCGAAGGCGTCGACGGTCATGCCCGCGGCGACGCCGGCGCGCACGTACTCGATCCCGTCGGCCAGGGTGTAGGCCAGCTCGAGGTCGAGCGAGGCGCCGGCCTCCTGCATGTGGTAGCCGCTGATCGAGATCGAGTTGAACTTCGGCATCTCGCGCGAAGTGTATGAAAAGATGTCGGAAACGATCCGCATCGATGGTCCGGGCGGGTAGATGTAGGTGTTGCGGACCAGGAACTCCTTGAGGATGTCGTTCTGGATCGTGCCGGACAGTGCGGCGTGGGCGACGCCCTGCTCCTCACCGGCGACGATGTAGAGCGCCAGGATCGGCAATACCGCGCCGTTCATGGTCATCGAGACGCTCATCTTGTCGAGCGGAATGCCGGAGAACAGCGTGCGCATGTCGAGAATCGAGTCGATCGCGACGCCGGCCATGCCGACATCGCCCTTCACCCGCTCGTTGTCGGAGTCGTAGCCGCGGTGGGTGGCGAGGTCGAAGGCGACCGACAGGCCCATCTGCCCGGCCGCGAGGTTACGGCGGTAGAAGGCGTTGGACTCCTCGGCGGTGGAGAACCCGGCGTACTGGCGGATGGTCCACGGGTTGGTGGCGTACATGGTCGGATAGGGGCCGCGCAGGTAGGGCGCGAGGCCGGGATAGCCACCGGGAAAATCGAGACCGGCGACGTCGGCGGCGCCGTAGCGTGGCCTGACCGCGATGCCCTCGGGCGTCGCCCAGGGTTCGGCGTTGCTGGGGGCGGCCGGCGGCGCCTCCGCCGCGTCGAACGCGAGCTTGGCGAAGTCGGGGAAGCCGGTCACGCCAGGTCCTCCAGCCGGATCGGGGTCAGCGGCGGGCAGCGGCTGTCGGGGCCCGGCAGGCGGGGCGACGGCGCGCTCGCCGCGTGGGGCGAGGCGGTCGCTGTCTCGGCGGCGCGGAGCTCCTCGCTGGGAAAGTCGGTGACGCCCAGCAGCTTCAGCTCGCGCCGGGCCAGGCGGGCCGCGAGCTCGGCGCGGTTCTCGGCGGCCCAGCCGGCGACCAGACCGTCCTCAAGCGCCTCGATCACGCCCCCGGCCGCCTCGATCGCCTGGAAGCTGGCCCAGCCGGCGCGGGCGAGCTCATCGGTGAGGGCCTCGACGTAGCCGCTGCCGGCGGCCGGATCGATCACCCGGCCGAGGTTGGCTTCCGCCTGCAGCACCAGTTGGATGTTGCGTGACTGGCGCCGGGCGAAGGGCGTTGGCGGCCCCAGCGCGTCGGTGAAGGCGCCCAGTGCGACCGCGTCGGCGCCGCCGATCGCGCCGGCAAAGGCGGCGGCGGTGAGGCGGATCATGTTGGTCCAGGGCTCGGCGCGCGTCAGCATGCGGCCGGACGAGCGCGCCTCGATCCGCGCCGCCGCCTCCGCGCCGCAGGCGCCCGCCAGGCGGGCCCAGATCCGCCGCGCGGCGCGCAGCTTGGCGAGGCCGAGGAAGGCGTCGGCGTCGACCGCCAGGCCCAGCACGATGCGATCGAACGCTTCGGCCATCGGCAGACCGGCGCGGACCAGGGCCTTGGCGTAGGCCAGCGCGCTGGCGGCGGCGAGGCCAAGCTCGACCGCCTCGCCGCCGCCGGCTTCGTGCGCCGCCAGGCCGCAGGCGAGGAACAGGCTCGCCTTCGGATAGGGCTCGGCCAGCCGCGCGGCGACGGTGGCGGCGGCGATCAGGTGCGCCTCGATCGGACCGGGACTGGCGCCGGTGACGGCGAATTCGCTCAGGGGATCGAGGTGCAACGACAGCGGCGCGGCCGGCGCGTCCTTGGCGGCGGCGCCCAGCCAGTCGGCCGCCTTGGCCCCGAGGAAGCCGGCGTCGAGCGCCACCGGGGCGACGTCGAGCATCACCCCGGCCAGCACGCGCGCCAGGTCGTCGGCCGATCCGACGGCCACGCCATCTGCGCCGCTCGGGTCGAGCCGCAACAGCACCGAGCTGGCGCCCTGGGCCAGATCGGCCAGCGCCTCGGCGTTGGCGGCGGCCGGATCGGACGCGCGGACGACGCTGCGCATGTCCCATCCCGCCGCGGCGCGCACGATCTGCGGGGCGCTCACGCCCGCCTCGTACAGGGCCTCGATCGGCAGGCCGTCGAGGGTGCGGCGGGTCAGGCTCTGCAGCGGCGCGCCCTTCAGCGTCTTCTCCACCAGGGCGAGCCAGGCGGCGCGGTCGGGGGCGGGGAAGCCGGCGGCGAGCGGCAGGATGTCGGCCGCGATGGGCGAGGTGGAAGCCATGGACGCCGTTGCATCCCATGCCGCAGGGGTCGTCAAGCGCGCAGGTCGGCTTGCTCCAGCCGGCGCAGGACGGTGAAGCCGCTCGACCAGGGCACGTGCTGCACGGCGAAGCCGGCGACGACGTCGCTGAAGAAGGTGGTTTCGTCGTAGCGCCGGCCGAGATGCTCCTCGATCGCCCGGATCACCCCGCGCTCGTTGTTCCAGCCGCGCGAGACGCGGCCGTCGAGCCGGCGGTACCAGCCGGCGCCCATGTGGGTGTCGTGGAACATGATCACGCCGCGCGGCGCCAGGCGCGGCAGCCAGCTGGCGAGCTCTTCGCGGGTGTGGTCGTAGCGATGCGAGGTGTCGACCAGGATCGCCTCGGCCATGGCCGGCAGCGACCGCGCGGCGCAGAAATCGGCGAAAGGTTGGCCTGCGAAGGCGACGTCGTCGGCGCGCACGAAGCTCCAGCGGCGCAGGAAGCGGTCGGGGATGTCTGTCAGCGGGCAGTCGGCGATATCGAGCGAGAGCAGATGGGCGCCCGCGACCTCGGCCGCGGCCAGCAGCGCGCGGGTCGAGACCCCGCCGCGCGTGCCGAGCTCGACGATCAGCCGCGGCCGCACCGCCACCGTCTCGGTGAACAACGCGCCCAGGTGGTCGCGGATGTCCGCCGGCGATCCCGCCCAGCGGCCGAGCGCGTCGGCGAGCACCGGACTGGGACATGACGGCGCCCATCTCTGGGGCCGCAGCTGGCGCCGCGCCGCGCCGATCTTGTTCGAGAGATCTTCCCAATCGATCATGCCGATCTCCGCGCCGCGCCGAGCGTCCGCCTCTATGGGCGGCGGCATGGGGTTGCAACAGCGCGCGCGCCGCAGACCCGTCAATGTCGATGAATTCCGGCTGAACAGCGTGTCTGCCATGCCGTTCAGGCAGGCGATTCTAGGGTCTGGTCATCGTCACTTCCGGCGATGCAATCGATCCCCAAGACCTCAAAGGACTAGACTCCCATGCAACTCCGTAACCTCCTGATCGCCGCTGTCGGCCTGGCCGTCACCGTCGGCGCCGCCGGCGCGGCTTCCGCCGACACCCCCTGGCAGGCGCGTCACCCGCGTCGCGAAGAGGTGAACCAGCGCCTCCACAACCTGAACGCGGGCATCCGCGACGAGCGTCACGAAGGCGGCCTCAACCGCTGGCAGTCCGCTCGCATGCACTTCCGCGTGCATCAGATCCGCCAGCAAGAGCGCGTCTTCGCCCGTCATGACGACGGCCACATCACCCGGCACGAGCAAGCCCGACTGAACCGCGAAGAAAACGGCGTCCGTCACCACATCCCGGCCTAAATCGCCGGCCTGAGTGGTGAGGCGAAAGCGCCTTTCTCCCCGCCGGCTTTTCGGTGACAGTGTTCGCCGAAGAGTCGCGCGGGGAGGGGGCTTAAGCCGGACTCGCCTTCTGCAGCGCGGTATGTATTTCTTCCGTAAGCGCCGTGTTTTGTTTCAACAGTATTTGTAAATCATCGCTGATTTGTAGCAACGCCTCGGCGTCTTTGTAAGTCTGAAGCGCCTGCTTGTCGGATGCGGCCGCAGCAACCTTCTGACCGACCATGATGATCGAAAGCAGCACGAGCTGCAGGAACGTCTGAGCGATCCAGGCGATCAGCGCGGCGGTGCCGGCCTTTACGGCGTCCGGTAGACTAATAAACGCAAGTATCGCGAACGCGTACGCGCACCACATGGTCGCGACGAGATTGGTTATCCTGACCGCCAGCCAGCCATTGAAGCCAGTGTGTTCCTTCGCAATCGTATGCACTTCTGCTTGCTTGCGGAGCGCTATGTGCGGGTGTGGAATGTGTATTCCACCGGTGTTCGGTTCTGGCGACTGCTCCATCATCCTTCTCTCAGCTCACGATCATCGGCGTGAATCACGTCGTGGATGCATCTGAGCAAACACCGATTCTGCTTCGCTGGCCGCGACCGGCGTCGGCCAGCGCTGAGCTTTGCCTTGGTGAGGGGGCCGGGACCATTGCCTTAGCCGGGAACAAAAGAAGAACTTTTCGCTTGCGGCCGGCTCGAACTGGCGCGAAGGATCGACGGTCAGCAAGGGAGCCCCGCGCCATGGTCCAGGTCCGCCGCCACGGCCTCAGCGATCCGAAAGCCGTCTTCGACGAGCTGCGCCCCTATCGCGAGCGGCTGGTCATGCTGATGGGCAAATGCCGCCCGTTCCAGGCCGACTTCCTGATGCTGCACGCGGCGCAAAAAGCCCTCGACGCCGCCGCCCACTATTTCACCGGCGACCCCTACTTCTACGGGCTAGCGCCGGAGCAGTCGAAACACGGCGAACCGCGGCGGTAGCGGCCTGTCCCTTGAATAACCCATCCGGTTAGGTTATTTCGATGCCTACGGTGCATCGCGCGCATGGCCTGCGCTTCGTGATCTTCACCAACGATCACGAGCCGGCCCATGTCCACGCGGTCGGCGCCGGCGGCGAAGCGAAGATCGACTTCGGCGGGACAGGCGAGCCGCGCCTGGACTGGGCAGTGGGCCTGAGCAATGCGGACATCCGCAGGGCGATGGCCGAGGTCGCCCGCGAGCGGGACCGGCTGATGGAGGCCTGGATGCGGATACACGGAGGCGAGTCATGATCGAGGACGCCGAGATCGACGCCGCCCGGCGCCGGGGCGAGGTGCTGGCCAAGGCCGAACCCCGCGCCGCGGCCGTTCGCTACGACCCCGCCAGCGGCCGCGTGATCGTCGATCTGACCAACGGCTGCACCTTCGCCTTTCCAGCCCGCGTCTTGCAGGGCCTGGGCGAAGCGAGCGACGAGGACCTGGCGGCGGTGGAAGTGCTGGGCGCGGGTCATGGCCTGCACTGGGAGGCGCTGGACGCCGACTTCACCGTTCCCGGCCTGCTGGCCGGCCTGTTCGGGACCCGCGCCTGGATGGCCCGCGAACAGGCGCGCCACGCCGGCGCCGCCAAGTCGGCGGCCAAGGCGAGGGCGGCGCGGGAGAACGGCAAAAAGGGCGGCCGCCCGCGCGGCCCGGCGAGAACCCGGCTAGGGTGACGACGACCGGACAACCGCGGATGGGTAGATGGCGCCCGTTCCAGGCCGATTTCCTGATGCTGCACGCGGCGCAGAAGGCCCTCGACGCCGACCCCCACGACTTCACCAGCGACCCCTACTTCTACGGCCTGGCCCCGGAACAGTCGAAACACAGCGAACCGCGGGGGTAGCGGCCGGAAGGGGGCGCAACCTTTGCTGACGGGCAACGCAGGCGGGGAGAGTGGAAAAGGGAGTCCACGAACAACACGAACAACACGAACAACACGAACAACATGAACGCGCCGCAGTCTGTCGCCGAGGAAGCGCCGTCGCGTTCGTGTCCGTTCGTGTGTTCGTGGACCATCTTCCTTGCGGTGGTCGCCGCAACGACGAGGCTGATTTGACGGCGGAGCGCGCTGGTACTCAGTTGTCGTGCGACGCCGGGTGTTGTCGCGCGGAGGGTCGGCCATGTCCGCGGAGGGGCCTCGTCCAGGGGAATACCGAGCCCCGAACGGCATTTTCTACAAGATTGCAGGTGACGGCGAGCCGCTGCTGCTGCTGCACGGCCTGATGGTCAGCGGCGCGATGTTCGACCCGCTGATCGCCCGGCTCGAGGCCGATTTTCGGATGATCGTTCCCGATCTCCGCGGCCATGGGCAGAGCGGCGAGCTGGTGGGTCCCTACGACGTTGCCGCGCTCGCGGCCGATCTGGACGCGGTGTTGGAACACGCAGCCGCCCCGCGCTGTGCGGTGCTGGGCTATTCGCACGGCGGCGCGGTGGCGCAGCAACTTGGGCACACGCGCCCCGCCGCCGTCTCCCGGCTGATGCTGGTGGCCACCTACGCCTGCAACGTCGCGACGCCGCGCGAGCGGATCGAGGCTGGCGTGCTGGCAGCCCTGCTACGCGTCCTCTCGCCGCGCTCCCTGGCCAGGCTGATCGTGCAGGCCTCCAGGCCGCGGCCCGGCGGCGAAATCGGACCCGACCGGGCCCAGGTCGCGTGGCTGCGGGCGTTGATGGCGACCAACCGCGCCGCCCCGATGCGCGGCGCCGCCCGCGGCCTGGCGTCATTCGACAGCCGCCCGTGGCTGGGCGAGATCACCGCCCCCACCCTCGTCGTCGGCGGAACCCACGACGCCGGCGTGCCGATGCACCACTTCGACACCCTGGTGGCCGGCATCCCTGGAGCGCGCGGCCGCCTGGTCGAACGGGCAGGGCACATGCTGGCGTGGACGCATACGGCGGAGCTAGCGGAGATCGTGCGGGGGGAGTGGGCGCGACCGCCGACCGACTGAGTCCGACACCTGCTCGCCAGGGTTAGCCACGGGCGGTTGTGCCACGCCGACCGAGACCATAGGGTGGCCGGCGGGGTTGGGATTTCCGATGAATGTCGAAGATTTCATCGTGCGCTGGACCGCCCGCGAGGGCGGCGCCGAGCGGGCCAACTACCAGGGCTTTCTCGCGGAGCTGTGCGATGTGCTCGGCGTGCCGCGCCCCGAGGGTCTGAAGTCGCGATCGGATATCAGCCAGCAATGCGTTGGCTTGAGCTAGTTCGTCGGGCGTCAGATTCCTGTTCGGCATCGCCAACTCCCCGGCTTGTGAAGCCAAACCCATACTCCCGGTGCTGCGCCGCGATAGGGGGAAGGCGCCTGAGCGCCTCCGTCCGTTCGGGCGAGGAGTAGGAGATGGGGCGGAGGCCCCCTTCCGCTCGGCGCTGACGCGCCGAGTC
>Ga0209415_10003487_pt1 | contig 29230 bp, 25 predicted proteins | sample PeaSoiSIISIP2007_FD_187696 | JGI IMG/M metagenome (GOLD analysis project Ga0209415, IMG submission 187696) | Peat soil microbial communities from Weissenstadt, Germany - SII-SIP-2007 (SPAdes) (version 2) | ecosystem: Environmental > Terrestrial > Soil > Wetlands > Peat | place: Germany...
TATGAGTGTAGCCAAATTGGCCAAATCTCAAAAAGACCGAAAAATGGCCGCTTTTACAGATTCTTGCGCAGAGCCGTCTTTCTTTTCCCTCATCAATCTCTACAACCCTTGTTAGCTTGAAACCGCTGCCGTATTTACTGATCCGGTCCATATTATATGCAACATTTGAAGGTATTCCGCCGCCTTTATAGACATGGAGAAGATCGATTCACGGGGTTTGCCAGATGCGGTATTGAACGAGCGCCGTCGCCGAGCCGTTAAGTCGCGCGAGGCTGGAGTAAGGCGCTTCCAAGGCGAACTTGAACGCTACCGTTGCGCCACGGCCAAAGACAAAGAAGAAGACCGCAATGCCTGCTTGATGTGACAAGCTTTCAATTGCCGACCCAGCTGCGGCCTGCACAGAAAAATGCAAATGGTTACTGCAACTTGATCTTGTCAGCAATCTCTTTGGTGGATTTTCGCGAAACCTCTGCCTGCTCGGCATAGCGGCGCCAGTTGGCCACGGCCGCTTTGACCTTTGCTAGAATCTCCGGCGAGCTTTTAATTCCATGCTGTTTGCCCAATGCCTTAAGTTGGGCCGAGCCGGGATTCCTTCCCTCGCCCATGACGAGCATACTTTGCTCTCCGCCCGGACCATAGGAAAAGGTAAGGTCATAAGCAGGCGCGAATATCCACTCGTCTCTTGCGTTCAGCAGGAACGAAAAATTCTTCACATGATCGTCGCGGTTATGAGCGAGAACGTTGAAGCAGGCCAGCGCATATACTTTTTCTGCTTCCTGGATATTCCTGGTCAAAGCCATCGTCACGCGCAGAACCATCTCATAGTCGAGGCTGGGAGTGCGATGATCGGCATGGATCAAACCACCAAGACTGTGCATGTGGACGCGGGCATCTCCATTCCGGTCGAAGCGTTTGGTGCCGAAGTATTTGTTCCTTTTCGTTCGGAAGAGATGCGTCTCAGGCATCTCCACTCCTGCCGCCTTTGCCATCAAGCTATAGGCATATTCAATAGCTCCCGCGTCCCGCCCGTCCTGCGAAGACGGAAACTTGATCATCCAGTGCGTGAAGCCCGGTTGCAACTCCTGCTGGCCGTGAATGATCCTTTTCTTGTCGGCGTTCACTTGCGCCACGATCTTGGGCCGTGCACCTGAAGAAGAACCATTGAGCCGCAGCAAATCTTCAAAGACCTCTTCATTCTCTCCAACCAGAACTGTGGCTGATTCTTCGGCAAGTTTGTCGAGCACCAGCGGAGCATCGTTGGCGGTTTGCTTGCTCAACTCCGGTTCATAGCTGAGAGCGCCCATGCCGTGCCGTCCCACATAGGCCAGCCGGTCGAGTGGATTCAGTTGGCCGCGATAGATGCCATATTTTTCCACCGTGCGGTCGAGCAGAAGGCGGCCCCATCCGTCCGGCAGACTGTCATTGAATACGCCATGCAGGCCGTCGAAGATCGTGGTGTCCGCAATATACACGCCAGGCCTGAGGGGAAGTTTGATCGGCGAAATCTCGATGCCTGAAGCGATGAACGAGGCGTTATACTCGAAAAGGATCTGCCTGTCCTTGAACGCGAGGCGTCCAACCTTGCGGCGTTGGCTCTGCGCATCCAGATATACGGTCAGCAACTCTGTCGGACTATATGCCATGGCTGCTCCTGCCCGTCGCTCGCTTCCGCCGCGCAGGAGCAGCTAGCAGGGCATCGAGCGATTGAGTGGCTGAGTTGGCCGGGCTTTCCGTAGCCAGCTTGTCGAAATCATCAAGGCAATTGAGCACCAAGGCCAGATTCAGAAGTGAGTCCAGCGCAATCAATCCTTCGCGCTCAAATCGCTTCAGCGAACTGAAGGTCACGCCCGAGCGTGCCGCCAGCTCATTCTGCGTCAGGTTCATGGCCAGACGCCGGGCCTTGAACCGCCCGGCAATTCCAGCCTGTACCTCTTGCACCGTCTTGAGATATACAGCCAAATTGTTGCCTCTTTGTCTTCATTATACTGCGTAAAAGGCAATATATTAACCATATAATTCAAGAGAAGATTACCCGTCTACATGTCGCCGAGATATGCTCTGACGGCGCTCAGGATGGCTGGCGCCACCGCATCAATCTCATTCTCGCGCATTAGGCGCAGCGGTACACGGTCGTCCAGTTCCGGGTTCACACCTGTCAACCAGGCCTGCACGACAGTTGGGAATCGTGTTCATTCAAGGCGCGCTACCTGAAAGGCAAACCGCAACCCGCTCTCCGCGTCTCCGAAGATCTCTCCGCCGACGATCCAGCGATCTACAGCCCGCGCGTCCTTGACGCCACCAATCTACGCGGTTACCACTCTCCACCCTTATGCGGTAGATTCTTAGTACCGATGCACTTCGCGCCCTTATTGAAAGGAGGGCGTTATGAAGGCCGTCATCGACCACTTTCGGGAGAAAGAACTCGTGGACAAAGGCGAGGATGGACGTGCTTGGTCCACGCGGGATCGGTATGATGCTTATCTGAATTCATGGATTGAGCCGCGGTGGGGGAAAGGAAGAATTCATCGCGATCAAAGCGCCGCTGGTGGAGGAATGGCTACGAAAGCTGTGCCAGAAGCCTCGAAAGGTGAAAGGAAAGAACCGCAGCAACTGCAACGAATCGCTTATCTGCTCCGCAATTGTCCGCAGGCTCTGAAACCAACTGTGGTTGTCACTGCCAGGTCCGCGCAAAGCGACGCAACCGAACCACATGGGGAGCGCGTGATGATTACCTCGTATTGTCAGCCTCTTGTCACGCAACGGCGAGGCCGAAACCGACGCGGATGTGTCAAGTTTTATTGCAAAAACAATCGGCACAGCGGCACAGATGAATGACGTGGGCCGTGATGTCTCAATGGTCGACTTTTTCATTCCTCGGGGGCACGAAAGTACACTCGACTGTGGGTCCACGATCTTGTCGATGTGGTTCTCAATCTGATCGACCAGCTTGGAGTCGTTGCTTGACTCCGGAAGAAAGACACGCACCAAAGAGACAATTTCGTCCTTGCCAAGAACCAGCCGCGTATCGCCGCCTCCGGCATCAAATTCAGCGAGTTTTCTGCGCAACAATGCCAGCAGCAAACTTACCGGAAACGACAACTGACGCCTTGCGATCAGACGTGGCAGCTTCTGTTCTTCATCCTCCGCTTCCGGCCGCGAACGAAGGAATGCATAGCCCTCGGCCTCGTCGAGATGCAGCGCTAGTCCCAACACTGCGAAGTAATCCCGTGCCGCGGCCTGCAAGTTCAAAAGCGCGTTCCATTGCAGTGCATCGTCAGAGCGGTAGATGACCCCCTTCAGCAGAGGAATCGCAAGATTCGACAGCCGGTATCTCTCCGAGGATGATGGGTATTCTGGATTTGTCATGGGTATCGAGAGAAGATTACGCGGGGCATACGGCAGCGTTTGGCCAGAATACTGTCCGCCTCTCCTACATTCTGCCATTGAATTAGATCAACGGTCTCCTCGTCGATCTGAAATGCAAAAGAATCATCCGTCAACTGCAAATAGGCCAGCAACTCGGCCAGTCCGAACTCCAGCGGACGCCGTTGGCAGAGCTCCTGCAAGGTGACCTGCGATCTGTCTTGCAGCGTTTGACGCACATGCGCTGCCAGCTTTTCTTTTTGAACAACAATCTGGGAAAACAACGCCGACGTATCCACGTCCGCATCTCCATCCAGCAGATCTTCTTCGCTGAATGATGGCTTCGCCGCGGGCGTGAATAACCGGCGCTCCATCAAAAGTTCGAGATTGGCAGCGGTGCCTGCAATCGTCATGGCCAGTTCCGGTGGCGGAGCGCCTCGAAACGCGAGGGCCTTGGCCTCGATGCCGCGAAGGATGTCCATGATGCGGCGGTTCTCCAGCCAGACCTGGTCGTTGAGAAAGCGCCGGAGCTGCTTGCTGAGTTCGGCCACAGTGCGTTGCGTGTGCTCGCCGGCCTCAAGCCAATTGTAATGAATGCGGCGTAGACGGCTGTCGGGCATGGATTCGGCAACGGCTGGCAATCGCATGGCACGGTCCAACAACGCTGTCAGCTCTTCCTGACGCTCATCCGACATCAGAAAATCCCAAAAGGCTCGGAAGCTCCTGCCCTGATCTGATCCGGCGATGGCGTCACGCTGGCCGATGATCTCCTCAAGAAGCGCCCCCTTGCCGCCCTGCCAAAGTGCAATGCGTTCGCGCACACGCCGGTCCAGCCCTCGAAAGTTTTGTTCGACTTCGCGAAAGTCGGAGAGTAATTCATGCGCCACCTGAACGAACTGCTGGAAACGGTCGCGCAGAGCGGTGTCATCGAGGAGCGGAAAATCTCCGCTGGCTACTCGTGCCATCTCTGCGGTAATTTCGTCCTGCCGCAGTTGCAGTTCCGCCAGACGCCTCCGCGGATCGGTCTCGGAGCCTTCCTTGATCTGCCGCAACAGCGAAAACAAGGTCAGCAGGCGAGACTCGGTGCCGATAAACGAACGCTCACCGAGCGAAGCCAGCCATCCAAGGGCCTTCTCTGTGGCTGGCGTCAGATCGAAGTAGGGTTCGTCCTCCCCTTGCCGATAGAACTTGCGCAGCCAACCCTTTTCCGCCGATGCCCAATCGTTGAGGTAGTAGAGCGCGGCTCTAGGAAAGCTGCCTTCTCCCTGCTGCTGGTTGAGAGAAAAAAGCTCATCGTCGAGTGCTTCCTTCAAATCAGCCTGGGGGATGGCCCGCACGTTTGGTGCCAGAAAGACACGATGCAAAAAACTGGCGGCCAAGGGAGCATGATCCGAGCACAGCAATCGCCAGGCCGGATGGCTCTGGCGCAGGCGATCAAGCGTGCTGTAGTCGAAGTTCATCCGCAGCGAATCCGTTTCTATTTGTCTAATTTACTTCAAACGAAGGATCTGCGCCTACTTGCATGGCCGTGTTGTAACCTCCTGTATAGGGGGATTCATGTTAGTCGAAGAGCAGATCGCCGCGCGTCAGGAGAGAGCCAAGGCAACACCACTGAAGATCTTGAAGCGGCCAGCAAGCGGGATTTTTGGCGATTATACCGTCAAGTCCGCTAGTGGCCAGAGCTATCGGGTGGCGGTGCGCGGCCCGGGGCTTTTCGAGAACTATTGTTCCTGTCCAGATTTTGCAAAGAATACGCTGGGAACCTGCAAGCATATTGAGGCGATGCTGCTTCAGCTTCGCAAGCGCCACAGCAAGAAGCTGGACCCGGCAGAGTACCAGCGCACACGCGCTTCGATCTCGCTGCAATACGGGGATTCGATCGAGGTGCGACTGCGGATGGCTACCTCCACCAAACCCGGCTTGCGGGCCATCAAGGAGAAGTATTTTGATGCCGCCGGCCTGCTGCTCCGCGAGCACTTCGGAGAATTCGCCGAGATCCTGGAAGCGCTGCGCAAGGCGGACGACCAAGCGGTCATCTATAGCGATGTTTTGGATTACATCGATCGGGAAAACGAGTTATCCGAAGGGCTTAAAACAGAGCGCAAGCTGCTGGCGAAACTCAAGCGAGACCAGGACTCCACTGCTGGCGTTTTGAAAGGCAAGCTGCTGCCCTACCAGGTGCGCGGCGCTGTCTTTGCGGCTTGTCGGGGCCGCGTGGTTCTGGCCGACGACATGGGGCTGGGAAAGACCGTGCAAGCGCTGGCCGGGGCCGAGTTGCTGCGCCGAGACAAAGGAATCAAAAAGGTTCTGGTGATAGCTCCCGCCTCGGTCAAGTATCAGTGGAAGACGGAAATTGAGAAGTTCACATATAACTCGGCGCAAGTTATAGACGGGTTGCTGCCACGTCGGAAAGAGTTATATGCCTCTCCGATGTTTTTCAATCTCATCAACTATGAACTGGTTTTGAAAGACCTCAAGTATTTGCAGGAGATGAGTCCAGACCTGATCATTCTGGACGAAGCGCAGCGCATCCGCAACTGGACCACGGCCACCGCGCGCACCATCAAACAACTGAAGAGCCGCTATGCTTTTGTGCTGACCGGAACGCCGCTGGAAAACAAGCTGGAAGAACTCTTCTCGGTGGTGGAGTTTGTGGATGGGCGCAGGCTTGGGCCTGCTTTTCGCTTCGTGCATGAACATCGCATTGAAGATGAGAAGGGGCATCTACTCGGTTATCGAGGCTTGGACAGCATTCAAAAGCAATTGGCACCGATTCTTCTCCGGCGCACACGGCAAGAGGTGCTCAAGGAACTGCCGGAACGCACCGATCAGATCTTCCGCGTGCCGTTGACTGACGAGCAGGCGGAACCTTATCACGAACAGAGTGATATTCTTGCTGGACTGATGCGCAAATGGGAGCGGCAGGGCTGGCTTTCCGATATAGATCAAAAGCGGATTCTGTGCTGTATTCAAAATATGCGCATGTTATGCAACTCGACGTTTCTCTTCGATAAGCAGACTCATCATTCGCCCAAGCTCGACGAGTTTCGCGAGATACTACGCGAGCTTGCCATCGAAGAAAATCGCAAGGTGGTTGTCTTCAGCGAGTATGAGCGCATGACGTATCTGGCCGGAGAAGTGTTGCGCAAACTGGGAATCGGCTTCGTCTCGCTGCACGGCGGAGTGCCGTCTCATAAGCGCGGAGCGCTGATGGCCAAGTTCAAGGACGATCCGGAGTGCAAGGTTTTTCTTTCCACCGATGCGGGAGGCGTGGGACTGAACCTGCAATCCGCTTCCGTGGTGGTGAACTTCGAGCCGCCTTGGAATCCGGCGCGGCTGGAGCAGCGCATCGGGCGCGTACATCGGCTGGGCCAGCAACGCCCAGTGCATGTGATCCACATGCTGACCAGCGAAAGCATCGAGGAGCGCGTATGGGAGACGCTGCAACTGAAGAAGTCGCTGTTCGCGGGAGTCTTTGATTCGCCGACCGGCGAAGTCAGCTTTGCCAAGCTGGGCCGCAAGACAATGATGCAGGCCGTGAAGGAGATCTTTGCGGATCAGCCGAGTGAACCGAAGCCAGCCATGAAAGTGTCCTCTGCCGCTCCGGTCGCAACTTTGCAGGATCATATGCCCGCGCAAGAAACTCTGGTCGCTTCACCGTATGCCGGAGCGCGTGAAGACGTCAGTGCGTCAACAACGCCCATTACGCCATCCAGGCCCAATGACGTTGCAACGGCCGCGGCCTCCTTGCTTGAAGCAGGGCTTCGATTCATCGAGACCATCGCGGCGGATCGGGCCGCAGGGAACTCCACGGATGCACCCAACCGTCGGCTGAGTGAGTCGTTCTCTGGCCTAATCTCACTGGATGCACGGACAAACCGCCCTGTGCTGTCCATTCCCTTGCCTGAATCGATAACCCAGGAGCGGCTCACTGGCGCGATAGCCGCGCTGCTGAACGCATTCCGGTAAGCCCCTCGCACGACACCTTCAACCGCGTCTTTGCGGCGCTGGACCCGATCGACTGCGGCCACGGGCGCGTGGAGCAACGCCGCTGCTCGGTGATTGCCGACCTGAGCCTGATCGAGAAAGCAGCGGAGTGGGCGTCAATACAGAGGCCCGATGCGGAGCGGCTGAACACGGTGATCCGCCAGCACTGGGGGATCGAAAATAAGCTGCATTGGGCTCTGGATGTGGGCTTCAGCGAGGATTTGGACCGCAAGCGCGCGGGCCATTCAGCGCAGAACTTCTCGCTTCTGAACCGCATCGCTCTGAACCTTCTCAAACAAGAAACGACCTTCAAGCGCGGGATCAAGGGCAAAAGGCTCAAGGCCGCCTGGAACCACCTCTACCTGCTGAAATTGCTGGGGATTTGATATGCGTCGGCCCTGGCATTGAGTCTCTGTTGTTTCGATAATGCTATGATCTTTCTGGCAGCGGAGCGTTCCAAGCCGGGATCAGGTCGAAGCATTTGTTTCGACTTATCCCTCTCTGGGGATACCCCAGGGGAACGTGAATAACTGGAGTTACGTCGCATGACCGCCAGTATCTTGCCGGGCTTGTGGTCAATGAACGGCTCAATGTTGTGCGCGATGATTTTGATCGGCTGAAAGCAGTTCTTACCAATTGCGCTCGGCATGGAGCGGAAAGTCAGAACCGCGACGCGCACCCCTTCTTCCAAATGCATTTGGCTGGTCGTGTGGGTTTTATTGAGATGGTGAATCCGGAAAAGGGAAAACGACTGCGGAAGGTATTCGATCAAATTATTTGGTGGCCGCGTCCAGGTAACTTGAATAGGTCAAAAGTATTGTTCACAGGATCAGCAAGTTAGCTTCCGCTTCGCGGAAATCGCAAGTTGGCAAGTTAGCGATAGCTTATGTTGTCATAACTCGACGCTGCAAGTGGGGCTGCTCAGGATGACAGGTCGATAGGGGATATTTAGATTGAAGCGGCCTCCAGCCAGAGGCTGACAGCTACTAGCTGGAGGCCTTATTGGTTAGCGGTTCTTAGCGACTTCTTCGACGGTGACGGGGTCGAGGAAGGGCATGGCGGCGCGGAGTTTCTTGCCGACGATCTCGACCGGGTGCTTGGCTTCGGCGTCGCGGAAGGCTTGGAATTCCTTGCGGCCGGAGTTCTGGTCGGCGAGGAAGCGCTTGGCGAATTCACCGTTCTGGATTTCGGTGAGGATCTGCTTCATGGCCTTCTTGCTGTCTTCGTTGACGACGCGAGGACCGCTGACGTAGTCGCCCCACTCGGCGGTATCGGAGATGGAGTAGCGCATATAGGCGAGGCCGCCGCGATAGATGAGATCGACGATGAGCTTTAGCTCGTGCAGGCACTCGAAGTAGGCGCTCTCGGGCTGGTAACCGGCCTCGACGAGGGTCTCAAATCCAGCCTTGATGAGTGCGCTGACGCCGCCGCAGAGCACGGCCTGCTCGCCGAAGAGATCGGTCTCGGTCTCTTCCTTGAAAGTGGTCTCAAGCACTCCGGCGCGGGTGCAGCCGATGCCCTTGAGGTAGCTCAGATTGAGGGCGTGGGCCTTGCCGGTGGCATCCTGGTGGACGGCGATGAGTCCGGGGACGCCGCCGCCCTCGGTGAAGACTTCGCGGACGCGATGACCGGGCGCCTTGGGCGCGGCCATGCCCACATCAATGCCCGCAGCGGGGATGATGGTCTTGTAGTGAATATTGAAGCCGTGGGCAAAGAGCAGCATCTTGCCTGCGGAGAGGTTGGGACCGATCTCGTCGGCGTAGAGCTTGGCAGCGGTCTGATCGGGAACCAGGACCATGACGACGTCAGCCCACTTGGTGACTTCGGGGACGGTGCCGACTTCCAGGCCGGCCTTCTGGGCCTTGGCGATGGACTTGGAGTTGGGGGCGAGGCCAACCTTTACTTGAACCCCGGAATCCTTGAGGTTAAGAGCATGGGCATGCCCCTGGGAGCCGTAGCCGATGATGGCTACCTTATTGGATTGGATAAGGGAGAGATCGGCATCTTTGTCGTAGTACGTGGTGGCCATGATTTTCCTTTGCTTGCGTGGTTAGAGTGTTCTTGGAGAGGGGCGGCTGATGCGCGCCCACAATTCAGGTACAAAACTTGAGGTCCGAGGCTTCCCATGTCTCAAAATCGAGACCTGGGGCACCCAGCACTGGTGAAACAACACAACATTACTATTCTATTCCGGTTCACAGGCCGCACTGTTGGCAAAGACCGTTTGAGGCTGTTCGGAGGCTGCGGCAGGTTCGGTTGAGCCGGCGGCGCCCATGGCCTTGAGGACGCGGCTGGTGTGCTGACCGCGGCGCATGGTCATCTTGCCGCTGCGGCAGATTTCCAGTACACGCTCCTCGCCCTCGTTGAGCACCTGAATGAGGCCTTCAATCTTGCTTTCGACGCCGGTCATCTCGATCATCATCGACTCAGGCGCCAGATCGACGATGCGGGCGCGGAAGACCTCGACCAGCTCGAAGATTTGTGAGCGGTTTTTGGGCGTGGCTGCGACTTTGATGAGCGCGAGTTCGCGGGTCACCGAGGGAGCCTGGGCAATATCGTCCACATCGACGACGTTTTCCAGCTTGAAGAGGCTGGCGCGAATGCGGTGGCCGGACTCGGCCGATGCCTCGCAGACGACGGTCATGCGGGAGAGGCCGACGCGCTCGCTGCGACCAACGGTGAGCGAGTTGATGTTGATGTTCAGGCGACGAAAGAGGGACGCTACGCGCGTCAGCACTCCCGGCAAGTCTTCTACGTACGCGACGAATGTGTGCAACATGGCAGCCTTTCCAGTGATCAGTTAAAGCGTATTTGCGCGAATCAGCGGTTGCTGGACTCAGATCTCTAACCACTGATCTCCATCATTTATCGTTGGACGACTCGATCAGCGGGTTCTGATCGGGACGGCGAATCATCTCGTGCAAAGCATTGCCGACGGGAATCATGGGGTAGACGGAGTCTTCTTTCTCGACCATGAAGTTGAGCAGGAACGCGCCGGAGTGGGCGCGGGCGGCTTCAACGGCGGGGGCCAGCTCCTGGCGGGTGCGGACGGTGAGGCCACGGATGCCATGCGCGTCAGCGAGTTTGACGAAGTCGGGGCTGAGCAGTGGCGTGCATTCGTAGTTCTTCTCATAGAAGAACTCCTGCCACTGGCGGACCATGCCGAGATAGCCGTTATTGATGATGGCGATGTTGATCTTGATGCCTTCCTGGGCGATGGTGGCCAGCTCAGGCGAGGTCATCTGGATGCCGCCGTCGCCGGCGATGACCCAGACTTCCTTGCTGCGGCAGGCGAACTTTGCGCCGATAGCCGCAGGGAGCGCGAAGCCCATGGTGCCCAGGCCGCCGGAAGTGATCAGGGTGCGGGGCTGCTCATGATGGTAGTACTGCGCCTCCCACATCTGATGCTGGCCCACGTCGGTGACGATGATGGCGTTGCCGCCGGTGATGCGCCAGATATCGTGAATGACGTGGGCGGCGTAGAGGTGGCCGAGGTCGGGCAGGTTCTTGATGTCGCGCACAGCCGAAGCGCCTTTGCTGTCACTGATAGTCTTGAGCCATGCCGCGCCGTCACGGCCGGAGATGCGCGGCAGCAGTTCTTCCAGCACTTCGCGCAGGTCGCCGAGCAGCGGCACATCGATCTTGATGTTCTTGTTGACCTCGGCGGGATCGACTTCGATGTGAATCTTCTTGGCCTTGGTGGCATAGGTGGCAACGGTGCCGGTCACGCGGTCGTCGAAGCGCATTCCGCAGGCGATCAGCAGGTCGGATTCCTGAATGGCGTGGTTGACCCAGGACTCGCCGTGCATGCCCATCATGCCCAGATTCAGAGGATGCGAGGCAGGGAATGCGCCAAGGCCGAGAAGAGTGAGGGCAACGGGAATCTGTGCGCGCTCGGCGAGGGTGCGAATCTGCTCCATAGCGCCGGACTCGATGATGCCGTGACCGGCGAGAATGACGGGGCGCTGCGCGTTGCGAATGAGATCGGCGGCCTGCGCGAGGCCGGATTCTTCGATCGTGCGCATGGGATGGGGACGGACGGGGCGGGGCTTGGCGGCTTCGAAGTCGAAGATGGCCGTGCCCTGCTGCGCGTCCTTGGTAATATCGACCAGCACCGGGCCGGGGCGCGCGGACTTGGCGATCTGGAAGGCGTAGCGAATGGCGGCCGCAATATCCTCAGTGCGATTGATGAGGAAGTTATGCTTGGTGACGGGCAGAGTGATGCCGGTGATATCGACTTCCTGGAAGGCATCCGTACCCAGCACCTTGCTGGATACGTTGCCGGTAATACAGACCATGGGAATGGAATCCAGCATGGCGGTGGCGATGCCGGTAACCAGATTGGTGGCACCGGGACCGCTGGTGGCGATGCAGACACCCACCTTGCCAGAGGCGCGGGCATAACCGTCGGCCATGTGCGCCGCGCCCTGCTCGTGGCGCACCAGCGTGTGGTGGATGGGGAACTTGCGCAGCGCGTCATAGACGGGCAGGATTGCGCCGCCAGGATAGCCGAAAACGTCGGTAACGCCTTCGCCTACCAGCGTGGCCCAGACGATCTCCGCGCCGGTCAGGCGGGTGGGCGTACTGTTGGATGCTTGCGGGGTTGCGTTGGTTCCCATGTGAGACTCCTTTGTCAGAGATCAGTAGTCAGAGATCAGTTAGATTTTCGCCTTGAGCCAGGTTGCTTCGTCGTGCTTGGCTTCGAAAGCGTCCAGCGCAGCAGCGTGACGCAACGTGAGGCCAATATCGTCGAGACCTTCGATGAGGCAATACTTGCGGAAGGGATCGATTTCAAAGGTGGCAGAGAATCCTTTGTTATCAGTGACGGTCTGGTTTTCCAGCGAGACGGTCAACTGATAGCCGGGGATGGTCTGTGCGTTCTTCAGCAGCTCGGCAACTTTTTCTTCGCTGATGCGCACCAGCACGATGCCGTTCTTGCCCGCATTGGAGAAGAAGATATCGGCGAAGGTGGGCGCAATGACCACGCGGAAGCCGAAGTCGCTCAGCGCCCATGCTGCGTGCTCGCGGCTGGAGCCGCAGGCGAAGTTCTTGCCCGCCACCAGGATCTGCGCGCCCTTGTAACGCGGATCGTTCAGCACGAAATCGGGGACCGGCTCGCCGGTGGGCGTCTGCCGCCAATCGAAGAAGAGAAAGTCACCGTAGCCGGTGCGCTCAATGCGCTTGAGGAACTGCTTGGGAATGATCTGGTCGGTATCGACGTTGGTGCGGTCGAGCGGCGCTACGACGGAAGTGAGTGTCCGAAATTGTTCCATTATGCCTTTACCTCCCAGTTACGAATATCAACGAAATGACCAGTGATAGCGGCTGCGGCGGCCATCTCCGGGCTGACCAGATGCGTGCGTCCGCCGCGTCCCTGGCGGCCTTCAAAGTTGCGGTTGCTGGTGGAGGCGCAACGCTCACCGGGAGCCAGAACGTCGGGGTTCATGGCCAGGCACATGGAGCAGCCCGGCTCACGCCATTCAAATCCCGCGGCGCGGAAGATCTTGTCGAGGCCTTCTTTTTCCGCCTCTGCCTTGACGGCCTGCGAACCGGGAACCACCATGGCGCTGACCGTGGTTGCAACCTTGTAACCAGCGGCGATGCGGGCCGCGGCGCGCATATCTTCAATGCGGCCATTGGTGCAGGAGCCAATGAAGACGCGATCAATCTGCACGTCTTCCAGCTTGGTGCCGGCCTTCAGGTCCATATAGTCCAGGGCGCGCTGGAGGTTGACGCGCTCGATCTCATTGGTGCCGAGAACGGCGGGATCGGGCACAGTAGCGGTGATGGGGGCAACCATGCCGGGGCTGGTTCCCCAACTTACGTAGGGAGCCAGAGTCGCGGCATCAATGACCAACTCGCGATCAAACGTTGCGCCTTTATCGGTGAAGAGCTTGCTCCACTCAGTGACGGCCTGATCCCACGCAGCGCCTTTGGGCGCGTACTTGCGGCCCTTTAGGTAGGCGAAGGTCTTCTGGTCGGGAGCGATCATGCCGGCGCGCGCGCCTGCTTCAATGCTCATGTTGCAGACGGTCATGCGGCCCTCGACAGAGAGGGCGCGAATGGCCGAACCCGCGTACTCGACCACGTAGCCGGTCGCGCCATCGGTGCCGATCTTGCCAATAACTGCCAAGATAATATCTTTCGCGGTAACCCCGGCAGGCAGTTCGCCCTCGACGGAGATGCGGAAGGTTTTGGGCTTGGACTGGGGCAGGGTCTGCGTAGCCAGCACATGCTCGACTTCGCTGGTGCCGATGCCGAAGGCCAGAGCGCCAAACGCGCCGTGGGTGCTGGTGTGCGAGTCGCCGCAGACAATGGTCATGCCGGGCTTGGTGAAGCCCAACTCGGGTCCGATGACGTGGACCACGCCTTGATCGGGCGAGTCTACATCGAAGAGTTCAACGCCGAAATCAGCGCAGTTCTGGCGCAGCGCGTTGATCTGCTTGACCGCAATCTGATCGACGATATTGAGACGGCCTTCGATGGTGGTGGGAATATTGTGGTCCACCGTGGCGATGCAGCGATTGGGACAGCGCACCTTGCGACCGCTGAGGCGCAAGCCTTCAAATGCCTGCGGTGAGGTCACTTCATGCAGCAATTGCAGGTCGATGTACAGCAGGGTAGGCTCGCCCTTCGGCTCGGCCACCAAGTGCTGCTCCCATACCTTTTCGAATAATGTCTTTGGTTCGCTCATTGGAATCCTTTACCATTTCAGTTGGCATTCCCTCAGGGGCTAAAGCCCAGAGTGTCACGCCAAGTTGATGTACGGGCTAAAGCCCGTACCCTTCAAAAAAACTTAAGCGGCGGCATGGCTAAAGCCGTGCCCTTTCAAAACAGCTTTCTACGCTTTCGCAAGCAATTGCTTTACAATCTCGCGAACCTTCGCGCCGACTTCCTTGGTGGTAAGCACCGGGTAGCCTTGTGGGTTGGAGCGGGCCAGATCCGGTGTGCGGAAGCCCAGCTCGAGCACCTTGCGCACGGCGGTCTCGATGGCTACAGCTTCAGTTTCAAGACCCGCGGTGTGGCGCAGAATCAACGCGGTGGAAAGAATCGCGCCGAATGGATTGGCGAGGCCCTTGCCAGCAATATCTGGAGCTGAACCGTGAATCGGCTCGTAGAGGTTGATCTTTCCGCCAATGGTGGCCGAGGGGAGCATACCCAGCGAGCCGGTGATGACGCCGGATTCGTCGCTCAAAATGTCGCCAAACAGATTCTCGGTCAGCACCACGTCGAAGTCCTTGGGGCGATTCATCAGGTGCATGGCCATCGCATCCACATACTGATGTTCGAGGGTCACGTCGGGGAACTCGGCGGCCACTTCAATGACCGTGGCGCGCCAGAGTTGCGAGACTTCCAGCACGTTGGCCTTATCCACGCTGGTCAGCTTCTTCTTGCGCTTCTGGGCCAGCTTGAATGCCACGCGGGCCACGCGAACCACTTCATCGCGCGTGTAACGCATGGTGTTCCAGGCTTCGCCCTTTTCGCGATTCCACTCGCGCGGCTGGCCAAAGTACAGGCCGCCCAGCAACTCGCGCACAAAGAGAATATCCGCGCCTTCAATGATCTCGGGACGCAAGGGGCTATTGACGGCAAGCTCCTTGAGCGCAAAGGCGGGGCGCAGATTGGCGAAGCCGCCGAGCACCGAGCGGATCTTCAGCAGGCCGGCCTCGGGACGCTTGTCGGGCGCGAGCGAATTGAACTCGTTGCCGCCCACCGCGCCCAGCAGCACGGCGTCGGAGGCCAGCGCGGCGTCAATGGTTTCCTGTGGCAGAGGCGTGCCGTCGGTGGTGATGGCGATGCCGCCGATGCGCTTGTAATCGAGTTCGAGCGTGTGGCCGCCCAGGTTCATGACTTCCTGCAGAACCGCGACTGCTTCATTCGTGACTTCAGGACCGATGCCGTCGCCGGCCGTTACCAAAACTTTCAGTTTCATGCGTTCTCTTTCAGTGGTCAGTAATCAGTTGTCAGTTTGATGCTCGTTGATTAGTCCAGCTCAGAAACGGGTTCCTTGCGCTGTTCGCGAATATGACTGGGAACAAGACTGACCAGATCATAGTCGTAAATATTCTTCTTGCGGTCGGCGAGAGCTACAAAGCGGTAGTAAGTCTGCTGTAACTCCTCGCGGGTCAGAGTGAAGCCCAACTGCTCGAGGCGATGACGCAGCGCGGCGCGGCCGGAGTGCTTGCCGAGGACCAGATGGGTCTTGGCGACGCCGACCAGAGCGGGGGTCATGATCTCGTAGCAGAGCGGGTTGGCCAGCATTCCATGCTGATGAATGCCGGACTCGTGGGCAAAGGCGTTGTCGCCGACGATGGCCTTGTTGGGCGAGGGGCGGAAGGTGATGATCTGGCCCAGCACCTGGCTGGTGGGATAGAGATTTTCCAGCTTGATGCCGCTGGAGACGTTGTAGCGGTCGCCGCGCACATAGAGGGCCGCGGCAATCTCTTCCAGGGCCGCGTTGCCGGCTCGTTCGCCGATGCCGTTGATCGTACACTCGACCTGACGCGCGCCATTCTGAATGGCGGCCAGCGAGTTGGCGACGGCCAGGCCGAGATCGTCGTGACAGTGGGAGGAAAGAATGATGCCTTTTTCGTCAACTGCGGGAACGCGGCGACGAACCTCGGCGAACATCGCGCCGTACTCGTCAGGGGTGCTGTAGCCGACGGTGTCGGGCATATTGATGGTGGTTGCGCCAGCCTCGACGGCGATGCGCACCATCTCGACGAGAAAATCGCGGTCGGAGCGGGTGGCATCCTCGGGCGAGAATTCAATATCGTCCACGTGCGTGCGCGCCAGACGGATAGACTCGCCGGTCAGGTCGAGCGCTTCCTGACGCCCGATCTTGAGTTTGTACTGGAGGTGCAGGTCGCTGGAGGCGAGGAAGATGTGGATGCGCGAACGCTCGGCAAATTGCAGGGCGCGAGCGGCCATCTCGATATCTTCAGCCTTGGCGCGGGCAAGGGAAGCGATGCGGGGCTTGCGGATGGCCTGAGTAATGGTGGCGATGGCCGCGAAGTCGCCCTCGGAGGCCATGGCAAAGCCAGCCTCGATGATATCCACGCCGAGATCTTCCAGGGCATGGGCCATGGTGAGCTTTTCCTGCGTGGTCATGCTGCAACCGGGAGACTGCTCGCCGTCGCGCAACGTGGTGTCGAAAAATACTACCTGATCTGAACTCATGAATTTGCCTGCTTAGGGGAAACCTCGATTGCAATACAGATAGTGTCGCGCAATTGGTCATATAAGGCAAAGTTATTATTTTTGGGGAAGCGATAAGCTGTGCTTATAATGAAACAGAGATCAGGGGGTAGAGATCAGAGATCAGTTTTTTCTTTAGTTGGTGAACAGCATGGGCTTTTAACTGGATTCACTGGATTAAGGCAAATTCGACTGATTTGGCTTGACACGTGGCACTTTGCACCAACAATCAACGTGATCTCTGTGAGCTGATATGGAACTGAGCCAACTGGAGACGTTTTTGGCGGTGGCGGAGGAGCGAAGCTTCTCGCGGGCGGCGGTGCGGCTGCACAGGACGCAACCGGCGATCAGCCAGGTGATCCGCAAGCTGGAAGCGGCGGTGGGCGAGACGCTGTTTGACCGTGCGGCGCGGGATGGGTCGTTGACGGCGGCCGGTGTGCTGCTGCGTGACTACGCACTGCGGCTGATGGCACTGCGGCGCGAGGCGACCAGCGCGCTGGACGAGTTGAAGAGCCTGGAACGCGGCCATCTGCAATTGGCGGCCAACGAATATACGTGCATGTACCTGCTACCGGCGATTGACCATTTCCGGCGGGAGTTTCCGCACATCAGCGTGACGGTGCATCGGATGCTGGCATCGCGCATTCCGGAGGAGCTGAACCTGCGCACCTTTGAGTTGGGGGTGATCTCGTTCCGGCCCGATCCGGCGCAGTATCGTACGATTGCCGTTTATGGAGACAGTCTGGCGTTCATTGTGAGTCCCAAGCATCCGCTGGCTGGGGCCAAGCGGGTTTCCATCAATGACCTGGGCGAGGAGCTGTTTGTGGCCCACAATGTGGCCTCGCCGCTGCGGCGCAAGGTGATCGAGGCATTTCAGCGTTACAGGACGCCGCTGAATATGGGCATCGAACTGCCGACCATCGAGGCAATCAAGCGGTTTGTGGCGCTGGGTAACGGGGTGGCACTGGTTCCGCATCTGAGTGTGGCGCGGGAGTTGGAGAACGGGGACTTGGTGCGGGTGACGGTGGACGAGTTGGAGATCAAGCGGGTGCTGCGGCTGGTGCATCGGCGGCAGACGACGCTTTCCTACGCGGCGGAGGAATTTTTACGCACGGTGCGAACGCTGGCGCGGGAGCAGGGACCACCCTTCTTCTATCAGGTGGAACGGGCGGGGTGAGAAGCGAAGACAGGGACTCCGCTAGGCTGGCGAAGTTCACGTTTGACCGCCAGCCGTGCAGAGCAAAGAGAACCTACCGGCAACCCACCGTTTATTTGAATTGGCGAGAAAAATCAACGAGATAGTAGCCGACGACGAAGAGAGTCGAGGCGAGGGCCAGCCCCATGGCCAGACGCAAAAGGGGCTGAACTTTGTTGACTCTTTGGACGATGGCGGCTTGGGCGTCCTTCTCGTGATTGAAGGACTCATCGAGGAAGATCTGGTCTTCCTCGTCGCGTTCCAGGCTAGTGCGATAGACCCAGACGGCTACGAACATCAGCACAAAAACGCCCCAAATCGACCACATGACGGGCACGATAGTCATACTCCACCTCCCAGCAAATTTATCTGGTCCCAGTTACCGGCGGGTCCGTAGCAGGAATCGCGGTCTCGTGAGTAGAGGGGCCCTACGGTTCCCCATCATATCCCCAAAAAGGTGTAGTTGTGGTGACAAAAAACATAGAATTTTTCTCAAGGGAACCAAGGTAACTTTTCCTCAGGCTCAAATAGAGGGATGCGGTCAAGGCGGGAATCGGGGGAGTGGGAGAATGCGACTTTTTTCCCGCAGAGTGCATCCAATGGGATAAAGCACCCCTGTGGGCTTGTTTCCCGGCTCACAGACCGGTAAAGTTAAGAAGAACGGCTCGTATCTCAACCTTCTGGAGTGAACATGGCGACTGCAACCACTGTACCCGAACTGGAAGTCAAGAAAGCGCCCCTCAACCTGACCCCGCAGGCCATCGCCAAGGTGCGCGAAATCATGGCCTCGCAGGATCCTCTACCCGCAGGACTGCGCATTGGCGTGGTGGGCGGCGGCTGCTCGGGCTTTCAGTATTCGATGGCTTTCGAGAACCAGAGCGGCATGATGGACAAGGTGTTCAGCTTTGAAGACTTGAAGGTCTTTGTGGATGCCACCTCGTTGATGTACCTGAACGGCTGCACGGTCGATTACGTGGAGACGCTGGAAGCGGCGGGCTTCAAGTTCGACAATCCGCAGGTCAAGAGCACGTGCGGCTGCGGTTCTTCCTTCAGCGCGTAAGATTTTTGATTTGCCGAAAAGGCTCGTCTCCTTTTAGGGGATGAGCCTTTTGTGCGTTCAGGACGTAAGAGCCTCTTGCGTAGCTTCAGGGAGGTTATGCCGCTGCATAGCAATACTTCTGAGCCGGATCAATCGGGAACCTCTGAATGTCTGCCTATTGAAGGATACGGGCTTTGGCCCCCGAGGGATTGCATTCTGCATTCACCTGTACTTGTTCAGAGGTTCCTTAGGTTTGTACCTTCCGCGTACTCCATCGACCGTCTGCCGCGTCCAACCTGCAGGCGGTATTCTTTTTGTTGCGGATGCGTATTCATTCCATCGTCGTGTGCTTTCTCTTCCCGATCTTTGCCGCCCTGGCGGCAACAGCGCAGGAGCCTGCTCTGCGCATGGACGTGCGCCTGGTCAATGTCTTTGTGAACGTGACCGATCGCGACGGCGATTCGGTCGGTGGCCTGGGGCGCGAGGATTTTTCCCTTGCCGAAGATGGGCGCGCGCAACGGATCGCCGTCTTCGAGCGCCAATCCGACAGGCAACTCAATCTCACCTTGGCCATCGATACCAGCGGCAGCGTACAAAAGGATTTGGACCTGGAGGCCAACGCCGCGCGCCGCTTCGTGCATGCTCTCTTGCGCCCACAAGATCGGGTCAGCTTGGTGCAATTTGCCACAGAGGTGCGTGAGATCACGCCCTTCACCGGCAAATTCAGTCAGATCGATCGCGGTCTCGTTCAGTTGAAGGGAGACTGGGCCACCGCACTCTACGATGCTGTCTCCTTTGCTTCTGTGCGGCTGGCGGGAAGACCGGGGCGCAGAGTGCTGGTGCTGATCTCGGACGGAGACGATACGGCCAGAAGCACCACCTTCGCGCAAGCCTTGGAAGATGCCCTGCGCAATGAAGTGATGATCTACAGCATCATCGACGTGCCCATCGATGCCAGCGCCGGTCGCGCCCTGGGCGGCGAGCACGCCCTCATCTCTCTGGCCGAACAGACCGGCGGCAAGAGCTACTACGTTCGTGACGGTGGCATGGAAAAGGTCTTCGCCCGCATTGGCGACGATCTCCGCGCCCAGTACCTGCTTGGCTATTACCCTCGGAATCAGGAGCTGGGAAGGCCATTTCATCGCATTCAAGTAACCGTTCCCCGCGCCGCGTCCGATGCGTTTGCGCTGCATTATCGCGCAGGCTATTACGTCGTGGATGCATCGGTAAGAACAAATGAACGCCTTGACCACAGGATTCCGTAATTCAGCTCACGACTTTTTGCTCGAGGACAGGTGCTCCACCACCGGGCCGCCTGAGACCTTGATCGGGATTGTTTGTGGGTGCTAGAATTCCGCACCATGAGTGAACCTACCAATTATGCCAATCAATTGCTCACAAGCAAGGAGTTCTTCGAGCGCTCTACCAGGGTTCTCGACGAGGCCGACTCCGCCTTCCGTCCACACGACCAGATGATGACCGTGGCGCAGCAGGTGGCACACGCGGCGCAGACGATCGACTGGTTTATCGAAGGTGCCTCGCGGCCTGAAGGCTTCGATCTGGATTTTGAGAAGCACGCCAAGGTCATTGCGCAGGTGGCCTCACTTGCCGCCGCGCGTCAGATGCTCGAAGCGGCTTTTGCAAACGCAATCGAATTCGTGCGTTCACGCGGCGCGGAGGGACTTGCGCAACCCCTGCCGCCCGGCCCGATCATGGGTGGCCAGCCCATCGGCGAGATCGTATGGTCCATCATCGAGCACACCGCGCATCACCGTGGCGCGCTGACCGTTTACTCGCGATTGCTCGGAAAAGTTCCGCCCATGCCCTACGGCGGCTGAATCGATTCAGGTGAACTGCGCGCAGTACGCCTATTGAACAGGCCCTAATGACTGGGTGCTCCATCTTTGCGATTTTTCTTGCGCAAGGGTCGGAGGGATCAGGTGCCTTCAGGCACCAGAAAAAGTAATCTAACCTTCAAAGCAGGGTGCTCCAGGTGCCAGGTGCCTCGCTTTTGGGCACATGGGAAACCTCCGAACCCAATCCGCTCAGTTGAATAGCTCCCCCCAAAATCCCCCTCAGGAGCCTCCAGCGAGTCTCTCCCCAAAAATCATATTTCCGACTTTTTGCGCACCATTCTCGACAAAACGCGCACAATGGAGAGATGAGGGGAAACCCTCTGAACGCCCCAATCCGACCTGGATTGGAACGGTCAGAATCGTGTACCCCCACCCCCTCCCCCTGTGGAAATCGCATTCCACCCCCTGCGAATTCAAATAACTACCAAGGAATCAGGCATTTGTAAATTTTACATAGTTACTGAAAAGTAAACAGAGAGGCCCTTTTTTGGCCCTTTTTTGCCCCAAAAACCCCGATTTTACCCTCAAAATCGCCCTGTTTTGCCCAATTTTCGACCCCAAAAACGCTGTGCAGCCGCCTTCTCCAGGCTGCGGAGAAGGATCGCTGCCAGTTTCATCTTGCGTGGGCTGGTAACGTCGGCGGTGAACTGCGAAGAAACCAACGCGGACCATAAGGTCCACGTTCCAGCCGACTTGGAGGTCTGCGCAACAGTTCAGTGCTCTGCGGGTTGTATCGCCGCTGGGAACTATAATGAAGAATGGTCGTTTGCGCTCCATTGCCAGTGATTGATCTGCGTAAGCGTTCAACCAACTCATTTCCGGTGCCTTCCCTTTGAATGACTCGATCATCATCCGCGGCGCGCGGACGCACAATCTGAAGAACGTTGACTGCGAGATCCCCCACGGGAAGCTCACGGTGGTCAGCGGCGTCTCCGGCTCCGGCAAATCCTCGCTGGCCTTCGATACGATCTATGCAGAGGGCCAACGGCGCTACGTCGAGTCGCTCTCAGCCTATGCGCGCCAGTTTCTGGAGCGTATCGAAAAGCCTGATGTGGATCTGATCGACGGCCTTGCTCCGGCCATCGCCATCAAGCAGAAGAACACCACGCGCAATCCCCGTTCGACGGTGGCCACGGCCACGGAAATCTACGATTATCTGCGCCTGCTCTACGCGCGCTGCGGCACGGTGCATTGCATTCATTGCGACGGGCTGGTCAAGCGCGACTCGATGGACGAAATTGCCGCAGGAATTCTGGCATTGGGGGAGGGAACTCGCCTGAATGTGCTGTTTCCCGTGCTCACTGCGACTCCGTCGCCGGAAGAGTTGCTCAAGCCCGCGCCGCGCGCCACAAAGTCCCCAGCAAAGTCCGCGAAACCGATTGCAAAGTCCGCCGATTCTCCGCACACCGAAACGCTGAAAGCCCGCCTGACCGAATTGCGCGCCGGTGGCTTCAATCGCCTCTATCAGCAGGGCAAAATCGTCGAATTCTCCACCCCTGAATCCCTGCTCGACCTGGACTTCACACTTCCGGTATTTATTCTTCTTGATCGCATCGTAGTCAATGAGGAGAACCGCGCGCGCATCGTGGACGCCGCCGAAATTGCCTATCGTGAGGCCGACGAGGTGATCTACGAAGAGGCTCCGCGCGAGGAAGCGGCCGAGCACAAACGGCATCGCTTTTCCGGCGCGTATGAGTGCAAAAGCTGCCACCGGCCCGGTTGCGAGCCGCAGCCGCACCTTTTCAGCTTCAACAATCCGCAGGGCGCGTGCCCGCGCTGCCAGGGCTTCGGCAATACAGTCGATTACGACCTTAATCTGGTGATTCCGGACAAGTCTCTCTGCCTTGCCGACGGCGCCATTGATCCCTGGGAGCGCCCCAAATACAAGTCCTGGTATACCGAGCTGCGCAAGAATGCCGACGCGTTGGGGATTCCGCTGAACGTGGCATGGCGCGACCTTTCCGAGCCGGTCCGCGAGATTATTCTGCACGGCAAAGGCGCTTTCGTCGGCGTCTATGGCTTCTTTGAGCAGATGGAGAAGAAGAAGTACAAGCTGCATGTGCGTGTGATGCTCAGCAAATATCGCGGTTACGCTGAGTGCCCTGATTGCCGAGGCCAACGCCTGCGCGCCGAGGCCCGCAGCGTGCGCATCAACGGCAAGAATATCTGTCAGGCCACGGCGCTCACCATCGCCCATGCCAAGCAGTTCTTTGCGGCGCTGACGCTCTCGGCGATGCAGGAGGAGATTGCGGGGCCGATTCTGGATGAAGTCCGCCAGCGGCTCAGCTTTCTGGATGCAGTGGGCCTGGAATACCTGACGCTCGACCGCCTTGCCTCGACGCTGAGCGGCGGCGAGGCGCAGCGTATTCAACTGGCCACCTCGCTTGGTTCGCGGCTGGTGGGCGCGCTTTACGTGCTCGACGAGCCTTCCATTGGCTTGCACACGCGCGATACCGAGCGGCTGATTCACATCCTGGAAAACCTGCGCGACCTGGGCAATACCATTCTGGTGGTGGAGCACGATGCCGACGTGCTGCGCGCCGCCGACCATCTGCTCGACCTGGGTCCCGGCGCAGGCGAGTTCGGCGGCAAGCTGCTGGCCGAGGGCGTTCTGGCGGAGATTGAAGCCAATCCCAATTCGCTGACCGGGCGCTATCTTTCCGGCCAGATTTCGATCCCTGTGCCCACTCGCCGCCGTGTGTCGGGCAAGGAGCGCCTGCTACTGCGCGGTGCCTACGCCAATAATCTGCATGGACTTGATGTGGAGATTCCGCTTGGAATGCTGGTGGCCATCACCGGCGTCTCCGGCTCGGGAAAGTCCACGCTGGTGCATCAGGTGCTGTATCGAGCCGTAGCGCGCGCGCTGGGCCACTCCGAGGGCGCGGATCCCTCTGGCGTCTTTTCCTCGCTGGGCGGCGTCGAGCGGCTCAACGACGTAGTGCTGGTGGATCAGACCCCCATCGGTCGTACTCCGCGCTCCAACCCCATCACCTATATCAAGGGCTTCGACCTGGTCCGCGAGTTGTTCGCCGCGCAGCCGGAGGCCAAAAAGCATTCCCTCACCCCCGGCCACTTCTCTTTCAACGTTCCCGGCGGCCGCTGCAATACCTGCGAAGGCGACGGCACCGTCACGGTGGAAATGCAGTTTCTGGCCGACGTTGAACTGCCCTGCGAAGACTGCAATGGCACGCGCTATCAGGCCAAAGTCTTGCAGGTGGAGTACAAGGGCAAGAACATTCACGATGTGCTGCAAATGACCGTCAAGGAGGCGCTGCGCTTCTTCGTAGGGCATCCTCGCCTGCTGGAAAAACTGGCCGTGCTGGACGAGATCGGTCTGGGCTACCTGCGGCTGGGCCAGTCGGCCACCACGCTCAGCGGTGGCGAGGCGCAGCGCGTCAAGCTTGCCGCGCATCTGGCCCAGGTTCGCGCAGCCAACGCCAATGCCAAGCCCTCGCAAGCCAGCCGCGTCCTTTATATTCTCGACGAACCCACCACCGGTCTGCACTTTGACGACGTTTCCAAGCTGCTGACCGCCTTCCGCAAGCTCATCGACGGCGGCGGCTCGCTGATCGTGATCGAGCACAATCTCGACGTGATCAAGTGCGCCGATTGGGTGATCGACCTGGGGCCTGAAGGCGGCGAAGGCGGCGGAAAGATCGTCGCCGAAGGCACCCCTGAGCAGATTGCCGCCAACCTGCACTCCCATACCGGCAAGTGGCTGGCGCGGGTGCTGTAAAAAGTGGTTTTGGCTTGTGGGATCGTCGGATCGAATGGCAATGTAAGCGCGCTGACTCACGCGCTGTTCGGGTTATACCTGAATCACCATCTCCGAGTATGGCTTCAACTGCGCATCCACCGTCAGCAGATGCAGCGGTTCGCTCATGGCCTGCGCAATCAGGATGCGGTCGAATGGGTCGCTGTGATAAAGCGGTAGCTTGGTAACTAGAATTGCACTCTTTGACCAAACCGGCAGTTCCTGAAATCCGCTGGCTCCAATCTGTCCCAGAAGTTCCTCTGGATCGGCAGCCATTTTCCCCAGTCGTACTTTGATCGCTATTTCCCAAAGAGAAGCCGAAGAGACAAAAATGGCCTCCGCCCCCGCAATCAGCTCCAGTGCCTTTGTGGAGAGACGTCCGCGCTCATAAAACGACCAGTAGAAGATGTGCGTATCCAGGAGAAGACGCATTATCGCCCTTCGAATCCGGCCAGAATCTCATCTGGAAGCGGCGCATCGAAATCATCTGCAATCCAGCCTTTTCCTTCCAGAAGTCCCAAGCGATAAGTGCGCTTCTCCGGCTTCAGAACCGTCAACCGCGCCACCGGCCGCCCGGCGCGCGCAATGACAACATCCGTGCCAGACGAAGCCAGATCTACCAGCTTGGAAAGCTGCGTTTTTGCTTCATAGATATTCACCGTGAGCATGGTGGCCTCCTTGACTTGACCAAGTCTAGTCAAGGATACCTCGATTTGCCTTCTCTCTCAAAAAAATTTCAGCGCATAGGACCTATCCGTAACAGTCCTGCTGGCCGGTAATGCTGCTGGTGGACTGAAAACTATACCGTTGCCAGCCGCAGTTCGGCATAATCTCTTCCCAGCAGCGCACAGAGCGCCTCGACCACCAGCTCATGGTCGGATGGTCGGCCCGTTCCGGTTTCACTTTCTCTCGCTCATCGAACTGTGCCTTACTTGGCCACCGTCAGCTTCACCTGCGTGGTTTGATCGACGCGCGCGCCAGCCGGCGGCAACTGTGCCGTCACGGCTCCGGGCTTCACTGGCGGCAGGGGTATGGCGCCTTCTTTGCCCACCGCACCCACCGGCACATCCACGAATTTGGGGGGCGCGGTCTGGATGCCCACAGCGGCCAGCTCCGCCTGCGCGCTCACGACCGGCACTCCGATCAGGTCCGGCATGACAAATCCGTCGGCAGCATCCTCATTGGCCGCCGCCACCAGCAGGTTGATACTGGGCCGCTCGATCCCCTGCGCCTTGGCCGGCGGGTCCTGGGCCAGCACCGTGCCCGCATCCACTCCAACCCACGGAAGTCGCGCTGTCGTGCCCACGCCCAGCCCCACACGCCGCAGCGTCAAGGCCGCCACGCGCTCATCGCGACCCACGGTATCTGGCACGTCCACGGTCTGTGGACCCAAGCTCTCGGCCACGCGCACCCGCCACTCGCGACGTACCACGGTTCCCGCCGCTGGAGACTGCGTCAGAATATGACCTGCCGCCACGTCTCCCGAGTAATAGCGGTTATCCACGTTCAGATTCAGCCCCAGCCCCGCCGTCTGACTGCGTGCGTCGGCCACGGTCATACCCTTCAGCAGCGGAACCGTCACCTCGGCCCCGTGAATGGCAAAGTGCATAGTCGCAATCGCCGCCAGCAGCGCCACTGCTACCAGCAACATTACCAGCGACGCCGCCTGAAAAAAATTTACGAGCCTTTGCATTGATCCTCTTCAAATCATTCAATCTGGTTTTCAAGCAGGCGTGGTTTCACTGTTTCGAACAGAAAAGAAGCTGCAAGTTCATCATTGTTGAAGAGTATACGATGAATGCGTCTTCACTTGGCAGGAGTTGTCCTCTTCGACTGAGGGTGTTTATCGACATGAAAAAAGCGTGGACCGGGAGGTCCACGCTACAGTTGGCTGGGAGGCTGCGGTTTCATGCTCCGCCGGACGGAAAATTCGGTGGGAAACCGGAGCCTCCTGAGTCAGTCTTAGTCCAGCGCGTAAATGGTCAGTCCGCTGAGCAGCTTGGGGAAGAAGTCCGTGGACTTTTGCGGCATCACGTCGCCGGCAAAGGCGACCTCGCGCAGTTGCTCCATGCTGACCGGGTTAGTGAGGAAGGTAATGTCGGCCTGGCCGCGACGAACTTGATCGACGGCCTCGGCGGCATCGCGCAGGTAGCGGATATTGGTCTGTTCGCGCACTTTTTCCGCATCCAGGCCCAGCAGCTTGTCCAGCACGATGGAGTGCAGGTGGCTGAGGTCCAGGTTGCGCTGGCGCTCGGGCAATGCGGCCAGGGCCTGATTGATGACCGCGGTCTTCGAGCGCAGCAGGAAATCCCCGCCGCGCGTGATGGCAATGAAGGCCGTGCCGTCTTGCTTGCCCAATAATTCCACATAGTCGGACGTATCCGCTCCATGCAATGGCTGCACGGTGAAGAACTCTTCGGCGGCGCGGGTGAAGGCGGCCGGATCGAAGCTTTGCAAGCTGTGTACCACGCGATGCGTGGGCAGAACCACCAGGCCGTCCGAGTCCATATTGACGAAGCTCATCATCACAGCAGCTTCTGGATACGCGGGTTGCGGAACCTGGCCGGTATTGGAGTGCGTCTTGGCAGGCTCGGCGGGTTTGTGCTCCTTCGAGTAGTTCAGCGCCGTCTCGTAGCGATGGTGACCGTCGGCGATAATCAGCTTCTTGTCGGCCATGGCCGTAGTCAGCAGGTTGATGACGGCGGGATCGTTGATCTTCCAGAGGCGATGAAGCACGCCGTATTCATCGGTGGTTTCGGCGTCAGCGGGGCCGTTGCCGTCGTAGAGAATCTTCTCGATGCTGCCGGCCGGGTCAGAGTAGAGCATGAAGATTTGGCCGAAGTGGGCATGAGTGGCGCGCAGCAGGTTCAAGCGGTCGCCCTTGGGCTTGCTGAGGGTCTGCTCGTGGCGATAAACCACTTGCTCGGAATAATCGTGGACCTTGCCCAGAGCGATGAAGCCACGGCGCTCCTTGACCTCTTCGGTGCCGGGCACCTTGAAGCGCTGGGAGTACGCGAAGATGCAGGGGTCCTTCTCCTGCACCAGGATGCCCTGCTTGCGCCATTCGCTGAAGTCGTGGGCGGCGCGGGTATAGACGGTCTCGCCGCCCTCGCTGTCAAACAGTTCCGGCTTGCCCAGAATGATGCGGACCAGATTATAGGGGCTGCGGTCGTAGTAGGCCTGTTGCATAGCCGGGGAGATCTTGTCGTAGGGCTGGGTGACGACGTCATCCAGGCGGACGGCGGAGGGATTGTAGCGCCAGGCGCGGAATGGGTAAATGCGAGCCATACTGTAGGTTTACTCCCCGTTGAAACGGTCGAAATTTGCGCGCGGCGATTCCGTTGAATACTCTGAAATGCCAGGGCGCCTGAGCTTGATTGTATCCCAGTCAGCATTGCGGTCCGTTTTTCCGCATTTCGGTGTGAAGCACAGCCACCCGCGCCGCTCGTACAATGAAAGCAGAGGTCAATATCAAGTGAAAAGAAAATCATTGATTTTCGCGGCGGCTCTGCTGGCGGTTGCTTATGCAATCTCCGCAGCACGGGATGCGAGCGTTCGCGCGGCGGACGAGGGGGCACCGCTGCTGGGCAAGGCTGCGCCAGTCTTCACGCTGGAGGATCTGAATGGTAAAAAAGTCTCTCTGAGTGATTATCGGGGCAAGGCTGTGCTGATCAACTTCTGGGCCACCTGGTGCGGCCCATGCAAGGTCGAAACGCCGTGGCTGATCGAACTGCGGCAGAAATACGCGGCGCAAGGCATTGAGGTGCTGGGCATCTCGGCTGACGATATTGACCGCGACAATCCCACCCGGCTGGCCGAGGAAAAGAAGCAGATTGCGCGCGCGGTGGATCAACTGCACATCAATTACCCGGTGCTGATCGACGGCGGCTCGTTGAGCGATCAGTATGGCGGCCTGGACTCGCTGCCCGCATCCTACTTTGTGAATCGCGCGGGAACCGTGGTTGCGGTGCAGACGGGACTGACTTCGAAGGATGAGATCGAAAGCAAGATTCAGAAGGCTTTGGCGAGCAAGTAGCGGAGTGGGCGGAAATGAATTGCTGGAAGAGAAAGATTGTAGCCGCGGCGATGATGCTGTGGATCGTACCCGCCCCCGCGCAACTCTCGCTGAGCGAAAGGCCATCACGCGCGGTTGCCAAGCCTGCCGCGGTGGAATACCTGTTTCCCGAGCAGGTCTCTCTTCCGGCCGGCAAGCCCAGCGTGATTGCGTTGCATTTCCGCGTGGCGCAAGGGTTGCACATCAACTCGCACACACCGAAGGATGAGTTTCTTATTCCCACTACCTTTTTGATTCCCGCGGATTCCGGCGTGAAGTTGGAGAGCGCGAGTTATCCGCAAGGCCGCGAGTTTGTGTTTTCGCTGGAACCGGATGCCAAGCTCAGTGTTTACTCCGGTGAATTTGTGATTCAGGCGCGCGTAGTGGCCGCGGCTGGTGACCATTTGGTCGAGGCGCAACTGCGCTACCAGGCCTGCGACAACAATGCCTGCCAGCCGCCCAGGACGATTACCGTGGCTCTCGATGTGATCGGAGTCGGTCAATAGAATCTATTAGGAGCCTCTTGCGAAACTCCCTGGTGATTGGCTTCGCAGAGCGTTTTTAGGGTCATAAATCTGGCAAAAAAGGGCGTTTTTGAGGTCAAAACGAGGGTTTTTGGGGCAAAAAAGGGCCAAAAATGGGCCTCTCTGTTTACTGATCAGTAACTATGTAATATTTACAAACGATTGATTCCTTGTTGGTTATTTGATTTCTTGGGGGGTGAAATGCGATTTCCACAGGGGGAGGGGGTGGGGGTACGCGTTTCTGACCGTTCCAATCCAGG
>Ga0209415_10003488_pt1 | contig 29224 bp, 31 predicted proteins | sample PeaSoiSIISIP2007_FD_187696 | JGI IMG/M metagenome (GOLD analysis project Ga0209415, IMG submission 187696) | Peat soil microbial communities from Weissenstadt, Germany - SII-SIP-2007 (SPAdes) (version 2) | ecosystem: Environmental > Terrestrial > Soil > Wetlands > Peat | place: Germany...
GCTGACGGCTGAGAGCTGATATGGCATCGCATTCACTTCGCGAAAACGGACTGGGATCCTTAACGACACTAGATCTCGAAAACCGCTGGCTCAAAGTCCGTCTGCTTCCCGACCTCGGAGCGAAGATCTATGATCTAATCTGGAAGCCAACGAGAAAAAACTATCTGTGGCACAATCCGAGGATTGCTCCTCAGACGTATCCGGTGGAAGCGGATTTCGACAACTACTGGTGCGGAGGCTGGGACGATGCCTTTCCCACTTGTGATGAATGTGTTCTCCGGGAGCAACGATACCCTAACCTCGGCGAGTTGCGTTCCGTGCGCTGGGATGTCGATGCTGTCAGGCGACATGGGAAAGATATCGAGGCGGAATTATCGGCCTTTGGCCCCATCAGTCCCGTGAAAGCAGTTAAGACGGTGACGCTCGAGGGGCTGTCTCCGGTTGTGCGGATCCACTATCGGATTACGAATCTTGGCCCGATGCGGCTTGACTTTATTTGGGGGACTCATCCCGCCCTTGCAATCAACGAGCACACGGTTCTGCACGTTCCCGCCAAGCACGGCATAATTGCACAATGCAACCAGCCTGGGTGGGGTACGCCGGGGCAGCGTTACGACTGGCCGATTCTGGAGGCGGAGGCGGGCAGGTCGGAAATGAATAAGGTTCGAAACGTTGACTCGAACCTGTGCTTTGGCCATTACGCCGTTGATCTTGCGGAGGGCGTCTACGCTGTGGAGGACTCCTCCTCTGGAGAAGGTTTCCTTCTGCGTTTCCCGCTCCAGCAGTGTCCATGTTTGTGGATGTGGCTTAACTACGGCGGATGGCGCGGCCACCATCACGTCATCCTCGAGCCCTGGACAAGCGTTCCAGTGAATCTCGCGCAGGCCTACGAACAGAAGACCAGCCGAACACTGGGGGCTGGGGAGGAATTCACCGTAGAAATCAGCGCCACTGTATATCACGCGCCGGAAAGCTGGAAGGGGGCGCTGGGGCGACTGCGATGATAGTTGCCGCCCCGGCGTCGCGCCGGCCTTCAGAGCCTGCCCTGAGCGGAGCGAAGGGTCGGCACGGTGTTGTGGCAAGAATGCTGACCCTTCGCTCCGCTCAGGGCAGGCTCTGAAGGTCAGCGCTACCTGCAGTCTCGAGAAGAGGAGATAGACCATGAAGCTTGAAGGTCGGGTTTCGATCATCACGGGATCCGCATCCGGCATCGGACGGGCCGGCGCCCTGGAGTTTGGCAGGGAGGGAGCCCTGGTAGTGGTTGCTGACATCAATCTGGAGGGGGCACAGGAAACGGCGATACAGATCAAGTCGGGGGGAGGAGCGGCTCTGGCAGTTAAGACGGACGTGTCGGATCCTGAATCGGTCCAGGCCTTGGTGGACCAGACACTGCGAACTTTCGGACGGATCAACGTGCTGTTCAATAATGCCGCCATCCAGGTTAACAAAACCGTGGAGGATACTACGTTTGAGGAGTGGACTCGAGAAATCAGCATCAACTTAGGCGGAGTCTTTCTTTGCTCAAAGTATAGCATCCCCCATTTAAGAAAAACCCGAGGCTGCATCGTCAACATGGCCTCCGTGAACGGCTTCTTCGTGGAACCAATGTGCGCGGGCTACTGCGCCACCAAGGGTGGAATCATCGCCTTGACCAAGGCTATGGCCATCGATCACGGCAAAGAAGGAATTCGAGTGAACTGCATTTGTCCGGGATACATCGACGCGGGTTTGGCCTGGGGATACTTCGAGGTTCAGCCAAACCCTGCCGAGGCCCGGCTGGCCGCCGGAAAGCTCCACGCCCTCTGGCGCATCGGCCAACCTGAAGAGGTTGCCCGGGTCGCCGTGTTCCTGGCCAGCGAGGATGCTTCCTTCATGACCGGCGCGGCGCTCGAGGTGAGCGGCGGCTTTGGGGTGGGTTTGCCTCCAGCGAGCTAGGAGGCGGCGATTCGAAGCTGAGAGTCAGCGACTTATGAATCCGCTCTCTCGAAAATCACGTCATTCCCGCGAAAGCGGGAATCCATTGTGTCCCGCACCACCAATGGACCCCCGCTTTCGCGGGGGTGACGACATCTGTGATTTTCATTCCTTTGGGTGGGTCGAAGACCCATGCTCACTCGGAAAGGTCACTCATGGTCAAAGATAGACTCGAGAGACTGTCCACGGCTCTTCAAGAAAACGGCATCGACCACGCTCTGTTCAGTTCCTTCGTTAGCCTCCGCTACTTCACGGGATACCAAGCCACGGTGGAACTGGAACCCTCTCCCATGACTCCTCTGCTAGGAGTATTTCTCTGGATTCGCGGCGAGCAACCAACTTTGTACCTCGCAGACATGGAACCCGGAGACAGCATTGCGGGGGCCATATCGCGGGAGAGTTTCTCGAGTTACATCATCGAAAAGCCCATGTTCGCAGTCCAGGACTTGTCCGCAAAACTGGCGGCGAGGTTGCGGCCGCTTCCGCGAAGCAAGGTCGCCATCGAGCCGGAAGAAATCCCCGCGGCGCTCCTCGACGCATTGCGTTCCGACTGTCCCCAACTGGAGTTTTGCTCGTTCAAAGATGTCCTCTCTACTTTTCGCACGGTGAAGGACGCGGAAGAACTCGAAACCATGCGTGCAGCGCTGGCCTTGTGCGACCTCGGCCAGAGTATAGCTAAGCAGCAGGCAACTGCGGGCCGTACCGAGATTGAGATCTTCACCGCACTACGCCAAGCCATGGAACTTAGGGAAGGAGGCCGGGTTCCGATCATTGCGGACGTGGTTTCGGGCCCCCGCACTGCCCTCACGGGAGGTCCGCCCACCGCGCGGAAGTTTGAGTCCGGAGAATTGCTCATCGTCGACTTGGTTCCTCGACATTTCGGGTACTGGGGCGATAGTTGTAACACCTTTTGCGCCGGCGAACCGGCTAAGGAATACAAGGTAGCGTTTGACGGCTTGGCGAGTGTCCTCTCAGATGCGATTGCGACTGTACGCCCGGGGCTTCGGGCCTGCGATCTCGACCGGCAGGTGCGAAGCGGTGTGGCCAAGCTGGGAGGAAGCTATCCGCACCACACGGGTCACGGCCTAGGCATAAGCTGGCATGAGGAACCACGGATTGTTCCTTATAATGACATTTCCCTCGAGCCCAATATGATTATTGCACTTGAACCCGGAATGTATTTCGAAGGCCGGTGGGGCATGCGGCTCGAGTACGTTCTCAGGGTCACGGAATCGGGGGCGGAACTCTTGTCGAAATACCGTCACGAGCTTTGAAAATTCTCGTGGCAGGGGCCGCCCTTGTGGCTGCCCGGGCGCAACCGCCCAGGCTGACCCTGCAACATCTTGCAGACCTGCGACCCTGAAGGGTCGGTATTTTGGGAGCGTGACTTGAGCGACAACTCAGTTTCGAGCGAAGCAAAAACCGGCGCCCCGGTCCCGCGCCTGCGGCGTGTCCTGACATTGTGGGATCTGATCTTTTACGGCATCGTGCTGATTATGCCGATCGCCCCGGTGCCCATGTTTGGAGTTGCGCAGGTCCTCTCCCACGGCCACTTCGTCACCACCATTCTGATTGCGATGATCGCCATGATGCTGACGGCCGTCAGTTATGGGAGGATGGCGACACTCTACCCCACGGCCGGTTCCGCCTACACTTACGTCGGGCGCGGTCTCAATCCTCACCTCGGCTTCCTCACGGGTTGGGCGATGTTTCTTGACTACCTCATCCAACCACTCCTGAACGGTATCTACGGTGCTCTCACGATCCAACGGTTTTTCCCATTTATACCCTACGCAGTTCTGGCTGCGATGTTCGTGGGGATCATGACCTGGCTGAACCTGCGAGGCATCCGCGCCACTGCACGCGCCAACGTCATCCTTCTCACGATCATGTGTGTGGTAATTGGAATCTTCATGATCCTGGCGGTCCGTTACCTCTTCCACCTTCAAGGGTGGGGTGGGGTTCTGTCAACCCAGCCCTTTTACGATCCCAAGACTTTCGACATCCGGGTTATCTGGACTGCCACTTCTTATGCCGCGCTCACCTATATTGGCTTCGACGGTGTCACCACCCTGGCAGAGGACGTCGAAAATCCCAAGCGCAACGTCATGCTGGCCACTGTCTCTGTCTGCTTGTTCACCGGAATCGTCGGAGGCTTGGAGATCTATCTTGGACAAAGAGTGTGGCCCGACTACACGACCTTCCATAACACCGAGACAGCTTTCATGGATGTGACGAGCCGGGTGGGAGGGCCGCTCCTCTTTCAGGCCTTGGGCTTAGTGTTGATCCTCGCCACGATCGGCGCGGGGCTGACCGGCCAGGTGGGAGCTGCGCGCCTGCTCTTCGGCATGGGACGCGATAACGTGGTTCCGCGCAGGCTTTTTGCATACCTTGACCCCAAGCGTAATACGCCTACCCGCAACATCTGGTTGATCGGAATTGTGGCGTATATTGGAACACTGTTTGTTACTTACGAGCAGGCGGGTGAGATCCTGAATTTCGGCGCGTTCCTGGCGTTTATGGGAGTGAACTTTGCCACCTTCTGGCAGTTCGCCGTCGCGCGGCAACCGGGCCGCAAACGGAGATGGTTCGCTGACGTTGTGATGCCTCTCATCGGATTCGTTTTTTGCCTTTGGATATGGCTGGGGCTTAAAATGCCCGCCAAGATCGTGGGAGGCGTCTGGTTCACGGCGGGATTGATTTACTGCGCCATCAGAACCCGCGGGTTCCGCGAGCGGCCCATCATGATTGATTTTAGCGAGTCATAGAAATCGGGTGATCGGGTGAACGATTTGTGATTTGGGAATTGTGATTTCTTTTTCAATCACCAGTCATCAATCGCAAATCACAAATCGTTCACCCGATCACCCGATTGTGCGAAAGGGGGTGCCGCGTATGTTTACCAGCGACACTGAAATCGAAAAGTTCATTCGCGAGAATCTCTACGTGGCCGCGGTGTGCGACATCCTGGATGGCCTAGGTTACCGCAACCAAGCCATGCACCATCGGCTGCGCCCTTTGTTACCCGACCGAAAGAACTGCGGGTTCGTCGGCCACGCCCGGACCCTTCGCTGGATGGAGACGGACTACATCAACGAGGTTGATCCTTACGGACTTGAAATCGAGGCAGTGGATTCTCTCAGGCTCGGGGACGTGGTCGTCCATTCAACCGATTATGCCGGGACAAACGCGCCTTGGGGTGAACTGATGAGCACCGTAGCGAAAAGAAACGGCGCCGTAGGCTGCGTTTGCGATAGCCAGGTCCGCGACTGCAACCGAATCATCGAAATGGGATTTCCCGTTTACTATTCGGGCATTCGTCCTCTTGATTCCATGGGGCGCGGAATGGTTGTGGCCTATGATGTGCCCATCCGCTGCGGCGACGTGCTGGTGAAGCCAGGCAACCTGATCTTCGCCGACTTTGACGGCATCGTCGTGGTGCCCAACGAGGTTGAAGAGGCGGTCTTAGTGAAGGCGCAGGAAAAGGTGCAGAAAGAGAATCTTTCTCGTACGGAACTCCTCGAGGGCAAGTCGCTTCGTGAGGTGTACTTGAAATATGGCGTGCTGTGAAGTGCGTACACCTCATCGGGTCGATACCTTACTTTAGTACCGTTGATCCCCCGCACTTTTCCGGCGAGAATCGAAGCCGGTTTTGGCACAAGAAGGGACGGCCGGTGCGTTCCTGGCCCGTCGAGAACCGCTTCGAGTCGTTTTTTGCTTTGTTGCGACAGCGCCATGCAAATTAAACCTTAATTTACTTGTTGCTCAAGCCCTTAAGTCGTTGTATATATATCCCGCAAGATTTCACTCTCGTTCTACCGGAGGCTACTATGGAGTTGTCTGCGACCGTGCTCTTTGCGAGTATTGTGATCGTTGCTTTGCTCGCGATTTATGTACCCACGATTTACATTCGCAAAACGAATAAGCTCATGGCTATCTTAGACAAGATTGAGGCCAACACTCGGAAATAGCTGCGCGTTCAGTTCTGGATATGACGCGCTGATTGCTAAGCGGGTAGTCAGGATCGAATAGCCATTCCCGGGCGGTGTTCCGCTCCCGGACAGGAACCAGCAAACTCGAAAACGGAATCACTCTCCGGTTTTGGAGTGGGGTTGTGTCCGGTTCCTACGGGAACGCTGCCTGGGGTGCTCCTGGAATCATGACAATCCGCATGGTGGTGCGCAAGTCGCAGCTTAGATTTTCTCCGGATTGAAACGGCACCCTCCCCCAGACTCGGATTCTGGCTATTGAGACGGAGTCCGCGCGCCAAGCGGGGATCGTTAGCTATTGGTTTCTTCCCGGCCGGTGAAAAACTCCCCAGCCCAGTTTGGTCCCCCGCCGTCCCGCGGCGAGTCGTCGTTTATTTCCCTCACTTCTCTCTTTCGTTCAGCCGAAAATAGGGATAGAGATCGAAGGAGTGAGGGGGAAGACGTCGTTCTTAGACCAGGCGGGATAGAACGCCGAGAGCAAATCAAGAAGATACGGGCAGTCCATGCCCCGTAGGGCAAGGGCAGAGGGAGGATTATATGGCATTCGATGCGAGCCTGCGAACACTAAAGCGAGATTTTGAGCAGAGGACAACACCGCTCTTTGACACTATCGAGGCCCTCGCTTTCGTGATCGAAGCCAAAGACCCTTACACACGCGGCCATTGCGAGGAAGTCTCCTGGTGGGCGACCAGGATCGCGAGCCACGTGGGTCTGCCTGAGGCGGAGATTCAAGATATCACGCTGGCGGCGATTGTCCATGATATCGGCAACATCAATGTGCCCGAGGAAGTGCTCCGTAAGCCCACGATTCTAACGGAGCAGGAATTCGAAAGAGTAAAGAGCCACGCGATTTGGGGCTCGAAGATCTTGGAGACATTGAAAGAGAAAGGGATTGCGCGAATCGTACGTCACCACCACGAACGGTACGACGGCAATGGTTACCCCGACCGCTTGCAAGGCGAAGAGATCCCCCTCGGAGCCCGAATTTTGGCTGTGGCTGAGTCTTTCCATTGTATGGTCAGAGGTTCGCGTTATAAGAGCCCCTGCACGGTCAGTGAGGCGCTCACTGAATTGGGCCGTTGCTCAGGCACGCAACTCGACCCCCGCGTCGTAACGGCGTTGCGCGACTGGCTAGAAAGCCACGGTGATTCGCCCATGCTACACTGACGGGCGCCGGCGCGAGCAACGATAATCGGGAAGAACCGGCCTCAGTGACGGAGGTAAAAGAAGCCGCAAAGTCTCGTCCCTGGATGAACGAAGGTTGGACCGCGCCGTTTCGGCGCCGGCGTTTTCAAATGCGGTTAATGTCCCAGTTTTCCAGCACTGATTTCCGGGCGCCCTGCTTGGCGACCTTGATCATGGCGCGTCCCAAATCCTCCGTCGTTGTCACGTACCTGGGGAAGAGCACCCTGATTAAGGGGTAAAGCGGTCCTGTAATTGTGTAAAATGCCCGGTACAGCCTGGTCTTCGAACGAATCCCTCGCAACGGTTGAATGAATCCCGGCCGGAACATGTACCGTGCCTTGAACGGCAATTTCATCAGAGCATTCTCGGTCTTGCCTTTCACCCGCGCCCACATCACGCGACCGCGCTCCGTGCTGTCTGTGCCCATTCCCGATACATAAATGAAGGTCATATCCGAGTTGAGTCTGGCTAGCGTGCGTGCAACTGCCAGCGTGATATCGTACGTGACGCGCTGATAGCGCTCCTCCGACATGCCTGCTGAGGAGACACCGAGGCAGAAAAAGCATGCGTCAAACCCCTTCATCTCTGGCTCGAGGGCAGAGAAATCGAAGAAATCAGTGTGTACGAGTTCGCGTAGCTTGGGGTGGCGTTGTCCTGTCAAACTGCGCCCTATCGATAGGACGTTTTGCACGTCCGGATCGAGGAGGCTCGCGCACAAAACACCTTGCCCAATCATGCCGGTGGCGCCGAATAGCAGAACATTCATAGGGTTAGCGCTCGTGAGAGAGGATACCACGGGATGCTTCATGCGGCGCAGGCATTGTCGCCTGCAAGCTGTCACCCGGATTACTGGAGCTCTCCGAGCGCCGGGCGTCACCGCGGCTGCAGTCTTGAGGGTCAGACGCGGCGAGAAGAATCTGGCCAAGTAGGTGCCGATTCTGCTTTGCACTGTCTGTATACTATATTGATAGTCATGTACATACCGCTTGATGATTAATTTGATATCATTTGCAATCTAGAGTTCCGAGTTGAAAATCCTACTCCGAGGTGTACCATATAGATATGTGAGGGTCCGGCACGAGGAGGCACCCCGATGCCCGGAGCTGCGGATAAGGACTTTCCCTCGGTACCACCCGATTCCCAAACCTCTCCTCTCCGCCCGGAAGATGAGCGGAAAGCAGCCGCGATTGCCGGCCTGTGCGACGCCGTCCTGAGAGAGTCGGGATTCAGCTTGGTCGAAGTCGGTTCTGACTATGCCGTATACCGGAGTGGCAATGGCCATCGAGTGATAATTCGGGGGCATCGGTGGTACTGCAAGCTGCCGACTGGCGCGGAGCTTTCAGGTGTAGGGTTCGTTGACCTTTCTGAGGTCATAAGAGGGGGTTGAATTCTCGGAACCGTGAACTAAGTGGTGCCTTAACTATTTATCAGATGCCTTTTCTTAGCTTCTACTAAAGAGACCACCCGGCGCGTGAACAACCCGCTTGCCTTTCTTCGCTAGCGTCTCTCAAAAAACAGGAAGTACTGATAGGGCAGTATATTCAATCGTTTGCTAAGGCCGAAGCCTGCCTTCTGAAATTCCGCAATGACTTCCTCCTCGGAGAGCTTCATCGACTCCGGTGGGCCGACCGGGAGCGGCTTCTTGTAGAAATCAATGACTACGATGCGCCCGCCCGGTTTCAGTACCTTGGCAAGTTTTCGATAGTACACCGGACGGTCCCCCAAGTGGTGAACTACATCGCAAAAGAAGATCAAGTCCACTGACCGTGGCGGAATACGCGGGTCATCGGGTGCGGCAAGAATCGTCTCAAGATTCGCGGGCGCATTGCTGCTCGCAATCGCCAACAACTTTTGGTCGATATCGACGGCGTAAACCTTGCCGGCGTGCATCGCGAAGCGGCGCGCGAAGTAGCCGGTGCCCGCGCCGATGTCGGCGACTGTGTCTGTAGGTTTCAGACCCAGCGCCATCACCACTTCGTGCGGTTTCTGCCAAGCATCGCGCGAGGGGTCCTCGAGCACCTTCGCATACTCCGCGGACGAAGGGGGGTGATGCTGATGGGGCACCTGCCCCCAAGCCACCGCCGTAAGCACAAATACCCAAACGCAGAATCTCATCTTATTCACCTCGGCTGGGTTTCGACTCGTTCGAGCGTTTTTCGTGCGTCCAATGACCACGCTCCCCCGCCTTCGACAATCAGAAAAACGAGCGAACAGAGCATGGCGAAATCGGTACGAACATCGCTCACCATGAACCAGAAGCCTTGGCCCGCTCGAAGCAGTTCAGGAACCTTGGTCGTGGCGATCGCGGTTGAGATGACAATCAAGAGTGGAACGACTGCGGCCCTCGTCCAAAGCCCGAGCAACACGAGAAATCCGCAGACGATCTCAAATGTCCCCACAAAATGCGCGGTGAAATATGGATGCGGAAATCCAATCCGCGTGAACCGGACCATGCCCATCTTGGGGTCAATGTACTTCAGGATGCCCTGGGTCAGGAATATCAGGCCGACGGCAAGACGAATCAGCGCCACGCCGGCCCCGCCTCGCGTTGGTCTGAACAAGAACTGAAAGAGAGGTCTCATGCGCCGGTTCGCCCCTTTCTTCTTCAGGATTGTTCCCACAAACGCTCCATCGCCGCGAGGGCTACGGCGAGGCAACCCAGTGAGGCGCGACCGTGGCTCCGGGACGTATTTGGTCCGTTCCGCGCACCGCCACTTGGTCACCTTCTTTCAATTTGCCAAAGACTTCGATCAAGTTGCCGGACTTGGCTCCGGTTTTCACGTCGACCCAGTCCACTCGATTGTTTTCGACGCGAATCACGAAGGCTCGCTCCAGGTCGTTGGCCACGGCAGAGGCAGGCACAAACAGCGTGGAGTAATCACGGCGCACCGGCCAGGACACTTCGCAAAACATGCCTGGATTAAGTTCTGCCTGTGAGTCTCGAACGTCCAGTTCCACAGGCATGGTGCGCGTTTTGTTGTCCACGGCGTGCGAGACTCTGGCAATCGGGGCCTGGAAAACTCGTCCAGGGTAGGATGGTACGGTGAAACTCACCGCGGTTCCTACCGGTATATCGGCCGCATCATACTCCGGGACGGGGATCACCAACCGGTGCCGCGTGAGTGTTTGAATCTGCACAATCGGGGTCGAGGCGCCGGCTCCGCCCGCCGGGCCGACTAACGCGCCGGGGTGAACGTAGCGAGTCGTCACCTGGCCATCGAACGGGGCCATGATTCTCAAGTAGGATTGAAGCTGCGAAACCGCCCGAAGATTCTCCTGGGCGGCTTGGACTGTCTTCTCGAGGGCCGCGACGTTCGCCTCATCTGATTGTACGGTCTTTTGCGCAATCTCCAGGTCGTTGGCGGCCACGACACCAGGCACTTTGGCCGCAGCGCTCATGTGTTGATAGGTGCCTTGGTCTGAAGCCAGCTTAGCTTGCCCGGCGGCGAGTTGCGATTGAGCGCTTTCGTACGCGGCATTAGCTTGGGCTTGCCGGGCCACCAATTCCGGAGCCTCCAGCTCAGCCATGAGTTCCCCTTGCTTCACTTTGGAGCCGCGGTCGACCGCGATCGATTTCACAAAACCGGTCTCTTTGGCAAAAACCTCGACGCGTTCATAGGGCGCGAGCTCAGCCGGTAATCGCTCGGTAGTGTTCAGCTTCGCAGACTTCACCGTAGTTACTTCCAACTGTGGCGTCGACGGTGGTGCGGCGGATGCGGTACCGCTGGTGTCCTGGCGGCAGGACGACGCCACCATAGAGACACCAAGGCACCAGGAAAACAAGAAAGTTTCAACCCGAAACGTGGTTCCTGTCCTCTCCCGCATTTTCGTTATCTCCTTCCTATGTGTCTCCGTGTCTTGTTGGTCCAACTTGTTCCTAGCCCTTCGCGTAGCGGCTTTCCGGGTCGTCGGGGTCGAGCGAGGGAGAGCCGGTCGCGGCCCGTTGCTGGACGACCGAAAATACGAAGGGCAGCACAGTTAAATTGGCCAAAGTCGCAGCGAGGAGACCGCCGATTACCGCCTTACCCAAGGGAGCCGTGACCTCTCTTGCCAGCGCCATAGGGATCATTCCGGCAACCATGGCGGCGCTGGTCATCAAGATGGGGCGCATGCGCTCCCTCACTCCCTCAATCCCGGACGCGAGCGAGGACGCGCCGCTCCGGCGGTGCTGATCCGCAAAGGTCACCAGCAAGATCGCGTTGGCGGTACCCACTCCCACAGCCATGATGGCGCCCATGTAGGACTCGATATTCAGCGTAGTATGGGTGGCCAGAAGCATCAAGATTACTCCGGCGATCGCGGCGGGCGCCGTCGTCAGCACCACCAAGGCGAGGCGCAAAGACTCGTAGTTTGCAGCAAGCAACAGGAAGATGACCAAGGCTGCCAGCCCCACGCCAACCGCAAGGTTGGTGAATGTCTCTCGCATGGGCGCAATCTGGCCCCGCATTTGAACGGTGGTGCCGCGGGGTGGGGCTCCGGCGCGCCGAGTGGCGGCATCGAGGCTTTTCGCCAGCTTACCCAGGTCGTGACCGGCCATATTCGCTGAAAGGGTCAACATGCGAAAGCCGTTGCGCCTGTCGTATTCACCCATGATCGTGCCGTCCTCGACGCTGGCCAGATCGCCGATCAACGGGTGCTGGAACTGCCCCGGCATGACCGGGATATTTTGGACATCTTCGAGCGAGGTAATTCTTGATTGGGGGTACTGCACCTGCAATTGATAGGCAATGCCGGAATTCGGATCAGCCCAATAATTCGGACTGGTGAAACGGCTTGAGAAGGTCGCCTCCGAGAGCGACCGGGCCACCTGCGCAGTCGTTACACCGAACTGCCCCGCCAGTTCGCGGTCGACCTTTACATTCACACTCGGATAATCGAGGGGGAGTTCGTATTTCAAGTCCCGCACGTCGGCGATCATTGCCATTTCATTTCGCAACCGCTCCGTGTAAGCACGGCTGGCAGACAGGTTCGGTCCAGCCACTGCCAGCTCGACAGGAGTGGGCGCCCCAAAGTTCATGATCTGGTCAACCAGGTTTCCGGGCTCGAAAGAAAACGACGATCCCGGAAATTTCGGCGGCAGGACCTGGCGGAGTTTTTCTTCGAAGCCGTCCAGGTCGATATGAGCTTCAGGCCGAAGCGCAACGTTAATGACCGCTTCGTGCGGTCCGCTCGTCCAAAGGAAAACTGTGTTGATCGGATAGCTTGCCCCCTGCGTTCCAACGTAGCCCAGAGTGATAAGCACATTCTGCGCTCCCACAGCCTGGCGGATTTCATCCAGAACTCCCGTCACCAGCCGCTCCGTCTCCTCCGCTCGTGTGCCCGTGGGGGCATCGAAACGCAGCCGGAACTGGGTGGCGCCCACGCTGGGGAACAGTTCCTGGGCGAGCTGCGGACCCAGCAGGAGAATAATAGCGAGCACCATCCCGGCGTAAACTACCAGGACCGGCCAGCGAAGCTTCCCAACCTTAGTGAGGAACGCACCCCAGCGATCTCGAACCCTATCAAAGTCCCATTGCCCCGCGATAAGGGCCTTGCGGCCCCTTTCGAGGTTGCGGTGTACCCAAAGGAATAACACGGGCAGCAAGGAACTCGAAAGCAGGAAGGACGCAATCATCGCAAAGGCCACAGCAAGCGAAAGAGGCACGAACAGGTTTTGCGCAACGCCGGACATTAGAAATGAGGGAACAAAAACCGCAACCACAGAGAGCATGGATAGAAAACGGGGCAAGACGGTTCTCTGTGTCGCGTGGAGCACGCAGCGGGCGGGCTGCAGGTTAGGCTCCTGCTGAAGCGTGCTATCAATGTTCTCGATTTCGACGACACCTTCGTCAACGAGGATACCGACCGCCAGAGCCAGCCCTCCCAGCGTCATGACGTTGATGGTTTGGCCCGTAAGCCATAAGGCCACCACCGAAGTTAAAAGCGCAAACGGGATGGTGGTCATGACGATAAACGAACTCTTCCAATCGCCGAGAAACAACAGAACTACAAGGCCGGTCAGGAGGGCTCCGAACAGTCCTTCCCGCGCCACGGCGCCCAGCGCGGCCGTGACGTACTGAGACTGGTCGAGCTCGTAAGTGACCTTGATATCCTCGGGAACCAGAGATTGGAAATACGGCAGGCTTTTCTTGACTTCATTTACCACCGCGACCGTTGACGCGTCGGGACGCTTGGTAACGGGAATGTAGACCGCACGGCGGCTGTTTACGAGTGCGTATCCTGTGGGGATGTCCGTGCTGTCCTGGATTACGCCGACGTCGTGGAGGTAGACGGTGGGGCCGGTGCCGGTCCGTATTGGCAGGTCCGCAAGAGCCTGGATGTTGGGTGTAATAGCATCGCTCTGAGCGATGCGGAGCAGACTGCCGATGCGTACATTTCCAGCGGGCTGGAGAGTATTGCCATTATTGATGGCCTGCACGACTTCGTCGGGCGACATGTTGTAGGATCGCAGGCGATCCGGATTCACCGTGACGACGATGGTGCGTTGGTTGCCGCCGAAGGGTGGCGGCGAGGTGACGCCGGGAAGCGTGGCGAAGGCCGGCCGCACGCGGTTAAGAGCCAAGTCCTGGATTTGGCCGAGGGTGCGAGTCTCGCTGGAAAACACGATATACCCGATCGGCACGGTGCCGGCGTCGAAGCGGATCACGAACGGCGCGACTGTTCCGGGCGGCATGAATGCGCGGGCGCGATTCACGTAGGATATGGTCTGCGCCAAGGCCTGGCTCATGTCCGTGCCGGGATAGAAGGCCAATTTCAAAATGCCGTTGCCTTGAATCGACTTGTCCTCGACGCTCTGAATCCCGTTGATGTAAAGGAAGTGATATTCGTAGTAGTAGACGAGATAGCCTTCCATCTGCGCCGGACTCATCCCCCCATAGGGCTGCGCGACGTAGATCACCGGGAAATTCAGGTTAGGGAAGATATCGATGCGCATCCGCGTGACGGCCAGAACGGAGCAGAGCGCTACAGTGATCACCACCACCAAGGTGGCAATCGGGCGTCTCAATGCCGCGCGAATCAGCCACATAATTAGGGCCTCCGCCGAAGAAATCGGGAGATCGTTAGATCGGGTGATCTGGTGACCAAAGAGTATGGCGCGTGGAATGTGTTCATGGTCTGCTCAAGCTGAAGATCATCCGACGCTTTTGTTCACCCGATTTCCCGATCTCCCGATCCTTTCACGGATTAGAACCTCGCAACACACTTAAGAATGGCTGCAAGTCGCCCTGCGCTGAGGCCACATTGAAAAGGCTGTGCCACACATTCAGCCGGGCAACCGCATCGTCCATCTCCGCTTGAGCCAGGAGACTCTCGGCGTCAGCCACTTCAACCAGAGTTGCGAGGCTCGCCGCGTAACGCGCACGCGATTGAGTCTCCGACGCGCGCGCCGCGGTCAGCTCAACGGGCGTTTGCTGCGCCACCAGTTGAGCGCTCTTCAGTTCAGCCAGCGCCGCTCGGAGCCGGCCGGTTACGTCCTGAATGGTTCTGTCATAAAGCGCCCGCTGCGATCGCTCATTGGCCTTGGCGATCTGCTTTTGTGCACTCACGACTCTAAAATCGAAAACATTTGGGAAGGTGATCGTCAGCCCCGTCACCCAATTTCCCCGTCCGGGCGCCAGCCCATCCCAATTGCCGGCGATCGATCCGTTATTAGGAATCTCGCTGCCTCGTCCGAAAGCCTCAGCTCCGAGAAAAATCCGTGGGTAGTCCGTCCGGTTCAGCACCTTTTCCTGCGCCTCCACCTGCCGCACCGCGGCCAGTTGATCCCGCGCCAGTGGGTTATCGGCCGGTGCGGCGCGCGGCAACGCGTCCGCGGGCGGCAGTTGAACCAGATTCCCTGCCTCCGGTTGGACCTCAGTGCCGGCCATGCCCATAAGCGCCGCAAGCGTGGCCAAAGCCGCTTGTTCTCCCGCCTGCGCCTGATACAACTGGGTCTTGGCAAGAGCGAGTTGAGCGTCGGCACGTGAGGCATCGGCCCCCGGCTTCAAGGCGTTGTCGACCAGCGTGTGAACGGACTTGACGAAAACCTGCCAGCGGTCCACATTGGCCTGCGCCGCCACGGCCGCCTGATGCCTCGCCAGAGCGCTTAGAAAATAATCGCCGACCGCGGTCGCCACCTGGAGTTTCGTCACCGCCACGTCCGCAGTTGACTTGTCGGCTGCGGATTTCGCTCCTCCCACGACAGCCGCGCGCAGGCCGAAGTCGATTGGCTCCCAGGAGAAAAGCACCGCGGCTTGACTGTTCCAATAGCTCTGCCGGCTGGAAGACCCGCCGACGGGCCCTTCAACCGTGGGCGTGATGGATGTAGGAAGCCAAATGCCGGCCACCTGGTTCTGTGTGGCGCGGCCCTCCTGGTAGACTCCGCTTAAATAGGGAAGATATTGGGTTCGTGCCAGCGGTATACCGGCGCGCGCCGCCGCCGCTTGTTCGAGCGAAGCGCGGACGGCAGGGTAGTGCTGGAGAGCGTAGTCAAGCGCGTCCTGGAGAGTCAAGGCATGCGCAGGCGGCCCGCCCACCTGTGCCACGAGGCCTCTCCCTAGAACGAATATCAGAACCAAGGCGGATAACTCCGGAACGAATTTCCGGCGCATAAAGTTTTCACCTCAGAAGACAGACTGATATGGCTCTCAACCCTTCACACCGAACATTTCTCCAAACAGCTCGTGCACGCGTTTCCTGGCTACGCGGAGCGCCTTTCTGCCGAGCGGCGTTATTGTGTAAACCCGCCTTGCAACTCTGCCGTTGCGCTCCTCGCGGGAGCGCAAATAGCCCTTGCTCTCCAAACCGTGAAGAATCGGGTAAAGTGTGCCGGCGCTAAGCTTGTAGCCGTGCCGCCACAGTTCCTCGGCGATCCAAATTCCGTATAGAGGCTCTTGGGCGGCGTGGTGGAGAATATGCAGACGGATCAGCCCTGAGTAAAGGCTTTTGTCATCCATATTGGTTTTCGATGCCCTGATTCGGTATCGAACTTAGATAGTCTCAAACAACACGAGTTCTGTCAAGCCGAGTTTGCCGGCGTCATTACTTTCGCTTGGCTTTGGCTTCAATATAAGTTGAGAAGGAGTCCGGTTTGCCCGGAGGCGCAATTTCGAATTTGAGAGTCAAAGCATCGCCGCCCGTCACAAAATAAGTCAAGCGATACCTGGGACTGGAAGGCAACGCCTCGCTCACAAATTCAATCGTTTTGTGGTCGGCGGAGGCGGTCACCGAGTAGTGGATTACGTGCCCTTCGCTGTCAAAATAAACAGCTCTAGGAGGCGCATTATCCGAGTCTCGATAGACCACCATCAAGTCGTCATGAGTGAAAGCCGGCCGGTCCTTCGTGGCCGGATAAGCCGCGTGATTCTTACGCACCAGAATTTGGTTTTGAAGATCAGGCAGAAATGTGAACCCGCCGGTTCCCTGGCCCGGCTGTCCTCCGCCCTCGCCTACCCAATCTCCTAATAGGTACTCGAAAGAAGCCCATGCCTTCGCCGATTCCTGAGCGCGGCTGGTGTTGCTCAAGAGCAGTAATCCAGCGAACGGCGCAAGAAGCAAAACGCTTGCGGTTCGATTCATTTTGCACGTCCAGAGGTTGGGGATTATCTTCAATACCACTCCAAAGCCCGGCGATGCGGTGCCCGGGGGAGACCGGAACTGTGCGCGTGGCCAGCTATGCAAGTGTGAAGCTGGTGTAGCCGACTGTTTGTCACTTTACGGATCGCGCTTTTCGGCTCATGGCTTCGGTTCGTTTTCACAAAACGTGCTGTTTTCGCTCCTCTTTAGCTCTGATGTGTGCTGATTTGCGTGCAAAACGCGCACAATTTGCAGCACTCAAAAAAGTCATGTCCTTTGTTTTCAAGTACTTCTTAGCTTCGTTCCCACGCTTTCGATATTTTTCTGCATTTCCCTCTTCTTCCCTTGGCAGGGAGCATTCTGTTCCGTCTGGCGCGCCGGCGCGTCCGCACCGGCCTCCGACAATATGCCCGCCATGCAAACACACTAATAGGCTATCATTGGTCCCTGAGCTTGGCAAGCGAAAAATGCGAAAGAACCGTGCGGAGCCTTCTCTAATTTGGTTGGACGGTTGCGACAGGCCGGGTACATTGACTGAAGATGGCCTTAGCGGAGAAGTGACCTTTCAGCTCTTCCGATAATCAAGTTCCTGAACTTGCCTGGGTGTTGTAAGCTGAAGGCGGGCGTTGCTCCGTCTGGGGCTGGGCGCGGGCCAGGATGACTGGAGGAGGCATGGACGACAACGAAGGCAAGTCATCGCGGCGGGCGTTCATGAAGGCTGGAGCGGGGGCTGTAGGCGCGCTGGCACTTGGGTCCGCTTCACCGCAGGATGTTGCAGGAGCCGCGGCGCAAACGCCCCGCCCGAACTTTATCTTCATCACTACCGACGGGCACCGTCCCGACGCCCTGGGCCTGAACGGCAACAGCATTCTCCAGACGCCCAACATTGACCGCATCGGGCGCGAGGGAATGCAGTTTCATAATTCCTTCGTGGTGAATGCCCTCTGTTTGCCGTCCCGGGCCTCCGCGCTCACGGGGCTCTACTCCCACACCACTGGGTGCATCGACAACCAGGACAGCCGCGCGATTCCCTCCGATGTCCCGATGTTTACGGATTTGCTGCGGGGGGCGGGCTACGAGGTGGCTCTGTTTGGGAAAGCGCACGTTGGCCGGCTGGGAGAGCGGCAGTGGGACGAGTACTTCGGTTTTCCCGGAGCAGCGGCAGACTATTTCTGGCCGCGGATTCAAGCGGGTTCACGCGGCAAGATTGAGTCAAACGAGGTTTATGAAGGATACGTTGACGATGTGGTGGCGGAACGCGCCATACGCTGGCTCAAGCGGAAGCGTGAAAAGCCGTTCTGCATGATCCTGTGGTTTCAGTCGCCGCACGCTCCCTTTTTCCGGGCACGGCGATATCTTGATTTGTACAGCAGCGTCACCATTCCCAAGCCCGCCACCTTCGATGACGATTTGAAAGGCTACCCCGGAAAGCCCCGAGCCTTTGCGGACGCGGATAACAAAATTGGCGGGCCGTACACCAAGCACAGTGAGACCAGGGATAACTGCGCCAGGTCGCTCGAAGAGATTGTCAAGGATTATTACGCTGGAATCGCGGACGTCGATGACAACCTTGGCAAGCTCTTCCAGGCTTTGAGCGATCTGGGCCAACTTGATGACACGGTGATAGTGTTCAGCTCGGATCACGGCTTCTTTCTGGGCGAATGGCGAATGTACGACAAGCGATTCATGCACGAGCCCTCGATTCGTACGCCCATGCTCGTTCGCTACCCCCGCTGGATCCAACCTGGCTCCAGCGCGCGGCAGATGGTGCTGAACACGGATATCGCGCCGACTTTCCTTGAACTGGCAGGATTGCGAATTCCGGACAGAGTCCAGGGCCGAAGCCTGCTGCCAGTGCTCAAGGGAGAGGAGCCGCAGTCGTGGCGCAAAGACTGGCTCTACGAGTATTACGAGTACCCGGGGCCGCACGATGTTCGCAAGAACCGCGGCGTGCGGACCGAGCGCTACAAGCTGATCCACTACTATGAGTCGCCGGAGGAATTCGAGCTTTACGACCTTCAGGAAGATCCGGGCGAACTGCACAACCTCTACGGCGAGACCCGGTACGCAACTCTAACTCGGGATCTTCGCCAACGGATCCGTGAGCTTCGCAAGGAGACTGGTGACCACGACACTGACGCCAAGCTGTGAAGAACTTTCGAACCACTGAGGCACCGAGGATTAAAGAGATTGAAGAGATCGATGGAATCTTCTCTGTGTCTCAGTGTCTCTGTGGTGAACGCTTCGCCACACCAAACAGATGTCGACTGATTTGGAAAACATCGCGAACCAACCAGACTCCCCCGCCGGAGCGGAGTCAACAGAGCCTGCACGCTCGCCGGGCTTTCACGTCATGGCAAAGCCGGTGGGGCCAATCTGCAACTTGAATTGCAGGTACTGCTTTTACCTCGAAAAGGAGAATCTCTATCCCGCCACCGCTTCCTGGGCCATGCCGGATGACGTGCTGGAGAGCTACGTCATCCAATATATCGAGGCGCAGGAAGCGCCCACGATCAGCTTTGCGTGGCAAGGCGGAGAACCCACCTTGCTGGGTGTCGACTACTTCCGCAGGGTCGTCGAACTGGAGGAGCGGTATGCGAACGGCAAGCGAATTGAAAACGCCTTCCAGACCAACGGCATCCTGCTGGACGACACGTGGGCCGAGTTCCTGGTGAAGAACCACTTCCTGGTGGGGCTTTCCATTGACGGCCCGGCTGAGCTTCACGACTGCTATCGCGTCAACAAAGGGGATCAGCCCACTTTTGGCGCGGTTCTGCGGGGCCTCGAATATCTCAAGAAGCATGGAGTCGAATTCAACACGCTCACCGTGGTCCACCGCCGGAACGCCCGCCATCCGCGCGAGGTTTACCGGTTTTTAAAGGAAGTGGGAAGCACGTACATGCAGTTCATACCCATCGTAGAAAGGGTGGCCAGAGCTCCCGATCCTCACGGCCTGGTTTTGATCGGACCTCGCTACCAGGCGGAGGCCGAGGTCTCCGAATGGTCCGTGGAACCATTGCAGTTCGGCAAATTCTTGTGCGAGATTTTCGACGAATGGGTGCGTCGCGACGTGGCGCGGTATTTCGTCCAAATCTTCGATGTCGCACTGGAAAGCTGGCTGGGGATGCCTCAAAGCCTCTGCGTATTTCGCGAGACCTGTGGCGAGAGCATGGCCATTGAACATAACGGCGACTTGTACTCCTGCGATCATTACGTATATCCGGAGAACCGGTTGGGGAACATCAGGGAGCAGGCACTTGCCACCCTGGTCAACTCCGGGCAACAGCGCCGCTTCGGCTTGGATAAGCGCGACAGCTTGCCGCGATACTGCCGGGAGTGCGAAGTCCGCTTTGCGTGCAACGGGGAATGCCCCAAGCACCGGTTCACGAGAACGCCCGACGGCGAGTGGGGCCTTAACTATCTGTGTGCCGGATATAAGCTCTTCTTTAGACATATCGATCCTTACATGCAGTTCATGGCGTCCGAACTGAGGCAAGGTCGTGCGCCTGCGAATGTCATGCAGATGTTGCGGCAGCGTGGACAGGGAGCCGAACCGCACTCGCGCCCGGGACGGAATGATCCTTGTCCCTGCGGCAGCGGGAAGAAATACAAGAAGTGTTGCGGGGCCGATGCGTAGGCCGCTGCTTTCGCTGATGGCGCCACAAGGGGAGGAATTTCATTTAAGGCAGTCGCTCATCCCCGTCGGCTGACGGGCACCCAGAAACCATGAAATGTCATTCCGAGCGAAGCGAGGAATCTTGCTCTGCGTCGGGCAGACCGCCCCAGAAGGACCAGGGTGAGATTCCTCGCTTCGCTCGGAATGACAGCGCATTTCAAAGCAGTGAGCCGAGGGATTGTGGAGTGACGGCCAGCGCTGGGGGCACACTACTTCAGGTAGGCGCGCAAAAGGTAGGAAACGCCCATCAGCAAGAGCAGGATATTTGCTGCCAGGATTAGATGCTGTTTAAAGCGTTTGTGCAGGCCCGCGCCCCACGCCATGACCGCCGTGGAGAATATCGCCGCCCCGTAGTATCCGACCACACTGCCGACGAAGAAAGGCACCACGCGCCCATAACCGTGTGCCCGGCCCTCGGCGAGAATCGGTCCGGCGATGGTGATCCAATAAACCCAGGTCCCCGGAGCCGCCACCTCCGCCAGCGTGGCTACGGTGACGCCCGTGAAGGTGTATACTGCGGAATTCGCCATCGCTTCCTCGGTTGTGCGGCGCATTCCCCAGAGGGCGTAGGTCGCAAAGCCAATCACGACTGCTCCCCCAACGTAGGCAATATAGTGGACGATGCCAAAGGGGATCCAACGGTAGAAAAACAAAGTGACGAGAAGAAAGGCTCCATCAACAACCAGTGGCGGCCCCAGCAGCACGAAAATCGCACGCCCCCATCGGCCCAAGGCCACCTGGGTCAGAGCGATCATGTGCAATGGGTTGGGAAACAGTCCTCCCACGATTCCCATGCCGGCGCCAAGGATGAAGAGTTCCATATCGGTAATCCGCGATGGTAAGCGGTCGAGCGCAGAATGTAAAGCCGCAGAATCAATTCCTGTCCTGCCAGGAAACCTAAAACCGTGGCCACACATCCACGAATTCTGATCCTGAGCATGTCGCACGGCGCGGCGCATGCGCGAGCCGCAGCGGCCCTGCGACAGGCCTTTCGAGATCTCCGCCCCAGCGTCGATGCGGAGGTCGTCGATACGCTCCAGCATTGCACGGCGTGGTTCCGGGCCTATTACAATTCCTATGTGATTCCACTTGCCCTCTGGCCGAGCCTGTGGCGGTGGATTGAGAGCAAGCAGTCTCAGTCCGAATCGACCGGGCCCAATTGGCTCTACCGGCGCGGGGCCCCGCCTCTATTCCGCTTCCTCCGTGATTACGCTGCGGACGCCGTCATTGCTACCGAGGTCGGCGCCTGCGAACTCGCCGCCTTGTGTAAGCGGGAGGCGCACGCTAACTTTCTGCTGGTGGGTGTGGAGTTGATGGACTTCAACCGCGCCTGGGTGCAGCCGGAAGTTGACCTGTTCCTTACGACCCATCCGGATCTCGCCGCCGAACTCGTCAGCGCCGGCGCACCTGCCTCGAAGATGGTGACGACCGGACAACCCATCCACCCGGCGTTCGCCTCACCACCCTCGCGCGCGATGGCTCGCGAGAAGCTGAGAGTCAAAGCGGACGCCATCCAGATCCTGCTCTCATTGGGAAGCCAGGGGTTTGGCACCCCTGAGCGCATCCTGAGGGAAATCCTCAAGGTCCGAGCCGATTTGGAAGTGGTTCTGCTCGCGGGCAGAAGCCGGCGGGTCGAGAAACGCCTGCGAGAACACTGTAGACACCTGCCGCAGGTCCGCGTGTTGGGTTGGATCGACAACGTCCAGGAATGGATGGTCGCTTCCGACTTGATGATCAGCAAACCCGGCGGTGGCACGCTCAACGAGGGCTTTGCCTGCGGGCTGCCGATGTTGGCGTTCAATCCCCTACCCGGCAACGAGGAGCGCACCTGCCGCTGGATCGAAAAATGGGGAGCAGGAATCTGGATTAAGAAACCCGACGATCTGGCACCGATCATTACCTCATTGTTGGCAGAGCCTTCGAAGCTTGAAGGTCTTCGCAACAGGGTTCGCGATCTGGCGCGCCCCCACTCCGCTCGCGACGGCGCCCTCGCGGTGATGAAACTGCTCGCTGGCGACTCTGCATCAGACTCCCCATCTTGACCTGATTCAAAGATTGACGCCCGATTCGAGAGAAACGAGAAACAGTGTCCGGTATCCTTATCAGAAAAGAGGCCAGTGTAGTATGCCGTCATAGGAAGGCGGAAACGGCACCTGACAACGATTCTCCCAGGCAGTCGGGATTGCATGGTACAATCTCGCTCGCGTTGAACGCGATGCTGCCCCGACTTGGTTTTGACGGCTGTCATCGCTAGATTCGCCGTCACCACCGGGTTCCCAGCCATGTTTCAGGTTGTTGCCTTATGACGCAAAGAGCATTCTTGGCCAAGCCGCGTAGGAGATGCAGCCCTTATGTCGCCCACAACCTGGCTGCTCGCGATATCGATTATCGTCGCCACTGCTGCCGTCCTGCTGATTCTGTACATTCCGCGCGTGGGTGAGCTTTTTCACCAGCATGTCCCCGACCGCCCCAGACGTCGTCTTTTCCTCGCCGCTGTCGGGTTCTTTACCACCTTCACCGTGGCCCGCTTGCTGGCGTTCTTGGCGTCCCGCAACATCGGTCCGTTTCGGTACCTGTACATAGGCGGCACGCATGTGCATCACCTGGTCTGGGGGATTCTCCTCCTGCTGGCTGTGGGGTTTGGCTGGCTGATTGAAATAGGCACCGGCAGCAAGTCGTCCTCTCTCCTTGCCAGCCGATTGATGTCCTTGCTCTACGGTGTTGGCGCCGCCCTCACTCTGGACGAGTTCTCGATCTGGCTGAACGTGCGGGAAGGCGTTTACTGGACCCGGGACCGCGCCAGCCTCGACGCCGTGTTGCTTTTCGGGGCCTTGCTGCTAATCGGCCTTTGGGGGCGCGGCTTCCTCAAGGCCATCAGCCGCGAGCTTCTCCCCTCCCGCCGCAAGAAGAAATCCCCATTCCACGCTCGAGGCAGCGTCAGGACAAGCTTCCGGCGCTGACACTCAGGAACGAGAGTTTATTGCTGTTGCCCTCAACAAAGCCCTTCTTTATGGCCTTGACCGAAGGCCTTAAGCCGCTCTCGCAGCTCGTCTCGGGCAAGCCGAAACGCCGCCAGCCTTTCTTTTTCGGAGCCTTGCACGGCGGCGGGATCCTCGATACTCCAGTGAATACGCTGTGTCTTAGCCGGGAAGATGGGGCAACTCTCTTTGGCATTATCACAGACCGTGATGACGTAATCGAAGTTCTGTCCTGCGAACTCATCCACGGACTTGGAGCGGTGGCCGGAAATATCGATTCCAGCCTCCTGCATCACGGTGATTGCCTCAGGTCGCACGTGGGTTGGTTTTGTGCCCGCGCTGAAAACGTTGTAGACATTTCCTGCGTCATGGCGCAGTAACCCTTCCGCCATTTGACTGCGAGCCGAATTGCCCGTGCAAAGGATAAGTACTCTCACTTGGCTACCTCGGGCGTATCTCTGGATGATGGCGTCAGCTATCTTCCTAAGAATCCCACGTAGGCTGCCGCGCCTATCGCACCGCCGATGAGCGGCCCCACAACCGGCACCCAGGAGTATCCCCAGTCTGAGCTGCCTTTGCCCGGGATAGGCAAGAGCGCGTGGGCGAGGCGTGGACCCAGATCTCGGGCGGGGTTTATGGCGTAGCCGGTCGGACCACCCAACGAGAGACCAATTCCCCAGATCAGTAGTCCAATGAGCAAGGGTGTGATTCCGCTTTGCACCGGACCAGCGTTCGCCGAGATCGCCAGTACCCCAAAGACTAGTACGAACGTTCCGACGATTTCGGTGAGGAGGTTTAGAGGGCGTCGACGGATGGCGGGAATGGTGGAGAAGACGGAAAGTTTCGAAGCCTGGCTTTCAGTTTCGGACCAGTGCGCCAAATAAGCCAACCATACAATGACCGCACCGAGAAAGGCGCCAATGAACTGGGCCACAATGTACCCGGGCACATCGCTCCAAGAAAACTTGCCGACCACCGCAAGGGCGACAGTTATGGCGGGATTCAAATGTGCGCCACTGATGCGTCCGACCGCATAGACCGCAACTGCCACGCCCATCGCCCAGCCGGTAGTGATTACGATCCAGCCCGAGTTCTGCGCCTTTGTCTTATTCAACATAACTCCCGCCACCACCCCGTCTCCCAAAATGATCAACAATGCCGTGCCGATGACTTCAGCAGCGAATGGTTTCATGCGCCTCCTCCAGGAACGGATTCTGATTTACGAGCAGCGCTAACCTGGATATTCACAAATTGAACGAAGCGAGACTGCCGCCTCTGGCTTGTGAGCCTCCGCAAGAAAAAACCGACTCCGGACAGTGGACAAAACCGCGTGGCTGGCAAGTGTACCAGACTTCCTTGGCAATTCAACGTGCCTCGCCGGGCGTACCGCAACGCGGGATAGCCCACGGTGAAACCCTTGGGTATAAGAAACGTCGGTGGTCAGTTGGGGAAAAGGGGCTCGGGGCTGGGAACTGCGGAGAAACAGAGGGCAGTGAGCAGTAGGCACTAGGCAGACGGCCATAAAACCGAAACTTCGTGTTGCTAATTTGCCTTTCGATAGTGGCCAGAGCCCAGTCCCCGGCCCCTGTTTCTCCCTGACACCTGAAAACTATCGCCTGAATCCTGGTTTTTCAGGTGGGGGGGGCCAGCCAGAGACTACTTATGGTTGCTCACTCACGCTCTCTCTTCTTTTCTGCTGCTTGTTTCATGCGCGCCATCAAATCTCTGAGCCGCTCCCTCTGCTGCCGTTCTCCTTCGTCCTTTGGTTCGGCCTGGGGGCGAGTGACGCGCCAGGTGAGCTGACCTGCGAGCGGTCCTTCAGGGTAGGCTCCTGGATCAAAGAGGGTGTAGTCTCGGAATGATCTCGGCTCCTCTTGAAAGCAACACCGGACTGCCCGGCGCAGCAATTCGGGGTCGCCTTCGTCCAGGAGATTAATCATGCGGACTTGTTGCCGAAAGCGCGCAATGAACTCCATTGGCAGATTGAAGAGATAGGGAGTCAAGGCTTTGGCGCCGATGATCCGCCTGCGCTCGTCCACACCGTTTTCGACCAGCATGAGGAGAGCATCGCCCGTTTGGTGTCCCGGCGACTCCGGCCCGAAGATTACGAGATACCTGATGTTCGGGTTGGCAACGATGTTGCAAATGAGCTTTTCGATACCGATGCTTTCAGTCTGGATGGTGCCGGAAAGGGCCGCTCCGCTTTCCAAACCAACTCGCACCAGGTTCTCAATATCCGGCGGGATTTTATCTTGGTCGTAAATTAAGATCACTGCGACAGCGACGGGCGAGTAATCATTGCCGCGCAGATAGCGCCCTTCTTCAGGCGGATAGCTGGAAGCTGGCTCCACCTTCAACATAGCTTCTCCTCCTATTATCTCACCTTAAGTAAATCGGACTCTCATCCCAGCGCGTTGGTCAGCCACGTGGTCACTTCCGCCAAGGCGGGGATGCGTCCGGCGCATACGACTTTTTCGTTGATTACCAATCCCGGGGTGGCCAAGATCCGGTGCTTCATTATCTCGGTAATCTCAGTCACTTTCTCAATCTGAGCTTCCACGCCCAGAGTATTCACTGCCTGTTGGGCGACCTCGGCCACCTTGACGCAATTCGCACAACCAGGGCCAAGCACTTTGATCGATAGCATTCAAACCTCCCTTTCCGGGCAAATAACCTTGCTTTCCGTCTTCATTGCACGATCTCGATCAGCGGGTCAACTCGGATCTCCGATTTCACGGAATTGGCAACCAAACTGTACTTCTGCGCCGATTCGAGCGCCCGCCGCGTGCGCTTCTCAATGGCAGACCTTTCTTCGTCCTTCCCGCGCAGGAGGATTCTGGGGCGAAGCGTCACGGACGTGAAGATTTCCGTCCGATCCAGCTCGATGAGTTTCGTGCCCTCGGCGTCGCACTCGTAGGAGATCAGCTCCAGCTTGAACCGCTCCGCTGACCAGAGAAACATCATCATGACGCAGGTATTCACGGCTGCTACAAAGGCGTCTTCCGGGGTCAACACGCCCGCGTGCCCGTAAGCGTCCGGCGGAGCCGAAAACTCCATCTCCGGCCCGTTTCCCATCTGGATGTGCCCCCAGTGCTCACCTTTCCAGGTAACTCTGGTATGGTACGTGGCGGTTCGCGACATCAATTGCCCCCGCCGCAGAACGCGGCGTATTTCTGGATGATTGCCTCGGCGTAGGCGGCCTCATCTTCATGCGGGATCGGGTTGTAGATTCTCAGCGCCTCGATCAGCTCTGCCTTCGTAGAGTTGCACGGCAGCTTTCCCGCTCCCCGAAACTGGGTGAAGATGACCGGGAGCGCGATGAGCGTGACCTCCTTCCCCGCTACTTGCAAAGTCTCGACGGGAATGCCCGCGGCACATGAGCAAGTGGCTTGCGCAGGTTTCGACTCTTCCTGAGGCTTGGCACTTTCGAACGGCCGCCCGCTCCGGCCATCCCACTCGAGTTCCAGTAGTTCGTCCACCTGCCGGGCAATCTGATCGGCGAGATTGTTTACCACTTGCATTCCTGCTTCACTCAATCGGCGCGCGTTGCCCAGGTCAGAAGAGTCCGTGGGCATTCGATCGCTGACCACGATGCTGACGGCAGGCTTGCCGCTATACATCTCTGTGCCGCGAGCCGCGCAGCGCTTCTCGCAACCGTCCACGGCAATCGTCGGGTGGAAACGGGCGAAGGCGCGCTCACCTTCGCCGCCAGCCAGGAACAGCGGCAGGCAAATCGTTACGGTCTGCTGCGGGCGCAACGCCTCCAGCACCTGGCGCACCGCCAAGCGGGTGATGGTCCCCTCCGGAATCTCTTCCCCCGAACAAGCGATCACACCGACCTTCTTCTTGGGGAGCTCAGGCATGGGTCACCTCTCCCCTCATGTTGTCCACCAGTTCCTTGACCTCCTTGGCCAAGGCGTGAGCTAGTTGGTGTCCATTCTCGTCAAGTTCGGAGATACCGGAAGGCTTCAAATCAGGATAGCGCCGGCACACCTCCAGAACCTGCAAAGCGCGCGCTACCGTACCTCCTGCCCCCTCAACCACTTTCGCGGCACACGCCCGCACGCAGCCGTCAATCGTGATGGCCTTGGCGCTGGAAAGCTCGGCGCGCGTCTCATCTTCTCCTAACACGATCAGGGCAAGCGGCAATAGTTTTGTCTTCTCGGGGCATAGGTCCTCAGTCACCACGTATGCCCCCTCCCTCGCCACCGAACCGAGGCTCTTTCCAATCCCGCTGCACGGCACAACCAGAACGTTCTCTTTCATTTGCTCACCTCCGCTTCGGCTTGATCCTTGACCAGAGCCAAATATGCTTTCGCATCCAGCACACGGGTCCGGTCGTTCTCCCAATCGGCTAGCTCCACGAGCGCCAGCCAGCCCTTGCCGTAAGGATCCTGGTTGATCAGTTCTGCCGCCCCCTCGAGGGAAAGGTTGATCTCCACAATTGTTCCCTTTACCGGAGAGGGGAAGCTGACATTCACTTTCACCGTCTCGATATCGGCGAACTCGTCGCCCGATCCAAGCTTCGTTCCAACTGGCCTAACTTTTGCAAAAGCGACATCCCCGCTGTGTTGTTGCGCAAAATCAGTAAGGCCCAGGCGAGCGCGATTCCCTTCGAGCTTTACCCACACACCGGCCTCGTTATAAAACAGATCCCTGGGGATCAGAAAGGTGAACTTGTCTATGGTCACTTTGAGATCTTCTTCCGGCATCTTCCACCCTTCCTTCTCTGGCTCCCCATGGGCCTAAACAACCAACATGGCTGCAGCAGCCTACGTCCCGCCTTTAGCAAAGGTTTGGAGCCGGGCCCGCAGTTCGTCGCGAATGCGCCGGAAAGCCGCCAATCGTTCCTCTTCGGGGCCTTGCACCGCAGCGGGATCATCGATACTCCAATGAATACGTTTTGTGTTCGCCGGAAAGATGGGGCAACTCTCCTTCGCGTTATCGCAGACCGTGATCACGTAGTCGAAATCCTGCCCCGCAAACTCGTCCACCGACTTGGAGCGGTGACCAGAAATGTCTATCCCCACCTCCCGCATCACGGTGATTGCCTCGGGTCGCACGCGGGTCGGTTTCGTGCCCGCACTGAAAACCTCGTAGACATTTCCTGCGTCATGGCGCAGTAACCCTTCTGCCATTTGACTGCGAGCCGAATTTCCCGTGCAAAGGATAAGGACTCTCACTTATCCGTTACCTCCGTCGTATCTCCTGATGGTAGTGTCAGCGCGCCAATGTGAAACTCGTGTTCCACAGACGTACTCGGCTTGACTCCTCTGTGAGCAAATACCACGAAATGGACTAAGGCCTCACGGCAATTTCCATCAGAGCGGTTCCTGCTGGCAGCCGGTAACAGCCGTCGAAGTCGGGGCATTCCAGACAATGGCGCCAAGCCTCACGGTTGGTGGTAGCGGCTCGCCTGGTGGCCACGATCCCCGGACGGTCAATTTGGTAGCCGAACACCTTTCCTGCCGCGGGCTCATTGTGAGCCAAGGTGATCACCGATGGAAACATCTTTCCATAGCACTTGGGTTCGTTCTTCATTGAACTGCCTCCTTATGATTCCTTGGCGATGAAATCCAGAACGTGCCCTTCAATTTCATCGCGAATACGCCGAAAGACCGTCATGCGCTCAGTGGGCGAGCCTTTCACTGAGGCAGGGTCTTCCAAGCTCCAGTCAAAGTACCAGATCGCTCCCGGAAGAACGGGGCAGGTTTCCTTGACTTTGTCGCACACTCTGATAATAAAGTGAAAGTTCTGCCCCAGAAACTCGGCGACATCTTTAGAGCGGTGACCGGAAATGTCGATACCCACTTCCCTCATGACATCGACTGCCGTGGGATTCAGTGTTCCGACCTCGGCGCCACCAC
>Ga0209415_10003489_pt1 | contig 29221 bp, 15 predicted proteins | sample PeaSoiSIISIP2007_FD_187696 | JGI IMG/M metagenome (GOLD analysis project Ga0209415, IMG submission 187696) | Peat soil microbial communities from Weissenstadt, Germany - SII-SIP-2007 (SPAdes) (version 2) | ecosystem: Environmental > Terrestrial > Soil > Wetlands > Peat | place: Germany...
ACGCGCTGGCCACCAGCCGCGCCACGCTGACCCTCGGGCTCCCCGGACGCGTGCATCCCCTCGCCGTGCTCGGCGGCGACCGCCCGTGGCTCGCCTTCGGCGCCGAGGACGCCCTCGCCCTCGCCGCCTCCGTCGTCCTCGCGCTCCTCGTGATGCGCGGCCGGCTGCGTCGCACGCTCGGCGCCGTCGCCCTCGGGGGCCTCTGGCTCTTCTCGGCGGGCGCGTGGGCGCTGCTCGTCGGCGCGGGCGTCGTGTCCGTGGCCGCCTGGGCGTCGGGGCGGCTCCTGCCCCGCCGGCAGCGCCTCGCGGCGTGGGCGGCGATCGGCCTCGCGTCGTTCGCCTTCGGTGTCATGCAGATGGGCCGGCACGCCCCGTCGCACCCGGTGAGCAACCCGACCGCGGAGACCGTCGCGGGCTTCGCCGGTGACCTCAAGAATCGCGAGCTGGAGAAGGACAGGCAGCAGGCGGACAAGTCCAAGCAAGCCATGGACGAGGACGTCTCGCTCCCCGTCGCCGCCCAGACCATCGTCGTCGCCAAGGAGGGCTGGATGGGCGAGCTGAACGCGCGCGTCGCCATCGACGGCGGCATCGTGCAGGGCGTCGCCCCCGTCGCGCTCCCCCTCCCGGCCTACGAGCGCAGCATCGTCATCACCCGCGAGCTCGTGACGCGCGACCGCCCGCTCACCCTCCACCTCGTCTACCTCACCACCGCCGGCCTCGCGCCGCTCGTCGGCCTCTGGCTCATCTGCCTCGTCTTCCTCGGGCGCCTCTACTCCACCGAGATCGCCCGCCTCGTCCGCGCCGTCCGCGACCGCCTCGCGCGTCGGCCCGAGCCGGACCCCGCGCCGCAGGCCCCCGTCGCGCCGCCGCCCGTCGTCGCGTAGGCCTCGCCCTACTTCACCACCGGCAGCTTCACCACCGTCTGCAGGTCCTGCAGCGTGCGCTTGAACGCAGACAGGCTCACGCTCCCCGCGATGATCAGCATCGCGCCGTACGTCCGCGAGTCGACGAGCGTGAGCTGCGCCGGCGACACGTACGGGTCCACGGCGATGCTCTTGCCCCAGCCGTAGGCGAGCTGCGTCCCCAGGAGCAGCTCGCTGCCGCTCCCGTACGAGCCGATGCCCAGCGACATCGTCGCGCGCTGCATCCGCGTCTCCGCGAGCGTCCCCACGGGCGGCGTCGGCGCGAGCGGCGCCACCGCGGAGAAGTCCGTGCTGAACCCGCCGAGGAGGCTCAGGCCCGAGGAGACGAACCACTCGATGCCGAGCGACGCGTCGACGAGCGGCTGCCCCGTGACCGTCAGCGTCCTCGCCATGGAGGTCGACGTCGCGGACGTCCCGGCGAGATTCGTCTGGCTGGTCTGGACGTCGGCGTGCGCCAGATCCGTGACCGGGATGAACGTCGTCGCGTCCGCCTCGACGCGCGCGTGGCCGAGGTCCGCCCCGAGGCCCGCGCCGAAGCGCAGCGGCACGGGCGCGCGGTAGCTCCCGGTGGAGATCGTCTGCAGCGTCGTGCCGGTGCCGTCCTGCGTCTGCACGCTGGTCGTCCCCTGGTACTGCCCGAGGAGATGCACCGACGGCGTCATCAGGCTGAGGCCCAGGATCTGCGAGTCGTCGATGTGCCAGACCATCCCCAGCACCGCGGCGAGGTCCAGCGAGTACGCGTTGGCCCCCGTGTCGTACGCCGAGGACGAGCCCTGCCCCGCCGCGTCGGTGAGCAGCGTCTGCACGCCCCACGTCGAGTTCGCGATCGTCCCCACAGTCTGCAGCGAGGCGCCCAGCGCCACCGAGTCACTCACGTGCACGCTGTACGACGGACCCACGTAGAAGCGCGTCCACCACTGGTTTATCGACAGCGCCTGGCTCGCGTGGTGCCCCGCCGCATCGCCCGTGTAGCCCGACGCGATGGCGCTCAGCGCCTGCCGCTCCGGCGTGACGACGCACGCCGACGCCTTGCGATGGCCCTTGCGGTGCCCGTGCGGCTCCTTCTCCCCGGCCGCGCCGTTGCCGCCCCAGTCGCCGATGGTGAGGAAGAAGCAGAACGTCGACGGCAGCGAGTCGACCCGCCACGCATCGAGCGACGTGTTCGGCAGGGGCAGCGCCCCGTACGGCCCCGCGCCGGCGCCGCCCGGCTGGTGGAAGTCCGTGAGGTGGGTGGTCTGGTACGAATAGAAGTTCACGCTGAACGCGATCCCCGAGTCGTCGATGTGGACGATGGTCGCGGGGTTGAGCAGCGGCGCCGCCCCATCGCGGCCGAGGGCGATCCCGGTGCCGCCCATCAGCGCGGACCGCCCGCCGATGGGCGCCGAGCCGTAGGTGGCCTGCGCCCGCGCCGCGCCGCCCGCGAGCAGCGCCGCGACGAGGACTGCCGCCGCCGCGCGACGGGCGCCAGGCATTCAGCGACCCTTCGGCGCCCGCGGATACGGGAACCCGTCGATCGGCGCCGTCGGCGTCACCTCGTGGAACTTGCGCACGTCGAGCGTGAGGTTCCCCGCGTCGTCCTCGCTGAGGACGTCCGCGTGCCGCGCGCCCCACAGGATCTCCTTGTCGAGGTACGTCCGCCTCGCGTGCACCGGCTGCAGCGACGTGTCGTCCGTCCCCACGAGGTTGACGAGGATCTCCAGCTCGTCCTTCGCCACCGACTCCGGCGTGCACCGGAAGAGGGGGCTCTTCTCGTCGATCGTGTGGAGCACGGTCCACGAACGCGCCATCGCCGGTGAGCGATCCCGGGTCAGCTGGATATCCGTCATCCGGTAGAAGACCGTCCCCTCCTTGAGGTGCTCGGTGCGCATCAGCGCCACGCGGATCGTCGCCTCCAGGATGACGTTCCCCCGCTCGTTGCCGACGCGGATCATCAGCGTGGGCACGCCGTCCATCGGGCCGATGACCGCGTGCTTCGAGAAGGCGACGCGCGCGCTCGACCGCGCGAACTTGGTGAAGACGAGGCCCGTCGCCAGGGCGGTCACGAGCAGGCTCACCACCGACTCGGTGATCATGACCACGTTGGCCGCCACGCTCGTCGGGTACATGGCGCCGTACCCGATGGTCCCCATCGTCTGCACGCTGAAGCAGAAGGCATCCCAGAACGAGCGGGCGCGCGCGTTGGTCACCCCGCCGAGGGCCAGGTACGCCACCGCGAAGAGAGCGTTGATCGCGAGGTACGTCGCCACGATCCAGCCGATGGCCCACCACCACGAGACCCGCAGGAACTGGTAGTAGACGTCCCGCAGCCGCTGGCGGGGCGCGCCGATGACGGTGACGCCGGGCTGGATGGGCGACTCGGCCATGCGTGGCGGGAGAGTATCGCCGGTGCCGCGGCGGGTGGCGACGGATCTGTGATAACCAGCGCGCGTCATGCACGTCGTCGGGCGCGGCTCGCGGGCGGTCGGCGTCGTGCTCGTCCTCGTCGCGGCCGTCCTGTGGAGCACGGGCGGGCTCGGCATCAAGAGCGTCGATGGTCCGCCGCTCGCCATCGCCGGCTGGCGCGGCTTCTTCGCCCTCCCCGTGCTGCTGGCGGTCGTCCTCGCGCGCGCACGCGGCGCCGGGAAGGCGACCCTCGTCCCCCTGCGCAAGCCGTGGGCGTGGGTCGGGGCCGCGAGCTACGCGCTCATGGTCATCTGCTTCGTCGTCGCCACGAAGCGCACCACCGCCGCCAACGCCATCTTCATCCAGTACACGTCGCCCGTGTACGTGGCGCTCCTCTCGTGGCCCCTCCTCCGCGAGCGCGTCAGCTGGTTCGACGCCGTCGCCTGCGCCGGCGTCCTCGCGGGGATGGTCCTCTTCTTCCGCGAAGGGCTCTCCCCGGGCGCGCAGGTCGGCAACCTCGTCGCCGTCGTCTCCAGCTTCGGCGCGGCCGGCCTCCCGCTCGCGCTGCGCGCCGACCTCCGCTCGCTGACCCGCTCCGGCGACGTGCGCGCCGCCGTCATCTCCCCCGCGCTCATGATCGCCCTCGGCGACCTCGCCGCCGTCCTCCTCTGCTCCCCGGCGATGCTGGCAAACCCGCCCCCGGACGCGCGGACGTGGCTCCTCCTCGCCGCGCTCGGCCTCGGCCAGATCGGCCTCCCCTACGTGCTCTACGGGATCGCCATCCCGCGCCTCACCGCCCTCGAAGGCACGCTCGTGCCCACGCTCGAGCCGATCCTGAACCCCGTCTGGGTCGCGATGGGGACGGGCGAGCGGCCCGGGCCGATGGCGATCGTGGGGGGAGGAATCGTGCTCGCCAGCGTATTACTGCAGGCCCTGGGGGGGCGACGGCGCGTTTCCCCCGACTTGACCGAGGACTAGATGGGACTACAGCCAGGAGCCGTGCGAAGGGGCGGGATCTTCCTGACGGCATTCGTCGCGACCAGCCTCGCGGCCATCAGCCCGTGCTTCGCCATCGAGACCGGCCAGCCGCCGAACCTCCCCCCGCCGCCGCCTCCTCCTCTCACGACGGCGACGCCCGGCACGAGCGCCCCTCCGCCCGCCTCGAGGGCCACGAAGCCCTCCACGCCGCCGCCCGCGGCCTCCACGTCGAGCTCCGCCACCGTGTCCTCGACGACCGCCGACTCGGGCACGTCCGACGGCGGGCCCCACGCGCTCGACACGCGCTTCTTCATCGCGCCGATGCTCGGCTACCTCAGCGACTACCTCGACTTCGGCATCGGTCTCCGCGGCGGCAAGACGCTCGACAACCACATCTACATCGGCGGCACGTTCATCTATCAGGTCGGCGAGGGCGGCAGCGTCAGCGGCGGCGGGAACACGTACTCGTGGTCGTCTTCGGGGTTCTACCTGGGCCCGGAGGGCGGCTACGACTTCGATCTCAAGTACGTCGTCGTTCGCCCGTACCTCGGGCTGGGCATCTTCTCGTGGGGCTCGTCCACCTCCGGACCAGGAGTCAGCGCCGGCGCGTCGTCGACGCGGTTCGTCGTCTGGCCGGGCGGCTCGGTGATCTGGAACGTACCCAACTCGAACTTCTTCCTCGGCGGCGATCTCCGCCTCGTGTCCGTCCCCGGCACGGCCTTCGGCATGTACGCCATGGGCGGCCTCCACTTCGGGTCCTGAACGATGATGCCCTCCGTGCCACCCGCCTCCTTCACGACACCGCCCCCTCCGCCCCCGCCGCGCCGGCGCGCCATCGCCTGGCTCGTCGCCGCCATCGGCCTCTCGCTCGGCGTCGCGGCCGCCGCGGGCTTCGTCCTCGTGAAGCGGAGCGCCTCCCACGGCGCCGCGGCGGGCCGCTCCGTCGTGCGCGTCGTGCTCACGCACGGGTCGGGGACGGGCTTCTTCGTCGCCGGGCCCGACGCGCAGGCATACGTCGTCACCGCGAACCACGTGGTGGACAGCGGCGAGCCCATCCTCGTGGAGCGCACCGTCGAGGGCTCCGGCGGCAGCAAGTGGACCGAGGCCTACCCCGACGCCGAGGTGGTCGCCTTCGATGCGGATGCCGATCTCGCCGTCATCCGCCTCGACGGAGTGAGCGCCGACCACTTCACGTCGCTCCCGCTCGCCGCCGCCCCCGCCGCGGACGAGGCCATCCTCTCCTTCGGGTACCCCGCGAGCAGCCTCGCGTCGCGCTCGGGCATGGTCTCCAAGCCCGGCAAGGTGCTGAGCCTCGTGAAGTTCCCCGTCGTCGACCGCCGCACCGAGGAAGTCCTCCGCACCGACGCCGTGGACGGCCTGCTCGTCTCCTCGGACATCGAGCCCGGCTTCAGCGGCGGCCCCACGTGCAACGAGCGCGGCGAGGTCGTCGGCGTGAACGTCATCAAGGACACGGCGCACCGCGGGCAGAACGGCGCGGTCAGCGTGGCGGCGGTGAAGCGCCTGCTCGGGCAGGTCGTGCCGCAGGGCCACGCCCCGGACCCGACCACCGACGAGGTGCGCCAGCTGCTGACGCGCATCCAGAACGAGTACCTGCTGCTGCCGGTCGAGCGCCGCTGGCTCGCGCGGGAGGACGACTTCGTCAGCACGAGCGATCTGCCGCGCATGGGCGAGATGATCGCCGCCGTCCGCCGGCTCGAGGGGGACACGACGCGCGACGCGAAGAGCAAGCTCTCTGGCCAGGCGATCCTGGGCCTGCTCCTCGCGCGGCTGCCGGGTCGCCCGCTCGCGACGTACACCGATCGCACGACGCGAAGGGCCCTCGCCGACTGCGAGCTCCGCGAGAAGAGCCTGCGCGAGTTCTTCGGCCCCCTGTCGAAGCACGGCACCGACGCGGAGCTGCCCGCCAACGTCGCGAACGGCCACTGCTCGGCGCTCGCGTTCCGTCCGCTCGTATGGGACGTGACTGCCATGGCGCTGCGGTGGGAGGGCAACGAGCGGGCGATCACGGTGAGCAAGGTCGAGAGCGTCGATCCCGAGCGCCACGTGTACCGCGCGTCGGTGCGCTTCGAGGGGATCGACTACCTGGTGGACGTGTGGCTCGCGACCGACGGCGGACGGCTGCGGCTGAAGCTCTTCGACAACCAGGGCCAGCCCGCGGGGATGTCGCTCGTGCAGACGACGCCCGCCTCGGAGTTCTCCGGCGCCTGGCACCGCAGCGAGCCGAGGACGGCGCACGACTTCGGCCGCGGCGTGGACGCCGACATGGACGAGGACGAGACGCTGGTCGTCGCCATCGGGACCGACGGCGGCGCGAACGTGACCCACCAGCTGCGGCGCCACGTGTACTTCAACGGGCGAAGGCGCGCCGCGTGCGGCGGGAACAAGCTCGACATGGGGATCGAGCAGACGTTCCACGGCGCGCTGCAGGACGCGAGCATCATGGGCTCGCGCAAGATGGACGCGAAGGCCATCGGCGCCGACACGACGCGCTGCTGGTCGCTGTTCACGTACGCCCCGGACCAGGAAGCCGTGTTCAAGAGGGTGGGGGAGAAGCTCGTGATGTACCGGACGGACGGAGTGGCCTTCCCGGAGGCCGCGGAGTTCGAGAGATAGGGCGTCGGGAGCGTCGTAAGGCGCTTCGGCATCGACGTAACGCGTGTTGGGATCGACGTAACGCGTGTCTCGACGGTCGCGAGACGCCTTTCGTCGTTCGAAGTACGTGTTTCCGTCGTCGGAAGGCGTGTTTCGATCGACGCAACGCGTGTTTCGATCGTCCGGAGGCGTGTTTCCATCGTCGGAATGCGTGTTTCGATCGATGGAACACGCGTTACGACGGTCGAGATGCGCGTTACGACGGTCCCGACACGGGTCCCGGACGAATTGGCGGGCGTGGTACCGTCATCCGGGAGCGGAGAGAGGGTCGTGGCAGAGCCGACGGGGTCCGTGCTGGTGGTCGACGACGACGCCGCCGTCGGTGTGGTGCTCGCCGCGCTCCTCGTGCAGGCGGGGATGAAGGCGACGCACGTCGCGTCGGCCGAGGCGGCGCTGCGGGCGCTCGAGCGCGAGCCGGCCGACGTCGTGGTGACCGACCTGCGCATGCCCGGGATGGACGGGATGCAGCTTCTCGCGCGCATCGCCGCGATGGCGCCGGATCTGCCGGTCATCATGCTCACCGCGCACGGCACCGTGCCGCTCGCGGTCGAGGCCATGCGCACGGGGGCGGCCGACTTCGTGCTCAAGCCGTTCGACCGGGAGCAGATCGTGTTCGTCGTGCGCAAGGCGATGCACGCGGCGCGGCACGCCGAGGGCCGCGAGACGGCGGCGTCGACGACCGAGGCACCGATCGTGAGCGGCTCGCCGGCTATGCGCGAGGTGACGGAGCTGCTGGGCCGCGCGGCCCGGAGCACGGCGACGGTCCTCATCCGCGGCGAGAGCGGGACGGGCAAGGAGCTCGCCGCGCGCGCCATCCACGACCAGTCGCCGAGGAGCAAGGGCCCCTTCGTCGTCATCCACTGCGCCGCCCTGCCGGACGCGCTGCTCGAGAGCGAGCTGTTCGGCCACGAGAAGGGCGCTTTCACGGGCGCCGTTTGCCGGAAGCCGGGGCGCATCGAGCTCGCGGACGGCGGCACCCTGTTCCTCGACGAGATCGGCGACGTGCCCCTGGCGATGCAGGTGAAGCTCCTGCGCGTGCTGCAGGAGCGAACGTTCGAGCGCCTCGGCGGGACCGAGACCGTCAAGGTCGACGTGCGCTTCGTCGCCGCGACGCACCAGGACCTCGACGCGATGGTGCGCGCGAAGACGTTCCGCGAAGACCTCTACTATCGCCTCGCCGTCGTTCCCATCGTGATGCCGCCGCTGCGGGCGCGGCCGGAGGACATCCCGCCGCTCGTGGCGCGCTTCGCGGCGATGTTCGCGGCGGCCAACGGCAAGGAGGCCTTCTTCGTCGAGCCCGACGCCGTCGAGCGGCTCGCGCGCGAGAGCTGGCCCGGCAACGTGCGCGAGCTGCAGAACTTCGTCGAGCGGCTCGTGGTGCTCGCGGACGGCTCGACCATCGCGCGCGCCGACGTCGACCGGGAGCTCGCCCGCAGCGTCGCCCTCGCGTCGCCGGCCGGGGCGCCCGCGACGGGACCGTCGACGTCGACGCTCGACGACCGGCGCCGCCTGACCGAGCGCGAGGCGCTGGTGGAGGCGCTGGGGCGCGTCCGGGGCAACCGCACTGCGGCCGCGCGCATCCTCGGCGTCAGCCGGAGGACGCTGTACAACAAGCTGGCGGAGCACGGGATCGGGTAGGGGCGCTTCCGGGCTCGCTACGGCCCCGCCACCACCGACACCACCCCGTTTCTCTCCCAGTACAGCCGCTCCCCGTCGCTCGCGAGCGCGTCCACGCCGTCCACGGCACCGCTCACGGGCTCCACGTCGCCTGTCTTTCCCACCGCGAGCGCGCGGAACAGGCCGTCGACGGCGGCTTCGTTCGTCCAGAAGACGCCCCGCGCGTCGACGACGACGTTCGCGAAGCCCGCGAAGTCCTGCGCGAGGCGCCGCGGGGGGCCCCCCGTCTTGGGCATGGTCCACAGCGAGTCGCCGCGCTTCTCCACCCAGGTGAGCGCGTCGCCTTCGACGGCGACGAAGCCCGGCAGGCCGCGGTCGGTCGCCAGGACGCGCGGCGCGCCGCCCGTCTTGGGGACGGAGACGAGGCTCCCGTCGAGGCGATCGGCCCAGTAGACGCTGGCGTCGTCGAGGGCGAGGTTCGCGATCTCGCCGTCGGACCTGCCGAGGACCGTCGGCTGGCCGCCCGCGGCCGGGATGCGCAGGACCGCGCTCGCGTGCGTCATTCCCTGGCGGCTCGGGTCCACGTCGACGACGAAGAGCCACCTGCCGTCGGTCGCGATGGCGCGCGGACGGGCCAGTCCGCCGGCGGCGCGCTGCGGCTCTCCCGCCGCCACGGGGATCTTCTCCACGGCGTGGGTCGTCGTCACCCAGAGCGAGCCGCCCGCGAAGGCCATCCCGTGAGCCGGCTCGTGGAGGGAGGCAAGCGTCCGCGCAGCGCCTCCCTTCTTCGCGACAGCGACGACCGTCCCCTCGCCCGCCCGCGCCAGGTAGAGCTCGTCGCCGCCCGCAAGGAGCACGTCGCGAGGCGGCTCGGACGTCGCGCCGTCGAGCAGCGCCGTGACGAGATCCAGATCGTCGTGCGGGGACGGCAGCGAAAGCGCCGGGCTCTTCTCGCCCGCGAAGAGCCACCATGCCCCCATCGCCGAGGCGAGGAGAACCCCCAGGAGCACGACCGGAACAGCCCTCCTCAAGGCTTCGCCCCGCGCAGCTCGACGTCCTCCACCTGCGTCCGCGGCCGCGTCACCTCGTCGCCGCGCTTCACGTCCGTGGCGCCGAGCGGATCATCCATCACCTTGCCCGTCAGCGTCCGCGCGTCCGACCTCGTCACGTCGATCCACATCGACTCGACGCCGCCGTCGCCCGGGATGGGGAACGGCAGGAGCACCAGCAGCCTCGCGCCGCCCGCCTTCTGCGCCTCCCACGCGCTCACAGCCGCCGCGAGCCTGCCCTGCGCCCTTCCGCGGCGGAAGGCCAGCACGTCGCTGTCCGGCGAGGCCGCGAGGATGCGCCCGAAGAAGCGCTCCGTGAGGTCCAGGTAGCCGATGGGGCCTTCTCCCGCGGACGGGACGATGCGCGCCATGAAGTCGTTCGGGTCGCCGTTCTCCGGGCGCGCCGTCACGACCTCCACTTCGACAGGCGTCGCCGCGGGGAGCCCCGCGTCCGCCGGGTAGGCCTGCCCGCGGGCGCGCGCCACGTCGTCGCGCGACAGCACGAGGGGCTGCGTCGTGGCGCCGTCGGCGATCGCCTGCGCCACCGCGAGCACCACCTCGGCCATGCGCGGGCTCGCCGCGGTCGGGACGGCCACCGCCTCGACGTCGGGCTCGCCCCACCGGGAGAGACCCGCGGTCAGCACGCGCACCACGCTCTCGGACTTCGGCTGGTAGAGCAGCTCGACGCGGTCCCGGCGGAACGCGCTCGCGTCGAGCGGCGTCGTGACCGCGTGCGACGCGAAGGTGCGCGCGCTCTCGAGCCGCGCGAGGAGCTGATCCCAGACCACGCCGCCGATGTCGCGCGCGATCGCCGCTGCCCCCGCGATCCCCGCGCGCAGCGCGAGCTCTTTCGGCCCCGTCGGCGCCGACACGTGCACCACGACGACGCGCGGCAGCTTCGTCACGGTCGCCCTCTCCGCCGCCGTGAGCCCGCGCGCGGTCGCGTCGACGTCCACCTTCTCCAGGCTCCAGATCGACGACTCCAGGACCTCCACCCGGGTCAATGACTCGTCGCGCAGCGTCGCCCGCACGGCGTCGCACGCCGCCGTGTCGCCGCACAGGTCCGGCGTCACGCGCACCGAGAGCGCCGAGAGGTCGATGAACGCGTCGAGCTGGTCGTCGGTGCGGGCGGTGAGGACGCCGAACTCGGCCATCGACGACGGCGGGCGGCGGACCGGGAGCGGCGCGGACGCCGTGGGGAGCGCGGTGGGGATCGGGGTGGCGCTCGGGGGGAGCGGGACGGGCTCGACCGGGGCGAGGACCGGGGCCGGGGAGCGCGTGAGGAGCCACCCCACCACGAGGAGACCGACCGCGATTCCGAGGTAAACGAGGGTCCGACGCGACACGGCGGGAGCTTAGACGGTGCGGGCCGCGGACAGCGTGGCTGCCCGCGTCTTCACGACGAGAATCCCGCTGGCGCGGCGCGTCAAGCGCCCGCATAATCCCCTGGTTATGCCGCTTCCGCCCGCACGCGGCCTGTACGACCCGTCCCTCGAGAGGGACGCCTGCGGTCTGGGGTTCGTGGCCGATCTCCGCCGCGCCCCGACGCACGAGGTCGTCTCGATGGGCATCGAGATCCTCCGTCGCCTCGCCCATCGCGGCGCGGCCGGCTGCGATCCGTGCTCCAGCGACGGCGCGGGCATCCTCATCCACATCCCCCACGTTCGCTACGAGCGGACGCTGTCCTACACGGGCATCGAGCTCCCCCTCGAGGGCGACTACGGCGTCGCCCAGTGTTTCCTCTCGCGCGATCCCGAGCTCGCCGCGGCCGAGATGCGCACGCTGGAGACCGCCGTCCGCCACCACAACCAGAAGGTCATCGGCTGGCGCGACGTCCCCATCGACGAGAGCGTGCTCGGCCCGGTCGCGCGCGCCTCGATGCCCGTCTTCCGGCAGCTCTTCGTCGGGCGCATGTGCCCGGCGGCGGCCTTCGAGCGGACCCTCTTCATGATCCGCAAGCGCGCGGGCCGGCGGGCGAGCGAGGCCGGCCTCTCCGGCTTCTACGTGGCGAGCCTGTCGTCGAAGACCGTCATCTACAAGGGCCTCTCTCTGCCCGAGCGGCTCGCCGATTTCTACCTCGACCTCCGCGAGGAGGAGACGCGCAGCCGCCTGGCGCTCGTGCACTCGCGGTTCAGCACCAACACGTTCCCCACCTGGGAGCGGGCGCACCCGTACCGCCGCATCGCGCACAACGGCGAGATCAACACGCTCCGCGGCAACCAGACGTGGATGCGCGCGCGCGAGCCGCTCCTGGCCAGCGCGGCCTTCGGCGAGCACCTGGCCGACTTCAAGCCCATCATCCGCCCCGGTGGGAGCGACTCCGCGTCGCTCGACAACGTGGTGGACTTCCTCGTCGCAGGCGGCCGCGGCCTGCCGCACGTGATGATGATGCTGGTGCCCGAGGCGTGGGAGGGGCAGGGCGACATGCCGGCGGAGCGGCGCGCCTTCTACGAGTACCACGCGTCCCTGGTGGAGCCGTGGGACGGACCCGCGGCGCTGCTCTTCACGGACGGGCACTACGTGGGCGCCACGCTCGACCGCAACGGCCTGCGTCCGATGAAGTACGTCGTGACGGCGAGCGGCTTCGTCGTGGCGGCGAGCGAGCTGGGCGTCCTCGACTTCGAGCCGGAGGACATCCTCGAGAAGGGACGCCTCCAGCCCGGCAAGATGCTCCTCGTCGACATGGCGCGAGGGCGCGTCGTGGGCGACGACGAGATCAAGCGCGAGGTGGCGGCGCAGAAGCCGTACGCAGAGTGGCTGGAGGGCAACAAGCTCGACCTCGCGACGCTCCCGGTGCCCGTGCTCGCGCCGCCGATGGGCGACGCGGAGCGGAGGCGCCGGCTCCGCGCGGCGGGATACTCGCGCGAGGACCTGAGGGTGCTGCTGACGCCCATGGCCACGAACGGGGAGGAGCCGACGGGCAGCATGGGCAACGACGCGCCGCTCGCCGTGCTCAGCGAGAGGCCGCAGCTTCTCTTCCGGTACTTCAAGCAGCAGTTCGCGCAGGTCACCAACCCGCCCATCGACCCCATCCGCGAGAAGCTCGTGATGACGCTCGCGAGCTGCCTCGGCGGCGAGGGCAACCTGCTCGCCGAGACGCCCGCGCAGTGCCGCCTGCTCGAGCTCGATCAGCCCGTCCTCACGGCCGAGGACCTCGCGAAGCTCACGAGCGGCGCCCTCGCCGACTTCCCTGTCCGCGTCCTCGCGATGCTCTTCGACGCCTCGGCCCACCAAGAACCTCTCCCTCTCGAGGCCGCCCTCGTGGCTCTGTGCGAGGCGGCCGAGAAGGCCGTGGACGAGGGCGTCAGCATCCTGGTCCTGAGCGATCGCGGCGTCGACCGCGACCACGCGGCGATCCCGAGCCTCCTCGCGACGAGCGCGGTGCACCACACGCTGGCGCGGACGGGCAAGCGCATGCGCGCGGGGCTCGTCGTCGAGACGGGAGAGGCGCGCGAGGTGGCGGATGTCGCCCTCTTGCTCGGGTACGGGGCCGGCGCGGTGTGCCCGTACCTGGCCATGGAGGCCATCGACGCGCTCGACGTGGAGACGCCGGCCGGCGAGCGGCACGAGCACTACGTGCACGCGCTCGACAAGGGGCTCCTGAAGGTGATGAGCAAGATGGGCATCTCGTGCCTGTCGAGCTACCAGGGCGCGCAGATCTTCGAGGCGGTCGGGATCGGCAAGGCGACGATCGAGCGGTGGTTCCCGGGGACGGCGTCGCGCATCGGCGGCATCGGCCTCGGCGAGATCGCCCGCGAGACGCTCCTCCGGCACCGCGCGGGCTACGAGGCGGAGGTCGAGGCGGGCAGCGACGAGGACGCGCTCGACGTCGGCGGCGTCTACGCGTGGCGCGTCGGCGGTGAGCGGCACCTGTGGAGCCCGAAGACGGTCGCCAGCCTGCAGAAGGCGGTCCGCGTAGAGGACGCAAGAGCGTACGACCAGTACGCGCACGCCATCAACGACCAGGGCGACTCACCCTTCACGTTGCGCGGCTGCTGGGACCTCGCGTCGGCGAGCGAGCCCGTCCCGGTCGAAGAGGTCGAGCCGGCGGTGAAGATCGTGCGCCGCTTCGCGACGGGCGCGATGAGCTTCGGGAGCATCAGCAAGGAGGCGCACGAGAACCTCGCCGTGGCGATGAACCGCATCGGCGGCAAGTCGAACAGCGGCGAGGGAGGGGAGGACTCGGCGCGGTTCCTGACGATGGCCAACGGCGACTCGAAGCGCAGCGCCATCAAGCAGGTGGCGAGCGCGCGGTTCGGCGTGACGGCGCATTACCTCGTGAACGCGGACGAGCTCCAGATCAAGATCGCCCAGGGCGCGAAGCCGGGCGAGGGCGGGCAGCTGCCGGGGCACAAGGTGGACGAGGCGATCGCGCGCGTGCGCCACTCGGTGCCCGGGGTGACGCTCATCTCGCCGCCGCCGCACCACGACATCTACTCCATCGAGGATCTGGCGCAGCTCATCTTCGACCTCAAGTGCGTCAACCCGCGCGCGCGCGTCAGCGTGAAGCTCGTCAGCGAGACCGGCGTCGGCACCATCGCCGCCGGCGTGGCCAAGGCGCACGCGGACGCGATCCACATCGCCGGTCACGACGGGGGGACCGGCGCCTCGCCGCTGTCGTCGATCCACCACGCGGGCACGTCGTGGGAGCTCGGCCTGGCGGAGACGCACCAGGTCCTGGTGCTCAACGGGCTTCGCGAACGGGTGCGCCTCCAGGTCGACGGGCAGCTGAAGACGGGGCGCGACGTGGCCTTCGCGGCCTTGCTGGGCGCCGACGAGTTCGGCTTCGCGACCGCGCCGCTCGTGGCGAGCGGCTGCGTGATGATGCGGAAGTGCCACCTGAACACGTGCCCCGTCGGCGTGGCGACGCAGGACCCGGTCCTCCGCGCGCGCTTCGCGGGGACGCCCGAGCACGTCATCAACTACTTCTTCTTCGTCGCCGAGGAGCTGCGCCTCATCATGGCCCGCCTCGGCTTCCGCACCCTCGACGAGATGGTGGGCCGCACCGACCGCATCACGGTGCGCGACCTCGACCACCCCAAGGCCCGCACCCTCGACTTCACCGACGTGCTGATGGCCGCAAAGGCGCAAGGACGCAAAGAAGAGGGTTTGGATGAGATCGACGCTCTCGACCCATCCTCCCTTGGCGCCCTTGCGCCTTGGCGGCCCTCTTCGACGGACGAGGCGGTGCTCGAGGCGGCGAGGCTGAGCGTGAAGTACGGGGCGCCGTCGACGATGCAGATCGCGCTGACGAACGCGGACAGGGCGTTCGGGGCGAGGCTGGCGGGCGACATCGCGCGCAAGCACGGGGCCGAGGGGCTGAACGACGGGACGATCGTCATCGAGTGCAGCGGGACGGCCGGGCAGAGCTTCGGGGCGTTCGCGACGCGCGGGATGTTGCTGGTCCTGGAGGGCGACGCGAACGACTACGTGGGCAAGGGGCTCTCGGGGGGCGTGCTCGCGGTCCGGCCGCCGGCGCGGGCGACCTTCAAGGCGCACGAGAACGTCATCGTCGGCAACACGTGCCTCTACGGCGCCACGAGCGGGAAGGCGTTCTTCGCGGGCAGGGCAGGGGAGCGCTTCGCGGTGCGCAACAGCGGGGCGCTGGCGGTCGTCGAGGGCGTGGGCGATCACGGATGCGAGTACATGACGGCCGGCACGGTCGTCGTGCTGGGGCCGACGGGGCGGAACTTCGCGGCCGGGATGAGCGGCGGGGTGGCCTACGTGCTCGACGACGACCGCGCGCTCGCGGGGCGCGTCAGCAAGGCCATGGTGGACCTCGAACCTCTCGGCGTCGAGGACGAGGAATCGTTGCGCGCGCTCGTCGAGGAGCACGTCGCGCACACGCGCAGCGCGCGAGGAAAGAGCGTCCTCGCCTCGTGGGGGAAGCGCCGCTTCGTGAAGGTCATGCCGCACGAGTGGCGCCGCATCCTCCAGCTCCGCAGGACCGGCTAGGCGATGGGAGATCCGAAGGGCTTTCTCAAGCTGTCGCGCGAGGAGGAGGACGAGCGCCCCGTGAGCGAGCGCGTCCACGACTGGCGCGAGCTCGTCGTCCCCGCCACGGAGGCGCAGGTGCGCGCGCAGGCGTCGCGCTGCATGGACTGCGGCATTCCCTTCTGCCATCAGGGCTGTCCGCTGGGGAACATCATCCCCGAGTGGAACGACCTCGTGCACAAGGGACGCATCGACGAGGCGGCGCGGCGTCTCCACGAGACGAACAACTTTCCCGAGGTGACGGGGCGCGTGTGCCCGGCGCCGTGCGAGGCGTCGTGCGTGCTGAACCTGCGCGACGAGCCGGTGACCATCAAGGCCATCGAGCGGAGCATCGCGGACCACGTGATGGCCGGGGGCCCGTTCGTGGCGCACCCCTCGCGGGAGAAGACGGGCAAGCGCGTGGCCGTCGTCGGCTCGGGTCCGTCGGGGCTCGCGGCGGCGCAGCAGCTCGCGCGCGCGGGGCACACCGTCGTGGTCTTCGAGCGCGACGACCGCATCGGCGGGCTCCTCCGGTACGGCATCCCCGACTTCAAGATGGAGAAGGGCATGCTGGACGCACGGGTCGTGCAGATGCGCGCCGAGGGCGTCACGTTCCGCGTGGGCGTTGCCGTGGGGCAAGACGTCCGCGGCGAGCACCTCGTGCACGACTTCGACGCCGCGGTGCTGGCGATGGGCTCGCGAGCGCCACGCGATCTGCCCATCCCGGGGCGCGAGCTCCGCGGCGTGCACTTCGCCATGGAGTACCTGGTGCAACAGAACAGGCGCGTCGCGGGCGAGGCGGTCGACGCGGGGCGGGCCATCCTCGCCGGGGGAAAGCGCGTCGTCGTCATCGGCGGCGGCGACACGGGCTCGGACTGCGTGGGGACGGCCGTGCGCCAGGGAGCGACCAGCGTGACGCAGCTGGAGCTCATGCCCAAGCCGGCGCTCGTGCGTCTCCCGACCAATCCGTGGCCGGAGTGGCCGCTCGTCCTCCGCACGTCGACCTCGCAGGAGGAAGGAGCGGACCGCAACTGGTCCGTGTCGACGCGCGCCTTCCGCGGCGAGAGCGGTCACGTCGTCGCGCTCGAGGCGCAGCGCGCGGTGCTCGAGGGGGGCAAGGTCAAGCCGCTCCCCGGGACCGAGGTGTCGGTCCCGTGCGAGCTGGTGTTGCTGGCGATGGGCTTCGTGGGTCCGGAGCGTCACGGCGTGGTCGAGCAGCTGGGGCTGGCGCTGGACGCGCGCGGCAACGTGCGAACCGACGCGAGCGGGGCGACGAGCGCCGCGGGCATCTTCGCGGCCGGTGACGCGGCGCGCGGGCAGTCCCTCGTCGTGTGGGCCATCGCCGACGGGCGGCGTGTCGCGGCGGGCGTGGACGCGTGGCTCCGCCGGGCGCCGATGGCGCGCGCCGCGAACGGCTGACCACGCGCCGTCCGCGCTCACGCCTGCTGCGCCGGGTCCCAGCCGGTGGCGAGCCCCTCTTCGAGCGCGTCGAGGCTCTTCATGGCGCCCGCGTCGAGCACGAAATCGAACACGGCCGCGTTCTCGGCGATGCGTTCCTCGCGCGTCGACTTCGGGAGGACGACGACGCCCTTCTGGATCCCCCAGCGGAGGAGCACCTGCGCCGGCGTTCTGGCGACCCTTCGGGCCACGTCGAGGAGGACCGGATGCGCGAGGCGCTCCCCGTGTGTGAGAGGGCTGTACGCCTCCACCACGATCCCTCTCGCCTGGCACATCTCGACGGTGTCGCGGCGCTGGAGGAACGGCGACAGCTCGATCTGATTCACGGCGGGCACCACGGCGGCGTGACTCAGGAGCTCGTCGAGGTGCGGCCGGAGGTAGTTGCTGACCCCGATGGCGCGGGCGCGTTTCTCGGCGTGCATGCGTTCGAGCGCGCGCCACGAGTCGAGCCGCTTGCCGGCGACCGGCCAGTGCACGAGGTAGAGGTCGACGTAGTCGAGGCGGAGCTGCTTCAGGCTCCAGTCGAAAGCGCGGAGCGCGGAGTCGAAGCCCTGGTCGGCGTTCCAGAGCTTGGTCGTCACGAAGACCTGCTCGCGCGGCACGCCGCTGGCGCGCAGGCCCTCGCCCACGTCGGCCTCGTTGCCGTAGATGCGCGCCGTGTCGACGTGCCGGTAGCCGAGGCGCAGCGCGGTGGCCACGGCCTGCTGCGTCGTCTCGCCCCGCGGGGACTGCCAGACCCCCAGCCCGACCTGCGGGATGCGTGCGCCCGTGTTCAACGACAGCGATGCGGTGGTGACGTTCATGGTGTGCTCCGATGTCCGGGGGGCGCGCCTCGTCGCCGCGCGTCACCGTCTTCGCCGGCGCGACGCCAGGAGGATGAGGCCAGCCAGGGCCACGGGCGTCACCGCGTCCGCAGGCGCACCCGTCGTCGCGCACCCCGCGCATCCCCCCTTCTTCTGGACGGCCACGGTCTCGACCAGCTCCTGGCTCGCGGGCGCCTCCGCCGGGGACGGCGTCGCCACCGGTTTCTTCTCCTCGAGCTGCTCGGCGCAGGCGGGGCACGCGCTCTTCACCCGCGCCGTCGCGTCGTCCAGCTTCTTCCTCGCGTTCGCGCAGCGGTCGCCGGGATCGAGCGCGCAGAGCCGCTCGGTCGCATGCCTCATCGACTCGAGCGCCCGACACGCCAGGGCGCAGTCGCTGGCGAGGGCCTGCGCGTAGTCGCGGTCGACCTCGGCCTGGGCGGCGCCCACGTCGTTGCCCGCGGCGAGCGACGGCTGGGCGAGCGCGGTCGACGGCAGGCACGTCAGCAGCAAGACCGCGAGCAGGCCCCTCACGACCTCGACGAGACCACGGGGTCCGCGAGCCGTGCAAGGGGTCCCTGGCCGACCTTCGGGAGGCCGTGGCGTGTGATTCACACGCCGGAGCGACGCAGCACCAAGACGCCAAAAACTGGTTCGGGTTGTCTCCCCGCCGAACCGCGGTGAAGTCCTTGGCGTCTTGGTGGCGCGCCGCTCGTCGCCCAGATGCGTGGGAGATGAGCACGGGACGTGCCACGAGGTGGGCCGTGTAACTACGTTGACTTGCGAGGACGTTAGTCGATCCCTCGGTAGAAACCGAGGGAAAAGCGATCCATCCTGATCGCAACCACAGTCGAGGGTCTGGTGTAACTTGTTGAGGATGGCGGTCGCCGTAGGCATCGATCTCGGCACGACGAACACCGTCGTCGCGGCGGTGCGGGACGGGGTCGCCAGTACGCTCGCGGACCCGGATAGGCATCGGCTCATCCCATCGGTCGTCTCGTTCCTGCCGTCGGGCTCGGTCGCGGTCGGACGGCCGGCGCTCGAGCGGCGCCTCCTCGACGCGCCCAGCACCATCTACTCGGTCAAACGCCTGATCGGCCGGGCCTGGGGCTCGCCGTCGGTCGAGCAGGCCCGCGGCAAGCTCCCGTTCAAGCTGTCCGAGGGGCCCGCCGGTGGCACCGTCGTGCTCGCGCGGGGGGAGACCTACTCCTTGCCCGAGATCAGCGCGTTCGTGCTGCGCCAGGCGAAGGCGGTCGCGGAGGCGGCGCTGGGCGCGCCGGTCGAGCGCGCCGTCGTCACCGTGCCGGCGAACTTCAACGATCTCCAGCGCGCCGCGACGAAGATGGCGGGGCGGCTCGCGGGGCTCGAGGTGCTCCGCATCCTGAACGAGCCGACGGCGGCCGCGCTAGCGTACGGTCCGCAGAGCAAGGCGCAGGAGCGCATCGCCGTATACGACCTCGGCGGTGGGACGTTCGACGTCACCATCCTCGATCTCGCGGGGAACGTCTTCGAGGTGCTCGCGACCTCGGGCGACACGGCGCTGGGCGGGGACGACATCGACGTCGTCATCGCCGAGCGCATGGCCGACGACCTGCTCAAGAGGCATCGCTACGACGCGCGCGCCCAGCCGATGGTCTACGGGAGGCTGCGCATCCTCGCGGAGGAGATGAAGCGCGCGCTCTCTTCCCGTGACACGTACACGCTGCACGTCGACGACCTGGTGCCGGGCGAGCGTGGCGCGGAGGTCCAGTGGACCTTCCGGATGACGCGGCCGGAGCTCGAGTGGGCGTCGCTCGCGCTCGTCGAGCGGACCTTCCGCGTGTGCCAGGAGGCGCTCGACGCCTCGGGCGCCACGCCGGGCGAGCTCGATCGGATCCTGCTCGTCGGGGGCGCGACCCGGATGCCCATGGTGGCCCGCAAGACGGAGCAGTTCTTCGGGCGGGCACCGGTCGTGCGCATCAACCCCGACGAGGTGGTCGCACTGGGGGCCGCCATCCAGGCCGCCCTCCTCGACAGAGCGCGGCAGAACAGCGCCCAGCCGATGGCGCACCCGACCATCTCGACGGACTCCGTCGTGCAGGAGCTCCCCTCGGACGACGCGCCCCCGAGCGAGGACCTCGTGGGCCTGCCCATCGTTGGAGGCCCCAAGCCTGCGCCGGTGCCGTCCGCCCACCCGCAGGCTCCTCCGCCCGCGGCGCCGGCGCCGGCGAAGCCCGTGGCCCCGCCGGTGGTGGAGCGCCCCGCGTTTCTGCCCGGACGGAACACGACGGAGCTCGTGTTCGACGTGAAGCCGTCCAAGCCCGCTCCCGCGGTGCCCGATCTGCCACCCGATCCGAAGCGCCTGGCCCGCCCGGCGACGCCCTTCGCCTTCGAGCCGAGCGCCCCCGCCCCCGCGCCCCGCCCGGCGCCGCTCCTCATCGACGTGACGCCGCTGAGCCTCGGCGTCGAGACCGTGGGAGGGTTCTGCGACATCCTCATCGAGGCCAACACGCCCGTGCCTTGCGACCGCACGCGCTCGTTCTCGACGGCGAGCACCGGGCAGACGACGGTCCACGTGCGCGTCTCGCAGGGTCAGAGCGGCCGGTTCGCCGAGAACACCTTCCTCGGCGAGCTCGAGCTGTCCGGGCTGACGCCCGCGGACCGCGGCGAGACGCAGATCGCGGTGACCTTCGAGATCGACGCCGACGGGATCCTCAACGTGCGCGCCCGCGACGTGAAGACGGGAAAGGAGACGACCGCGCGCATCCAGCTCGTGGGCACCCAGACCGAGCCGGGCGAGATCGAGGCCATGCGCGCGCGCCAGGCGGCACATCCGCTCACCAGCCTCGAGGGCCTTCGCTGAGCGCGTGCCATGCCGAGTCGAGACGCGCTCGAGGTCTACCTGCAGTCGCTCGGGAGAAAGACCTACTACGACATCCTCCGCGTCGCGCGCGGCGCGAGCCCGGCCGCCGTGAAGGGGGCGTTCCACGAATTCTCGCTCCTCTACCACCCCGATCGCTACGTGGACTCCCCGCGAGAGGTCGGCACGGTCGCGACGGAGATCTACAAGCGAGGGGTCGAGGCCTACCGCTGCCTCTCGCGAAAAGCGCTGCGCGAGCGGTACGACCGGGCGCTCGGTCGCGGTAAGCTGCGGCTCGAGCCATCGCGCGCGTCGACAGCGCCGCCGCCGCCCATGATGCGAACGCTCGAGATGGTGGCGCGGACGCCCCGCGGCAGGCAGGTCGCCGTCAAGGCCGATCGCCTCATCGCCGTCGGCAAGCTGGAGGACGCGCGCGTGCAGCTGGTGACCGCGTGTCAGTCCGAGCCAGACAACGAGGAGCTCGCCGAGCGCCTGCAGATCCTCTACGAGGCCCTCGCGCTCGAACCGCTTTGAAGCGTGGCACGCCTTGGCGGAGGCCCGTCGGAGAGCGTAAGGTACGCCTAGGGGCGGATGACCGGCGAGCTCGCTCACATCGCGCGTTGCCTGGATCTCAACGAAGCGGACATCGTCGGGGCCATCGTCGCGCGGGAACATACGAAGGCCCTCCTCATGCGCCTGGCGGCGGTGTCGGCGCCGAACACTGGGGTCGCCAAGGCGCTCCTCGTCTTCGCGCGCATGGCGACGACCGCGTGCGACTGGATCGACGGCGATCTGACCATCGAGATGGTCGAGGTGGACCACGCGACGCGGGTGGATGTCGCCACGGAGCTCGGCGGCGGCCTGCGCGAGCGCGTCTTCCCCCCGCTGGTCTTCCAGGTACCGCTCGAGGAGTTCGCACGAGCCATCGAGCGCGTCGCGCACATGGTTGCCCCTTTGCGTATCCGCGCGAAGACGCCGCACAGGATCGCCCTGGGTGCCTCCGAGGTCTTGCGACGCACCTCGGTGCCGCCGCCGCCGATCGAGATCGCCCCCGAGAGCCTCTTTCTCCGCCCGGAGTCGCCGGCCGCCGTCCAGGAGAAGGACGACGACGCGACTCCGGGTTCCCTCCCCGTCGTCGTCGCCGCCCCTCCCGCGAAGCCCGCGGCGCCTCGTGGCGCGACCGACCCGCCACTGGGTGACCTCGACTCCGGCTGGGACGACTAGGCGACCTTCGGGAGCCTGTGCCGTGTGATTCACACGGCCTAGTAGCCCCGCTCGATGGCGTCGATGAGCGCGCGCGCGCCTTCGAGCGTCGGGTCCTCCGTCAGCGCCCGCTTCAGCAGCATGATGGCGCGCTTCGCGTCACCCTGCTTGCGCGCGATCTCCCCCATGTACTGATAGGCGAGCGCCTTGCTCATCGGCCCCGGAGTCTTCAGCAGCGTGATCGAGCGAAGCGCGCGGTTCGCGAGATCGAGCTGGTCGAGCTCGATCGCCCGCAGGGCGACGTCCGAGCACACCTGGCCGTTCTGCGCGTCGCACTCCAGCGACTGCACGAGCGACCTCACCTCGCCCGGCGCGTCGCCCAGGTAGCGCGCCACCCGCGCGAGGCGCCAGTACAGGGGCGCGAGCTCCTTCGAGCGCTTCCCCTTCTGCGGCGCGATGATCTGCTCGAGCAGGGTCAGCGCGTCCTGCGCGCGACCCGAGAGCGTGTAGGCGTCCGCGAGCTGACCGACGCAGTCCGGATCGGCGGGACGCAGCGCGTGGGCCTCCTCCAGCGCGCCGATGGCCGCGCCAGGGTCTCCCGCCCGCTCGAGCAGCAGCGTCCCCGCGCGGAGCAGCTGCGCGAAGCGTGCGGCCACGTCGCCGCTCGCTCTCGCGTCCTCCAGGGCAAGGTCGGCCAGCTCGTGCCACGCTCCGGTCTGGTCGTACACGCGCTCCAGCCGCTCGCGCACCGCCCGGTCCTGGGGCGCCACGAGGCGCGCCCGCTCGAGGGCTCCTCGCGCGTCGCCCGGTCGCCCCGCCCGCTCGCAGGCGTCGGCCAGCCGCAGGGCCGTCTCCACGGCACCCTCCCCCTCCTCCATCCCGACCAGCCGCTTCAGCGCCGCGATCGCCGCGTCCCATCGCTCGAGCGCCGACTCCAGGCTCGCCAGCGTACGGAGCACCGCCTTGTCCTTCGGGTCCTGCTTCGCGAGCTCGCCGAGGATCGCCCGCGCGCCGTCGACGTCCCCCGCGTACGGGAGCACCTGGGCCAGCCGCAGACCGAGCACGCGTATCGCCGCGGCGCCGCCGTTCGTCGCGGCGGCGGCGCGCGAGCGCTCCAGCTGCTCCGCGAGGGCCCTGGCGTGGGCGGTGCGGTCGATGGCGAACGCGGCCTCCAGGTCCTCCAGCGCAGCGGCGTCGTCGTGCATGGCCGACCGCACGCTCGAGCGTGTCGCGAGCAGCGCCGCCCGCGAGGGGCTGTCCTCCGCGGCGGACTCGACCGCCGACGACAGATCCATCACCGCTCCCGCGTAATCCCCCGCCTCGACCAGCATGTCCACGAGGTCGTGCAGGAGCGAGCCGTCCTCCGGCGCTGCCTCGCGTGCCATGCGCAGCGCCGCCGCGGCCTGCTGGGGCTGGGCGAGCTCCGTCCGCCAGATGACCGCGGCCTCCCGCAAACGCGCCACGCGCTCGCCCGTATCCACCCGGGCGCTCGCGTCGAGCGCGCACAGCTCCGCCACCTTTCGCCACTCGCCGCGCTCGCGGAACAGGCCCTCCAGCTGGTCCCGCAGCGTGGTGCTCGCCGGATGCGCTCGATAACCGAGCTCGAGCGCCCGCTCGGCCGCGGCCGTATCACCCAGCTCCGTGCGCGCGGCCGCCAGCGACAGCGCCATCCCCTCCGCCGCCGGGCCCTGCTCCACCGCCAGCCGGCGCTCCAGCAGGTCGGCCCGCTCACCCGCGTCTCCCTCGCCGTCGAGGAGCCTCACGAGCGCGTCGAGCACGCCGCGGTTGGTCGGCTCCCAGTCGAGCCCCGTGTAGTAGACGTTGCGCGCCTGCATGCGATCGGTCTGCTCGAGGAGCTGCCCGAGCCTCAGCGCGAGGGATCCTATGGACGCCGCGTCCGCCCGGTCCTTCGCCGCCTCGATCTGGGCGGCCAGAAGCTCGGCCAGCTCGTCACGTGCGCCCGTCCTCTCCAGGATGGCCGCCAGCATCAGCGCGGACTCCACCTGCGTCGCGTCCTCGTCGACGATCTCGCGGAGCAGCGGCGCCGCGTCGGCATCGGCCAGCCCGAGCCCCTGCATCATCGTGCGCACGCGCTCCAAGCGCAGCCGCCCTCGCTCCCGCGTGTCGTCGACGTACTCGACGACCGTGCCCAGCAGGTCCGCCAGCTTGCGCGTCTCGTCCATCCGTCGGTACACCGCGGCGAGCGGCTCCCACGCCTCGCGGTCCGCCGGGTCGGCCTGGTGCAGCCCCTCGTACGTCTCGGCGGCCAGGGCGAGGTCGCCCAGTTTGTCCGCGGCGAGGTGCGCAACCTCGAACGACAGCTTCCGCGCGATCTCCGGGTCGGCGATGCGTGCCGCGCCCTTCTTGAGCTCCACCGCGCGCCGGACATCGCCCGCCACCTCGCGCAGGCTGGCCAGCGCGCCGAGCGCCCACGCCAGGTTGGCGACGTTCTGTGCGGCCGTCTGCTCGCCCTCGACGAACCGCTCGAGCAGCGACTCCGCGAGCGCCGGGTCGCCGATCCGCACCGCGATCTCCACCGCCTCGCGCACCGTGCCGACGTCGCCACCCGGCAGCCGCGACCGCAGCTCCAGCGCATGGAACAGCGCGCGCTCGTGTCCCGGCTGGCGACCCACGTGCTCGTAGAGGTCCAGCAGGCGCCGGTGGGTCGGACCCAGCTCCGCCGCGTGCGCCAGCGCCTGCTCGGCTCGATCGAGCTGCGGATCGAGGTCGAGCGCCGTCTGCATCATCTCGACGCCGTCGTCCAGCGTGTCGGCGGAGCCGAGGCGCAACGCGGCGAGGCGGTAGATCGCGTCGCTCGCCGCGCGAGGGCCGCCCTCCATGGCCTCGACCTCGACACGCATCGCGAGCACGCGGGCCTGTCGGTCCACGTCCTGCAAGCGCTCGTACACGTGATCCAGCGCGCGCAGCACCTCCGGTGTCCGCAGGCCGAGCTCGACGGCGCGCTCGTAGAGAGCCGCCGACCGTCGCTCGTCGCGCAGGTCCTGCGCCGCCACGCCGCCGAGGCGCAGGAGCAACGAGCAGCCCAGCGCGACGTCGCCCGCCTCGAGCGCCCGGTCCACCAGCGTGGTCGCGCCGTCCACGTAGCGCTCCACGCCCCCGACGGCCCGCGCCAGGGCCAGCGCCGCGTCGTGGGCCCCGGCCGACCGCGGGTCGATCGCGACCGCTCGCAGCCGGACGGGCAGCGCCTGCTCCGGCCTGTGAAGTCGGTCGGCCAGCACCTCGGCCAGCTCCGCCAGCGCGCGCGCCGCGGCCGGCGAGTCGCCGAGTCGGCCGAGCTTGGCCTCGAGCACTCGCACCAGCGTCTCGTGGTCGCCGCGAACGCGGAGCGTCCCCTCCAGGCGCTCCTGCTCGAAGTCGCTCTTTTGCGCCGCCTCCAGCGCGCTCTCCAGGACCTCGCGCGCGCGTTCACCCTCCCCCTGGCGCGAGGCGATGGCGCTCAGCTCGAGCAGCACCTCGCTCCGCGCGATGCTCTGCGACTCCCCCGCCTCTTCGCGCCGCCTCAGGACGACCAGCAGCGCGCGGTAGCTCTTCTCGGCTCGATCGAGCTGCCCGTCGTCGCGCGCCAGCTCGGCCAGCGTTCGAAGGATCTCCGGGTTCTGGGGGTCGACGCGTGTCGCCGTGTCGAGCTCCACCAGGGCGCGAGCGCGGTTGCCCATCGCCAGCTCGAGGCGCGCGATCTGGTAGTGCACAGGGGCGCGCTCCTTGGGGCGGCGGCCGCCGAAGGCGTCGATCATCGACTGCAGGATGGCGCGCGCGTCGTCGAAGCGTCGCCCGCTGGCGAGCGCGTCCGCGAGCCCCAGGCGGACGGCGGGATCCTCCGGCGCCAGGTCGCTCGCCTGCTCGAGCAGCGGAATGGCGAGCTCCGGCTGGCCGCAGCGCTCGGTGAAAAGCAGCGCCGCCTGGAGGAGGCGCGCCATCCGCGTCGACTTGTCGGGCGCGTGACCCGCCGAGCCCGCCACGAGGTGCGCCAGGCGCGCCCACTGCCCCTGCTCGTGATAGAGCGCCGCGAGCCGCTCTCGCAGCCTCTCCGCATCCGGCAGCTCCAGCACGGCGAGCTCCAGCCGCTCGGCGGCTCGCGGCCCCTGGCCCGACTCCGTCAGAGCGTCCGCCAGGCGCAACTCCGATGCGACCCGCCCCTCGGGCGCCACCACGCCGAGCAGCCGCTCGAGCCATTGAGCCGCGACGACCGGGTCGTGCCGCGACGTCGCCAGCCGGGCCAGCGCGTCGAACGAGTCGGCCCTCGGTTCGAGCGCCACCACGTGCGCGTGGTAGGTCTCGGCCGCGCCGAGGTCGCGCAGACGCTCCTCCGCGATGCCGGCCGCGCGTGACCAGAGCTCCGCCGACCTCCGGGCGTCCCCGGCCTCCTCCGCCATGCGCGCCTGGTCGGCGAGCAAGTCGCGGAGCTCGCGGGTACGGACCTCCGCGTCGAGCACGGCGGCGAGCGCCTCCACCGAGGCGTCGTGTCGCGGCGACTCCTGCAGACTCGCGCGCAGCATGTCCACCGCGCGCTCGCCGTGGCCGAGCTCCACGAGCAGGTGCGCCGCTTCCAGGCGGAGCAGGATGCGCGGCTCGGTCGCCTCGGCGGTCTCCACCTGCCGTTCACGCAGCGTGAGGAGGTCGCGCGTGCGCCCGAGCAGCGTGTACGTGGACACGAGACGTTCGACCGCCTCCTCGTCGCGCGGGTCCTCGTCGAAAAGCGCCAGGTAGAGCGCGATCGCGCGGTCGTGGTCGGCCAGTCGATCGAGCGCCACGCGTGCCGCGCGCCGCCGCAGGTCCCGCCGCGCGAGCGCGGGGAAGGGGAGCGCCTCTCCCGCGACCAGCACGTCGACCATCGCGCGAGCGTCCCCGTCCTCGTCGTGCAGCCGCGCCAGGCTCTCGACCGCCCACTCGGCGTACGACGCCAGCCCCTCGCCGCCTTCCACGGTCGGCGGCCCCGTGTCATCCGACCCGATCCAGCGCGTGCGCGTCAGCTCGAGCAGATCGCCCAGCACCGAGCGCGCCAGCGTGCGGTCGCCCACCGAGTCGCGCGCGACCTCGGCCGCCTCGCGCAGGAGGCCCAGGTCCCCGCCGGTCGCCCGGGACAGGCGCAGCAAGCTGTCGACGAGCGGGCGGCCGCGGCTGCGTCGCTGCAGGTGGGCCAGCGCCGCGAGGAGCGTCGCGTTGGCGTCGTCGTGCGACAGCGCGCGCTCCAGCGCCCTCTGCGCCGCCTCCGGATCGCTCCGGCGGTCGCGGTGCCACTGCGCGACGCGGGCTTCCAGGTCGCGCGCCGCCGCTCCGCCGACGCCACCCGCCGACGTCGCATCCGCCAGCGCGCGCGCGGCCTCATCCCAGAGGCCCGACGCCTCGGCCGCACGCTCGTACGCCTCCAGCAGCTCCGGCGGCGCCGCCCCCTTCGTCCGCGAGAGATCCACGACCACCCGGGCGCCCACGTCCCACTCCGCGAGCCTGCCTGCGACACGCACCGCCGCGCAACCCGCGTCCATGTCAGCCACGTCGCCGACCACCTGCCGGTAGGCGGCGAGCGCCCCGCGCGGGTCGTCGAGCCGCGTCTCCAGCGCGGCGCCGATCTTCGCCCGCAGTCGAGCCGCGAGCTCTGCATCGCCGCGTGCCGCGCCGTCGATCGCCTCTTCGTATGCCGTCACCAGCCCCTTCCAGGCGCCGGCGGCCTCGGCCAGGCGCGAGAGCTCGGCCCCGATGCGCTCGTCGCCGGGGGCGAGCAAGAAGGCTTGCCGCATGGCCTCGAAGGCGAGGCTCGCATCGCCCGCACGCTTCTCGGCCAGCTCCGACGCCTCGAGCAGCACGGCCCGCCGAGCGTCGTCCGCACCGGCCGCGAGCAGCCGGTGCGAGGTCAGCTCGAGGATCGCCCGCCAGTCGTCGCACACGCGGAGCGCCGCCAGGAGCACCTCGACCGCCCGCGCCCGGTACGGGTCGTCTCCGGCGAGCCCGTGCAGCCCCGCCCTCGCCCCCGCGTTCCGCGGGTCCGCCGCCAGCGCGCGCGCGTACGTCGCCAGCGCCGCGTCGGGCGCTTCGAGCTGCTCGCGGTGCACGTCGCCGAGCTGGCGCAGGAGCTCCGCGCGCGTCGCGTCGTCCGACGTGCGCTCCGCCCCGCGCTCGAGCAGCTCCGCCAGCTCCTTCCAGTGCAGCGCGTCGCGAAGCAGCGTGGCCAGCGCCAGCGCGGCGTCATCGGCCTCGCCGAACTCGCGCTCGATGTCGCGCCACGCAGCGATGGCGTCCTCCGGTCTCGCCAGGGCTTCGCCGAGGAGCTTCGCCACGCGCACGCGGTCGGCCCTCTTCCGGTCCACGCCCGGCGCGGCCTCGGCTCGCAGTCCGAGCACCGTCGCCAGTCGCTCGGCGTTCCCCTGCCGATCGAGCAGCTCGACCAGCCCGTCGAGCGCCTCCCCGTCGCGCTCGTCTGACGCGATGCACCGCTCCCACAGCGCGATCGCGCGCGGGTTCTGCGCCAGCCTCGCCGCCAGCTGCGCAGCGCGTCCCAGCGCCTCCCGCCGCGCGGCCGGGCCCTTCTCCATGTCCGCGATGCGTTCGACCACGTCGAGCCGCTCCTCGTCGCGCCCGGCCGCCTCGAGCAGCGGCTCCAGCTTGCGGGCCGCCGCCAGCACGTCGACGTCCGGCACGCCGCGCGTCCCGAGCACCGTCGACAGGAGACCGATGGCCCCCGCCGCGTCGCCGATGCGATCGGCGCGGACGCTGGCCGCCTGCATCATCAGCGCGAGGCGCAGCGCTTCTCCGTCGCTCCCGTCGGCCGCGGCCGCGAGCAGATCCGCCAGCCGCTCGAGCCGTCCCGTACGCTCCGCCAGCTCCGCGAGCTTGGCGCGCCGCGGCTCGTCGCTCGGGTCCAGCACCACCGCGAGACCCACGTGCTCCAGGGCGTTCGCGAGGTCGCCGAGCTTCTCGTGGAGCTCCGCGACCTGAAGATGCCGCTTCACCCGTTCCTTGCCCGACTTGACCGCCTCCAGCTCGACGAGCAGCACGCGCGCCAGGTCCGCGTCGCGCCCGGTCTGCGCGTAGTGCTGGTGCAACCAGCCCGCCGCGCGCTGGCGCACCGAGCCCCGGGTCGACGACGGCGGCTCCGACTTGCGGCTCCGGCGCGACTTCGGCCCCTCCCCCATCGACGGCGGGGGGACCGTCGAGCGTCGCGGATCGGGGTTCGCCGGCGCAGCGGCCAGCACCCGCTCCAGCAGCCCCCACACGTCCGCCTCCGTGCCGTTGGCTCCTTCTTCCTGCTTCTGCAGCATCGGCTCGATGGCCTCGAGCGCCGAGGCCGGGTCGCCCAGCGTCGTCACGCCG
>Ga0209415_10003490_pt1 | contig 29220 bp, 22 predicted proteins | sample PeaSoiSIISIP2007_FD_187696 | JGI IMG/M metagenome (GOLD analysis project Ga0209415, IMG submission 187696) | Peat soil microbial communities from Weissenstadt, Germany - SII-SIP-2007 (SPAdes) (version 2) | ecosystem: Environmental > Terrestrial > Soil > Wetlands > Peat | place: Germany...
GCCTGTGGCTATGAGGCCCAGGCCGACCTGAACGCGGCCTCAAACATCCTGTGGGCCGGTAGGGCCCAGCGGGGACTCGTCCCCGTAGAGGGTCGAGACTGACCCACTACCCGACACAGCCCATCGGTACGGTATGCCTCGTGGCCCTGCCCAGCGAGTCCTCCGAGCCGGACCCCCTCCCCCCGCTCCCGCCCGGGCTGAGCGACGCCCAGCGCGAGGCGGTGCTAGCGGACGATCGCCAGCTGTGCGTGCTGGCCGGGGCCGGGGCCGGCAAGACGCGCGTGCTCACGCTGCGGGTGGCGCGCCGCGTTCACGATGCCAGCGCGTTGGCCGACCGCGTGCTCGTCTGCACGTTCAGCCGAAAGGCGGCCGACGAGATCGGGTCCCGCCTATGGGCGCTCGAGGTCACCCCGATCCGCTCCGGAACGTTCCACCGGCTGGCCCTCTCGCTCCTCCACCAGCACCACGTCGACCGGGGCGGGCGCACGGTGGCGCTCGCGGCCGACCGGCGGCGGCTGCTGGCTGAGGTGCTCGACGAGGAGGACCAGGACGAGAAGCCTCGGCCTGGCCGGGAACTGTCAGCCGCGCTCGTCGACGGCGAGATCGGCTGGGCCAAGGCCAGGCTCATTCCCCCGGAGCGCTACGAGCAGGAGGCCAGGGCAGAGAAGCGGAGGGGGTCGGCATCGGCCGTGGCGTCCCTCTACGGGCGCTACGAGGCGCTCAGGGCCCGCCGCGGGCTGCTCGACCTGGACGACCTCCTCCTCCGCGCTGCCGACGTCTTGGAGAGCGACGAACCCTTCGCCAAGGCCGTCCGCTGGCGGTATCGCCACGTGTTCATCGACGAGATGCAGGACGTGAACCCCGCGCAGTTCCGACTGCTCAGACTTCTGTGCAGCGACGAGGGGGATCTCTTCACCGTCGGTGACCCCCATCAGGCCGTCTACGGCTGGAACGGGGCGGATCCGTCGCTCCTGGCGGACCTTCCCTCGCTCATGCCGGGGACCCGGGTGCTCCGGCTCGACGACAACCACCGGTCGTCCCCCCAGATCGTGCGCACCGCGGCCGCCGTCCTCGAGAAGAGCGGGGGGATCCCGCAGAGCCGGCGGCCGGACGGCCCGGTCCCCCAGGTCCGGGCCCACGACGACGAGGAGGCCGAGGCGGACTGGGTCGCGTCGCAGGTCTGGCTGTCGCATCGACCCGGTCGCCGCTGGGAGCACATCGCGGTGCTGGCGCGCACCAACGCCCAGCTTCGCCTGGTCGGTTCCGCCCTCGAACGGCAGCGCATCCCGTGGCGCCACGCCGGCCGGGACCTGGGGCCGGCGAGCGACATCGACCGGGAGGAGGGATTGGCACCGACGGGCGCGGGCCTCTTGCACGAGGACCGTCCCCCGACGCTCACCCCGCCCGACGGAGGCGGCGACGCGGTCGTCCTCAGCACGTTCCACCGAGCGAAGGGACTCCAGTGGCCGGCCGTCTTCGTCGTCGGGCTGAGCACGGCCTTCGTCCCGCTCCCGGCCGCCCGGACGGCACCGGCGCGCGCGGAGGAGCGTCGATTGCTGTACGTGGCGCTCACCCGGGCCGAGGACGAGCTGTGGTGCTCCTGGGCGCGGCTGACCGGCGATGGCGAACGGCGGAGCGACGCGGGCCCCTCGCCCTGGCTCACCGGCATCGAGGGGGCCCTGCGAGAGCTCACGCTCGAGGCGCGGCCGACCGATCCCGCAGACGCCCGACGCCGCGTGGCGAAGCTCCGTGCATTGGTGGCACCATCGGACGACCACGACGGCGACCGGCCCTCCGGCCGTCCCGCGCCCGAGCACCGGAGGCAGCCGTGAAGCACGCCACCCTGGCCACCATCGAGGCGCTGGAACCGCTGCGTGCTCAGATCCGGGCGCTCGACGGCCTCGCCGAGAGAAGGCCCGGGCTCTTCGCCAAGAACGGCCGCGCCCACCTCCACTTCCACGAGGACCCGACCGGCATCTATGCGGACGTCCGGGCGGGCGAGGACTGGGACCGCTACCGGGTCTCCACCGTGGCCGAGCGGCGCGCCCTCCTCCGGGACCTCAAGGCCAGCTGAACGCCTCGGGGCCGGCGGAGCACCGACCGGCCAGACAAACCGCCCGAGGAGGGTCCAGACTGCAGGGATGACCGCCGGCGCCTTCGATCTCTCGACCACGCACGTCCATCTCGGCCTGGGCGCACGCGTCATACCGCTCCCCGACTTCGAGTGGGCCGCGGAGTACCTGGCCCGCTACGAGAAGGAGACCGAGGGGGACGGCGACGACGGGCGCCTGGTCACGATCGGCGCCGCCGACTCGACGTGGACCTCGTGGGAGCGGCACCCGGCCGGCGAGGAGCTCGTCGTGCAGCTCTCGGGGGCCTCGACCCTCATCCAGGAGATCGACGGGTCGGTGCGCACGATCGAGCTGTCCCGTGGGCTGGCGGCCATCAACCCGAAGGGCGCCTGGCACACGGTCGACGTGCACGAGCCCGGCCAGTGCCTGTTCATCACGCCGGGCCGCGGCACCGAGCACCGGCCCCGCTGACTCAGGCCTCGGCGATCTCCACGATCACGGGCGCGTGGTCGGAGGGCTTCTTCCCCTTGCGCGCATCGCGGTCGATCACGACCGAGGTCGACCGGGCGGCCAGTGATCGGGCCAGGAGCACCAGGTCGATGCGCATGCCCCGGCCCTGGTGGAAATCGCCGGCCCGGTAGTCCCACCACGAGAACACCCCGCCCTCGTCGTGGTGCCGGCGGTAGACGTCCTCCAATCCGAGGTCGAGGATGGAACGGAGGGCGGCCCGTTCGGCGTCGCTCACGTGGGTGGCCCCGATGAAGTGGGCCGGGTCCCAGACGTCGCGGTCGTCGGGCGCGATGTTGAAGTCGCCACACACGGCGAGCTCCGTCGCCGGGTCGCCGGTCTCGGCCAGGTACGTGGCGAGCCGGGCCAACCAGGCCAGCTTGTAGCCGTAGTGCTCGCTCTCCACGCTGCGTCCGTTGGGCACGTAGACCGAGTGGACGCGCAGGCCGGCGCAGGTCGCCGCCACGATCCGACACCCGTACTCGTCCTCGGGGGCCGAGAAGCCGCCGACGGGATCGGCCAGCCCGACCCGGCTCACGATGGCGACCCCGTTCCAGCGGCCGTCCCCGTGGTGCGCCGACTCGTAGCCAAGGCCGGCGAAGGCGGCCCTCGGGAACGCCTCGTCCGTCTGCTTGGTCTCCTGCATGCAGAGGACGTCGGGCTGCTGGCTCTCCACCCACTCGAGGATGCGCTCCAACCGGGCCCCGAGAGAGTTGACGTTCCAAGTCGCCAGTCGCATGGCTACCCCTCGGCGCGGTCGACGAGGACGAACAGGAGCTCGGCCTCACACGCCGTCTCTCCGCCCACGTGGGCCCGCCCGTGGCCGGTGCCCGCCCGGGCGGAGAGCCGTCCGAGCTGCACCTCCAGCTCGAGGGTCTCGCCGGGGGCGACCTGGCGGCGGAACCGGGCCCGATCGATGCCCCCGAACAACGGAAGCTTGCCGGCGAACCGGGGGTCCGCCAGCACGGCGATGCCCCCCAGCTGCGCCAGGGACTCGACCATGAGGACGCCCGGGAGGGTGGGGCGTCCCGGGAAGTGGCCGGCGAAGAACGGCTCCTCGCCCGTCAGGCGCCAGCGGCCCACCGCCGACTGACCGGGCTCGAGCGCCACGATCTCGCTGACGAACAAGAACGGCTCGCGGTGCGGGAGCAGGTCGGTCGGTTCCACGCGACCGGAGGCTACAGGGCGTCCGCCGAACCGCCGACCCGCGCGCGCCGGCGGGGGGACCGGGAGGCCGAGACGTCGGCCCCGGTGGCGGCGAGCAGCCTCGAGGCCAGCTCGGGCAGCGCCAGCTCGGCCATCCGGCGCGGCGGGTCGAGACCGACCAGGACGAAGGGGCGCCGCTCCCCGCGCCGCAGCACCTCCCGGGCCTTGCGCGGCGCCGGATCGCCCAGGGCCCGCAGCGGGATGTAGCAGTGCAGCAGGCCGCCGTCGGGCAGGTCGACGTCCACCATCGCCCCGTGCGAGGTGAACGAGACGACCGAGCCCTCCAGTTCGTACCCGAGCGCGTGGTTCGCCACGAACCGAATGAACGCCAGCGGGTCGTTCACGGCCGGCGGTGGCACGCCGCTCCGGCGCTTCGGCGCCTGGCGCGTGGCGTCCTCCTCGGGGGTCTCCGCGGTCAGCACCTCCGCGGTGGCCTCGTCGATGGCCCGGCGCACGCGAGCCGGGCGCGCCGCCCGGCTCGCGCCGTCGGCGGCCGCCGACTTGGGCCGGGTGGCGGTCTTCTTGGGCGGGTTGGTCACCCGCGCGTTGACGGCCTTGGCGCGGCCGGTCGTCCCGCCCGGGCCCGCCGGCTTGGCCCGTGCCTTTGGCGCGTCCTTGGGCTTGGCCGCCGACTTGGCCGCGGCGTTCGCCTTGATGGGCGCGGCCCGAGCGCCCCGCTGGGCGGTCGGTTGGTCGGGCGACTGGGCGTCGGCCCCTTCACCCCGTCGGCGCCCGCGGGACTCCTTCTCATCTTCCTTCCGCTTGCCCGTGCCCTTCTTCTTCCGAGCCCCCTTGCCCGTGGCCGCCTCCTTGGCGTCGGCCGGCTTGGCCTTCGACGACGCCTTCTTGGCCGCCCGCTCGGCCTTCAAGAGGGCCTTGGCGACCTCCGCCGCCTTGCGCGGCGGCGACAGGTCGTCGGGGGCCACCTCGTCGTTCTCCTTGGTGGCCTTGCGGCTCTTGGCCCCCCGCACGGGCAAGCGTGGCGTGAAGATCCAGCCGACGCCCGGGACCGGCTTCCCGCCGACCAATCGGCCGGGATCGAAGAGCCAGGGGTGCTCCCCGTGGAACTCTTGGAACGAGTCGTTCGAGAGCACGACCGCACCGGTCCGCTCGGCGATGCGCAGCACGAAGGCGTCGCCTCGCCCGATGGCCCCGGCCGGGGGGGAGACCACCTCCCCGTGCAGCTCCGCCTGCTCCAGCTGCTCGCGTTCGGCGGGGTCGATCCGGTGGGAGAAGGAGGCGTCGACCACCACGACGGGATCGGCCGTCGGGTCCTCGCTCAGGTAGGCGCGCACCGCCTCGTCGAGCTGCGCCAGGCTCGGCGTCGTCCGTCCCTCCGTCGCCAGGTTCGACCCGTCGACGACGACCTGGTGGCGCTCAGCCACTTCCGCCGTCGCTTCTTCGGGGACTCCCCTCGAGCCGGCCGCGTCGCCGACCGCCGGCGGCCGGCGTCAACCGATGGCCCGCGTCAAGAGGTCCGCCTGCTCGAGCTGGTGGAGCGCCGCACTGCCGGTGGCCGGACTGGCCGATTCGTTGCGGCTCACGTGCTCCAGTTGGAACCGGTCCCGCAGCAGCCGGTGGAGGCGCGCGTGGACGAAGCCCCAGGCGCCCATGTTCTCCGGCTCCTCTTGGAGCCACACGACCTCAGCGGCGTTGGGGTAGCGCGACAGCACCCGCTCCAGCGCCTCGGCCGGCCAGGGGTAGAGCTGCTCGACCCGGACCACCGCCAACTCGGCCCTCGGGGGAGCGCCGCTGTGCCCCGCCTCGCCGGACGGCGCCGCCGCTCGGCCCTCGTCGCGCCGTCGCAGCGCCTCGTGCGCCACCTTCCCGCTGGCCATGACCACCCGCCGGACCCGCGCCGGGTCGGACACGCCGGGATCGTCGATCACCTCGGCAAAGCCCCCGTGCGTCAGCTCGTCGAGCGTCGAGCGGGAGGTCTCGGCCCGGAGCAGCGACTTCGGGGTGAAGACGACGAGCGGCGTCTTGCGCTCCCGGAGGGCCTGTGCGCGCAGCAGGTGGAAGTACTGGGCCGCCGTCGAGGGGATGGCGATGCGCAGGTTCCCCTCGGCGCAGAGCGTGAGGAACCGCTCCAGGCGGGCCGACGAGTGCTCGGGGCCCTGACCCTCGTAGCCGTGGGGCAGGAGGAGGACGAGGCTGGCCTGCTGGCCCCACTTGTCGTCGGCGGCCACCAGGAAGTTGTCGATGATGATCTCGGCGCCGTTCACGAAGTCCCCGAACTGGGCCTCCCAGGCGACCAGCGCATCGGGGGCGGCGACCGAGTAGCCGTACTCGAAGCCCAAGGCGGCGTACTCGGACAAGAGCGAGTCGCGCGCCGTGAACCGCCCGGCCGCCCGGGGCGCGCCGCCGAGGGCGGCCAGGGCGGCGATGACCACGGGATCGGTACCGACGTGGGTGAGCGGCACGTGCTCGCGGCCGTCGTGGTAGTCGACCAGGACGGCATGGCGCTGGCTGAAGGTGCCGCGGCGGGTGTCCTGCCCGGTGAGCCGGACGTCGACGCCCTCGACCAAGAGTGACCCCATGGCCAGCGCCTCGGCCAGCGCCCAGTCCACCCGCCCGGAGGCGACCAGCGCGTCGCGCTGCGCGAACTGGCGCTCCAACTTCGGGTGGATGGTGAACCCGTCCGGAACGGTCCGCGTGAGGCTCGCCAGGGCTCGCAGCAACCCGCCGTCGACGCCCGTGGGGACGCCCGGCCCGTCGCGGTCGTCCTCGTAGGGCGTCTGCAGCACGGCCACCGTCGGCGTCTCCGAGCGCACCTCGTCGAGCGCCCGCTGCAGGTGCCCGTTGAAGTCCTCCAGGGCCTGATCGGCCTCCTCGAGCGTGATGTCGCCGCGGCGCACCAGGGTCTCGGTGTAGAGCTGGCGGACGGACTGCTTGGCGTCGATGCGCTGGTACATGAGCGGCTGGCTGTAGCTCGGGTCGTCCCCCTCGTTGTGCCCGTGCAGGCGGTAGCAGACGAGGTCGATGACCACATCCTTGTGGAACCGCTGGCGGAACCCGAAGGCCAGGCGGGCCACGCGGACGCAGGCCTCGGGGTCGTCGGCGTTCACGTGGAAGATCGGGGACTGGACCATCTTGGCCACGTCGGTCGGGTAGACCGAGGTGCGCGCCGCCTCGGGCGCGGTCGTGAAGCCCAGTTGGTTGTTGATGACGACGTGGACCGTCCCGCCGGTGCGGTAGCCGGAGAGGCCGGAGAGGTTGAGCGTCTCGGCCACGACCCCCTGCCCGGCGAAGGCGGCGTCGCCGTGGATGAGGAGCGGGAGGATCGGGCACTCGAAGACCCCCTCGGTCGCCGGCGCGGCGTCACCGGGGGCCCGAGAGACGACGCGGTCCTGCTTGGCCCGCGCCATCCCCTCGACGACCGGATCGACCGCCTCGAGGTGGGAGGGGTTGGAGGCCATGGTGACGGCCAGCTGGGCGCCCGAGCGCCCGTGGAACGTGCCGTGAGCCCCCTTGTGGTACTTCACGTCGCCCGAACCCTGCACCGACTCGGGATCGAGATTGCCCTCGAACTCCTCGAAGATCTCCCGGTAGGACTTGCCCACGATGTTGGCCAGCACGTTCAGGCGGCCCCGGTGGGCCATCCCCATGACCACCTCGACGCAGCCCGCGGCGATGGCCTCGTCGAGGATCGTGTCGAGCAGGACGATCGTCGACTCCGCGCCCTCCAGACCGAAGCGCTTCTGGCCCACGTAGCGGGTGTGCAAGAACCGTTCGAACGCCTCGGCCGCGTTCAGGCGCCCGAGGATGTGGTGCTGCTCTTCGTGCCCGATGGTGGCGACGACCCCCTCTATCTGGCTCTGGATCCAGCGCTTCTGGTCGGGATCTTGGATGTGCATGTACTCGATACCGATGGTCCGGCAGTACGCGTCTCGCAGCAGGTGGAGGATCTCCTCGAGCGGCGCCACGTCACGTCCCGCCAGGCCGTCCACTACGAATCGGCGCGGCAGGTCCCAGATGGTGAGTCCGTAGGTCAACGGGTCGAGCTCGGGGTGGACCTGCGGCGGGAGCGCGGTCAGCGGGTCGAGATGCGCCATCAGGTGGCCGCGCACGCGGTACATGTTGATCAGCGTCTGGACCCGGATCTGCTTGACCAGACCTCCGTGGTCCTCTTCGGTCATGTCGTCGGCGGCCGAGCCGTCGGTCCGCCAGCGGGCGGGCTCGTAGGGAACGCCCATGGCCGCGAACACGTCGTCGTAGAAGCCGTGCTGGCCGGTCAGGTACTCGGCGACCTTGCCCAAGAAGACGCCCGACTCGGCCCCCTGGATGATCCGGTGGTCGTAGGTCGAGGTGATCGTGAGCACCTTCCCGAGGCCAAGCTCGGCGATGACCCTCGGGTCGGCCGCCTCGAACCCGGCCGGGTAGCCGAGCGCGCCGACCCCGATGATCGCCCCCTGGCCCGGCATGAGCCTCGGAACCGACTGCACGGTGCCGAGGGTCCCGGGGTTGGTCAGGCTGACGGTGGTCCCGGCGAAGTCTTCGGGCGTGATCCGGTTGGCGTGCACCTTGGCGATCAGCTCCTCGTAGGCGAGCACGAAGGCCCGGAAATCGAGGGTGTCGGCGGCTCGCACGCAGGGAACGAGCAGAGTGCGCGACCCGTCGGACTTCTCGACGTCGACCGCCAGGCCGAGCCCCACGTGCTGGTGGCGCACGATCCCGGTCGTACCCCTACCGTCGACGTCCTCGACGAAGGCGGCGTTGAGCGCGGGTACTTCCTTCAGGGCGCGCACGACGGCGTAGCCGATGAGGTGCGTGAAGCTGACCTTGGCACCGGTCGTCCGGGCCAACTGGTTGTTCAGGATCTGCCGGTTCACTTCGAGCAGACGGGCGGGCACCGCGCGCACGCTCGTGGCGGTCGGCATCCCGAGACTGGCCTGCATGTTGGCCGCCAGCCGCGAGGCCGCCCCCCGGAGCGGGACCGCCGCGTCGGGTGCAGCGCCCGGTTCGGCGCGAACCGCGGCCTCGGTTCGCGCTGGCTCGGCCGGCGGCGCCGGGATCGCCTCGAGCGAATGGGTCGGGGTCTCCGTCGGGGCTGGGCCGCTCGGCGACACCGGCGCGGCCACGGGCGCCGACGCGACCTCGATCGCTACCCGCCCCGCACCGTTGGCCGGCACGGAGGTGACGACCTCGCTCGGAGCGACCGACGGCGGCGCCTCGACCACGTGTGGCTGCGGCGCCGGACCAAGCCGGGAGCCGCTGAAAAACTCCCGCCAGCTCTCCCCGACCGATGCCGGCTCGACCAGATACCGGTCGTACATGTCTTCGACCAGCCACGCGTTGGGCCCGAACGACCCCGATGCTGCGTTGGGGGGCGGCGGCGGCTCCGCGACGCGTCCATTGGTTCTCGCGTCGGTCATCGTTCCAGCCTACCGGCCCTGACCTGGCCCGAAGCATCTCGTGGGGCGGTTACGCCCGCCGAGACCGCCCCCGTGCGGGGGGGCGCGGTAGCGTCCCGCCGATGGCATTTCCTCCCGGCCTCCACGTCGTGCAGTACCCGTTTCCGGGGGACACCCCGCTCGACCCCGACGCCCCACTGGTCGTCCTCGTCCACGGCACCTTGGACCGGGCCAACAGCTTTCGCCGCACCATCATGCGACTCCCCGACATGCGGGTCGTGGCGTACGACCGCCGCGGCTACCAGTCGTCGCGCAGCGAGGACGCCCCGGTCGACGTGCCGGGCCATATTGACGACCTCCTCGGCGTTGTGCGGGCGGCGGTCGGCGACGGGAAACCGGCCACGGTGGTCGGCCACAGCCTGGGCGGCGTGGTGACCATGGGGGCGGCACTGAGGGCGCCCGAGCTGTTCGCGTCGATCGCCGCCTACGAGCCGCCCGTGCCGTGGCTCCCGGACGAGGAACCGGGCGACGGGCCGCCGGTGCCGTCCTGGACCCCATTGACCGACGACGCCGACGCGATGGTCGAGAACTTCTTCCGTCGCCAAGCCGGCGACAGCACCTGGGAGGGGCTCGCCGACGCAGCACGCGCCGACCGCCTGGCGGACGGCCCGGCCCTCATGACCGAGCTGCGTTCGCTGCGCGGCGGCGCGATGTTCGACGTGACGCAGCTCAGCGTTCCCGCTCTCTTCGGCGTGGGGGGCGACCGGAGCGACGCCCGCCACCGCGCGGCCCACGACTGGCTGCTGGAGCACGTGCCGGGCGCCGAGGGGCTCGTCATCGACGCGGCCGGGCACGGCGCCCATCTCACGCATCCCGACGCGTTCGCGCTCTTCGTCCGGCGAGCCGTCGAGCTCGGCGCGCCGGCGCGGGGCGCCGGGTAGCGCGCCCGACGCCCGAGCCGGTTCAGGCCGAGGGGGGAACCGCCGGCGTGGGTGGCCGGGACGCGGCGTTGCGGGGTTGGTAGGCGAGCAGGTCGCGCTCGCGGTGGTCCTCGCCCTTCACCCCGCGCACCAGCGGCGACCGACACAGCGAGTAGGCGCCGGCGAACAAGGTGAGCAGCGACAACGCCTCCAGCGGGCCCCAGGCCCCCGACGTGCGGAGCTGGTCCCCGAAGAGCTCCACCCCGATCAAGATGCTGGCCAATGGATCGACCATGACGAGGGTCCCCTGCGAGGCGGCGATGGGGCCGGCGTGGAACGCGTTCTGCGCCAGGAAGACCGAGAGCATGCCGCAGCCGGCCAGCGCGTAGGTCTCCCAGTGGCGGACGATCGATGCCCAGTCGTGGAACGCGTAGTCGGACACGACCTTGGTCAGCGAGGCGGTGAAGGCGAACCCGACCGCGGCCGCGACGCCGAACATGGCCGCCCGCCACCACCGGGGCCCACGCAGCGCGAGGAGCACCGCGATCCCCGCGACGGCCCCGCAGGAGAGGCCGACCTCGAGCCAACCGTCGGTGTTCGGGACCACGTTGCCACCCGTCGGCGAGGCGAAGATGAGGAAGCCGGCGAGTCCGGCGCTGGCGGCCAGCACGCCGAGCCACTCGCGAGGGCCGATATGGAAGCGGAACCGGGTGCCGAGGATGAGGACCAGGAACAAGAGCTCGGTGGTGAGGATCGGCTGCACCTGGGTGAGCCGGCCGAAGTGCAGGGCGCTGGCCTGCATGACGAAGGACAGGACCATGAGGAGGAACCCGACGATCCAGATCCGGCGCCGGAGTGCGTGGCCCATGAGTCGCAGCCGGAGACGCACGTCGTCGGGCGCGTCCTGGACACCCATCCGTTGCAGGATGCTCGTGAGCGCGTTCGCCACTGAGGCGCCAAGAGCCAGGAGGTAGACCATCGGACCGGCCGCAGTCTAGGAGGGTGGCCGTCCCACGTCCCCTGAGACGGCGCCTCGCACGCCCGCCGGCCTCAGGTGACCCTCCAGGGCACCCCGGCCACGAACGCCCAGCTACGGCGGTGGATGACCGACAGGCCGTAGCCGCGCAGCGCGAACTTGTGGGTCGGCGACGGGTAGCCCTTGTTGCGCTCGAACTCGTAGGCGGGAAAGTGTTCGGCTTCGGCCCGCATCAGCCGGTCCCGGACCACCTTGGCCAAGACCGACGCCGCCGACACCGCCGCGCAGTGCTGGTCGGCGTCGATCATGGGGAGGACGATGCGCGGCAGCACCACCTGGGGGAGGGACAACCACGCCGGGTTCGGCTCTCCGGGCTCGAGCGCCAGCCCGGGTAGCTGCGGGGTCCGGTCCTTCACGAAGTCGTAGGGCCCGTCGAGCACCACCGCGTCGGGAGCGATCGCCACGCACGCCAGCGCGCGGTAGGTGGCGAGGCGCTGCGCCGCGGTCATCCCCCACCGGTCGCACTCCGCCGCGCTGGCGTGCCCGACGGCCCAGGCCGCACACCAGGCCGCCACCTCCTCGAAGATCGCCTCACGGCGTTCCTCGGGCAGCATCTTGGAGTCCCGCAGCCACTTGGGCACCGACGGCATCCGCGCGCCGGGACGCACGACGGCGACCCCGACGCTCAGCGGGCCGGCCCAGGCACCGCGCCCGACCTCGTCGATGCCGGCCACCCACTCGTGACCGGATCGCCAGAGCCGCCGCTCCTGCACGAGGGTCGGTCGCACCCCACCGGGGGGGCCACTCCGCGGGCTCTTCGAGACGGTGGCCGCGCCTCGACGACCGGGCGCGCGCGGTTCGCTCAACGGATTGGCCGGCGGGACGGTCGTCGTCATCGGCCCGGTCGGGACGGCGGCGCCACCCCGATCGCGTCAACCCGGCCGACGGCGTCCCGCTCGCTGTCGTCGAAGGCGGTGGTAAGGAAGGCCTCCATCATTTCGGCGGCGACTGGCTCGGTGGTGAGGCGGAGCCCGAAGGCGAGCACGTTGGCGTCGTTCCAGCGGCGCGCCCCGACGGCCGTGGCGGCGTCCGTGCAGAGGGCGGCCCGGACGCCCGGCACCTTGTTGGCGGCGATGGACACCCCGGTGCCGGTGGTGCAGCAGACCACCCCGACCGACGCCGCCCCCGTCCCGACCGCCTCGCCGACCGCCGCCCCCACCTCAGGCCAGGCCGCCCCGTCTGCCAGCACGAGGACTACGTGGCCCACCGCGCGCAGATCGCGGACGACGGCATCAGTGAGCGGGGTCCGCTCGTCCGTGCCGAAGGCGATGCGCACGGCCTCACGGTACTCAAGGGGCGCTCGACCACCGCGGTTCGTCAGTGCAGGGCCTCCGCCGTAGTCTGGCCGCATGCCCCGCCGCGTGGCCATCGTGCCGCACACCCACTGGGACCGCGAGTGGTACGCCCCGTTCCAGGAGTTCCGCCTCAACCTGCTCGACGTGCTCGACGAGCTGCTCGACCTGCTCGAACGCGACCCCTCGTACCGCTCCTTCTTACTCGACGGCCAGATGGCCGTCGTCGACGACTACGTCGAGATCCGTCCCGAAGGCGAGGAGCGGATCCGCCACCTGGCGACCGCCGGGCGCCTCACGATGGGCCCCTGGTACATCCTCATGGACGAGTTCTTGGTCTCGGCCGAGACCATCGTGCGCGACCTGCAGCTCGGCCTCGAACGGGCCGGCGCCTTCGGCGGGGCGATGCCGATCGGCTACCTCCCCGACATGTTCGGCCACATCGCCCAGATGCCCCAGATCCTGGCGCAGGCCGGCTTCGCCGACGCGGTGGTCTGGCGCGGGGTCCCGTCGGACATCACGAGCACCGGCTTCGACTGGGAGGCACCGGACGGCTCATCGGTGCGAGCCGAGTACCTCGTCGCCGGCTACTCCAACGGCGCCGAGCTGCCCGAGGACGCCAAGGCGCTCGCCCGGCGGGTGAGCGCCTTGGAGGAGGAGGTGCGCCCATTCCTGATCGACGGGCTGCTCGTCATGAACGGGTCGGACCACCTGCACCCGCAGCCCGGTCTCGGTCGGGTGCTGGCCGAGGCCAACGAGCTCCAGGACGACTTCCGCCTCGAGATCACCTCGCTTCCCGACTACCTGGCCACCGTGCAACGAGAGGGGCTGCGCCGTCACCGCGGAGAGCTGCGCTCGGGTGCGCGGGCCAACGTCCTCATGGGGGTGACGTCCAACCGGGTCGACGTGAAGCACGCCGCCGCGCTGAGCGAGATCGCGCTCGAGCGCCGAGGCGAACCGTACGCGGCGCTCTTCGGACCGGCCGAGCGCTGGCCGGCCCGGCTGCTCGAGGTGGCCTGGAAGGACGTCGTGCGCAACGCCGCGCACGACTCCATCTGCGCCTGCTCGGTTGACGACGTCGTCGACGCCGTGCTCCACCGGTTCGCCGAGACCCGCCAGATCGGCGACGGCATCGCACAGCGGGCGCTGTCGGCGTTCGCCGCGACGATGGCCGAGGCCGGCCCCGTCGTCGTGAACCCGCTGCCCCGCACCCGGCCCGGGGTCGTCGAGGCCATCATGGCGGGCAGCACGCCCGGACCCGATGAACAGGTGATCTCCCAACGGACGGCCCTCCCCGGCACGCTCACGCTCGACTCGGGGGCCGTCCAAGCGGTCCTCGGGATCCTCCAGGGGACGAGGATCGACGACGGGGCCTGGATCCACGACGTCCGGATCGAAGAGGACGAGACCGGGATCGACGTCACGGTCCTCGTCGGCGACAAGGAACTCCCCGGCGTGCCGATCCGGGCGCTGAAGGAGAACCTGAGCGCGCGCCTGTCGGCCCGACCGGGCACCTCCGTTCGGATCACGCTCGACCAGCCGCCGATCCGCCGGGTGGCAACGCGCGTCGAGGCGGTGCCCGGACTCGGGTGGGCGGCCGTTCGGCCGGCCCGCCTCGAACACCCGGCCGCGATCGCGGTCGTCGGCGTCGATGGGGAGGCCGCGGAGGGACCACCCGACTCGGTGGTGCTGCGCAACGGGCTGGTGACCGTCGTCGTGAACGCCACCGATGGGACCTTCTCGCTCGATGGCGTCGCGGGCTACGGCCGGCTGGTGGACGGCGGCGACGTCGGCGATTCCTACAACTACTCCCCACCCCAGGCCGACCGCTTCGTCGACGCGCCGACGCGCGTCGCGCTCGAGGTGCTCGAGCGCGGACCGGTCCGCGCCCGCGCGTCGGTGACCGCCCACTACGACTGGCCCGCAGGGGCCGACCACGCGGGCGGGCGCGTCGGCAGCCTCGAGGTCGAGGTGACGACGACGGTCGAAGTGCACGCAGACGACCCGCTCGTGCGCGTCACCACCTCCTTCGTGAACCAGTCGCGCGATCACCGGCTCCGGGTCCACCTCCCGCTGCCCGAGCCCGCCGCCGGCTCCGAGGCCGAGACCGCGTTCGGCACCGTCCGGCGCGGCCTTGAGATGGAGGGTCGGGCCGAAGAGCGAGGCCTGCCCACCTTCCCCGCCCTTCGCTTCGTCCGGGCCGGCGGGCTCACCGTGTGCCATCTCGGGGTCCACGAGTACGAGCTCATCGACATCGAGCCCGGGCCCGACGGCGACCGGGCGCACACCCTGGCGCTCACCGTGCTGCGCGCCACGGGCCTCCTCTCGGGGGTCGGCATGACCTACCGCCCCGTCCCGGCGGGACCGCTCCGCGAGGTGGGGGGCCTCCAGATGGTCGGACGGCGCGTCGAGACGCGCTACGCGCTGGCTGTCGGCGCGGTCGACCCGTTCGACCTGGCCGAGGACTTCCTCACCCCGCTCGAGGTGGTCGAGTCACTGGGGGGCGGCCACCGGGGCCCAGAGGGTAGCCATCTCATCCTCGAGGGGGCGCGGCTCAGCGCGCTCCGCCGCGAGGCCGGCTGCCTCGAGGTGCGCGTCTACAACCCGACGGAGACCACGGCCACGGTGCGTCTCGGCACGGCGGCCGGGTGGCTGGTCGACCTGCGCGGGCGCCCCCTTCAACCCTTCGAGGGCCAGTTCGAGCTCCGGCCCTTCGGCTTCGCCACGGCCCGCCTCGCGCACACCTGATCCGGCGCGGGCCGGCTCAGCGGAGCAGGTCGCGCAGGAGGTCGACGTCCCACTCCCGGCGCGCCGGCCGCCCCATGAGCGACACCAGTGCCTGCCGGGGCGTGGTGGTGCCGGCGACGATCGCCGCCACCTGGGCGGCGATCGGTATCTCGACGCCGTGCTGGGCCGCCAGCGCCACCAGCGGTCCCGCGGTGCGCACGCCTTCGGCCACCATGTGAGTGCCCGCCAGCGCCTCGGCCAGCGTCTGGCCCGCACCGAGCGCCAGGCCGAGCGACCGGTTGCGGCTGCGCGCGCTGGTACAGGTGGCGACCAGGTCGCCCACCCCGGCCAACCCGCCGAAGGTGAGCGGCTCGCCGCCGAGCGCGGTGCCGACCCGCGCCACCTCGGAGAGGCCCCGGGTGATCAGCGCCGCCCTCGTGTTCTCGCCGAACCCGAGCCCGTCGCCCATCCCGGCGGCGATGGCGATGACGTTCTTGGCCGCGCCCGCCACCTCGCAACCGATGACATCGTTGCTGGTGTAGACGCGGTAGGTGCTCGAGTGCAGCGCCTCTTGGACGCGCACCGCCTGCTCCTCGTCGTTCACGGCCACCACGCTGGCCGCCGGCTGGCCCTCGGCCACCTCGCGCGCGAGGTTCGGCCCGGTCAGCACACCGATGGTCGCGCCAGGCAGCACCTCGGCCACGATCTCTGACATGCGCGAGTTCGTCCCGGCCTCGATCCCCTTGGTCAAGATGACGAGCACGCAGCCGCTGGCTATGTGCGGCGCCAGGTCCACCATGACGGCCCGCAAGCCGTGCGACGGGACCGCCAGCAGCACGATCTCGGCCCCGCCGGCGGCCGCTCGCAAGTCGGCGGTCGCCGCGAGACCCTCGGGCAGGTCCAATCCCGGGAGGTACGCCTCGTTTCGGTGGTCCGAGGTGATCTGGTCGGCCAGCGCGGCGGAGCGGGCCCACAGCCGGGTCGGGCTCGAGCGGGCGACCAGGGAGGCCACCGCGGTGCCCCAGGAACCGGCGCCGATGACGGCGACGTCGACCATCAGAGCGGCACGATCGCCGCCTCGGCTCGACCGTCGTCCACCTCCAGCACCGCCACGGTCACCGTCTCGGCCAGGCTCGGGCTCCCGGGATTCACCACCAGCTGGTCCGCCCGGTGCTCGATGCTCGGCTTGTGGGTGCCGCCGTGAAGGACGACCGCGACGTCGTCGAAGGTCTGGCCCCCGAGCGTGTTCACCACCGCGATGGCGGCGCCGTGCTCGAGCCGATGCGGGCCCTCGAACAGGCGCGCGCCGTCGGCGGGCGGATCTCCGGGGCTCCGCACCGCCACGACCGGTGCGATCTCTTCCAGCCGGTCCAGCACGGCGAAGGTGGTCAGGTCCCCGCAGTGGACGATCAGGTCCACGCCGGCGAAGGCCTGCGCCACCTTGGGTTGGATCTCGTCCCACTCGACGAGATCGTCGTGGGTGTCAGCGATGACGCCGATCTTGGCCATGTCGTCCCCCTTCCCTGCCGCGCGGACACGGCCGCCGTTCGCACGATACGTCGGCCCGGGACGCCGACGGGCACCGACCCCCAGGTGACCAGGGGTCCCCCACTCCTACACTGGGCCGATGACCGGGTCGGGCGGCGAGGGGAGCCCGGCCGGGCCTCCGGCCCTCGGGAAGAGCGCCGTGCTCGTGCCGGTCAAGTCGTTCGCCGATGCCAAGACCCGCCTGGGCGAGGTGATGACGGACCCGGAGCGGCGGGCGCTCGTCCAGCGAATGGCCGAGCGGGTTCTGGCCGCCGCCGCACCCCTCCCGGTGGCCGTGGTCTGCGACGACCGAGCGGTCGCCGCCTGGGCTCGCCAGCTCGGCGCGCTCGTCATCTGGGAACCCGGCCGCGGCCTCAATGGCGCGGTCGAGGCCGGCGTCGAGCGCCTCGGGCAGATGGGCGTCGAGCAGGTCACGGTGGCCCACGGCGACCTCCCGCTGGCGGCGGGCATCGGCGCGCTCGACCCCTTCGACGGCGTCACCCTGGTCCCGGACCGCCGTGGTGATGGCACCAACGTGATCCGGGTGCCGGTCGGCTGTGGCTTCCGCTTCTCCTACGGCCCCGGGTCCTTCGAACGGCACACCGGCGAGTGCGTCCGCCTGGGGGTCCCGGTGCGGATCGTCCATGCGCCGGCGCTGGCCCACGACGTCGACTGGCCGGCCGACCTCGCCTGGGAGCGCTGAGGACCGGGCCGCCGGGGACACCGCAGACGCGAGCGCGGGGACCCGGAGGTCCCCGCGCTCGACAAACCGGACGCGGCGCGAAGCCGCGCTGGTCCTACTTCTTGACAGCCCTCTTCGCAGGCGCCCGCTTCCTGGCGACCTTGCGAACTGTCTTCTTGGCTGCCTTCTTGGCGGGCGCGCGCTTCTTGGCGGCCTTGCGCACCGTCTTCTTGGCGGCCTTGCGAGCCGGAGCCCGCTTCTTGGCTGCCTTGCGCACGGTCTTCTTGGCTGCCTTGCGAGCCGGAGCCCGCTTCTTGGCGGCCTTGCGCACCGTCTTCTTGGCGGCCTTGCGAGCCGGAGCCCGCTTCACGGCCTTGCGAGCCGGAGCCCGCTTGGCCGCCTTCTTGGCCGTTGCCTTCTTTGCCGGAGCCCGTTTGGCGGTCTTTCGTGCCGGGGCTCGCTTCCGTGCGGCTATTGCCACAGGGTGCACCTCCCTTTAGGTGTCAGTCGAGGTGAAGCCTGCGGCACCGAGATTCTCAGTCCGCATTGCTGCACCGGCTGCATCGTTCAACCCACCGCGACCGCACCGAACGGTTGTCCGGCTTCCGATCGTTGTGGGGCACTGAACGATCCCCTCAGGCATCGATGACGTCGTCACAGGCCGCATGCGAGTGGTGCGCGACAAACCGATTCATCGGTTGTCGAACGTCCTGAACTCGCGTGCGCACTGCACAACAACGCCTCCGTTGCGCTTCGGTTACATACAATCAAAGAGCCTGTACACCTCCAGGTCAAGCATTTGCGCGCGCGGACGCCTTTCGCGCCTCATGCGTCACCACTACATGTGGTCACTCAATCGCACTGTTTCGCGTGCGCGCGACGGCCAATTCACGAGTGTTTGCGCGCGTCGACGCGCGCGAATCGCTCGATGTGGGCGCGTATTCGCGGCCGGCGCGATGAGCACGCACGCTTCTCGAAGCGTGCGTACGACCTCCTTCGCGCCGCGACCTGTTCGTTCCGAGGAAGGGCCGGCCGGTCCCGGCCGGGGACCAGAGGCGAGGAGAGGCACCGTGAGCGCTGCGAACACCACCGGCCAGACAGCCCAGGAAATGGGCATCTACCTGGGCCTAGGGAGTGCCGGCTGGGCCTTCTCGGGCCGGGAGCGCTCCACACTGGTCCTCGGCCCGTCCCGCTCGGGCAAGACCTCATCGATCATCATCCCGAACGTGATCGCCGCATCGGGGGCGGTCGTGAGCACCTCGACCAAGCCCGACGTGTTGGCGGCAACCGCCGCCGCCCGCACCGACGCGGGATGGACCTTCCTCTACGACCCGAGCGGGACCGTCGCGCCACCACCGGGCGTCCAGCGCGTCGGATGGTCTCCGGTGCTCGCCAGCCGCGACTGGGACGGCGCGCTCAGTGTGGGCGCCGCCATGGTGCGATCGACGCGTCGCGCCGGGCGCGGGTCATGGGCGCCGCTCACCGACGACCACTGGAGCGAGCGAGCGGCCTCCCTTCTCTCCCCCCTGTTGTACGCCGCCGCGTTGACAGACGAGCCGCTGCGCCGGGTGCTCTCGTGGATCGATCGTCACGACGGGAGCTCGGCGCTGCGCATCCTCGCCGAACGGGTGGGTGAGCATGTCCCGGCGACCGACGTCTTGGCGGGGCTCCTGGCCACCGACGAACGCGAGCAGTCGGGGATCTGGTCGACCGCCTCGGGCGTACTCTCCGCCTACCGCTCGGAGTCCGCGCTGGCTTCCACCGAGCCACCCTTTCTCGACCCCGCGGCCTTCTGCGCCGGCGCCCACACGCTCTATGTGTGTTCCGCGGGCCAACAGCAACAACTGCTGGCCCCGCTAGTGGTCGGTGTGCTGGGCGACGTGCGCGACGCCGCCTACCGGCGGGCGAGCGAGAACACGGCCGGGCCACCGGTGCTGCTCGCCTTGGACGAGGCAGCCAACATCGCGCCGCTCCCCGACCTCCCGTCGATCGTGAGCGAGGGCGCGGGCCAGGGGCTGCTCGCCCTCGTGTCCCTCCAGGATCTCTCCCAGGCGCGGAGCCGGTGGGGCGCGGAAGCGGAGGGTTTCCTGTCGCTCTTCGGCACCACCATGGTCTTGGGCGGGATCGCCGACATCCAGACGCTCGAGTCGCTCTCGTCGTTGGCGGGCGACGTCGAGCTCCCGACCCGCACCGTCTCGTCAACCCGCGGTGTGGGCCGCGGCCGGCAGACCTCGCTCAGCACCTCGTCGGTCTTCCGGCGGCGGCTCCCGGTCGACGTGATCGCCCGCGGCCAGCCGGGCGCCGCGTTGGCGCTCGACGCCCGCAACCGCCTCGGCTGGGTCGGCCTCACCCCCGCCCATGCCACCTGGCCCTGGCGCGACCTGCTGGGGTCGGGGCGCGCCCTGCCGGGCCGGGCCGCCGAGCTTCGGCCACCGGCCCTCCCGCCGGGCGGCCGCGCCTCGCCCGAGCTCGAGCGGTGATTCGCCCGTCGGCCGACCCTCAGCGATCGCGGCCCACTCCCTCGTGTGCGCCGGTGCGCTCGAGGGGCCGCCCGAGCGCCCGCCGAGTCGCGTCGATGGTCCGGCTCACGACCAGGTGCTCGGCGAGGCGCGCGGCGGGCAGGGTCGACAGGTCGCGACCGGTGCCGTCGACCCCGAGCGCCCGCCGTTGGTCCGCCACCCCCCAGCGCTCCCGGTAGCGGGTGACGGCGCGGGCCGCGTCGCGCCAGAGGTCCTGGGCGGCCGCGGTCGCCGGCCGCGGGCCGAGCGCCCGGACCAGGTGTCCGGGCACGATCAACGGTCCGATCGCCCGCCGGGGCTCGCCCACCCCGACGGCGACGCCCGCCGTGCCCGCCCACCCGTCCACCGAGTCCTCGACGTCGCGGACCGCCCCACCGCCGTCGAGCGCGGCGGCCCACGCCTCGACCACGCCCCGGCGGGGCAGGCCGTCCGGCGACGCGCCCAAGGCCGCCGCGAAACGCCGCTCGTCCACCCCGCCAGCCAGCCACTTCGACCGACCCCACACCGCCCGGACCTCCGCGGAGGCGAACCCCAGCGCCACGGCCCGCGACCGCCAGGCGACGGCCGCGTCGGCCTCGGGCGCGCGCTTGTCGTCCCGGGTGGTGGCCCAGGCGACCCGCCGGGCGCGCCCCGAACCAAGCCCGCGGGCGGCCACCGTCTCTTCTATGTCCGCCCGGCGGGAAGAGAACGCACCGATCACGAGCGGCGGCACCCCCGCCACCTCCAGGTACCCCTTGGCTGTCCGCACCCACTGGACCCCCAACCGCTCCCGAAGGGCCCCGCGGAGGTGCGCGCGGTAGAGCTCGCCGGCGGCCCGCCGGTGGGCGAAGAGGCCGCGGCCGTCGACCGCGCTCCACCGGCCGTCGGCCCCCTGGGCCAGGTTGGCCAGCACCAGGTGGGTGTGCAGATGCGGATCCGCGGCCCGGCTTGTCCCGTGGGTGAAGGCCGCGGCGGTCGCCCCGGTGACCGGGAGGAGCGACCGGTCCGCGCCGCTGCCCCGCCGCACGGCCACCGCCCGGCGCTCGACATAGTCGAAGGCCGCGGCGACCGCCGCCTCATGGGCGCCCAGCACTTCGCCGGCCACCTCCGGCGGGGCCAGCGCCAGCAGCACGCTCACCGACTTTGGGGCGGCGAAGGTGAGGTCGAACGCGCTGACCGACCCCGGACGCCCGGGGCCGAGCGAACGACCGTCGGCCGGGCGCCGACCCGAGAGCATCGCCTCCAACTGGGCGGCGGCGACCCCGTCGGCCAGGCCGAGCCGTCCGGCCCCCCGCCCGATCCAGCGTCCGGGTTGGCCGCGCCCCAGCCCGCTACCGGTGACCTCCGGCCAACCGCCCGAGACGAACGACAGCTCCGACGCCAGATCGGCCAGGTAGTAGTCGCCCCGGCTGTGGTGGAGGGGAAAGACAGTCAGCACCGGCCGCCGGCGCGAGGGGCCATCGGCCGAGCGAACGCCAACGACCTCGCTGCGGACCTGGCGGCCCGGCCGGCTACCCCTCCCGGTACCGGGCCAGCACCCGGCGCGCGGCGGCCGCGCCGAGGTCGACCCAGTCGGCCGGCTCCTCGACGCGGGCCTCCGGGCCCGCCTGGAGGAGGAGCCGCTCCAACCAGGCCACCCCGCCGACGGCCAGCGTGACCACGGCGCCGCGGTCGCTCTTCTCCATGGTGAGCACCGGCACGGTGTCGACCACCCAGACGGCGTCGGGACCGAGGGCGAGGCGCACCACGGTCGCACTGGGGCCCGGCACGTAGGCGTCGGCCCCGGGGTCCGCCAACGCCACCGGTTCGGGCGCCTCGCCCACCTCGCGCATCGAGCGCACCCGGTCGACCCGGAACCGCCGGACGCCGTCCGCGCGGTGGCAGTAGGCGTCGAGATACCAGTGGCCGTCGAGCGAGACCACGCGGATCGGGTCGACCGTGCGCCGGGTCACCTCGTCGGTCGACCCCGAGTGGTACTCGATGTCGAGGCGCCGGCGCTCCTCGACGGCCCGACGGACGTCGGACAGCAGGGAGGGTGACGGGAGATCCACCACCAGGGCGGGCCGTTCGCCCAGCGCGGCGTCGAGTTTGGCGAGGGCGCGAGCGAGCGAGCCGTCCTCGTCGGCCCCCGGGACCGCCAGGATGGTCCGCCCGGCCGCCGACAGTGCGAACCCCTCGGCCGCCGTGAGGCGCCGCGGCCGGGCCAGCTCCTCTGAGAGGAACGTGGTCACGGCCGTGTCGGTCACGACGATCTCCATGAGGACGTCGGGCGAATACGGGGGCAGCCCGCAGCAGGCCGCCAGCTCCAGTTCGCGCACGAGCTCGTCCTCGGCGAGGCCGAAGCGGCGCGCCACCTCCTCGATCGGGGCTTCGCCCACCCGGGCCAGCCAGCCCACGATCGCGAGCAGGCGACGGAGGCGGAGGCGGGTGTCGCTCGAGGCCGAGGCGTCGTCGCCCCCGATCCCCTCGGTCGGCGGCTCGCCCCGACCCGGGCCTCCCCGCCCGCCGCGACGCCGCGGGCGCGGCGGCGACGCGGCCGCGGCGACGATCGCCTCCAGCCAGGTCACCAGGCGGTCGCGCTCTTCCGCCGGCCCGATCACCCGCGCGTGGTCCAAGAGGCCCAGCAACCACGAGCGGAAGGCGGCGGGGCTGGCCACCCCCAGGCGCAGCACGACCGAGCCGTCGGCTCGGCGCTGCTGGACGGCGGCCTGGCCCACCTCCTCGACCACCCGTCCGGCCTCGACCGGGTCGACCACGACGATGACGTCGTCCTCCTCGTCGGTCCCGAGGCGCCAGGGCTCCTCGGGCGCTCCGCCAGCCGCGTCGAAGCCGTCGGGGAGCGCGCCGCTGCCGGGCTCGCCGACGCTCGGGACGTCCTCGATGCGGTCCACCCGGAACGTGCGGGCGTCGTCGCGCGCGGCGTCCCACCCGACCACATACCAGCGCCCGTGGCGGAACCACAGACCGCCGGGTGCGAGGTCGCGCCGCTCGCCCCGGTAGGAGAACTGCACCCGCGCCCTCGTGCGCACGGCCTCGAACAGCGGCACGAGGGCGGCGGGCGGCACGAAGGAGGCGAGCGGCCGGGTGTCGCTCAACCCGGTCGCGCCCAACTTCAACAACGCGTCCCTCCCGCTAGGATCGCCCAGGTGCACGCCGGCGACGGCGAGATGGAGGGCCGCCTGCTCGTCCGGCGCCAGCTCGAGGTCCGGCAGGTAGAACGCCTCGGGGTCGATCCGGTACCCATACTGCTCGGGTCCGCCGATCGACTCGGTGAGGACCGGGATCCCCTCCTCGCGCAGCAGCCGCTTGTCGCGTTCGAAGGCCTGGCGCCGGGCGTCCTTGCCCGCCGGGTAGCCGGGCACGTCGCCCGCCAGCTCGTCCAGGGTGAGCGGACGCGTGGCGTTGAGCAGGACCAGCACGAGATCGGTGAGCCGCTCGAGGCGGTCGAGCTTCGCCATCGGCGTCAGGTTAGGACGGCGGTCCGATGAGCCCGTCGCCGTGGGCCTTCCAGGCCCACGCGCTCAGCTGGCTGGTCGTGGTCGCCGCCGCCGTCGGCTACTGGCGGGTGCTGCGCCGAGGGGGCATCGACGCCACGCGGCGCGAGGTGCTGGCCTTCGCCGGGGGCCTGGCCGCCGCGCTGGTCGCCCTCACCTGGCCGCTGGCCGACCTGGCCCGCGGCTCGCTCACCGCGCTCGTCTGTCAGCGGCTGCTCCTCCTGCTGGCCGTGCCGGGACTGCTCATGGTGGGCCTGCCCGAGGCGCTGGTGGTCCGCTGGACCCGCCCGCGGGTGATCGACTCGTTGGTCCGCTGGTGCAGCCGCCCGCCGATCGCGGTGCCGCTCGTCACGACCTGCGCCGTGGCCACGCTGACGACCGCCGCGGTGGACGCCTCGGCGAGCCAGGCGGTCGTGCGCGCCGCGCTGGACGCGGTGCTGGTGGCCGCCGGCTCGGTCCTGTGGCTCCCGGTCGCGCGCGGGTTCCCGGCGACCCACCGGCCGTCGCCCCTCGGGCGGGCCGGCTACCTCATCGTCCAGTCGATCGTGCCCAGCTTTCTCGCCATCGTCTGGATCTTCGCCCGGCACCCCCTGTACCCGGCGTTCGCCCACAGCGCCACCATCGGCGGAGTCTCGGCCGTCCTCGACCAGCAGCTGGCCGGCTTCGTGGCCAAGTTCGCGACCATCGCCGTCCTCTGGGCGGTCGCCTTCGTGGGGCTGTCCCGGGCGCACCTGCTCGGAGCCGCGGGAGAAGACGCCGATCCGTTGCGGTGGGCCGACGTCCAGCGGCAATTCGAGCGCGCCGACCGCGCACAGAGACCCAAGAGCGCCTGGTTCCCGGGCGCCCGCCCGGGAGAGACCGGCGCGGCCTCGGCGGCCGAAGACCACTGATCGACTCGCCCCCGCTCCCCGATGCCGCGCCCCGGCACCGAGGCGGCTCAGTGAATGAGCTTGATGTAGCTGAACATCGGGAGGTAGAGGCAGATGATGATCGTGCCGACGACGGCGCCCATCACGACCACCAAGAAGGGCTCCAGGATCGACGTCAGGTTGTCGACGGTCTGGTCGACCTCGCCGTTGTAGAACTCCGAGACGCGCGCCAACATCTCGTCCAGGGCGCCGGTCTGCTCGCCCACCTCGACCATCTGGACGATCAGCACGGGGAAGACGTTCTCCATCTCCTTCATGGGTTCGGCGAACGTCCGGCCCTCCCGCACCTTGGCCTTCACGTGGAGGACTGCCTGCTCGAACAGGGCGTTGCCCGATGAGTTGGCGACGATGTCGAGGGCCTCGAGGGCCGGCACGCCGGCCGACAGCATCGAGGAGAGCGTCGCCGAGAAACGGCTCAGGGCCGCCTTGTGGGCGAGGTCGCCGAACACCGGCGGACGGAGCTTGAAGGTGTCCCACTTCAGCCGGCCGGCCGGCGTCTTGACCCACCGTTTGAACAGGATGAAGCCGCCCACCGCGCAGGCGATGATCACCAGCACGTGCCAGCTGACCAGGGCGTCGGAGACCGAGATCAAGAGGCGGGTCGGCAGGGGGAGCTTGCCGCCGAGGCTGGCGAACAGCTTCTTGAAGATCGGCACCAGGACCGTCATCATGACGAGGAAGATCACGCCGATCACGCTGATCACCACGATCGGGTAGGTCATGGCGCCGCGGATCTTCCGGTTGAGCTCGACCTCCTTCTCCAGCGTGGCCGCCGTGTTCTTCAACACGATGTCGATGCTGCCGCCGGCCTCGCCGGCTTCCACCATCGAGACGTACAACGAGTCGAAGACCTTGGGGTGCTTGCCGAGCGCCCGGGAGAGGGAGATGCCGGCCTCGACGTCTTCGTGGACCTCGCGTAGCTGGGCCGCGAAGTACTTGTTCTCGACCTGCGCGGCGAGCACCGCCAGCGAGCGGCTGATGGATAGACCGGAGTCCACCATGGTGGCGAACTGGCGCGTGAAGACCGCCACCTCCTTGGGCTTGATCTTGTCCGTGAACCCCGGGATGACGATCTCGGTCTTGAGACCCGCCCCCTTGGCGGGGGTGACGGCGACCGGCAGGTACCCCATCTGGCGCAGGCGGCCCACCACGATGGGCAGGCTGTCCCCGTCCAGGGTCCCTTCGACCAGATTCCCCATCTGGTCCCGCACCTTGTAATCGAACGTCGTCGCCACGTCAGTCCTCTCTTTGCGCCAGCGAGCCTGGTCCGCTCATCAGTCGGTCAACTGCATCGAACTCAGGTGGTTCTGCAGGTCCTCTTCGCTGCGGCACCGGTCCTTGGCCATGGCGACCGTGATCTGCTGCTGCTTCACGAGGAGGGCCAGGCTCTGGTCCATCGTCTGCATCCCGAACTGACCCCCGGTCTGCATGATCGACGCGACCTGGTGGGTCTTCGCGCCCCGGATCAGGTTCTGCACCGCGGGGGTGCAGACGAGGACCTCACACGCCGCCACCCGGCCCTGTCCGTCCTTGGTCGGCACCAGCTGCTGGGTCACCACGCCCTGGAGGGACGAGCCGAGCTGGATGCGGATCTGCTCCTGCTGGTTGGCCGGGAAGACGTCGATCACCCGGTCGATGGTCGACGGGGCGTCCTGGGTGTGCAGGGTGGCGAACACCAGGTGGCCGGTCTCGGCGGCGGTGAGCGCCGTCGAGATCGTCTCCAGGTCCCGAAGCTCACCGACCAGCACCACATCGGGGTCCTGGCGGAGCACGCGGCGCAGGGCCTCTGAGAACGACGCGGTGTCCTCCCCGATCTCGCGCTGGCTGATCACGCAGCGCTTGTGGGTATGGAGGAACTCGATCGGGTCCTCGACGGTCACGATGTGGAGCGGCTTCGTGCGGTTGATGATGTCGATGAGCGAGGCCAGCGACGTCGACTTCCCCGACCCCGTGGGACCCGTGACGAGCACCAGCCCGCGCCGCAGGTCGGTGAAGCTGCGGACCGAGCCCGGCAGCCCGAGGGTGTCGAACTCCGGGATGTCGTGGGGAATCGGCCGCATGGCCACCGCGATCGTGCCGCGCTGGAGGGCGACGTTGACACGGAACCGGCCCACGCCAGCCACGGAGTGGGACGTGTCGAGCTCGTGCTCGGCCTCGAAGCGCTCGCGCTGGGTTTGGGGCAGGATCCCGAACACCATCTCGCGCAGCGTCTCGGCCTCGAGGCTGTCGATGTCGGGCATGGGCCGCAGCGCGCCGTGCAAGCGCACCGTCGGCGGGATGTTGGCGCTGAGGTGCAGGTCGGACGCGCCGATGCTGATCACGTAGCGCAACAGGTCGTCGATGTGGAGGCGGAACCCCGTGTCGGTGTTGCGACGCTTGTTGAGCGAGGCGGAGCCTCCGAGCGCGACCACGAGCGGCGGTGCGTCGGGCACCGGCACGTCCGCCGCCACCGGTGAATCGATCGGCACCATCACGCGGGGCGGTGGCGGCGGGGCCATGGGCGGTGGCGGCGGGGGCGGTGGCGCCTCCTGTGCGCTGACCCGGGCCCCGACGGGCGCGTCGGCGCCGACCTCGCCCCCTCGCGCATGGCGCGGCGGGGTCAGGCCCTGGTCGGCGGTGAGCAGCGCCGAACCGTTGGCGTGGCGTGGCGTGGCGGCAGCGGTCGGCGGCTCGGGCACGGGTGCGCCCTGCGAGAGGCCGTTGGTCTGGGCGTCGTGGCCGTTGCTCGACGGCACCCCGGAGTCGGGCTGATCGCCCACGTGACCGTTGGCCGCGTGTCCGTTGGCGAGGTGGCCGTTCTCGGCGGGCGCTGGTGCGGGACGCGCGCCGGGCGCCAGCAGCCGGTCGATCACCAGGGGATCGCCCAGCACCGGCACGATCTCATACCCGAGCAGGTCGCCCAGGGACCCGACGTCGATCGGATCCGGGGGTTCGGCGAAGGCGAGCACCGCCTGCTTGCCGACGACGCGCACCGGCACGGCGCGCTGGTCGCGGGCCAACAACGGCGGGATCAGACGCATGACGTCGGGAGCGGGTGGCTCGGTCTCCAGATTGACGGTCGGCAACCGGGCCAGCTGGCCCATGGTGTTCACGACGACGCCGACCAGGCCGGGGTTCTCGGCGATGAGGACGGCGCTGAGCGCGACGTCGGCCTCGGTGGCATGGGCCAGCGATCCGGAGATCGCCTCTTCGGACACGAAGCCGCCCGCCACCAGGGCCCGGGCCAGCCGGCGCGACCACTCGGCCCGCGCGTCGCTCGTGATGGGGCTCATACGACCACCCGCAGAACTTCTTCGAGCGTCGTGGCGCCCTGTATGGCCTTCAGGAGGCCGTCCTGGCGCAGGGTGCGCATGCCCTGTTCGCAGGCCATGCGCTCGACCTCGGCAATGGAGGCTTGCTTGATGATCATTCCCGCGATGTCCTCCGTCACGTTCATGACCTCGGCCAGGACGACCCGGCCGAGGTATCCGGTGTGCCCGCACGTCCGACAACCGACCGCGCGGTAGAGCAGGCTGGTGTCGAGTCCCTCCAAGTCGCCGTCCTTGTAGCCGGCGGCGTAGAACTCCTTCTCGGATGCGTCGTAGGCCTCCTTGCACACCGAGCAGAGCACGCGGGCCAACCGCTGGGTGAGGACGCTCCCGATCGCGGAGGTGACCAGGAAGGGCTCGACGCCCATCTCGGTCAGGCGCAGCGGGGTCGCGGCGGCCGTGTTCGTGTGCAACGTCGTGAGCACGAGGTGCCCGCTCAGCGCGGCCTCCATGGCGATCTTGGCCGTTTCAGGATCGCGGACCTCTCCGATCAGCACGATGTCGGGGTCGGCCCGCAGGATGGAGCGCAGCGCGGTCGAGAACAGCAGCCCCGCCTTCGGGTTGATCTGCACCTGGGTCACCCCGTCGATCTGGTACTCGACCGGGTCCTCGACGGTCACCACGCTCTTCTCGGAGGTCAGGATCTCGGCCAGCGTCGCGTAGAGGGTGGTGGTCTTCCCGGCCCCCGTCGGGCCGGTCACCACGATCACGCCGTAGGGCTGGCGGTAGGCCTTGGCGAAGCGCTCGAGGGTGTCCGGATCGAAGCCGAGCTCGGGCAGCGTCCGCAGGCTGCGCGACTTGTCGAGCAGCCGCATGACGACCGTCTCGCCGTAGACGCTCGGGAGGGTCGCCAGCCGCAGGTCGATCTGGCGGTCGCTCATCGACACCGACACCCGCCCTTCCTGGGGGATGCGGTGCTCGGCGATGTCCATCTCGCCCAGCACCTTCAGCCGACTGACGACCGAGGACGCGATGGCCGGCGAGGCCGACGACGTGTCGTGCATGACGCCGTCGATCCGAAACCGGATCCGCAGGGCGTTCGGCGTCGGCTCGATGTGGATGTCCGAGGCCCGCTCGTTCAGCGCTTGGAGGATGAGCAGGTTGACATACCGGACGATGGGCGCGTCTTCGACGACGGCCTGCAGATTCTGCAGTTCAGCGTCGGCAGGACCGCTCGAGTCGGCGGCGTCCTGGGCGAGCGCCGCGACCTCCTTGCTCGAGTCGCGCGAGATCCGGAGAAACGTCTCGATCTGGGACCGGGTGGCGACGACCGGCTTGAAGTTGCGGCCCATGATGCTGCGCAGGTCGTCCATCGCGAAGACGTCCGTCGGATTGGCCATCGCCACGACGGGCATGCCGCCCTCGAACCCGATCGGCAGCACGCAGTGACGAACCGCGGTCGCCTCCGGGATGAGGGACACCGCGTTCCGGTCGATGTTGATGGTGTTGAGGTCGACGAATTCGAGTCCGACCTCCTTCGCCATCGCCCACACCAGGTCGTCCTCGGTGGCGATCTTGTTGGTGAAGAGATAGCGAGCCAGCGCCTCACCGGTCTGGTGGTGCGCGACCAGCGCAGCCTGCATGGCCTCGATCTTCACGCGGCCGGACTCGACCAACAGTCGCGCGAGCGGGGGGCCGGCGATCGACGTGGGGACGGCGGGACCCGGC
>Ga0209415_10003491_pt1 | contig 29219 bp, 22 predicted proteins | sample PeaSoiSIISIP2007_FD_187696 | JGI IMG/M metagenome (GOLD analysis project Ga0209415, IMG submission 187696) | Peat soil microbial communities from Weissenstadt, Germany - SII-SIP-2007 (SPAdes) (version 2) | ecosystem: Environmental > Terrestrial > Soil > Wetlands > Peat | place: Germany...
CTGGGAGGTCGTACAATTGGCAGTACATCAGATTCTGGATCTGATTATCCTGGTTCGAGTCCAGGCCTCCCAGCCAATCTAACAAAACCTCTTCCCTCAATCGGCTCATTCCCACCCGGTCTTCGAGTTATACGGCATCGTGAATCCCATTGCTTCGATCTCGTGGATCTTGCCGCCTCGAACCTTGTAAATATGCGCTGCCGGAAGATCGAACGGCTTGAAATTCATGTCCACGTGATCGACGCCGGGCACGCCCACGATCGTCAGCGATTTCTCTTCCATCGGATGCCGGAATTGCGAGAGTCCAAATACGAGGCCCGTTTCCGGATCCGCGATTTCCACGCGCCTCGGCTCGATCCTCTTGATATAGCTCATCACTCGAGTATCCAATTGCGCCGCGCAGCCCATGGCGCCCATCGTTCCCCGGCCCGGGGTGGCCGGCGGGGGATTGCCGGTCGTCTGCATTCCATTCTCCCGGCGGACGCAATCGTCGGCAAACGGCGCAGCCTTTCCATCGCTGTTCACAAGGGCGTCGTAGTAAGAAAGCCCGATTTTCAGCATCTGTTCTCGGGGAACGCGTTCCGCAGGCGGAACCGTGGCCAGCAGGCCGGGCCGCGGCGTCTGGAGATTTGCGAGATTTCTGTCGCTGAGGTTTCGCGCCAGCAGATGCTCGGCTTCCGTGATCTTTCCGTTCTCGATCTTCAGCCGCAGCGCTAATTCCACGGGCTTATCGCTCTCCTTCATGATACCGAGGAAACCAACCTCTTCCGAGACCGGGTCGGGCACGTAAATCTTGAAAGTTGTCGGCACCGCGGACGCAGTCTTCCAAAGCCCGTCTCCCGGCTTCATCGGCACCGTATTTTCCACGAACTTCACATCCGGCGAAAACTTCACTTGTGAGGGATCATGGGCCACAACTGCGGCCAGATACGTATCGACCGTGCTGATAAGACAGGCACGATCGCATTGCGCGGGCGCAGCTGGCCGTGGCTGTGCACCGGCCAGCACGCCTACCGAGACGAGTAAGATCGCAATCACTCTACGTAAGGTTTTCAACGTTGTTTACCCCCCTGGGATTTCTGCATATCCGCGCCGTGACTCCGCCCGGCGGCCCGAAGAAAATAGCACAGGACAACTGTCGATTCCACAGCCGGGGCCGAATCCTCAACAGGTTGCAGCGGTTTTTACCCGGCTTCCTGCCCGTAGGAATTCCAATCGAGGCCTCCCAGCCAATCTCCTGATGAAAAACTTGCCCTCGCCTCTCCGCGCAGCAGCGGAGTATGATATCGCCCGCTAGCGCCGCGCAGTGCGCCCCGCTCGAAAAAGTTTCCGCCGGAGGGCAGCCATGAAGAAAATCTTGATCGTACTCGGAATCATCGTCGCAATTTTGCTCGTCATCGTGATTGCGCTGCCATTTCTCATTGACGTCAACCGCTTCAAGCCGACCCTGGAGACGGATCTTGCGAGCGCGCTCGGCCGCAAGGTCGAGATCGGCAATATCGAGCTCTCGATTCTTTCCGGCGGCGTTAAGGTGGACAACGTCGTGATCGCGGACGACCCTGCCTTCAGCCGCTCGCCCTTCTTGCAGGCGAAGCAGCTGACAGCCGGCGTCGCTCTGATGCCTCTGATCTTTTCGAAGAAGCTCGAGGTGAGCTCCTTCACGATAACCGAGCCTCAGGTCTCCCTCCTGCACTCACCTTCCGGGACGTGGAACTATTCGACCCTGGGCGGCGGTGCGGCCGCCTCGTCGAGCAGCAGCTCTTCCAGCGCGGCGGATATCTCCGTCGCGAAACTGACGATTTCGAACGGGACGATTGTCGTCGGCAGAGCCGGGCCGGGCGGGAAGACACAGACGTATCAGAGCGTCAACCTCGAAGTGTCCGACCTCTCTTACACGTCGCAGTTTCCCTTCAAGCTCACGGCCAAGACGCCGGGCGGCGGAACTCTGACCGTGGAAGGGAAGGCCGGTCCGATCGACGCCACGGATACCTCACTTACACCGCTCGACGCCAAAATCGATGTCAAAAATCTCGATCTCGGTTTGACTGGATTTGTCGAATCCTCGTCGGGTCTCGCCGGCGTGATCGATTTCAACGGGGATGTTTCCTCCAACGGTCACGAGGCGAATTCGAAGGGCACCCTCGAAGCGGATAAAATCAAAGTCGTTGCAGGCGGTTCGCCTTCCACCGTGCCGGTGAACGTTGATTACGACACCGTCTTCGATCTGAAGCGCCAGGCGGGCAGCCTGAAGCAGGGCGACGTCCACATCGGCAAGGCCCTCGCGCATCTGACCGGGACCTACGACACGGCCGGCACTACGGCCTCCGTCCAGATGAAATTGAACGGCCAGGCAATGCCGGTCGCTGATCTCGAAGGCATTCTGCCCGCGGCGGGAGTCACGCTTCCTTCCGGCGCGTCGCTTAAGAGCGGAACGCTTGACTTGAATCTCGCGATCAGCGGTCCGGTGGACAAGCTTGTGATCGCGGGACCGGTGAATCTTTCGAACGGCACGCTCGCGGGCTTCAATTTGAAGCAGAAGCTCGGCGCGCTCGGGTCGTTCGCGGGACTTGGCGGCGGAGGCGGTGGCTCGGACACCGTGATTCAAACGCTCAGCACGAATCTGCACGTCGATCCCAGCGGAACGCAAGCCAACGACTTGAACGTGGTCGTGCCGTCGATTGGAACGGTCACAGGCAACGCAAACGTCAGCCCGACAAATCAACTGAACTGCAAGATGTCGGCCAAGCTCACGGGAGGCGGCGCTGTCAGCTCGTTGACTTCGGGGCTCTCATCCTTTACCGGCGGAGGGAAGTCTCAATCGGGCGGCGCCATCCCGTTTACGATTACCGGCACGACTTCGAATCCGGTCTTCCTGCCCGACGTGAAGGGGATGGCGGGAAGCATGCTCAAAGGCGGCACGGGCACTTCCGGAAGCGCTGCCAGCGCGGCTACCAGCGTTTTGGGCGGCCTCTTCGGCAACAAGAAGAAGCAGTAGCTGCCTTATCTCGCGTACCTCAGTGCTTTGAGGCCAAGCGTGTCACTGAACTGTGATCGTCACGGACGTCTGATTGGCCGGCGCGGTTGACGCATAGTTCGTGTCTCCTGGGTAGTTGGCCGTGATGATAATCTTGGTGCTGGAAGGAAAGGTTGTTGTCAGTGTCGTGTGCACGATAACGGACGCCGCAGTGGTCAGACTGCCGTTCGTTGACGAATCCAGTGTCACGGCCCCGATCTGAACGGTGCCGCCACCTCCTCCACCGCCGCCGCTTCCTCCGCCGCATCCAAGAAGCACGGTCGCGAGCAACGCAAGAAGCGCAGGCCCGGAATAAGCGTACGCGCCTCGCGTTCTTGGGCGGGTCATCGCCACATACGCCAGGAACAGGATGATGCCGCTGGCGACCAGCCATAAAGGAGAACTTGGACTACCCGGTGCCCTCGTGACAGGCACTGTCGCGATCACGACTCCACTGTTGAGAAACTGGACCGATGTTGGCGCCGATGGTGCAAGGCCCGCGCTTTGCGTTTCCACGGTAGCGGTCAGAGTCACCATGCCGCCCGAGGCAACCGTCGTGGAGCTGGGTAAGATCGAAGTGAAAGTTGGGGCCTTGGTCACCGTGACTGTTACCGCTCCGCCGACTGCGGGCGTGCTGCCGCTGTTGAAGCTGGGATCGTTCGTGCCGTTATAGCTGGCGTTGACAGTGTTCGTGCCAACGGCGAAGCAGCCGGCTGGCGTCGCGCAGGATGTAAGCAGAGCTTCTCCCTCGCTATTCAGAGCTATCGCCCCGCCTAGATTTACACCCGCCATCGAGTCGGTAAACGTGAGGGTTCCCGTGGCAATGCCGTCTCCAGAATTAGTGAGCTGATTGCCCGCGGAAGCGCCTGATACCAGGCCTTCGACTCCGACCGGAGTGCCATACGGAATCGAAATCGATGTGGAGGGTGACTCACCATTTGTGAGCGGCGGCTGAAATGTGAAGAGAGTGATGAAGCTGTTCTCCTTCGCCACGTTCACCGAAATCGGACTAGACGTGCTCCCCGCAAAGGTCCCGTCGCCGGGATAGGTCGCTTTCAAGTTGTAGGTTCCGCCCGGAAGAAAATTGATCGGTCCGGTGCCCGCCGAGTCGCTCGAGCCGCTACTGCCCAGCGAGCCGTTGAAGCCGTTAAGTCCGAGGATTAGTCCTCCGATCGTAGAAGTTCCCGGCACACCGGTAACGGTCTGGTCCGTGATCAGTGCAACGTTGCCGGTCGGGCCCGCACCGCCGTTCGCCTTCTGCACAGCCACATTTACGGTAACGTTTTGACCATGGATGATGTTAATGGGCGACGGGGACGTAGATGTGATTGCAGTTTGAGAACCCTTAAAGGCCGCAGCTGCGGTGCTCCAGGCCTTGACCAGGTTATTGGCGTCCACCGAACCCAGCCCGGTTGCGAGGTCGTAACCAGTCACGGCGTTGAATCCAGCCTGACCGGGAACGCTATTATTCCCCGCTACAACGTCATTGAAGACGCACGCAGTTCCCACGGCGGGGTTCGTCCGAGTACTGGAGTTGCAGGAACCGAAGTTTTCAGCCGCCGCCAGCGAGTACAGAACGTAGTTCGCTAGTCCTTGCGGGCCTCCCATCTTTTGATCCACGATGGCCATGATGCCGGCAAAAGCAGGAGAGCTGAATGAGGTTCCCGCGTTTACAAAGAAACTTGGGCTATTGGTCGGCTCGCAGCTTGCTTGGAAACACTCGATGTGGCCGTCGTGCTCTGCGGCCGAGAGAGAAACGTCCGGTAACGCACGAGTAGTAAAACCTGCTCCCGTCAGCCCTGTGATACTTAACATTTGCCATGGCGGCACCGCATATATGCTGCTCAGTCCCCCGCTCCCTGCCCCGAGGCCGTCGTCTCCATTGATACACACCGTGCAGCTCTCGTTCCACACCATTTCAGGGATGTAGCCAATTGCCGATTCGAGATTAACTCCGTCGGCAGCGTTCCAGAAGGTCGAGGCAGGCGCAACAGCTTCGTTGAATTCAGTGCCGCCTACCGCCGTGTCGTACCACGTCGAGGCAAAACCGTTGACTGCCGGGCCGTTGATCGCGCCGGGTGGTGGTACGGGCTGGTTGGGATCGCAACCGGCTGCGCCGGTATCACCCGCGGCGACGAAAACACTCATGCCTTGTGCGGCGGCCTGCTGCCATAGAGCGTTATAAAACGAGTTATCGTTCCCCTGGGCCGTGCCGCCCAAGCCCGCTTCGCACGCATTAAAACTTACGTTTATCACTTGAGCCAGATTCTGGTCGACGATAAATAGTCCCGAAAGATCCACACCGCTTGAAATAAGAGTGTCCGCACTAATCACCACGTCGATGGTCGCGTCTGGCGCCACGGCTCCAGACCATTCTGTGTCGATGGTTGCCTCTTCATCGGGCCCCGACACGTCTCCTGGATCTTCTCCATTCACGATCACGTTTGGATTGGACGTAGTGGTTGCCGGCAATCCGAAAACCGTCCGGAAGTCCGCGACATCCTGAACGTTAAAGTCGCTGACAGCGACGACTGCGATTGTCACTCCGCTGCCGTTCAGCGGAGTAGCAGCGGTGTACAGAGGGTTCAGATCGTAGATTGCCGCGAAGTCAGCCGGTGCCAGGGCGTGAATCAAAGTGCCGACTTGATTCTTGAGGTTCGCATCTGGGCTTACAACCTCGTACATCCGGTTACCGGCGCGACGTACTTTCGGGCCATGAATCAGACTTGGCTTTGGAAAGAAATTGTTCAGGGAAGCCACGCCCCTCACCACGGGGGCCAGAGCCGCCGGGATGGAAATGTCAGAAGCGTTTGCTACGTGCGCTTCGCCGTTCACCTGGTAATGCCGCATCCTCGTCCGGAAAGCAGTTTCCACCTGCGCGGAAGTGCCCGAGAACTGGATGAATCGCCCGCTGCGTGCGACCCTGTCCACGCTGAAACCCTGCTGTTGCAGCCATGCCGTGACCGTTTGAATGTCCTGAGGCGCGGGGCCGAATCGCTGACCGAACTCATCAGGCGTCAGCCAGTGATGGTAGTCCGGGGAGCCCTGGGTCTGCTGGCTGTCGAGAAAAGTGCGCAGTTGCTGGTCTTGTTCGGGTGACGCACCCAGCATGAGGATCATGCGGTTCATCGGTGTGGCACCGTCCAAGGCGCCTGTATCGAAAGCGGGCCGCGCCAGTGGATGCGTCGAGTGCGCAATCGTAAATCGAGACGAGTTGTCGATGGCCGCGGTGATGCGCGGCTGGACGTTGCTCGTCTGTGCGGAAGCGCGCACGGCGACGAGCGAAAAAAGAGCAAAGGCCAGCAACACTTTATTGGTATTTAGGTGTGAGGTTCGCATAGTTGGATATCTCAGATGCTAGCAGCCTCTCCTCGGGATGGCCGCGTATGACAAGGAAGTTATGATTAAGGGTAACTGGTACTGGCGACAACCGGCCCGGAAGCGCGCGGGCGCTCCAACGCCCCTAATAACAGTAAGTCCCGCGGCACGCGCCAAGCTCACGCCTGCTATTCCCGCGAGACGCGGAGGTGGTTCCAAAATGATAAGCCTGCGCCGGCTGGAGTGTGAGCAGGAGTTGTGTCGAAGGCCCGCGCTCGGCTGGGCCTGTGCCAAATGTTCCCAAGGTCCGCATATCACGCGCTTGATCCTCGATTTTTCGCAGCGGCTCAGAGCATCTGGCGGAGGACATATTGTAAAATGCCGCCGTGCTGATAGTAGGCGACCTCGAAGGGCGTATCAACTCGCGCGATGGCGGTGAAGTGTTTCGCCTTGCCGCTCAGGTCGCGGGCAGTCACTTTGATCTTCTTGCGCGGCTCGAAATTCTTGGCGAGGCCTTCAAAATCGAAGATTTCAAGCCCCGTCAGGCCGAGCGTCTTCGGGCTTTCGCCCGGCAGAAACTCGAGCGGCAGCACGCCCATGCCGACCAGGTTGCTGCGATGGATGCGCTCGAAGCTCTCCGCCAGCACCACGCGAACGCCGAGCAGGATCGTGCCTTTCGCCGCCCAGTCGCGCGACGAGCCTGAGCCGTACTCTTTCCCCGCCAGCACGACGAGCGGCACGCCCTCCTCGCGATATTTCATAGCCGCGTCGTAGATCGACATTTTCTCGCCGCTCGGCTGATGGATGGTCCAGCCGCCCTCGGTGCCGGGCGCGAGCTGGTTGCGCAGGCGAATGTTTGCGAACGTGCCGCGCATCATCACTTCGTGATTGCCGCGCCGCGCGCCGTAGGAATTGAAATCCTTCGGCTGGACGCCGCGCGCGATCAGGTATTTTCCGGCGGGCCCATCGGGCTGGATCGATCCGGCGGGCGAGATGTGGTCGGTGGTGATGCTATCGCCGAGCACGGCGAGCGCTCGGAGGCCGCGCAAGTCCGAAATCGCGCCCGGCTTCACCTTCATGCCTTCGAAGTACGGCGGATTCTTGATGTAGGTGGACTTTTCGTCCCAGGCGTAGAGATCGCCTTCCGGGATCGGCAGCGCGCGCCAGTTCTCGTCCCCGGCAAAAACATCGGCATATTCCTTGGCGAACATTTCCTTTGTGACGGCGCTGCGAACCGTCGATTCCACCTCCTGCGGCGTCGGCCAGATTTCGCGCAGATAAACGGGTTTCCCTGACTTGTCGTTGCCGATCGGCTCGTTGACGATATCGAAATCCATGCGCCCCGCGAGCGCATAAGCCACCACGAGCGGCGGCGACGCAAGGTAGTTCGCGCGGCAGAGCGGGTTGATGCGGCCCTCGAAATTGCGATTGCCGCTGAGCACGGAAACGGCGACCAGACTGTTGTCCTTGATCGCTCTGCTGATCGGCTCGGAGAGCGGGCCGCTATTACCGATGCACGTCGTGCACCCATAGCCGACGAGATTGAAGCGCAGGGCGTTGAGTGCGGGCCACAGGCCGGCCTTTTCGATGTAGTCGGTGACGACTTTCGAGCCGGGCGCGAAACTGGTCTTCACCCAGGGCTTCGAAGTAAGCCCTCGCTCGACCGCTTTTTTCGCGAGCAGGCCCGCGCCGAGCATGAGCGAGGGATTCGAAGTGTTCGTGCAGCTTGTGATCGCGGCGATTACCACGGAGCCGTCGGAGAGCTCGAACTTGTCGCCGTTGTTCTGCACGCTCACGTGCTTGGGCGCTTCGGTGAGCGATTTCTCGAACGCGGCCTTGGCCTGCGTGAGCGGGACGCTGTCCTGCGGGCGTTTCGGTCCGGCCATCGTGGGGACGACGGTCGCGAGATCGAGCTCGATCCGGTCGGAGAAAACCGGATCGGGCGTCTCGTCCGTGCGGAAGAGCCCTTGTTCTTTTGCGTAGGCCTCGACGAGCTTGACCTGATCTTCGCCGCGAGCGGTGAAGCGTAAATACGCGAGCGTCTCCGAATCGACGGGGAAAAATCCCATCGTCGCGCCATATTCGGGCGCCATATTGGCGATCGTGGCGCGGTCGGGGAGCGTGAGGCTCGAAAGTCCCGTGCCGTAGAATTCGACGAATTTCCCGACGACGCCCTTCTTGCGCAGCATCTGCGTGACGGTCAGGACAAGATCCGTGGCGGTGGCGCCCTCGGGCAGCCGGCCGTGGAGCTTGAAGCCGACGACTGCCGGAATCAGCATCGAGAGCGGCTGGCCGAGCATGGCGGCCTCCGCTTCGATGCCGCCGACGCCCCAGCCGAAAACGCCGAGTCCGTTGACCATCGTCGTGTGCGAGTCGGTGCCGACGAGTGAATCGGGGAACGCGACCCACGCGCCATCCTGCTTTTCGCGAAACACGACGCGCGCCAGATATTCGAGATTCACCTGGTGGCAGATGCCCGTATCCGGCGGGACGACCTTGAAATTCTGAAAACCCTTCTGTCCCCAGCGGAGGAAAGCGTAGCGCTCGATATTGCGCTGCATTTCCAGATCGGCATTGAAGGCGAACGAATCGGCGCCGCCGAATTTATCGACCTGCACGGAGTGATCGATCACGAGCTCGGCCGGGAGCAGGGGATTGATCTTCGTCGGGTCGCCGCCAAGCTGCTTGATGGCGTCGCGCATCGCGGCGAGATCGACAACGGCTGGCACGCCCGTAAAATCCTGGAGCAGCACGCGCGCGGGCATGAAGGAAACTTCTTTTTCCGTCGCGCCCGAGGCGCTCGACGGGTCCCAGCCCGCCAGCGCGTGGATGTCGCCGGCATGGACGAAGCGATCGTCTTCGTGGCGCAGCAGATTTTCGAGCAGCACCTTCAGCGAAAAAGGCAGGCGCGGCACGTTGCCGACTTTCGCGGAGGCCAACTTATCCAGGCGATAGATATCGAATGAATCGGAGCCGACGCGCAGTGTCGCGCGGGTCGAGAATGAGTTTTTCGAACGGGAGCTCATACGAGTGCGGTTTCTCCTTTGGTCGAGCCAGCCATTTTAGCGCACTCGATGTGCGGCGAGTCTCCGTTTTTCAGGATTCTGCGATTCCATGCGGATGCAAAAGCCCCGACGGTGTATCGGTTAGAAAAATCCTCGGCCTGCATTTTCAGTGGGTTAGATGCGATTCTAATCGCCAGTGTACCGATTAAGAAAATCATAGGTGGCCGCAAATCTGCGTAGGGTAGGGGAGCCGCGCCATCCCTAACTGCGCGCCCTTTGCGCCGGCTACCGTCCGCTCCGCGTTTGATCGAAGTATTCTTCACGATATCCATGTTAGGCGCGGGGGAGTCGTTGTCAAGTATGTGAGCCGGTGGACTTTTTGTGGCTGGCTTCACAGAGAATCGAGCGGAGTGAATAGCGGCGATTGCAGCGCACCGCCATTTGCCGAGAGCGTACCTTCGGCGAGTGCGCATCAAGAAAGAGGAAAGCCCCACCCTGACGAAGCGAGGGTGGGGCACCGGTAAAACCATCCCCTGGCTGGGGCTCTGCTGCCCGCCCGTCGCAAGCGTTGTTTGGAGCGACGCTACTTCGTGATGACGCCGCAGGCGATGCGATCGCCGGAGTTCCCGGACGGATCGGACATCAGGTCGTCTGCCTTCGCGTGGATCACGAGCGAGGTGCCGCCGTCATGGAATAGCGAATTCGCGCCGTCGCCGAGTGTGACGCTCGTGTCGACGAACGTGGCGCTGCCCTTGCCGTTGGCTCCCACCGTCAGGTTCGGCAGATCGCCGGCGTGCGGATGAGGATCCATAGCGTTGTTGACGCCGTGATGAGCGCCCGTCGGATTGAAGTGCCCGCCGGCCGTCGTGAAAGCGGGCCCTTCGCATTTGCCGACCGTGTGGATATGGATTCCGTGCGCGCCCGCAGCCAACCCGGAGACGCTGACCTTGATCTGCACGCCGCCGCTGACAGTCTTGAGCTTGGCGGTGCCGATCTTCGTTCCTTGGGCGTTGACGATATCGGCGTGCGCGGATTTCGGCGCAGTGTCACTCAGCGCGACCGCGGCGGAAAAGCAAAGAAGCGCGGGAATTACCAGCAAATTTCGAATGTGCATTAGTGTGTCCTCCCTCAAGGACGTTGGGGCCTGTCTCGACCGGCGGATTCTATCACAGGGGCGCGGGGAAGGAGATTTCAACGACAATCGCCGCGGCTGCGTGAGCGGAGGAGCGCTCCTCACGGTGGGCTAGACTACTTGCTGCAACAGACCCTGCGCATAGGAAGGCGCTGCGCGCCGTCCTGTTTTCGGCGGGGTTGAAACCCCGCCCTTCCACGCGATTGATAGAGAGTCTTAGTGCTTGGGGGCGACGTAGCCTTCGGGGAGCTTGGCGCCGCCACCGAAGAAAAACTCCTCCATCTGCTCTTCCATGATCTTCTGCGCTTTGGGATCGAGCGGATTGAGATGGAATTCGTTCAACAGCATCTTGGAGTGGTTAACCCACATCGCCCAGGCTTCTTTGGAGACGCTGTCGTAGACGCGCTTGCCGATCTCGCCCTTCCATGGCGGGCGGTCCAGCCCGGGAAGCTCGCGGCCGAGTTTCACGCACTTCACCATGCGAACCTTTTGCCCGTCATCGGCCATTTTGTGTACGCCTCCCGTGGAATCCGTCCATCATCTTAAGCGCGGACGCATGAGGGCTGCAAGTGTAGGCCGCGAGCCCCGGCCCGTTGCTTGGCTGCAAGCCGCGGCGTTTTTATGGTGGCAGTTGCTGCCAATGGCACCGGTTTTCGTAGGGGCGTAGCACGGCTATGCCCGGCGCAGATACTTGGCGATGCCCAGGCCATTTTCTGCCGCTTCGATGCGTCACACCATACGCGCACGCGCAGCAGCAAACGTGGACGCCGGTAGCTAACGCTTCACCGGGCGTCCGCCACGGCGGACTGCGCCCCTAGATCCTTCGAAATCGTCTGCCTTCGGCCTGAATGTCGCGTCGCAGTTGGTGTTCGTCTGGGTGGTCACCCGCCAAAGCGCGATGGGTGCCGGATCTAGCGGGGGCCGTTCTTCTTGACGATCAGTTCAGGAGGGCGCTTGCGAGGAGTGCGTTTTCCTTTGCCGGGGAAGCGCGCCAGGATTTCGCCGTCCCAGAGACGAATCGTCCGCCATTGAAAGAGCCAGCGGCCGTCGGCCTTCACAAGTTGATCGTCGTAATAGCCCGTGAAGCGAATCGGATAGGGCGGCTCGCCCTGGCACTCTGTGACGAAGACGAACGACCGCACGGCGCTGCGCTCGGAATTGCCTTCGACGAGCACCTGGCTGGTGTGGTGCTGGCGGCCGGGAAAATTGGGGACATTACGATAGTGCTCCGCGAATCGCCGGATATCTTCATGGCCCTCCCAGCGATCCGGCTCCTCGAAGACCTGCTCCACGACCACCGCAGTGGGCGTGAAGCAAGTGACGAGCGCCTCTACATTGCCGGTATCGAGCGCCCAGGCGTACCTCGTCAGCAGGTCGTTGATGGCAATTCGGTCCGCGATAGTGAGAGGTCCGGCGTGTGACATGTAGGCTTTCCCCAAGGGACGATACTCGTTCAGCGTCGAATCAATACCCGACGGTGAAGCGCTCCCGATGATGACGCGGATGCTCGATCTCATCGACCATCGCCACGGCGTAATCCTGAAGGGAAATCCGGCTCCCACCCTTTTCGTCGTAGAGCACGTGATCTTTGCCCAGGCGGAACTTGCCCGTCCTCTGGCCCGGCACGATCATCACGGAAGGCGCAAGGAACACCCAATCGAGGCCCGGCTCGTGCTTCAGCAGGTAGTAAAGCTCGCGCGTGCCCCGGATCCCGGGCTTGAACGCTTCGAAAGCGGCGGGGAACTCGGGAGAGTCGATTAATTCAATGTTCGCGGGCGTCTTCAGGCTGGCGGCGCCTCCGACCGCGAGGAAGCGCTTGACGCCGGATTTCTTCACGGCGGCGATGATGGCCTTATGCCCGCGAACGTGCCTGAAGAAGACCTCGGGGCCGGGAGTGCCGCGCTTGGGATTGTAGGAGCTGATCACGACGTCGTGGCCCGCGAGGATGCGCGCGAGCTCGTCCCGGTGCAGCACGTCGGCGTTGACGGCCTTGAGATTCGGGTGCGACGCGAGGCGTTCGGGGCGGCGCACGATGGCGGTCACTTTATGGCCGCGCCGGAGCGCTTCCGACAAGATCTTCGAGCCGACGAACCCCGACGCTCCGATGAGCGCAATCTTCATGGCAAGCCTCCCGATGAATTGTCGAGCCGCAACCGTGCGCGATTCGTTTAGGCCGCCGATGACGATTGACAGCCGAAAAGATCGGCGGGATTGTATCACTTCGCAAACGAGAGGTGAGAGGGTCCATGCCAAAGATCAGGCCATTCGGCTCGGCGGCGTCCACCATCGGAGAACCGAAGCTCGAATTTGCTTTCGAGGTGCGCTTGCACTTCACGCGCGTCCAAATGATCGAAGGGATGCCGAACGGCGCGGGACGCGGTGCTGTCTATCTCGACAGCGGCGAATTTTCGGGGCCGCGCTTGCGTGGCAAGGCCGTGCCGAACAGCGGAGGCGACTATGCCCTGTTCCGGCCGGACGACACCGCCGCTTTCGATGCGCGCTACATGCTGCAAGAGGACGACGGCACGCTGATCCTGATGCACAACCGCGGCTATCTCTGGGGCTACGAGGACGACACGATGAAGCGCCTGCGAGAGATGGCGTTCGCGGGAGGGCCGCCGGTGAGCCCGTCCGAATATTACTTGCGCGCGTTTCCGACGTTCGAAGTGGCGACGGGGAAGCACGACTGGCTGATGCGCTACGTCTTCGTCGGAGTCGGAGAGCGCAAGACGGACGGCAACCTGATCCGCTATTACGCGCTGCTGTAAGCGAGTCACCAAGCCAATGTCAAAGATGCGTCGCTCGCCTTGGCGCCCTCAGGGGTTAAAACCCCCTAAAGTTCCGGAGCTTTTCGGCGGGGCTGAAGCCCCGCCCTTCCACCTCGACGATTCGTGTGATGACTGCTCTGCTTCCGCCTCAAATCGCGGCTGAGAGCGCGATATCGGAGAGCCGCTGGAAGCGCTCGATGTTGTCGCCCTCGTCCATCACACCGGACGTCAAGCAGACGAACGTCATGTCTCTTTCCGGATCGACCCAGAAGAGCGTGCTGCCAAATCCGGTGCTGCCAAACGTCTGCGGGGACGAAAGCGTGCCGAACTGGTGATGGCAGATGGCCTCGCCACGCACAAAGAAGCCCAGTCCAATGTACGCGGGGTAAGGCTCCCATCCTTTCGCGGCGCCGATGGCCGTGTATAGGTCATTGGGCTTGTCGCCGGTATGGTTGCGCGTGGCTTGATCGATGATCGCGGGCGAAAGAATGCGGACGCCGTCGAGTTCGCCGCCGCGCCGTAGCATTTCGGCGAAGCGAAACATGTCCGCGACGGTCGAGATGCCACCAACCCACGGCATTTCCGCGTCTGGTTCCTCGAACGCGCCGTTCTCTCCAAGATTGCTGTGGCCGAGGTGCTGCAAGGGCGGCACCGTCTCCATGAAAAAGGGAACGATGTGACGGGATTTGAGGTCCTTGCGCGCGCCGATCGCGGAACTCTTCATGCGGAGCGGCGTGAAGATCTCGTCTTTCACGATGTCGCGATAGCGGCGCTTGCGGGCGTCCACGCGACGGACAGCTTCGCCAAGCAGAGCGTGCCCCGCCATCGGCGAATACGAGACGGTACTGCCCGGCGTTCCGGTGGTGTGCGCGTTGGCGCACAGGCCAGCGATGACTTCGTCGAGCTGGTCGATGCACATTCCGGGAGCGGGCGCGAAGAGGGGCGGGAGGCCGGTGGTGTGGGTCAGGAGATGAGTGACGGTGAGCGTTTCGCGCGTGCCGCCCGAAAATTCAGGAATGATCGAGGAAATCCTGGTGGTGAGCGCGAAATCACCCCGCTCGATGCAGCGAAATACGAGAACGTTGGTGAACGCCTTGGTGACGGAAAACAGGCTGAAGAGGTCGTCCTTGCGCATCGCTTTTCGGTTCGCGAACCGGGAGTAGCCGATCGCTTCGTGGAGGCCGATCCGGCCGTTCCGGGCAACGAGAATGACGGCCCCGTGGTATTTCCGTTGCTCGATGTCCCTCTCGATCGTTGCTTTGAGGTGCTGAAGTCTCTCGACCGCGAAACCGTTCCTGGCAGCTTTCCTGGCCATCTGTAAATCTCCCGATCGCGGGCTTCCGCGGTGATTGGCGCTCCGAATGCGACGGGATTATGCCCGATGTTCATTGGATTTTCTCGAAAAATTGGGAGCGGCTGGGTGCGGCTTCCGGAGTGGCAGCGGCGCGCCAATGCAGGAACAGGGCTCCGGCGAACGTCACGAGCAGCGGTCCGGACTGTGATAGTCTGTTCGCTTGCGGAGCGATTTGCGCCGGGAAAGGCAGGCCCGAACCGCCTCACACGGCCCAACCTTCCGCAATAATCCTCACGAGGAACTTCACGGAGAAGGACGATGAGCACCCGCGCAACCGAAATCGCCGAATCGCCTCGAGTGGAAGGCTATTTTTGCGAAGTTCCCCACGAACCGTGCGCCATCGTGATGTTCGGAGCCTCAGGGGACCTGGCGCGGCGGAAGCTTCTCCCGGCGCTCTACGATCTGGCCGTTCATGCGTGTCTTGCCCCGCGGTTTCGCCTGCTCGGGTTTGCCCGCACGGAGATGAACGACGATACATTCCGGGCGAACGCCAGCGAGTTTCTGCCGAAGAACGGCGCGGATGACGGCAAGAAGCAGGATTTCCTGAAGCAGTTGGAATACTTCGGCGGCAAGTACGACGATCCAGCGGCCTATAGCCGTCTCGCAGAGCGTCTGGAGGTGATCGACGGCACAAATCAGCTGGGGGGCAATCGTCTCTTTTATCTCGCCACGCCGCCGGACGTTTACCCGCACGTAATCGAACAGCTTGGCCGCGCGAATCTGGCACGGCCCAAGAATGGAACCTCGTGGACGCGCGTGATCATCGAAAAGCCGTTTGGACACGATGGCGCTTCGGCGCGCGAGCTGAACGCCAAGGTTCTGCGCGTTTTCGACGAATCACAGGTCTATCGCATCGATCACTATCTGGGCAAGGAAACGGTGCAGAACCTGCTGGTTTTCCGCTTCGGCAACGGTATTTTCGAGCCTCTGTGGAACCGCAATTACATCGATCACGTGCAGATCACGGCAGCGGAAGCGCTCGGCGTCGAGCGTCGCGCCGCGTTTTACGAATCGGCCGGAGCGCTGCGCGACATGATACAGAGCCACGTGTTGCAGCTCACGTCGCTTGTCGGAATGGAGGCGCCCGCACGATTCGACGCCACGTCGGTGCGCAATGAAAAGATCAAAATTCTGCAATCCATCCGGCCTTTCGAGGCGGAGACCGTTTGGAAATCGGTTGTGCGCGGCCAGTATGGGCCCGGGAATGTGAAGGGCGCTGCCGTTGCGGGATACCGCGAGGAGCCGGGCGTGAATCCGAGCTCAGCGACCGAGACGTTCGTGGCATTGAAGCTCCTGGTCGATAACTGGCGCTGGAAGGGCGTGCCGTTCTACTTGCGCTCCGGCAAACGCCTCGCCCGGCCGTCGACGGAAATCGCCATCGGCTTCAAGCGCGCTCCGCACATGGTTTTTCAGGGCGAGAGCGTGGAGCCGAATTCGCTGGTCCTCAACATCCAGCCTGACGAAGGAATCTCTCTTTCTTTCGGCGCAAAATCGCCGGGAGGGCAGATGCACATTCAGCCCGTGACGATGGATTTCCAGTACCGGCAGGCGTTCGGCGCCGGCTCACGCGAGGCGTACGCCACGCTGATCAACGATTGCATCCGCGGCGACGCCACGCTCTTCGACCGCGCGGACAGCGTCGAGGCCGCCTGGGGCCTCGTCGATCCGATTCTTGAGGCCTGGCAGAACGCCTCTGCGCCGCCGTTCCCGAACTATCCGGCGGGGACAAGCGGGCCGCGGGCGGCGGACGATTTGACGGCGTCCGAAGGCCGCCACTGGCGGCCGCTGTAACCGAGAACCGGAATAAGAGAGATTCCTCGCTTCGCTCGGAATGACAAATCTTACCTTGTGGATATCATGAAGAGGAAGCCTTCAGCGTGCAAGGTTTTGCTCCGGAGGACCAGATGATACTCGCGGGCGACGTCGGGGGGACAAAATCGAATCTCGGATTGTTCGACGTGCAGCAGGGAGCGCTGGTCCGCCTCGCCGACAAACGCTATCCGAGCCGCGAGCACAGGGGCCTTGAAGAGATCGTGAAGGATTTTGTCGCCACGACCGGCGCGAAAGTGACCGCCGCATCGTTTGGAATCGCCGGCCCGGTGGTGGACTACAAGGTTCGCGCCGGGAACCTGCCGTGGATCATCGACGGCGCGACGCTGGCGAGCCAACTCGGGCTCGACCGCGTCCGGCTCATGAACGATCTCGAAGCCACAGCCTACGGAATCAGCGTCATGGGGCCGGGCGACCTCGACACGATTTATGCCGGCGTTCCGGCTCCGCAGGCGCCCCGAGCGGTGATCGCTGCGGGAACGGGGTTGGGCGAGGCCATCCTTTTCTGGGACGGCACGAAACACGTGCCGACCGCAACCGAGGGCGGCCATGCCGACTTTGCCCCGCACACCGAACAACAGGTGGAGCTGTGGCGATTCATCAAGGCTCGAAGCGAGTTCGTCAGCAACGAGCTGTTGCTCTCGGGCAGGGGATTCCGGACGGTGCACGAATTCCTCGACTCGTCGGTCCGCCATCCGGGATTTGACGATCCAACAATCGACCCGGCTCCCGGAATCACGCGCATGGCTCTTGCGAAGGAATGCCCCGTGTGCGTCGCAACATTGCAGCTCTGGGTCGAGATCTACGGCTCGGAAGCGGGAAACCTGGCTGTGCGAACCGTTGCGCGCGGAGGAATCTATGTGGCAGGCGGAATCGCCGTCAAGATTCTGCCGCTGCTGAAAGATGGGCGCTTCGCCGCGGCAGCGAGGCACAAAGAAAAGATGCAGGACTTTCTCGCGCAGGTTCCGATTCACGTGGTACTCGACGAGGAATGTCCTCTGAAGGGCGCTGCCTACGTGGCATCGAAGGGCCTCTAGTCCGCCAGCCGCGTGTGCGTCACCCATAATTACCTCGTTCCAGAAGTTCCGGTACCCGACCCTGATTCCCGGTCGATCCATTTGCATAGAAGGGCCTGCGAATTTCGCATGCCGCGAGATTTTCCTCTAGCGGCAGGTTCGCCGACGTAGCTAAGTTCCTAAGTTTTCATCGGATAGACCGGGGGTGTGCGCTGGCAGAGGAATTGCCCCAGTGCTACGTTGCCTCGGCACGACTGCCGGGTGGGAGGCTGAATACTATGAAGCGCGCTCTCTTTCTGGGGATTCTCATCTTGGGGTGCTCCGCATCGGCGCACGCACAGTACGGTGGGATCGGCGGCGGCAGCTTAAGCGGTCCCAGTTTTCCAGCGATTGTCAATTACCCGCCGACACATTTCGCGGTGACTCACGTCGCTGGGACAGACACCGATTTCATCCCTTCCAACTTCCGCTCGTTTGACCAGGCGGTGGCCGAAGGGAGGGCCGCTCTTGCGGCTCAGGCACGGACGATCACGCAAGCCGCCGATGAGAACAGCAAAGCTCAGAAGGCGAAGGCCAGGCTGGCAATCGTGCAGGACAATTCGGGCAAACTGGTCTTCACTTCGAACAGATAGCCGGCTGCTTGACCCGCGCACGGTGAAGCAGCGTTCGCGCCCCGCCTTTGCCTAATGCAATAGAGATCATTCGAAAGTCTTCCAGCCACAACCGGGTGCTTCCGCATTCGTCCGGACCTTGCGTCTCGCTTCGCGTACCGAATTCCGTTTCGGCGCAAAATGAAAACGACCGCCCGGCTAGGTAGAGCGCCGGGCGGTCGTTTGGGTACCGCAATACTGCGGCTCCGCGGGGTGGGCGCGGAGCCGATTGTCTGGACTCACTTCATGTTCGCGCTGCTGAACGAATACACGAAGCTGATGTACGCCGTGTTCTGTTCCTTCACGGAATCAGAGGGGCCTTTCATGAACACCGGCAGGCTCGCGAAGTCGTAGCGGTATTCCCCGCGAACCAGCAAGGCGCTGGTCAGGTTGTAGCTGTATGTCCCAGTGACTTCCTGGGCGTGACCGGGGAAGCCAGTGGCACCGTCAAACGGATCCACGATTAGCCCGGTGTAGGCTTGGGGATCCTCGTAGTACTCATAGCGAACCGCGAAGTTGGTCTTGGGGCTGAGCGTATATTTCGCGTAGCCCGCCACTCCCCACCACGTGGCCTGCGGACCAAACGTCTTGCAGCCCGTAACGAAGCCCTGGGGCTCGACGGTCGCCCCCCCGGTCACCGTATCGGGGCAACTGTATTGCCTGGGCCCGAAGCCGTAATCGCCGTTCACTTGGAAGGCCCATTTCGTGTTCGGTGTGTAGCCGATGACGGTGTCGGATAACTGTTTCCAGTCGTTGATGGTCTGGTTGCCGTTGAAGAACGAGGCATCAATGACGGGGCCGGCGTAATAGTTCTCAATCACGGACCACTTCATAGTCGGAGTGTAGGTCACGCTTCCGCCGTATGTCAGATTCGAGCCATTGCCGCCAGAAGTGTGATTAATGTTTGTGTTGTTCCATCCGTTTACCAAAGAGACATTGACGGACCACTTGGGATTAAAGGTATACGCTGCCTTCGCACCAAAGTGGAAGTACGGGATCGCGTAGTAGAAGAGCAAGCTGCGCGAATAGTTCCAGTTGGCGTTGGATTCGATCACCTCGGCGCCGGCATTCGTTACGAACTTTCCCACCGTGACGGTCAAGCCCTTGCCGACAGGTGCGAGGTATGAAAGGTACGCTTCCTTGACGAAGAAGTTGCTCCCGTCGCCGAATACCGAGTCGGAACCGTTCACAATTTTCGCCGCCTGCCCGTAGCCAGCGGAGATGTGATACCCGAGCCTGCTGTCCGCCGAAGTTGCATCGGGCGCCTTGTCCAGGATCAACTCCGCCATATTGAAGTTGAACCCGTTCGTGGGCGCTTCAAAGAAGCGGAGGGGGCTCAGGTTGTTGCCGGGATGGTTGTAGTCGTACCCGTAGTACACATCACCGAACCCGCTCAGGGTAACGGGACCGAGTAGGCTCGCGATGCTGACTTTCGGCGTGGTGTCCGTTTTCGTGGCGTCTTGCTCGCCAGCTGGCTCAACGAGCGCTGCCGTTTTCATTGCTGCCTCGCTGTCAGTCTTCAGTGAAGCGATTTCCTGCTCGAGGAGCGTCACTTCCTTTTCAAGCTCTTCCAAGCGCTGGTCCGATGTAGGCTGCGCGGCGGCTGGCTGTGCAGCGGCTGACGTGGCGGGAGCCGGCTGGGCCGCAGCCGTCTCGGACGCTTTATCCTCCGCTCTTGAGGTTGGTGCCCATCCTAGTGCCAGACCTACTGCCACGATTGCCATGGCCCATTTAGTGAAGCACTTCATGCGATTCATGTGGTTTTCCTCTCCCTCCCTACCGCGCTCATATTCTTCCGTCATGAGGTCGCGGCCTGTACATACACATAGGTGAAAATTTAGTGTGGATAAGCTACCGGGGTTGAGCCGAATGGTCCAACTCATTAATTCTATTGGCCGCATAAGAATATTCATTTCAAATGTGTATGGAATCTTTATGTCGGCCGTGGTAGTGAAGACTGGCTGCTAAACCACACAAAAATAGTCTTTTAGCGTTTCATTTGCTGGGATCGGAGTGATTGAGGGGGATGACTGCGGGGCCTGCGGGTGGGCGCACCTCCGCCCAGAGGGCTGCTGTGGGATTACCGCTTCACAAACAAGAGCATGAGCCCGAAAACGATGACGGGAATCAGGGCCAGCATGATGTAAAACAAGACCCTTCTCACCCATGGCGTGCGGCGCTTTTTCCAGTCTCGCATCTCGGGACGCTCGGCCACCCCCACGTTCTCGGGATGCTGAAGGTCCAACGCCATTTCATGGGCACTTGCGTAGCGGTTCTTCGGCTCGCGCTCGAGGGCGCGATAGATGATCTCTTGAAGCTGGGGTGAGATCGAGGGGTCGATTTCGCGAGGCGGAACGGGGTTGTTCAGCAGGCGGTCGTTCATAATGGCGAAGGGATTGGGTCCCAGAAAAGGAGCCTTGCCGGTCAGCATCTCATAGAGCATGACTCCCAGCGCGTAGACATCGCTCCGCGCGTCACCGCGCTTTCCCTTCACCTGCTCGGGGGAGATGTACTCGGGCGTTCCCATCACCTGCGAAAGCTTGGCGAATGTAAGCCGCCGCGCCCCCGCCTGTCCGGCGATGCCGAAGTCAATGAGCTTAATGCGATCCTCGCCATCGATCATAATGTTTTCCGGCTTCAGGTCGCGGTGGACAATCCCATGGCTGTGAATGTAGGCGAGAGCGTCGCAGATGCCGAGGGCGATCTTAACCGCCCGCTCGGGCGGAAGCTTCCTGTGCTCGCTGAGGACTTGGCGGAGCAGCCGCCCGTCGACCCATTCCATCACCATGTAGATCTGGCCGCGGTCGCAATCCGCGAAGACCTTCATCACCCCGGGATGATCGAGGGTTTTGCCGATTTCCTCCTCACGCTTGAAGCGATCGAAGAAGACGGGGTCGCTCTCTATTTCGGGATGAGGGACCTTGATGGCTACGGTGCGGCCGGTGCGCAGATCGGTACCCTTGAAAATCGACGCCATGCCGCTGCGGGAGGCGACGCTGTCGATTCGGTAGTGGTCGATTTGGTCGCCGGGGTGGACTGGAAACCTCGTCAGCGCGCGTCAGGGATGGAGCTGCCGGCGAGTCCCGGGGTTACGGGAGCCTGTAAGGTCGCCCGCGATACATGCCTATGCGTTCGACACTCCGGACGCGGATCAGCTGCACGGTGATATTATCACTTCCGTCCCGCTGGTTGGCAATATCCACAAGCCTGCGTGCCGCCGTTGCCAAATCGCCACCGTGGCTGGTGACCGCGGCGATCTCGGAACCGGCAACGGAGCCGTGAAGTCCGTCCGAGCAAAGCACCAGAACGTCTCCGACCAGCACCTGGTGTTCCTCGACATCGACGTTGACGAAAAGCTCGGATCCGAGAGAGCGGCTCAGTAGATGGCGTGACTCCGAATCAGCCGCTTCGTCCCGCGAGAGGATTCCGAGGCGCACCTGTTCGTTGACCAGCGTATGATCACGCGTAAGCAGGTTCGCTTGACCCCGACGGATCAGGTAACAGCGTGAATCGCCCACGTGGGCTACGGTCGCGCGATCGTATCGCAGCGCGCAAGCGACGAGCGTTGTCGCCATGCGCGCGCCGGTGCCACTGGCCGCGTGGCCCGCGTCGATCACCCGGGTGTTGGCGGTTCTCACGAGGCGTTCCAGCAGGGCTGAGTGCGATTCGCCCGGCGGCGCTTCGCGAAAACCGGCCAGGAGACTCTCGACCGCCGTGTGCGATGCGACCTCGCCCAGATCGTGCCCGCCCACTCCATCCGCAACTGCAAATAGCCACCCGCGCCCGCGGACGTCTTCCGGAGTCAGTGGGGCTGCGTGCCCGAGATAGTCCTCGTTCCCCTGGCGTACCCGGCCGAGATCAGTCAGCTGCGCGAACTCGACATCCATAGAGTTTTGGGGCAAGTGGTAGCTCTGGGCGAGTCCGCCCGCGCCTGCCGCCACTGCCTTTTGAAGGCCTCTGTACATTAGATCATCCCGGCTCGCAAAAAAGGGAGCGCGGGCTAACGTCCGCGCCCGATGCTGTAACCGCGCGCCCACTCACATTCGCAAGCGCGGATGCCACGCATACCGATTATTGGGCAAGAAGGCGGACTGGAAGATGCAACGTTTGAATGGTCCGGATAGATCTTTGTGATAGTGGCTGGAGAGAACGAAAAGGGCGGGCCCGATTTTCGGGTCCGCCCCCTCGGATGATGCGAGGAAGATCAAGCTCGGGTCGTAACCAGAGTTGTCTTCCCCTGTTTCTTGCTGTTCAGCGTGAAATAGATACCTCCGTAGATGGCCCAGACTGCTGCAATCCCCAATGCCAGATATGGCTCCATCTTCGTGCCGTAACCCATAAACGGCCCGATCAGGTAAAACGCCATGCAGACTAGGTTTGCGACCACACCGAATATGGGCACGAGAAGGTGACGAACGACCTTGAAATTCGGGTGCCCGTGGTAGCAAAAGATGCAGGTTACGCAGCTTAGCCCGTAGAGCAGAAACGTCCCGAAGTTCGAAGCCAGCGTGATCGTGAGTAAGGTGTTGGGCAGAGCCGCCATCTTGTCATGAGTCAGGTAACCAAAGCTTGACCAGAACCCATGAGGGAGTGCGGCAATCGTAGCGTCGGTGGGCGCACCGCCATCGCCGAACACCATGAGCAGCGCAAGGCATCCGAAGATCGCCGAAATTACCGCCAAGGCCCAAATGGCCTTGTGCGGGCTCAGGTTCTTGTCGTGAAGCAAGCCGAAGTTTTCCGGCACTTCGTTGTCCTTGCCCATGGCGTACGTGACGCGCGCCCCGGTGTTGATGCAGGAGAGCGTGGTCCCGATGAGCGCCAGGAACACGGTGACGGCTTCGATCAACATGAAAGTGCGGCCGTGACCGGAGCCGAACAGCGCGTCACCGACCATCACCATCATGTCGCCGATAGGCGCCGCCGAACCGGCGGCGCTCGACATTGGGTAGCCGCTATTTAAGAAATAATTTGCGGCGAAATACTCGAACAGGTAGCAGAATGCTCCCTGAACGAGCAGAGATGTGATAACGGCAATCGGCACGTCGCGTTTGGCGTTTCTGGCCTCCCCTCCTAGCGACGTAACGGATTCAAATCCGACCAGGATCAGGATGGCGACCGTGGCCTGAACGAACATCCATCCAAAATTGTGGATGGCGATTACCGATTTGGCGCTCGGGTGACTCAGGAAATTGCCGCTCGAATCGTTCATGGTGTAATCGACGTGGTACGGCACAGGTTTCCCGGCTGCATCCAGCTTGGGCTGAGGCACCATGTTGGCGTCGCGGGTGATTACGTCCGTTGCCGTGCCATTCACCGTCTGGCTCGTGGTCGCGAACTCATAGTTGTAGGCTTCGTTTGTCGTCGAATCCCACTGGAAGGCGACGCTGCCCGGCGGGTGGCCCATGCGATAGCCGATTGCCATGACGGCAAACACGATCAGTGCGGATATCTGGATCACGTTGATGGCGATGCTGACCGCCGTGGACCCCGTGACACCGCGATGAGCGATGTAGGCCACCCCGAAGGAGAACAGGACCGCAACCAGCATCATAAACGCCGGGCCAGGGTTCGAGGCGCTCATGAAGTTCGGCCAAAGAGTGCCCACGACGTAACCTACGAAAACCCCCGTGACGGCGACCATCACCCCCGGATAAATCCAGTAGTAGAGGTGAGAACCCCAACCCACGATGAACTTCATCAGGCGTGCGTAGCGCCACGCCTTGTCGTGGTTCAGAAACGATTGCTCGGCAAAGTAATAAGAACTCCCCGTGCCGGGATACAGCTTTGCCATTTCGGCATAACAGACGGCGGTCGCCAGACAGAGCAAAAGAGCGAAGACGATACCGATCCACATTGCCGGTGAGGTCGCGCCCTCTGTCGCCTGTGCGTAAAACGTGAGCCAGAGGAACGCGCCGGGCGCGATCAGCGCCATTGCGTTCATCGTGAGCCCAGTCAAGCCTAACGTCGCTTGCATTTCTCCAGTTGTCTTCTCGGCCATGTAGGTACTCTCCTCTAGGAAAGTAAAAACCTGAGGCCGAAGGCTATACGTAAGTATGAAGTTCGTAAAATGCAACGTTTGGATGGCAGAGATAGATGTTTCAAATGGCCGCGCGTGTCCCCTAAAGCCTGCTCTCTGAATGCATTAGGAGGCCCTCTTTGAGGGGTTGCCGGGGCTTCGAATGCTTGCGCGTCAGAAGTCGTCAGGTAGCGGGAAACCCGTCGAGGATGGCACGCCCGACTTCGCGCTAGATGACCCTTGGGCGCGAGGGGCCAGAAGAGATCGGTCTTCCAATCCTGGGGATCAGGATCTGTCAGGACGGCCAGATTCTTTGTGCTTCAAACGAAGCATTCCGCCGCACCCAGCCGCTGGGACAGTCAGCACCATCGCCACAATCCAGTTCCGCAACGGAGCTACGTCCGGAAGGGACACCATTGCCAAGACAGTTAGCGCTACTTCGACCGCGCCCATGACCAGCGCATGCCACACCGGAGAGCGGCGCGCCACCCACGCCGTTACGTACCCGCCCGCGGCCACGCACAATGCCGTGTAAGCGAACATGAACAGCGACGCCGGCAAGTTGTGGCTTATCGCGGCCTTGTTTGGCAGCGCGTGGGGGAACATCCAGATGATTAGCGGGTCGGCCGCCGCCTCAATCGCGAACGAGGTGACCGTCAGGGTGGCGATCCCGGCCAATACCGCCAGCACGCTTCGAATCATGGCGCCGAAGTCTACCGAAGGTCGCGGCGGCTGTCTTGACAATTCTTGCTGTGGCGAGGTTCGCGCTGCATCCATCCTGTCTCGAGCCACTTACCCATGGGGCGACACTCTTGCATCAGCAACCGTGCCTGTTAGTATGTTTGGATGACTTTTGGGGCCTGCGTGCCAGCCGAAAATGACTGAGAAGAAACAATTCAGAGCCATCAAAGGGACCCGCGACATCCTCCCTCCGGATTCCGCGCTGTGGAATTGGTTCGAACGGACCGCCCGCGAGGTGTTCGAAACCTATGGATTCCGCGACATCCGCCTGCCCGTCTTCGAGGAAACGGCGCTGTTTGCCCGCTCAATCGGCGTCGACACAGACGTCGTTTCAAAAGAAATGTACACCTTCGAAGATCGTGAGCAGTTCCGGATCGCGCATCCGCTGTCCGTGGTTGACGTCATCCGGATCGACGAAGCGGTCGCCGAGGCGTGGCAGCACGGGCGAATCCCGCGCACCTCCGCAAACGAAGCGGAAGTCCTCCAGCTGCATGAGGCATGCCGAGACATAGACCGGGAAGGAATACCGGCTGTGCTGCGCTTCCTCGATTCGGTTCGCAATCTCGCCTTAGGTGACTCGCTTACGTTGCGGCCGGAGGCGACGGCGAGTGTTGCGCGGGCGTACATCGAGCACGGAATGCAGACGCTGCCGGGAAACGTAAAGCTCTACTACGTGGGGCCCATGTTCCGGCGCGAACGTCCCCAGAAGGGACGCTACCGCCAGTTCTACCAGGTCGGCGCGGAAGTGCTGGGCCAATCGGACGCGCCGGGCATCGACGCCGAAATCCTGGAAATGCTGCTAGTACTTTTCGACCGCGTGGGCCTGGCGAAGATCACGCTTTTCGTCAATTCCATCGGGTGCAAGGAATGCCGCCCGAAATACGTCGAGCTGCTGCGCCAGGAACTGCTGAAAGTGAAGGACCAGCTCGGCGCGGACAGCCAGCGCCGCATCGAGACGAACCCGTTGCGCGTCCTCGATTCGAAGCTGCCCGAAGAGCAGCCCATCATCGAAAAGCTGCCGCGCATCTCCGATCATCTCTGCGCCGCCTGCCGGCAACACTTTTCGGAGTTGAAAGACGAGCTGGGGTTGCGCGGGATCGCCTACCAGGAGAACTGGCGCCTCGTCCGCGGCCTCGACTACTACACGCGCACGACATTTGAGGTGACGGCCGAGGGCCTTGGCTCGCAGAACGCCGTCTGCGGCGGTGGGCGCTACGATGGCCTGGTCGAATTGCTCGGCGGCCCACCGACCAAGGGCATCGGCTTCGCCATCGGCACCGATCGCGCGATTTTATCGATTCAAGAGGCCCAAAATCAGCCAAAATTGCCCGGTTTAGCCGTGTTTATCGCGTGGATGGGAACCAAGGCGTACCCCACGGCCGTGGCCATCGCGCGGAAGCTGCGCGCCTGCGGCCTCGCCGTCGAAATTCCGCCCGAGGAGATGAAATTCAAGAAGTCGCTCGGGCTCGCCGACAAGCTGGGCGCGCGCTACGCGCTCATCATCGGCGAGGATGAAGTTGCGTCCGGCACGTACACGCTGAAGCGGCTCACCGACGGCGAGCAGAAGAAACTCAACGAAAGCGATTTGCTCGAGTATCTTGAATCAGAACGAAGAGGAAGTGGCTAGTGGCGAGTGGTTAGCGGCTAGAAGGTGAGGGATGGCCTTGCCTGAAGGTGCGAAAGTAAAGCACTACAAGGAGCTGAAGATTTGGCAGAAGGGAATGGCGTTGACGAAGGAAGTGTATCGCGTCACGGAAAGGTTTCCGGCCGCTGAAAAGTACGGGTTGGCGGCGCAATTGAGGCGCGCTGCTGTATCGGTCCCATCGAATATCGCGGAAGGGCAAGCGCGACGCGGAACGCGCGAGTTCTTGCAGTTTCTATCGCATGCGAGCGGCTCTCTCGCGGAATTGGAAACGCAAGTTCTTCTGAGCGTCGATCTGGGATACCGCGGTGCGGCAGACGTGAGTTCGATTTCACGAGAGATTGCAGAGCCACAAAAGATGCTCGCGGCGATCCGGCGAAAGCTGGCAGTTTTCTAGCCACTCGTCACTAGCCACTGAACGGAAGCCACCAAAGGGAAGACAATGTCGCTCGATATGCTCGGAAGTTTACGGCGCACGACGTACTGCGGGGCGTTGCGCGCATCGGATGCGGACAAGGACGTCGTGCTGATGGGCTGGGTGCACCGGCGGCGCGACCTTGGCCAGCTGATTTTCATCGACCTGCGCGACCGCGCGGGGATCGCGCAGATCGTGTTCAACAAGGAACTTCATGCCGAAGCGCATGCGAAGGCCGAAGATTTGCGGTCGGAGTTTGTCGTGGCGGTCGAAGGACGCGTGATTCGCCGGCAGAAAGCGAATCCCGATATCCCGACCGGTGAAGTGGAAGTGCTGGCAACGCGACTGCACCTACTGAACAACTCGAAGACGCCGCCGTTTTTGATTGAGGACGAAGTGACGGCGAGCGAAGAGACGCGCCTGCGCCACCGCTATCTCGACCTGCGCCGGCCAAAGCTGCACAGCAATATCGAGCTGCGGCACCGCGTAGTCTTGGAGATTCGCAAGGCGCTCGACGAGCTCGGCTTCTTCGAGATCGAAACTCCCATCCTCACGCGCTCGACGCCCGAAGGCGCGCGCGACTGCTTGGTGCCGAGCCGTATCCATCACGGGCAGTTTTACGCGCTGCCGCAATCGCCGCAGATTTTCAAGCAGATCCTGATGATCTCCGGCATGGACCGCTATTTCCAGATCTGCAGATGCTTCCGCGACGAGGATTTCCGCGCGGACCGCCAGCTCGAGTTCACGCAGCTGGATCTGGAAATGTCGTTCCCGCGCCAGCAGGATATTTTCGAGGCCATCGAGCGCGTGATGGAGCGCTGCTGCGCCGTCGTCGGCGTGCAGGCGAAGGGGCCGTTCCGCCACCTCGATTACAAGGAAGCGCTCCGCCGCTACGGGTCGGACAAGCCGGACCTGCGCTTCGGCATGGAGCTGCACAACGTGACGCAGTTCTTCGAGCCGGCGCGCGCCGCGCTGCATTTCGAGGGCAACGTGCAGGCCGTGGTCGCGCCGGGTGCGGCTTCGTGGTCGCGCAAGCAGCTCGACGAGCTCGCGGAATTCGCGAAATCGGCCGGCGCGCGCGGCGTGTACACGGTGAAAGTGACGGCGGAGGGGGTTTCGTCGCCGCTCGAAAAGAATCTCGGCGCGGACGGACTTAAGAACTTGGCTGGCGCGGTCGGAGCGAAGCCCGGCGACCTGATCGTGGCCGCGGCGGCGAAACAGCAGATTCCGCACACGGATACGTCGCTTTACGCCGGGGGCCAGATTCGTCTGCACCTCGGCGACAAGCTGAACGTGATCGACCGCAGCAAGTGGGAATTCGCGTGGATCACGGGCTTCGCGCTCTTCGAATGGAGCGAGACGGATAAGCGCTGGGTGAGCGCGCAGCACCCCTTCACGGGAATTTACGAAGAGGACCTCGACAAGCTCGAGACAGCGCCGTGGGAGTGCCGGTCGAAAGGCTACGATCTGGTGCTCAACGGCAACGAGCTTGGCTCCGGAAGCATTCGAATTCACCGACAGGACGTGCAGGCGCGGATGTTCAAGGCGCTCGGCCTCTCGGACGAGCAGGCGAAGCAGCGCTTCGGATTCTTCCTCGACGCGCTGACGTACGGCACTCCGCCGCACGGCGGCATTGCGCTCGGAATCGACCGCGTGGTCATGCTGCTGGCGGGCGAAAAGTCGATTCGCGAAGTGATTGCGTTCCCGAAGACCACCGCCGCGGTGGATTTGATGGCCGAGTCGCCGTCCGAGGTCGACACGGCCCAGCTCGATGAATTGGGAATCGCGATCAAGCCGGAACCAGCCAAGGGGTATAAGTAGCGGCAGGGAGACGAAGCTAGTGGCCAGGCAGATTGTGCCTCCGGAGTCGCACTACGGCATCGAGGGCCGCACCTTCGCCGCGATCCTCAGCTTCCCAATCGTAGTGGTGATCGCGACTGTCGGGCTTGTTTGCATGTGGGCGCTTCTGACCTTATCGTTGTTTCTCGCGCTGCTCGCGTGCGCCGCGCTCGTCGCCATCAGCTTGCCCATTTGTGTCTGGCTAGCCAGGCGCTCATGGCGTAGCCGTTTCCCTGATAAGAGAAGCGTGTAAACTCTCTGCTTACACATGTCGAAGATACGAATACTTCCGGAGAATGTCGCGAACAAGATCGCCGCCGGCGAGGTGGTCGAGCGGCCGGCATCGATCGTGAAAGAGCTGCTCGAAAACGCGCTAGACGCGGGGGCGCGCTCGATCCGCATCGAAGCGGAATCGGGCGGCAAGCGGATGATCCGCGTGATCGACGACGGCAGCGGGATGAACCACGACGACGCGCTGCT
>Ga0209415_10003492_pt1 | contig 29218 bp, 26 predicted proteins | sample PeaSoiSIISIP2007_FD_187696 | JGI IMG/M metagenome (GOLD analysis project Ga0209415, IMG submission 187696) | Peat soil microbial communities from Weissenstadt, Germany - SII-SIP-2007 (SPAdes) (version 2) | ecosystem: Environmental > Terrestrial > Soil > Wetlands > Peat | place: Germany...
ACCGTATCCATCGGGCTCCCGGCAGCATACCCAATTTCCATTGATGCTGCGACCGGTGCTGCGGAGATGCGTAGTGTCCTCAAGTCAAAGCAGCACCCGGAGATGCGCGGCACGTCCTGATCGCGACCAGCGCTTTGCCGCCTGCGCCAGAATGCATGCCGGACGCGACAAAATACGTCGCTTCGATGTCCCCCGTACATTTTTTGCTGGACTCTATGCCGTGAATGCCGTCTATTACGTTTTTGAGAGGGGGTGCCAATGACACGCGAACGAGCACTGGCGTTGATCCTTGCGCTGCATGTGATGGCGGCGCCGGCACTGGCGAAAAACTGCGGCAACAACAAGGTCGATCCCGGTGAGCAATGCGACGGCACGGCGGACAGCGGTTGTCCCGGCATGTGCAGCACGAAGTGCCAGTGCCCGCCGGTGAAGACGTTCAACATCACCAGCCAGGCCAAGCCCGCCAACTCACCCGGCAGCCCGGGCGTGAAGGTCACCAACTCGAACCTGATCACCCAACTCGGCAAATCGGCCAACCTGAACAAGGCGCGCTACACGCGCTTCCAGCTCGACAGCTCGGGCGGAAAGCCCGACGCCATACTCATCCTCGTCCCCGGCTTCGAGGGCGGCGCCGGCAACTTCCGCATCCTCGCCCAGAATCTCTTGAAGCGCATCAACGCCGACCACGGCAAGCGCATCGAGGTGTGGGCATTCGATCGCCGTACGAACCAGCTCGAAGACACCGCCGGCCTCGACATCGCCGAGAAAGATCTCGACCCGGAGCTGGGACTGAACTGGCTCTTCGGTGCCGAGCTCGGGTTGCCGCTCGACAAACGGCTGAAGCCGAAGCGCAACGCCATCTTCTACAACCCGCAAGACGACGTGCCCTTCCTTGCCAACTGGACCAATCTCGTCTTTTCGCAGGACATCGACGCGGTGGTCAATGCCGCGCGCACGAAGGCAAACAACAAGAATGTGTTCCTCGGCGGGCACTCCGCCGGAACGGCGTTCACGGCGCGCTACGCTTCGACAGATTTCAACCTCAAGACCTGCAGCGGCGGCACGCCGAATCCGGGATACGCCAAGCTGCGCGGCCTGGTGCTGCTCGAAGGCGGCGGCGGCTCGACCGGCGGCACGCCGCTCAGCAGCGACTCGCTCGACCGCATGACTGCCAAGTTCGACGGCGGCTTGTTCGGCGCCGTGCGCGACAACGCGCCGCGCTGCGTCGACGGAACCACGGCGTGCACGATCGCCACCGAGGCGACGGACTGTGCCGGCCAGACGCCGCCGAAGTGTACGTTGCCCACAATCGCATATTCCACTAGCATCACCCTCGGTGGCCTCAATCCGCGCCTCCTCGCCCAGGCTGAGCCGCTGGCGATTCAAGGCGTCAACGACCTGAATACGGGTCAATCTCTTGGGCAGCGGGATCAGCCGCTCGCCAATCCCACTCCGGGCAATAACCTGGTTGCCAAAATTCCGGATCTCGCCGGCTTGGCCGCCATTCCGCCGGCGACCGTAGAGGGCGCTTTCGGCACCTTCCTCGACAAAAACGGAGCGATCGCTCCCAATTTCGCGCCCGAAGTCGCGATGTCCATCGGTCACGCGGGGCCAACGGTGGGCGGTCTGCTGACGTGGGACGACATCGTGCAAGACCCGAGCTATTTGGGACCCACCCTCGGTCCTCAGCCAACGACGCTGCCGGGAGGGGATTGGGGTCCCGACACCGAAGACACGCGGCTGGACCGGGTCTTATGGGCCTTCTTCGCCGGCCAGACGAATTTCAGCGACTGGTATTACCCGAACGCCGGACCGAGTACGACGAGTGTGTCGGGCACATGCACGTCCGGAACGTGTACAGTGGGGAATGTCGGCGCGGCGTGTACGAAGGATGCGGACTGCTCGCAAGCGATCAACCTCGATTCGACGCAGCTCTCGGCGCCGCCGCCGACGGGGCGCGGACGGTGCGACATCGAGAACCTCACGCAAGCCGGCAAGATCAATATTCCGGTGATCGCCTTCTCCGGCGCGCGCGGTCTCGCCCCTGTGGCGGGTGATTACACCCCGTTTGCACAAAGTATCGCGCCGTGTTCAGCGCCGAGCTGCGACGGGAGCACCCCGCGCGTCGTCAGCGCGACGAGCCCGAATCCAGCCTTTCCAACCTTCGGCGGCGTTCCCGGCGGCTTCGAATGGCACGTCAACTTGGGCTATGCGCATCTCGACGTGTTGACGGCCGAAGACACCCCGCCCTTCGGTGAGGCAGCTGCCGGCACCAACAACGTCATCGGGCCACTGTCTGACTTCATCAATCGGAACATCCAGTAGCGGCTGGTAAAGGGCGTGGCACCGCTCACCCCGCGGCGCCGCGCCGTCGCTACGCCGAAGCGCTGGGCAGCGGTTCGCCCGCGGTGGTCTCCGCGGGCGGGATCGGCGGCACTGATTCCCGGACCCGAATCGCGCACGAAGAAGCGATGCGCGCCGGCCTCACAATACCCGATCTCCAACCGCCGCACGGCCGAGTGGCCCAAAGCAAGCCCGGCGTTGGGGCGCTCAGCCTCGTGTTTGCCCTTGCTTCCGGGCATTCGCCTGCGCAAGAATCCGTGCTGCAATGGCAGATCACAGCCTGCGCGTCGTGGCGGCGGCGCCGTCCGTTTTGGGGACGTGGATACAAACGGTGGTTCGTGCGCTCGACGCGCGCGCGATCGACGGGCGCGCCGTGGCTGCCTGCGCCGGGATTGATCTGGCGGCCTTCGATGACCCGGAGTCTCGCCATCCCATCGCCGCCACCACGCGCCTGTGGCGCCTGGCCGTTGAAGCGACGCACGACCCGTGCTTCGGGTTGTGGGCGTCCCGTTTCGTCACCCAGACGACGTTCCACGCGCTGGGCTTCGCCGTGTTCGCGAGCCGAACCCTGCGCGAGGCGTTCGGGCGCTTCGTGCGCTACGGGCACGTGGTCAGTGATGCGGCCGAGATCCACCTCGTCGATGCCGGCGAGCACGCATGCTTCCGGCTCGTCCTGCCGGGAGGTCCGGGCCGCCCCGCTGACGAAGCGATCGATGCGATCCTTTCCCTCATCGCCCGGACCGCGTGGATGTTGTCGGGCGGGCGGGTCGGGCCGGTGATGGTGCGGCTCGAGCGCCCCGAACCGTCGCCGTCCGAACCTTTCGCCAAGGTGTTCCGCGCCGCGGTCCGGTTCGGGGAGTCGGAAAACGTCCTCGCGTTTGCGACGCGCGACCTCGATGCGCGCCTGCCCACCGGCAATGCCGAGCTGGCGCGGCACAACGATGAAGTGGTGGCGCGCTACCTCGCCCGCCTCGAGCGCGTCCGCGTGGCCGGTCGACTGCGGCGGTGGTTTGCCGACCAGCTCTCGGCGGGCGAACCGACCGAGGAAGCAGCGGCGCGTGCGCTGGGCTTGAGCCTCCGCAACCTGCAACGCCGGCTGCAGGACGAGGGCACGACCTATCGCGAGGCGCTGCATGAGACGCGCCGCGAGATGGCGCGCTTCTACTTGGACGAGGGTCGCTTCGCCGTCACCGAGATCGCCTTTCTCCTCGGCTTTGCCGACACCAGCAGCTTTTCGCGCGCCTTTCGTCGGTGGACGGGGCTGTCGCCGCGCGCGTACGCCCATGACCGGGCTCGTACGCGGAGCGAAGCGAGCTGACGGACTGTGCGGAACATGACACAGCAGGGCAGGGTGCAAGCGTTTGATACGGGCGGCATCGCCCGCGGTGCCGATGGCATCGCGCGCTACCTCGATCGCCCGCGTACGCTGGTGGAGATGCTGCGCGCGAGGGTCGAGCGCAGTGCCGACGCCGAGGCGATCGTCGAGGTCGGCGGCCCGCGCATCACATACCGCGCGCTGTGGGAGCGTGCGGCGCGCGTGGCCGGCGGCCTACACACGGCGGGGGTGGCGTGCGGCGACCGCGTCGCCATCCGGCTGGCGAACGGTCTCGATTGGGTGCTGGCGTTCTTCGGCGCGCAGCTCGCCGGCGCGGTGGCGGTACCCGTGAACACGCGTTTCGCCCAACCCGAGGTCGACTACGTGGTGCACGACGCCGGCTGCCGCTACGTGTTCGAGCCGGGTCGAGCGTTGCCGGACGCAGGGCCGAGCGCGGTGGAGGGCGGCAATCCCGAGGACTTGGCGGCGCTCTTCTATACCAGCGGCACGACCGGGTTCCCGAAGGGCGCGATGACCACGCACGCCAACTTCCTGGCGAACACCGAGACGGCGTGCCGCGTCGTCGGTCTGCCCAAGGATGGATCGGGGATCCGCAACCTGATTTCGGTGCCGCTGTTCCACGTGACCGGCTGCAACAGCCAGCTGCTGCCGACCGTCGAGTTGGGGGGCACGACGGTCATCATGCCCGCCTTCGACGTGCAGGTGTTTCTGCAGGTGATCCGCGATGAGCGCATCAACTTGCTGACCTCGGTCCCCGCGATCTACTGGCTGGCGGTTCAGCAACCGAACTTCTCGCAGTTCGATATGTCGACGGTGCGTTGGCTGAGCTACGGCGGCGCGCCGATCGCCCCCGCGCTCGTGCACCAGATCATAGCGACGTTTCCCAACGCGCGCGTTGGCAACGGCTTCGGATTGACCGAGACCGCATCGATCTCGACGTTCCTGCCGCACGACTACGCGGCGGCGCATGCCGACAGCGTCGGCTTCGCTGCGCCCGTCGTCGACCTGCAGATCGTCGAGCCCGCTCCCGACACCGGCGTCGGCGAACTGTTGGTGCGCGGGCCGAACGTGGTGGCCGGCTACTGGAACAAACCGGACGCCACCGCCCAGACGTTCGTGAACGGTTGGCTGCACACCGGCGACCTCGCACGCATCGATGCGCAGGGCCTCACGTACATCGTCGATCGCAAGAAGGACATGATCAATCGCGGCGGCGAGAACGTCTACTGCGTCGAGGTCGAGAACGCACTGGCGGCGCATCCGAACGTGTTCGAGGTGACGGTGATCGGCGTCCCCGACACGATGATGGGCGAGAAGGTGGGCGCCATCGTGGTGCCCGTGCCCGGGCAACAGATTGAACCGGGCGAGATTGTCGCATTCGCGCGCGCACACCTCGCCGATTTCAAGGTTCCGGAATACATCATCATCCGTCCCGCGCTGCTCCCGCGCAACCCCGCCGGAAAGATCCTCAAGCCCGTTCTGCGCAAGGAAACGCAGTGGGGCAAGCGGGTGCGCTGATCCAGCGCGCTCGATCTCTGCGGCGTTGCGGATCGGAAGGGACGGCGACTACAGGATTCGCCCTTACTCCGGAACGAACATCTCCAGGATCTTGTCCTTGGGGCGCGCCATCGGCCCCAGCTCCGCTTGTCGTTCGTGCACGAGGTCGTTGTAAGTCGGACGCGGATTCGGATCGCGGTAGAAGACCCCGGTGTACAGCTGCGTGCCGTACTCCTGCGCCAGCGCCATGGCGTGCAAGCGATCCGTGGAATCGTGGCCGCCGCTGTCCAGGCTCTTCATCGTCGCCTTGTGCACCTTCAGCTGGGCTTCGGGCTCGCCGAACGTGACACACGGCGACTGCACGTTGATGAAGGCGAATCCGGGAAAGCGGATGCCGGCCTCGATGATCGCCACCAGGCCGTTCATGTCCGCCGGCGTGCCTTGCGCCACGAAGCCGGCGCCGTAGCTCAGCACATACAGCAGCGGGTTCACCGGGTCCTCGAGGCTCCCGTAACTCGACGAGACCGTGTGCAAGCCGCGCGGCGACGTCGGCGACAGCTGCCCCTTCGTCAGGCCGTAGATCTGGTTGTCCATCACGATGTACGTCAGGTCGACGTTGCGCCGGACGGCGTGCGGCACGTGGCCGCCGCCGATGGAGAAGCCGTCGCCGTCGCCGCCGGCGACCAACACGAGCAGCTCCGGATTGGCGAGCTTGATTCCTTGGGCGATGGGCAGGGCGCGCCCGTGCACGCTGTTGAAGCCGTAGGCGGTGGTGTAGCCGGGAATGCGGCTGGAGCAGCCGATGCCCGAGACGAAGGCGATCTCATGCGGCGGCCGGTCGATGGCGGCGAGCGCGCGGTAGATGGCGCTCACCACGCCGAAGTCGCCGCAGCCCGGACACCAGATGGGTTTTAGGTCACTTTGATAATCCTTGACGTTATGATGGTCAGCAACATGTGCAGCAGCGGTATTCATAGGTGACAGCGCTTCTCCTTCCAGTGCCGATCATTCCCGCGGCTGCAGCTCGGGCGCGCGCCGCCGTTGCAGCTCAAACGCCAGGTTGCGCAGGCGCGCCGCCACCGCGGTGGCGACGATGGGATTCGAGCCGCTCCGGGCGAGCGGCTTGACGCCGGCCGGCACGTCGACGTGCATCCGAATCACCCGGTAGAGCTGCCCCTGATGCGACTGCTCGACCACGAGCCCGGCGAGCACCGAGGCGAAGAAGTCCTGGTAGATCTCCTCGGAGACCGGGTACAGCAGCTTGGGGATGAGCAGCTTCACCTGCAATCCTTCGGCGCGCGCCAGCTGCAGCGCTTCGCGCGCTACGCCGGCGACGCTGCCCCAACTGATCAACCCGACCGGGGCATCGGCGTCGCCCTCGATGATGAACAGATCGCGCCGCGACTTGAGGGGGGTGAGCTTGCGCAGCCGCTTGTCGTTCATTTGCGCGTGGACCTCGCCGCTGGCCGTCGGCGCGCCGTGCTCGTTGTGCTCGATGCCCGACGCCAGGTAGTTGCCGCCCAGCATCCCCGGCGCGCTGATCGGGCTGATGCCGGACTCGGTGAGGCGAAAGCGCTCGTAGTGCTCGAGCTCCTTGCCAGCGGGCCGCCGGCGCTCCGCCGGCTGAATGCTGTGCACGTCGATCGGATCGACGGTCTCCTTGCGCTGGCCGATCTCCTGGTCGGAGAGCACGATGACCGGCGTCTGGTAACGCTCGGCGATGTTGAACGCCTCGACGGTGATATGGAAGGCGTCGGCGACGCTGATCGGCGCCAGCACCGGACGAATCGTGTCGCCATGCGACGAGAAGATGGCCTGGAAGAGATCGGACTGCTCGCTCTTGGTCGGGATGCCGGTGGACGGTCCGCCGCGCTGCACGTTGATGCACACCAGCGGCAGCTCGGCGATGCTGGCGAGGCCGAGCATCTCGGTCTTGAGTGACATGCCCGGCCCCGAAGTCGCGGTCAGCGCCTTCTTGCCGGCGAACGAGGCGCCGACGGCGGCGCCGACGCCGGCGATCTCGTCTTCGGCTTGCAGGACGGTGCCGCCGTACTTCCACAGCTCGCGGTTGAGGAACTGCATGATCTCCGTCGACGGCGTGATCGGGTAGCCGCCGAAGAACTCGCAGCCGGCGACGATGGCGGCTGCGGCGCACATCTCGTTGCCGTCGGTGAGCAAGCGCTTGCCGTTGTGCGCCGCCGGCGGCATGACGCGGGCGGTGTGCAGCGGGTGCGCTTCGGCGTACGCGATGCCGGCGGCGAAGGCGCGCTCGTTGCCTTCGAGCACCTCCGGGCTTTTCTTCGCGAACTTCTTGCGCATGCCGGCGATGATGCCATCGCGTGCCAGGCCGAACCAGCCGGCGAGCAGGCCGAGCACCACGGTGTTCTTGGCCTTGTCGGTGCCGGCGGTCTGCTTGGCGAGGTCGCCGATGGGTACGGCCTGGACATCGGCGGGCGTCACGCCGGTGAGCGGGATCTTGTCGGCCGTGATGCCCGTCTTGCTGTCGTAGATCACCACGGTGTGCCCGTCCACCGGCAGCTCGGCGCCGAATTTCAGGAAGTCCTCCCAGTTGAGCGCCACGGCAACGTCGAGCGTGCCGCCGGGGTTGAACACTTCGCCGGCCGAGATGCGCAGGCGGCACGACGACTCGCCGCCGCGGATCTGCGAGCCGAAGCTCTTGGTAAGGATGGCGTGGTAGCCTTCCAGCGCCGCCGCCGTGATCAGCGATTCGCCGGCCGAGACAATGCCGTCCCCTCCGGAACCGGCCATACCGATAATCAAGTCACTCTTCATGCCCCAGCCTACGGAGCAAAGCCGATGCCGGAAACGAATGACCGTTGATATGCCTATTTTGCCGAGGCTTTCCCGCAAACGGGAAGCTCGAAATGGGGGGTGATCTTACCGGCGGGAAGCCGAAAATTTCGCGCCGGCGGCTGAAATCGCGGCAACAAGAGCGCCGCGAGGATTTCCTCGAGCCTATTGCTTTGCCAATCGCTCGATCTCGACCCAGTGCTCCGGGGACACGGGCATCACCGACAGCCGCGGCAGACGGACCAGCTCCCAACCTTTGAACTTCGAATTCGCCTTGATCTCGGCCAAGGTGACCGCGCGAGGGAGTGCCGCAACCGGTACGATGTCGATCACCAACAGCTTGGGATCGTTCTTCTTCGGGTCCGGGTATGCCGCGCTCTGCGCGGTGGCGATGCCGACGACGGCCTTCTCGTCCCCGGTGTGGTAGATGAACAGCTGATCACCCTTCTGCATTTGGCTCAGGTTCTTCAGGGCCATCGGGTTCTTCACCCCGTCCCAGACCGCGTGCGTGTCGCGCCGCAGCTGCGCGAAGGAATAAGCTGCGGGTTCCGTCTTGAGCAACCAGCGTCCGGCCATTTGGGCCTCCCTTCTGTTCGTCCGAACTTTTTGTCCTCGGCAACCCTCACCCTCTCGCAGACTGCGAGGGGACTTTCGCGCGATACACCTGCATCGCTTCCACGATTACTTCCGCGTCGCCCGGAACGACGATGTTGAAGTTCGCGCCCGGCGCGCCGCCGGCGATCAGCCGCTGCAGCTTGGCCACCAAGTCGTCGAGCCCGAAGCGGTGCGCGGTCTCACGATCGGCGCCGCGCAGGCGCTCGGCGGCTGCCGCCGGCACCGCGATGTGGAGCTGTTCGACCAAGAACGCGCAGCGCTTGGCGCTGTTCAACGGCAGCAGTGACGGCAGAATCGGCCGGTCGATGCCGGCGGCGCGCGCCCGATCACGGTAGCGGAAGAAGGCGTCGGTGTCGGTGACGATGTTGGCGATCAAACCGTCGGCACCGGCGTCGATCTTGCGCCGCAAAAACCGGAAGTGCTTCTCCAAAGCGCCGTCGGGATACTCGGGATGTGCGGCGACGAAGATGTCCAGGCTCGGCAACGGCTCGCATTCCGAGCCGTCGAGCAACCTGCCGTCACGGTAACCGGCGGCCATGCGCACGAGGTCGGACGTCGTGAAACGGTACGAGTCGAGCACCTTCGAGTTGCCCGGCGACGGATCGCCGCGAATGATCAGCACATCGCGCACGCCTTTGAGCGACATCTCGTGCAGGTGATAGTAGACGCTGCGCGCCGAGCCCTCGTCGCGGGCGGTCAGATGAATGATCAGCGGCACGTGCCCCATGGCGCGCTGAATGTCCTCGACGATGGCCCACGGGCTGAACTTGTAACTGCCGCCGGTCGAGTTGGTCACCGCGATCGCATCGAGCCCGAGGGCGCGCAGCCGTCGAGCGATGCCGACGATGCGGTCGATCTCCAGATACAGCCGCGGCGGGCTGATCTCCGCTGTGAAGACCGGCTCGCCGCGCAGCGCCTTGGCCGCGGCGATGCTCAGCAGAGACATCGGGTCATGAGCCTGCGCGCTTGCGATGCGCCGCGCGCTGTTCCGAACCGTACTCCGCTGCGAGGTAGGCGACGATGTCGTCCGATTCGTACATTTCGCGGTCGGTGTTTGGATCGATGAGGTACGGGACCTGCACCTTGCCGCCGCGTTTCTGCAGCTCGGCGCGCTTCGGGCTACCCTTCGGCACGTTGTGCACGACGTGCTCCAGATCGAGCTCGCTGAGGGTCTCACGCACCTTGCGGCAGTACGGTGAGCCTTCCATGTTGTACAGCGTCAGCGGCTTCACCTGCCGCGCGGCCTGTGTCCGACAGCGCGTGCCGCGCGCCAGCCGCACGGCGCTGGCCATTGTGGAGACGACGTTGTCGAGGATACTTGGAACCGGCAGCGACCAACCGGCCCGTGCGCCCTTGCCGTATGTCTCGTTGAGGTAGTCGATGATGTCGTCCGATTCATACATGCGCGTGCCGGTGTTCGGATCAACCAGATACGGCACCTGCACCTTGCCCCCCAGATCGAGCAACTGCTTGCGGCGCGTGCTGCCGTGTGCCACCGGGTGTTCGAGGTAGTCGAGATCGAGCTCGCACAACACCTCGCGCACCTTGCGGCAGTAGGGACAGCCTTCGAAGTCGTACAGCTCGAGGAGATGCTTCGGCTCGGCGCGCCGATCGGCGGTGATCTTGGGATACAGCCCACGGCCGAGACGCACGAGCGTCGCGGCGAACGACGACAGGTCATTGGGTAAGCTCATGGCAAGCCTCCTGTGCGAACTATAGGGGCCGAGCGTTCATGGGATCAAGGGTTCTGATCCAGCCGAAGTGCGGTTCGCAGGCTGCGCAACCGTCCCTGAAGGCTTTATGGTGCTCCGAAAGTGTTGTCGAGGGCCCATGAGGCGTGGGTGGGCTGCTGCCGCGGCTGCGGCCGGGGTCGAAGCCATTCGTGGAACGCCCGAGGGTGCCCCCTGCGCCGATTGAGCCTTTGCGGCAAGTGATTCGTGAGTTCACCGTGAAGGGCGTTAGTCCGCCAAGTCTCGCCGCATAACACGCCGAGATTCTCCCTCATGATGCACAACGGAAGCTGTTGATCTCTAAGGCATGCTGGGCGTATAGAAGACGGGTGACGATCGGATGTTGTGCAGCGAGAATTCGCGCGGGTTGCCGATCCCTTCGGCAGCCTAATTGTAGTTGAACTAAACCGCTGCGCGGTGGGATTTGTCTCGCGCAGCGTTCTTGCCTTTTCATCGACACAGCAGAGAACGAACGGTACGCCCACGGTCGCGTGGTGCGCGACAATGACCTTCCCAATGGACGTGGTCGTGATCAGCCCGGTCACGGCCCCAGCAGAAGGAGGTCATCATGGGCAAGCTGCGCGATCGGATGGAGCAGGACATGCGGGTGCGCGACTTCTCGGTGCGCACGATCGAGGCGTACGTCGCGGCGGTACGTGGGCTGGCGAAGTACTACCGCAAAGCGCCGGACACGTTGAGCGATGAGGAGATCCACCGCTATCTCATCTACGTCCACGAGGAGCGCAAGCTGTCGGCCAGTAGCCGGCAGCAGATCCGCTGCGGCCTGAGGTTTTTCTACGACGTGACGGCGCGCCGGCCACAAGCGTGCCTGGCCGTACCAGTGGCGCGGCAGCCGCAGAAGCTGCCGGAGATTCTGAGCCGCGAAGAGGTCAGCAGCGTCATCGAGGCCACACGCACGTTGCGCGAACGGTTGCTGCTGATGCTCGCCTACGGCGGGGGGCTGCGGGGCAGCGAAGTGGTGCACCTGCGGTGGAGCGACCTGGACCGTGACCGCGGGGTGATTCGCATCGAACAGGGGAAGGGCAAGAAGGACCGCTACACGGTCCTGCCCCGTTGTGTGGTGGAGACGCTCGAGCGCTATCGCACAGTCTATCCCCCACAGAGCGAGCGGCTGTTCCCGTCGCGCCGGGATCCACACCGCGCTCTGGATATCACCGTGGTGCAGAAAATCTACTACGGCGCGAAGCGCGCCGCCGGCGTGGAGAAGCAGGGGGGCATCCATGCCTTACGGCACGCGTTCGCGACGCACACCTTGGAGCTCGGCTGTGATCTGCCCACGCTGCAACGCATGTTGGGACACGGGGACATCACCACCACGATGCGCTACCTGCACGTAACGACCGGGACGATTGCCCAACGGGTCTCGCCCCTCGATCAGCTCGTGTTCGCGCACTCGGTGCCGCGCCGCTAGTCGATGGCGGTGCCGTTGCCAGCGGTGGCGACGGCAGGAGAAGAATCACACGGGCGCCCCGCCTTCGAGGTGGCCGATGTGGTGCGCGCGTACGGCGCCCGCTTCCTGAGCACGCACCCCACCTCCGGCGAACAACGCCGCGTGCTGCGCGCCATTGGGCGCTGTCGCACGGCCGCATTGGGCGGACACATCGAAGGCTGCGATGCGTGTGGATACACGCGCATCGCGTACAACTCCTGCCGCAATCGCCACTGCCCGAAATGTCAGGGCCAGCAGCGCGCGCGATGGATGGCGGCCGAGCAGGCGATGCTGCTACCGGTCGACTACTTCCACGTCGTCTTCACCCTGCCGCATGCCCTCACCCCACTGACGCGGGTCAACCCCCGCGCGCTCTACGGGCTCCTCTTCCCCGCCGCCGCGGCGACCCTCATGGCCTTCGCCCGCGACCCCAAGTACCTCGGCGGCGCGCCCGCGATCACCATGGTGCTGCACACCTGGGGGCAGACCCTCACCGAGCATGTTCATGTGCACTGCGTGGTCACGGGCGGAGGTCTCAGCGCGGAGGGCAGGCGGTGGGTCTCCATCCCACGCCCCCGTCGGCGTCGCCCGTTTCTGTTTCCCGTCCAAGCCCTGAGCCAGATGTTTCGCGGCAAGTACCTCGCCGCCCTCGATCGCTTGCACCGCACGGGCGGGCTGCACTTTGCCGCTCAGAGCGCCCCGTTGGCCGAGACCGTCCCCTGGCAGCGACTGCTGTTTGAGCTGCGCGGCACGCCGTGGGTGGTCTACGCCAAGCCACCGTTCGGGGGCCCCGCGCGGGTGCTGAAGTATCTGAGTCGCTACACGCACCGGGTCGCCATTGCCAATTCGCGCATCCTCTTCGTCGGCGATGGCCTCGTGCGCTTTCGTTGGAAGGACTACGCCGACCACAACGCCACTATCGAGATGACGCTCCGAGCCGAAGAGTTCCTACGCCGTTTTCTGTTGCACGTCGTCCCGCGCGCCTTCATGCGCATCCGCCACTACGGCGTGTTGGCCAATCGTCACCGCGCCGCGAAGCGGGCTCGCTGTCGCGCGCTCCTCGGTGTTGCCGCATCCCCACCCGTATCCGCCGATCTCGATGCCGCCGGTAGTCACCGCCAAGACGACGCAGCCAGCCCCAAGCAGCCGACACCCCCCGCGTGTCCGGTCTGCGGCCAGCCGATGCGCGTCGTCGAGATCATCGTACCGCAAAGGCGCGACACGTCATGACCCGAGCGATCGTATCCTCGAAACACCTTGCGTTCGGGCAGGCTCTCGGCTTGCGACGCAGCCGTATGCGCGCCCGAGCGGATCTCCACCTTGGCAGGGCACCGAAATCGTCGACGACGCACGCACCGTTGCCCTCGCCACCCATCGGCTCCCTTCCCAACCCGTCTCTCCGACGCACCCGTTCGTTGCCATCGACGCTCTCCCTGGGATAGAAACTCCATAGGGAGTCATCATCGGTGCTCCGCGGTTCAGTTCAACGGGGTCTTTCCGCCATCCGGCCGCAGCCAGTCTGCCTCAGCAGCAACCTGCACGTCCGGCCGGACGACGGAAAAACCCTCTTACGTTAGGGGGCTCCGAGGAGGGCATGTCGCGCGAAGTTCACATTGCTCCCGGCTCGAGCGCAGCGGGCTGCATGAAGCTAGCCCTACATCCAGAACCTGGCGCCCTCCTCGTGAGCCAGGATTCGCTCTCCTGCGGACCCTTGCCCGGTCTTGAGTCCATCGAAGAGTGGCAGCACGTGCGCGCGCAATACTGGCGAAGCCTCTACCCGGATGGGCGCGACATTGAGTTGGAGCCCGAATCCGACCCACTGAGGAACGCTGATATCCTCCAGAACGCCGAGTCGATCGTTCTCTGGGTCGGTACCGGGACGGACGAGCAACTACTCCTCGTCTGGATGGTCCAGGTTCTCCGCGCGCTGAATGTTGCTCCCTCACGATTGCGCGTCATTCAATTCGGCCGTGAGCCGACAAAGGGCTTTGAAATAGTCGGGCTCGGAGTCCTCAACCCCGATCAGCTTCGAGCGCATCCCCCAGATGTCGCGTTGACAACAGAGAATATCGTAGAGATCGATGCCGCTTGGAGCGCTGTTACGGCGGCCGATCCCGAAGCCCTGCTTGCGTTCGTCTCTGGTGGAAGCAGCTCTCTTCCGTTCCTACGTAGAAGCCTCAACGGCCTTGTATTTCGGTTTCCGGATGTGAAGATAGGCCTGAACTGTTGGGAAGGCGAACTCCTGAGGTACACCCGTGATAGAGGCCCGGTCGTGGCAAAGGTCATTGGTTACACGATGACTCACGACATGGAATATCCCGATTGGGTCGGCGATGTGTATCTGTTCGCTCGACTGCGGCGCCTCGCGGATTCGAAGCTCCCCCACCCATTTCTGTCGCTTACTGGGTCCGCAATTGCGATTCGCGGCTCGGAAGTGACGCTTACTGATACCGGTGCGAGAGCGCTTAACGGAGAAGTGAACTTCGTAGAGCTCAACGGCATCGACGAGTGGATTGGTGGCGTGCATTTGGAGTCGAGCAAGGGGAACGTGTGGTTTCGCAAAGACGACACCCTGGTAATGGTAGCTTCGTGACGAAGCTCCCTAACCCGCCGCTCGATCGGACCGCGGGCATGACCGGGGTGACTCAGATTGAACCGCCCAGGGGTGCCCGCGGCCGCTCAGCGGCACGACGTTATGCGGCGAGAGGGTCACGATGATCGTTCAATGCCCCACATGTAAAGCAAGTGTTGACGCGAAGATTGTATTTGAAAAAGAGGATATTCCGGGGACAAAAGATGAGTTCGACCCATACAAGACATCACTAACAGAGTGCCCTTCATGTAGAGGATTGGTCCTTATCGGGCAGGATTTCGACATTTGGGGCGAAGGCGAAGATGATCAAGGATGGGGCAACACGACCCGTCTCTGGCCGTCACCCAAACGGTATCTAGCTTGGTCAATCCCCAAGGGTGTCCGGCAATCCTTGGAGGAAGCCGAGAAGTGCCTTGGCGTGGGCGCATGGATTGCATGCGTTGCAATGTCTGGTCGTGCCTTGGAAGGAATATGCAGGCATTTCAAAACAATGAGTCCGTACCTTGGTGGCGGACTGGAAGAATTGAAACAGCGAGAAATCATCGACAGCAGATTGCTTAGGTGGAGTCAGGAATTGCAACGCCATCGCAATATCGCAGCACATGCAACTGAAGAAAGGATCACAAAGTAAGACGCGGAGGAACTGCTCGACTTCGTTGTATCAATAAGTGACTACGTGTTTGTCTTAAACGAGAAGTTCGAGGAATTCATGAAGAGAAAAGGCAAAGCGGGCGACGCTAGTGCCGCATAACGCGGCGCTCAGGCGACGGCGAGAAGGGCGCCTGAGCGCCAAGGCGTCCGGCTTCTACGGCCGATTGGGGTATTCTTCGGACATGAACTTCAAGGTTGAAGTGGATCGAGAAGACGACGGCCGGTGGATCGCGGAAGTTGCCGAGCTGCCCGGCGTGCTCGTGTACGGAGACTCGGCGAAACAGGCGCAAGCAAGAGCGCAGGCTCTTGCGCTGCGTGTCCTCGCTGATCGCCTCGAGAACAGCGAAGCGCTGCCATTCGAGAGCGTCTCCTTCGCCGCCGCATGAGCCAATGGGGCAGCGCACCAGCACGACGCATTCTTGCAGCACTGTTTCGCATCGGCTGGGTGGAGAAGCGCAGGGCCGGTGGCTCTCATCGCGTGCTGTCTCGGGAAGGTTGGCCTGACTACGTCTGGGCATTTCATGACAGTGGTCGCACTCGCACGGTTGACGCGACCACGGCGAGCAGGTAGCAATCGCCCGCATGTCCCTCGTGCGGCTGACCCACATCGGCATCTGCGTATCGGATTGGGAGCGCTCGCTGCGCTTCTACCGCGACGCGCTCGGTTTCACGTATCTGTCGGAGCTGCAGATCGCCGGCGAGCCGACGAATACGCTGCTGCAGCTGGACAACGTCGAGCTGCGCGCGCTGTATCTCGAACGCGACGGCACGCGCATCGAGCTGCTGCATTTCGCGTCGCCGGGCCACCGCGGCGCGGCGCAACCGCGGCCGATGAATCAGCTCGGGCTGACGCATCTGTCTTTGCGCGTCGACGACCTAGCCGCGACGCTCGAAGCGCTGCAACGTGCCGGCGCGCAGATTCTGGATCGGTCACGCATCGACATTCCCGCGTTCAACGCCGCGGCCGTGTTCGTCACCGATCCCGACGGCACGCTCATCGAGCTGGTGCAGTCGCCCGGTGATCCGTCGGTACCGCCGGGGGCGTAGAGAATAGTGCTGAGTACAAAGTGCTGAGTGCTGAGTTTAGGCATCGGGATGCAGCAGGACTTTGAGCACTCCGGGCGCCGCGGCGCGTTGCAGCGCGTCGACGGCGTCGCGCAGCGCGAAGCGGGCGGAGATCAACGACTGCACATCGATGCTGCCCGCGTCGAGGGCTCGCAGAGCCTGAGCGAAGTTGCCACAGCGTGAGCCGACGACGGTGATCTCGTTGATCACCAGCGGCGCCAGGTTGAGCTGAGTCGCCTCGGCGACCGTGCTCTTCAGCACCAGCGTGCCACGTGGCTTGGTGGCGGCCAAGGCGGCGGCGAAACCGGCGGCCGATCCTGTCGCCTCGACGACGAGCTCGGCCGGCGCGCCATTCCAGTTCTGGAGGATCTTCGTTTCGATCTCACGCTTGCGCAGGATCGCGAGCTTGTCGTCATGCTTGCCGACAGCAAGAACCTGGGCGCCGGCTTGATGCAGCACCTGCGCCGCCAACAGGCCGAGCTTGCCGTCCCCGACGACGATGCACGCTGTGCCGGGGATGACGTGCACCTGCTCGAGGATCTCGAACGCCGCGGCCAGCGGCTCGACGAATACGGCGGCATCGTCCGGCACGCCGTCGGGCACGCGGTGCAGGTTCTCGATGGGCACCGCGACCAGCTCGGCGAAGGCGCCGTCGGCGTTCAGAATGCCCATGACCCGGCGGCTCGGGCAATGACGTTGCAAGCCGCGCCGGCAGACGTCGCACCGATTGCAGCCGAAGTTGATCTCACCGACGACACGTTGCGCGCGCCACTCGTTCGGTCCGTCCTCGACCACACCGACAAACTCGTGTCCGAGCACACCGCGGAACTGCATGTACCCCTTCACCAACTCCAAGTCGGTGTTGCAGATCCCGGCCAGGGCGACGCGGACGAGTGCGATGTCGCTGCCAGGCTGCGGACGAGGACAATCGGTTACCCGCGCTTGCGCGCCATCCCAGAGCAACGCACGCATCGCGTCGAGTGTAGCAAGGAAGCCTGTGGCAAACAGCTGAAAGAGGGGGGGAGTTCGGGTAGCGCCCCGGCAGACGCCGGCGTGCTACCCGAACGGCGAGCAACCTGTGGGGTTGCGAGGAGGAGCTTATACAGCCAGTGCGGTGGCGAGCCGCTTGTCGGCAAAGGTGCCGCTCAGCACGACGCGCCGTGTATTGATCATGTGCGTAATCAGCGCGACCACTTCTTCATCAGAGCGCGCGGTATCTTGCACCAGTTGCACCAATTCGAGCATCGTTACGCGACGTGACTTTTTCATGCTGCAAACCTCACTCAAGCGAATTGGACGACCATCCGAAATGGAAACGGCACTTTGCAGCGCACCATCCCGATGATGCGACCTTCCCGTCGTACCGAGTACGCTTGCCAGTGCGGGAGCCATGTCAGTTTGACCATCTTCCCTCTTCCTTCCACCTATCGATCGAACAAGCAGGAGACGTGCCAACCCCACCCACGGATTGTTGTTCGCCCATTTCAAGGGAATTCCGAATCCTGGATGATCGAAATTGGAGCAGTGCGCGTGCGTAGGAATGCAAAATTGTGTCAGGGGCGGTCAAAGTGCCGACCACGTGACAGGGCCAGCGAGAAATCCGTCACTCGCATATGCGGGCGGTTCCGTAGCGCCTAGTCCACGGCGCCGAGATGTGCCGCCATGGTGGCGCGGGCTCGTTCGGCCAATTCTGGAATGTCGTTCCCGCTCCGGCCATGCGTCGGGATCGGCTCGTCGACGTAGAGGTCGATGGCTTGGACGATGCCGGCGGAACCCGGACGCCGCCGTTCGACGGCGGTGAGCGGGACGATCGGGACCCCGGCGTGCACGGCGAGGTGGAAGCCGCCCGTCCGGAACGGCAGCAGCGACAGGCCCTCGTGATGCGCGCCTTCCGGGAAAATGAGGACAGAGATGCCGCCGCGGATCTTGTCGGCGGCGGCGTTGAGCGTCGCGATGGCTTGCGGCGTGCGCCGCGTATCGATGAACACATGACCGGCCAACCGTGCGATCCAGCCGAACACCGGAATCTTGCGCAGCTTGATGCCCAACACGGCGCGCCACTGCAGCGGAATGCCGGCGGCCACCGCGTAGCCGCCGAGGTGAGAGTTGTGGTTGAGCATGAGCACGTAGGCGCCGTCACGCCGCAGCCGCTCGAGCCCATGCACGCGCAGCCGCACGCCGCACGAGCGCAGGATGGCGCGCCCCCAGAAGGCGGCGTGCACGCGATGGCCGACGCGGTGCGAGCCGGTGAGCAGCGTCACGATGAACGACGACGGGAAGACCACCAACGTCCACAGGCCGATCATCGCGTAGACCCACGCGAGGTACAGGCGGCGCATCAATGCACCCGGACCTCCGGCCGGGCCGCAAACGAGCGCCGCACGGCGGCGGGGTCGTCGAGCTGCGCGCCGTGCAGGACCCACGCGTGACTGGAAAGGCGAACGTCACCGGATGGCAACGCCCCGGAGTGACGGAAGAGAAATCCATGGTCACCAATCTCACCCGCGACCGCTTCCGGCGCGTCGCGATGCCCGTCGTCATCGTGGTAGTACAGCGTTACCTCGCGGGCGACATCGGGCCGCGCCTCGAGCCAGCCGAGCAACCCGAGCCTAGCGCGTCGCAAGAGGTACCAATCGATGGGGCTCGCTCCGCCGCGCGTACCGCCGTGCCCGTCGATGATCAGTGGCGTCGACATCTCCGGCACACTCTGAAACGTCATGCCGCGAGCCGCCGCGTTCAGGTCCATGCTGATGCGCAGGGTGACGCTGCGGACGATCATGCGCGCCGTCGGTGTGAGCTGAACGGTCGTCGGCAGCACGAAGCCGTGCGGGTAGAAGATGAAGTCGTCGCGCACCGGTGGGCTGTAGAGGCCAAGCAGCATGCGGCCGCGGACCTCGGACTCACGGATGATGCGCAGCGGGCCGACATGCAGACCGGTGGTGCGCACCCGGACGTCATCTTCGCTGCGGTGGACGCTGCCGATTCCCAGCGCGAGGTCGACATTCAGGCGTGCCTTGCTGCGGTCGAGGAGGTTGAAGGCGTTCGCCGGATCGCCGAGAACCAACGAGTCGATGACCGCAGTGCCCTGATGGCTGAAGCCGATCGCGTAATCCTCCCCGGCGATACGGTCGGTTGCGGCATCATACCGAAGCAGCGGTGGAAGCGGTGCTGTCGTGCCACGATAGAGGTAGAACCAGCGTGCGGTTCCGTCGGCAGGCCCCCTGACTTCAACTTCGCTGTAGCCTGCAGGCACCATTTGCAGCCGCTCGCCGCCCTCCGGTAACGCGAGGAGAACGAGATCGTCGGGTCCAAGGCCGCCGCGCGACGGTCTCGAATCGGCACCCGTTTCGAAGGCGTAATGCAGTGCCCCGTCGTCATCCTGCCACCGCTGGTCGATCTGCACGTGCAGCGGCACCCGCGTGCTGTTCCGTTGCGCGACCGCCACAATCTCGCTGGGAGGTACAGCCATGAGCTGGGGCAACTGGTGACCCGTGAGTGCGACCAAGTCAGGCGGCAGCATCTGCGCCGCAAGCAGCCGAGTCATCAGCATGAGCACCATCAACAGCCAGCAGCCCGTCGGCACGCGCAGAGGGATAGACCAGGGTGGACACGACTCGCAAGAGGTGCCGATCAGGTCATGGAAGTTTCCGGCGCCAGCGATTATAGTGCGGCCAAGGTGCAACACCCACAAAAAGGAGGAGGAGCGATGAAACACCGAATGAATGGACGATGGATCCAGGTGGCCTTATTGGTCGGGACGTTCGGCGCCGGTTTCTTCTGCGGGTCGCTGACGCAGCGCAGCGCCGATGCGCAGCTGAAGGAGCTCGGCGAAGCGGCGGTGCAAAAGGCCGGAGAATCCGGCGGTGCGCTCGGCTCGGCCGTGCAGCTGGGCACGGCCATCGTGGAGATGCAGCAGCATGTCGACGGACTGCAGAAGAACATTGACGTGCTGAAAAAGGTCAAATCGAGCCTCGGCGGATGACGGCAGACTCACCGGCGGAGGGAGGGAACACACATGTTCAAGGAGTTCAAAGAGTTTGCGCTGAAGGGCAACGTGCTCGACATGGCCGTCGGGATCATCATCGGCGCCGCGTTCGGCAAGATCATCACGTCGTTGGTGACTGACATCGTCATGCCGCCGATCGGGCTGCTGCTCGGCAAGGTCGATTTTTCCAGCCTGTTCGTCGATCTCTCCGGCCAGTCGCACGCGTCGCTGGCATCGGCGAAGGCCGCCGGCGCGGCGACGATCAACTACGGCGTGTTCTTGAACAGCGTGCTCGACTTCCTCATCGTCGCGTTCGTGATGTTCATGATCATCCGGCAGTTCAACCGCATGAAGCGCCAGCCGGCGCCCGCGGCGGTGACCACCAAGCCGTGTCCGTACTGCGTGTCGACCATCCCGCTCGCCGCCAGCCGCTGCCCGCAGTGTACGTCGGAGCTGAAGGGGTAACGCAGGCATCACCGCGAACCATCCGTCGCCGGGCCATAGTCGGTGTTGAAACAACTGTGCCGATCGGTCAGAGTTCGCTCCAGTGCGTGGAAAATGGAGGGTTCGATGTTAGGCAAAGGCTTCGGCTGGGTGCGACCACGTCGACGTGTGGCCGCTGTTCGGTATGCGGTCTTGGCTCTTCTGGTATCAGCGACCGCAACGGTCGCGTCGGCTCAGGTACCGAATCCGACGGTGGAGGGCCCGGTCAGCGGCGGCAACGGGGTACCATTCATCGCGTCCACGACCTTCGATCTCAGTCAGGTCGGCTACGCCGAGACGGAATACTTCATCTCCGGTACCGCGACGGCTTACACCAGCGACGCTGCGTTGACCTCCGACGGTCAGTGGACGGTGACGCCGGCGAGCACGGCCGCGTACAAGACACGCATCCTGGTGTACCAACCGACGCAGCCGAAGAAGTTCAAAGGCACGGTGATCGTGGAGTGGCTCAACGTCAGCGGCGGCTTGGATTCGGCGGCCGACTGGATCAATGCGCACACGGAGCTGATCCGCGACGGTTTCGTGTGGGTGGGCGTCTCGGCGCAATTCGTCGGGGTGGAAGGGGGCGCGTCGATCATCGGCCTGCCGAGCCTCGGCCTCAAACAGGCGGACCCGATCCGCTACGCGTCGCTGACCCACCCCGGCGACAGTTTCTCGTACGACATCTTCTCGCAAGCCGGGCAGGCGATTCGCCAGCCGTCCGGCATCAACCCTCTGGCCGGTTTGAAGATCAAGAAGATCATCGCCAGCGGCGACTCACAGTCGGCATTCCGCCTCGTTACCTACATCAACGGGATCGACCCGCTCGCGCAAATCTACGACGGCTTCCTGGTGCACAGCCGCGGCACGAGCGGGGCGGAGCTGTCTCAGTCGCCGCAGCCGGCGATCTCTCTGCCGAGTCCGACATTCATCCGCAGTGACGTTCGTGTTCCGGTGTTGACGTTCGAAACCGAGACCGATCTGTTCGGGCTCGGCTACTTCACCGATCGTCAGGCCGACAGCGCTCGCTTCCGCCTATGGGAGGTGGCGGGGACCGCGCATGCCGACACGTACACGTTGGACGTCGGGAGCACGGACGAAGGCAAATCACCGTCCGCGGCGGATTTAGTGATTACGGCGACGGTGGAAGACGGCCTCATCACCTGCGGCAGCCCGATAAACTCCGGGCCGCACCACTTCGTGCTGAACGCCGCCATCGCCGCGTTGAACAAGTGGGTGCAAAAGGGGAAGCTGCCGCCGCAACCGCCTCTCCTGCAGGTCACAGGCTCGCCGCCCGCGATCGCGCGCGACGCCAACAGCAATGCCCTCGGGGGCATCCGCACACCCGAGCTGGACGTGCCGATTGCGACGCTGCGGGGTGATGGACAGACCGGCGCCGCGTTCTGCTTCCTGTTCGGCACCACGGTGCCGTTCGACGACACCGAGTTGACGTCGCTGTATCCCACGCACAGCGCCTACACCAAGGCGTTCAACAAGGCCACTGCAAAAGCCGTCAAGGCCGGCGTCATCCTTACGCCCGACGCGACGTTGATGAAGGCCTCCGCGAAGGCGTCGAACATCGGCGGGTGAGGCGCTGGACAATTTGTGGCGCATTGGGGCGTTCAGTCGTTGAAATCGGAAGACGGCGGCGCGACGAAATACAGGAAAAACTCCCGATTGCCCTTCGGGCCGGGGACCGGGCAGAGATAGTCGCCGCGGCAGGCGAGGCCGAGGCTCGGCGCAAACGATCGGATGGCGTCGACGGCGGCTTGCTGCTGCGCCGGGTCGCGGACGACGCCGCCTTTGCCCACTTCACCCTTGCCGACCTCGAACTGCGGTTTGACCAACGGCAGGATGACGCCATTTGGACGCACGAGCTTGATGGCGGTCGGCAGGACTAAGCGCAGCGAGATGAACGACACGTCGATCACTGCGACGTCCGCAGCCTCCGGCAGACGCGACGGGTCGAAGCTGCGGACATTGGTGCGCTCGATGAGCGTGACACGCGGGTCCTGCCGTAGTGTCCACGCGAACTGGCCGTAGCCGACGTCGATGGCATAGACGTGGCGCGCGCCGCGCTGCAGCAGGCAATCGGTAAAGCCGCCGGCCGATGCGCCGATGTCGACCGCAACCAGATCCCGGACATCGATATGCCAGTGCTCCAGCGCTGCTTGCAACTTGAGCCCACCGCGGCTGACGAACGGAATGTCGCTGCCGCGTACCTCGATGGGCGCGTCGATCCCCACCAGCGTGCCCGGCTTGTCGACGCGCTGCGCGCCGATCCACACCTCGCCCGCCATGATGAGCCGGCGTGCGCGGTCGCGGCTGCCGGCCAGCCCGCGGTCGACCAACACCTTGTCGATACGCGCGCGCGGTGCGGGCATCACGCGCAGGCGCGGCCGACGACGAAGTGCGCGGTGACACGCAGCGGCTCGCCGTGCCTTCCGAACACCCCCAGCTCGCGCACCGCGTTGGCCAGCAGCTCTTGCGCGCGCTGCCTGGCGGCGGAGAGCCCCATCACGGCGGGAAACGTCGCCTTGTGACGCGCCTGGTCGCGCCCGGCCGTCTTTCCGGTCAGCGACGTGGCGCCCTCGGCATCGAGAATGTCGTCGGCGACCTGAAAGGCGAGACCGAGACAGTCGGCGTAGCGTGTCAGACGGCGCAACTGGTGCGCCGATGCGCCCCCGAGCAGGGCGCCCGCCCGCACGGCCGCGCGGATGAGGGCGCCGGTCTTACGGATATGGATCATCTCGACCGTCGGCAGATCCGGCGGTGCGTTCTCGGCCTGCATATCGGCCGCCTGTCCGGCGACCATGCCGCGCGCGCCGGCGGCGTGCGCCACCTCGGCCAACACCTGCAGCGCACGGCCCTGCAGCGCGCCGGCCTTTAGCGCGGCCTCGCCCATAACGACGAAGGCTTCGGTGAGCAACGCGTCGCCGGCGAGGATGGCCATGCCTTCCCCGAATACGACGTGACTCGTCGGCTTGCCGCGGCGTAACGCGTCGTCGTCCATTGCCGGAAGGTCGTCGTGTATCAGCGAGTACGTGTGAATCATCTCCACTGCCGCTGCGAATGGCAGCACCGCGTTCACCGCGCCTTCCACCGCTTCGCAGGCAGCGACGGCCAAGATCGGCCGGATGCGTTTGCCGCCGGAGAAGAGGCTGTAGCGCATCGCCTGCGCCAAGCGGTCGCCTTCGAGCGCCGGCGGCACGCAACGCTCCAAGACGCGTTCGATCTGCTGCTGCCGCCGTGCGAGGTATTGCTCCACGTTCACGCCGGGCCTCACTCCTTCGATCCCGGCTCGCGTTCCAAGGGCTGCAACCGCAGCGCGCCTTCGGCATCTTTCGTCAACACCTCGATGCGCGCCTCAGCCTCGGTGAGGCGCTGATTGAGCATGCGGACCAGCGCGATGCCGGACTCGAACGCCGCCAACGCTTCTTCGAGCGGCAGCTCGCCGGCTTCCAGTCGGGCGACAACCCGTTCCAGCTCCGCCATGCCTTCGTCGAACTTCTTTTCGTTGGTGTTCTTTGCCATGGATATCCGTCGCTCAGCCGGTGCTCGAATCGTCGACGCGCACCCGCGCCGAGCCGCGCGCGAAGGTCAGCTGGAGCGACTCACCCGCCGCCAGCATCGCGGCATCGCGAATCACTGCGCCGTCTTCGACGCGGCGGGTGATGCTGTAGCCGCGTTGCAGGACGGCGAGCGGGCTCAGCGCCTGCAAGCGTTCGGCCCCGCCGCGAAGCTGCTGGCGCGCCAGCCGAACCCGCGCGCCCACGCCGCGCAACGCGCGCTCGCTCAGCTCGTCGATGCGCAGCTGCAACGCCTTCAGCACCTGACGCGGATCGCGCAGGTGGCGGGCCTGTGCCGCGAGGTGGTCGCGGTGGCGGCGCAGCTGACGCTGCATGCACGCGTGCAGGCTGAGCGTCGTCTTGTCGAGCCATGCCGCGAGGTCACGGTGATCCGGGACGACCATGGTTGCCGCTGCGCTGGGTGTCGGCGCGCGACGATCGGCGACCAGGTCGGCGATGGTGACGTCGCTTTCGTGCCCCACCGCGGAGACGATCGGTACGTGCGAGGCCACGATGGCGCGCGCGACCCGCTCGTCGTTGAACGCCCACAGATCTTCGAGCGAGCCGCCGCCGCGACCGACGATGATGACCTCGACCGCGCGCACGCGGTTCAAATCGGCGATGGCGTCGACAATGTCGCCGACGGCTTCCTTGCCTTGCACACGCACCGGACGCACGACGATCCGAACGCCGGGAAGGCGCGCTTGCAAGACCACCCGCAGATCATGGATCACCGCGCCGCGCAGCGCCGTGACGATGCCCACTGCTTGCGGCAGGAACGGCAGCGCGCGTTTGCGACTTTCATCGAACAGGCCTTCGACGGCAAGCCGCCGTTTCAATTGCTCGAGGGCCAGCTGCAGAGCGCCGAGCCCGCGCGGCTCCATCGCATCGACGTACAGCTGCAGATCGCCCCGCACCTCGTAGAGACTGACACGGCCGCGGACAATCACTTCCATGCCGTCTTCGGGTCGGAACGGCAGGAGCTGATTGGCCGAACGGAACATGACGGCGGCGATCTGACTGCGCGGGTCTTTGAGGCTGAAGTAGAAGTGCCCGGAGGGCGGTACGCGAAAGTTGGAGATTTCACCGACCACCCAAAGCTCCTCCACGCCGATTTCCAGGGCCTCGCGCACGCGCTGGTTGAGCTGCGAGACGGTGAGCACCGTGGTGAGCGGCGGCAAGCCCAACGGCAGTTGCATGAGGCGACTGTAACAGGCGGGCTTGCGCAGGGTCAACGTGGCGCCGCTGCGGGTGTCGTCGCGGCCTGGCCCGCGATGATGGCCGACACCGGAACGATGTCGACACCCGCCGTTGCAAAACCGGGGACGGCGGCCCGCAGCGCGGTGAGTGTGGCGGCGCGCGGATGACCGATGGCGATGGTGTCGTCGTGCGTGCGCGCGGTGTTGAGAAACACGTCGAGTTGGTTGCGAACGGCCTGCTCGTCATCGGTGTCGTCAAGAAACAGCGTACGGCTGGCGCACGGAACTCGAACGGCCGCGGCGACCTCGCACGCCACGCTGTGCGAGGTCGTGGCGCTATCGATGAAGAACAATCCCTTCTCCTTCAGGCGCTCCAAGACCCAGCGCATGTGGTCGCGGTCGCTCGTGAACCGCGAGCCCATGTGGTTGTTGGCGCCGATGGCGGACGGGACCGCGGCCATGCTGTCGTCCACCTCCCGCAAGATGTCTGTGCGACCGGCCTCGACGCGCAGCACCTCGCGGGCGCCAAAGTCCTCGCCGCTCTCCGCCTCCATCGGCAGGTGCAGCAGGACCTCGCGACCGAAGAGCTTGGCGAGCGCGGCGACTTCCTTCGAGAACGGGCGAAACGGCATCACGGCGAGGGTCAGGGGCGGCTCGATGGCGACGAGCGCCCGTGCGCTTAGCAGATCGTCGCCGAGGTCGTCGATGATGATCGCGGCGCGCGGCCGGTGGGTGGGCCAGTGCAGGGTGAGCGTGTGCGTCAGCAGGCCGTCAACGCCGACCTGGACCTGTGCGCCGCTCGCCTCGTGGCTGATATGCAGCGTGACGCCGGGCGCTGCCGTGCGGACCGGATCCAGCAGATGCTCGATCGCATCCGGGCTTTCCGGAGGCGGCACCATCGCGTCGTAACGGCGATGGACCCAGCGCAGCGCTCCCGCGCCTTGCGGCTCCTCACTCGGCGTCGGCAGCGGGAACGGCAGATGCGCCAAGGCGTCGGTGACCTGTGCGATGTGCGTGGGAAACTCGGTCTCCCAGTGCGCCGGCGGCGTCGGCGGCGGGGTGAGCGGCTCTTCGACGTCGTGGAGCAAGGCCGCGTCGAGGAAGATCAGGAGCCCGAGGGCGAACGAGGTGAGCAGGCCGAAGAGCCAGCCCCAGCGGGAACGCCGCTGCCGGACGGGAGGCACGTGGTCAGCTCAAAAGCAGAAAGCCCTCCGCGATGCAGAGGGCTTCCCGGCAGTTCGATCATCCGGAGGGCCGTGCATCACGAGTCGTTCTTGGCGACGACCGTCTTGAACACGTTCCAGCTCTTCAACAACTCGAGGGCGCGGTCGAGCTGCGGGTCCTTGCCCAGCTCTCCCTCGTGCAGCTCGGGCACCGCCTCGGGCTCTTCTTCCTTCTTCGGTACGCCGTTGTCCGGCGCCTTGCCCTTGCGCTCGAAGTGTCGCGGCAGATTCTCCTCGCGGATGGCGGGGAAGCCGGAGCTGCCGTCGGGCTTCGCATCGGCGACGGAATTGTCGACGACGATGTCCGGCGTGATGCCGGTGGCTTGGATGGAACGTCCGTTCGGAGTGTAGTAGCGCGCCGTCGTGAGACGGATGGCGGCCGAGTCATCGAGCGGCAGGATCGTTTGTACGGAGCCTTTGCCGAACGTCTGCGTGCCGAGGACCAGCGCCCGCTTGTGATCCTGCAGGCAGCCGGCGACGATCTCCGACGCGCTGGCGCTGCCGCCGTTGACCAGCACGATCATCGGGTAGTCGACATGCGCTCCGGCCTTGTGCGCGAAGTACTTCTGTTTCTGGTTTTCGAGCCGGCCGTCGGTGTACACCACCAGGCCCGAATCGATGAACTCGTCGGACACCCTGACGGCCTGGGTCAGCAAGCCGCCGGGATTGTTGCGGAGGTCGAGGACCAGCCCGGCGATGGGGCCGCCGTTGTCCTGGTCGAGCTTGGCGAGCGCTTTCTGCAGATCGTCGTCGGTATGCTCCTGGAATTGCGTGAGGCGGATGTAGCCGTAGCCCTTTTCGAGCACATGGGATTTGACGCTCTGAATTTTGATCACCTCGCGGGTCAGGGTGAGATCGATCAACTCGGCGACGTTCTCGCGCCGGAGCGAGAGGCGGATCTTGGTGCCCTTGGGGCCGCGCATCTTCTTGACGGCTTCCGCCAGCGGCATGTCTCTGGTGAACTCGTCTTCGATCTTGATGATTTGATCGCCGGATTTGACGCCGGCGCGATAGGCCGGCGTGTCTTCGATCGGCGACACGACGGTGAGGACGTTGTTGCGCGAGGTGATCTCGATGCCCAAGCCCCCGAAGCTGCCGCGCGTGTCGACCTGCAGCTCCTTGTACAAGTCGGGCGGCAAATACGCGCTGTGTGGATCCAGCGCGTTGAGCATGCCGGTGATGGCGCCGTCGATCAGTTGCTTGGTGGTGACCGGGTCGACGTAGTTCTTCTGCACCAGCGCGAGGACGTTGGTGAAGACTTCGATGTTCTCGTAGGTTTCCTTCGCCACTGCAGAGACGCGCCCCACGAAGCGACCGCCAAACCAGAGCGTCATGGTGAAGACGCCTACGAGCCCCGTGGTCAGCACGAATTGCTTTCGATTCTTCATGTACCGAAATACCTTCCTCTAGCGAAACTGCGGTTAATATAACCTAAGCCCCAGCGACCTACAATTGCGTTTGGCGGGCAGGGTGGAAGAACCGCCTTGCTTTTCTGGGCGTGCTCTTCAAGAATGACAGTGTGTCGGAGCGCGAGGGAAGGCGGCGCGGTTTCGGTGTGCAGGTGGGTGCATGACGGCACGCACGCTGATCCACAACAATCTCACCGAGTTCTTTCGCGATTTGCTGCAAAACGCCATGCGCTCCCAGGAAGTGCAGTCGAGCCAGGATAGCGAGTTTTACCTGGTGAAGCTGCTGGAGGCCTTTGCGCGGGTGGACCGCGATTGGTTCGACCGGCCGCTGGCACAGGAATACCTGGAATCGTTCCACAGTCCGCTGACGCATCGCTACGGCAAGCTCAAGCGCGTCGCCGACACCGCGCTGTTCGTTTCGGGGTTGTTCATGGAAAGCTTGCACCGCAAACTGGTAAGCAGCGACTACTACATGCAGCTCGGACGGACGGCGTACACGCATCTGGCGACGCTGTCCGACGGCATCGGTGTCGTTCCCGCCGATCTGTTCGCCGAGCTGGCGGAGCGCTTTCCCGACTTCGTGCGGGTGCTGGCGGAGATCAGCTTCGAGGAGCTGTTCCGCGGCGACGTGCATCTGCTGCGCGTTTACACGCGTTGGCTGTACACGCGCGGCGAGCGCGATGCCCGCTGGCTGCTGCGCCACGGCGTCATTCCGTACGTACCCCCGAGTCGCGGACGGCATTAGCCGGCTCGTGTCGCAGCGCCGGCGTCACCGGGGCGGCTACTTGCGGTTCTTGCCGACGACGATCGTGAAGAGCGAGCGCCGCGCCGTTTTGTAGGTACGCGTGATGTCCAGCGGGACGTCACCGACGACCTCTTCGAGCGTGAGGGTATGCCAGCCCAGTCGGCGCGTGATCGGCTCGATCGCCGTGTCGAGCGCGGCGAGGAGGCGTTTGCGGCTGCGGAAATGGTTGATGATCACCACCGTCGCTCCCGGCTTGCTGACACGCAGCATCTCGCGCATGACCCGGGCGGCGTCAGGCACGACGCTGACGACGTGAAAGGCCATCACATAGTCGAAGCTGTTGTCGGCGAACTTGAGGTTCATGGCGTCCATTTCCATGACCTTCAAGTGCCGCCAGCCGTTCTGATCGATCTTTTCCTGCGCCTGCTCCAGCATGTCCGGCGCCAGGTCGATGCCGGTGACCTGACACTGCGTGGGGTAGGCGGTGAGGGAGAGCCCGGTGCCGACGCCGACT